>OCVV011329156.1_pt1 | contig 27110 bp, 20 predicted proteins | sample 1539721 | NCBI WGS metagenome assembly OCVV01 (sample SAMN02144230, study PRJEB22623) | gut metagenome | biome: sheep rumen | host: Ovis aries | place: New Zealand | reverse complement strand
CCAGGTGTCGTTCACACATTCCTCCGCATCTTCGTTGTCTGTACAGATATTCATGGCGATCCGGTGGCAGTATCTGCCGTACTTCCGGTCAGTCTCGGATATGGCCTGGTCCGAGCGCTGCCAGTACAGATCAATGATTGCAGTGTCTTCCATGGGAAAACCTCCTTGAGAGCTCTCACCCTTATAGACGGAAAGCATTTCGACGGGTTACAAGAAAAAGCACAATATTTCATAATTGAGTATAGCACATAGATGCAAAAAGAGCCCGCCGCTCCGGTTAGGGAGGGGCGGGCTTTTTCGTTGATTGCTTTTGCCGGTTCTGCTTCACCAGCCCTCCGGCGTGGGGAGCAGGCGTTCGTTCATCTCACGCACGGCTGCGTGATCCACCGTGTCCATGGACGGCCAGCCGTCCAGGCCGAGCGCCTTCAGCAGCGCTCCAGTGCGCGGTTCCTGCTCGTAAGCGTCATAGCGATAGTAGGAAAACGGGGGCAGCCAGAAGCGCGCGGCCTCGGGATCAGCCGCCAGCGTCACAACGCTGCCGTCGGCGCGCGTGCAGCGGATCTCTACGATCTCATTCGGCGTCTTGGAGGCGTAAGCGGCGAAGCTCCCCTCGGCGATCAGGCCCTCGAAGGCATCCAGATGCGCCTCGTCGCGCACAGTTGTCAGAAGCGTGCCGCAGAAGAAGACCTCGATCTGCGTCAATTCCGCAAAATCCCCCGGATCGGCAAAGACATTCCAGCCCGTCTCCCGCTGCAGCAGCGTCAGCAGGGCGCGAATCTCCTCGTCGGCCTCCCAGCCGCCGACGCCGTACTGGCCGTCGGCGTTGCGGAGTATCGTCAGATATGCGCTGCGATCCCGGTCATAGGCGGGGTAGTAGTAGAGATCGGGCACGTCGATGCCCTGCGCGTACTGCTCGCCCCAGCCGGCCATCCGCACGCGCGATATGCCGGGCAGCTCGCTGCCCGTTTCGATTTTGCGCTCGATCCGCCCGGCAAGCTCGGCCGGAACGGTGAGATAGGCCAGCCTGCTGTCGTTCAGCCGTACGGCCAACCGCGCAGCGGAAGCAGACTCCGGTGTGTTTTTCAGATACGCGCCGAGGGGCAGATCATCGGTATACTCATCGGGGCTGCCAAAGTACACCGTCAGCACGCCGACGGCCAGCTTGCTGTTGCCGGCGTGATCGAGGATCACCTGTACCGCCCATTCCGGAACGACTCCCTCAAAGAACCATTCCACCGGCTCCGTCGGCATGGAGACGCAGCGGTAAAGCTGCATATCCTCCATCTTCGGCGCGAGGTTTTCATATTTCAAGCCGTATTCCGTCCGCAGGTAAGCGGTCATGTTATTGTAGATCTGGGAAAAGGCGGCGTATTCTCTCGCCAGCTCCTCCGGCGGGTAAATGTGGTCAAGATTTCCGTACAGCTCCCACAGGAAGGGCTGCACCGACTCATCCGCCTGGAAATAGGCTGCGACAAAGCGCAGCGGGTCAAGCATGTGTAGCTCCGCGAGCAAGCCAGAGAATGCCTCAGCATAGGCGCCGTCCAGATTCTGCGTGCCGAGCATCAGCCCGTGCATCTGATCTGCGCTGAGCCGATGATCGCGAGCATAATACTGCAGTTGCATGCAGAGCTCCGGCACAGCGTTCATATCTCCGCCGGTATAGTCGCTCAGAGCATAAGGTCCGGTCTTTCCCGCGACCTCGCTGAGCATGTATACGATCTGCTCTTCTTCCTCTGCCGTCAGCTTGTAGGGCATCGGGCCGCTATGCGCTCCATCCTGGCGGGTGATCGCCCAAGCCATCAGATCGTCCATCGGGTTCTCGCCGCAGTCGAAGAAAATGATTGGGTCAGAGGCAGAGCGCCCGACCGCATACGCCGCAAACAGGCAGTCTTCCCCGTCATCCTCGATCCGGAGCTCCCAGTCTCCGCTTCTCATGACGATCAGCCGCAGCGCGATGCTCGCCGGGAATTCGTTAAACGCATGCGCCGTCCAGGTTTCCGCGGAGATGATCTCTGTAAAGCTTTTGTCCGGGGCCGCATATTCTCTGGAGAATTCGTCGTAGATTGACACGATCTCCGCATCGGCAAAGCCGAGCAGGAAGGCCTCCGGATCGTCGGGGACGATCCCGGCGTCGATTTCCGGCAGACTCGGCGGCGGCACCGGTGTGGGCAGCGCGCTCTGCTCCGGCGGGCGATCCGGCTCCGTGGAGGGGGCGGGGATGAAGGTCGCCAGCGCTGCCTCATAGTCCCCGGTGCCAGTACGGTAGTAGCGTATATCGCTGCCGAAGCGGACGGCGGCGAGGCGCTCGGACTGATAAACGATGATCCGGTAATCGTCCTCGATCACAAACTCAAGATAGCCGCGCGGTTCGGGAGACGACGACGGCGCACGCCGCTTCGTCCATTCCGCGCTCTCCAAAAACTGCGCCAGCGCCTTGCTGTCCGCGACGCCGGGCTGAACGCCGTCAGAGTCTGCCGGGTACAGATTGGCGTAGGGCGCGGTGTCGTTCTGGCCAATCAGAGGGATCGCGTTTTTGTAGTTGAGGAAGGACAGATCCTGCTTCTGCATCGGATCTGCAGCAAAGCAAACAATCAGGACAACGCAGGCAAGCACAGCGGAAAGAATGATCCAAAACGCGGGCTTTTTATAGTTCAGCACCGCTTTGACGCGGGTTTTCACGTCGGTCTCGCCAAAGGCCACGGGACAGGCGGCCAGGATGCGATGAGCGCTGCAGTTTAAGAGCGTCTGTGAATAGGCTGCGCGCTCGGCGCGTCCCAGCTCGCGGATGACCTTTTCGTCGCAGGCCAACTCAATGTCCCGGCATAGCAGCACATAGGCAAGCCAACATAAAGGATTGAACCAATGAACGCTGAGGACCAGAAAGCCCAGCGGCTTCCAGATGTGGTCGAGCCTGTGAAGGTGGGCTCGCTCATGGGCCAGAACAAAGCGTTTTTCCTCCTCGCTCAAGGAAGAGGGAAGATAGATCGCAGGCCGGAGGATCCCGAGAATAAAGGGGCTCGCCACCTCATCGCAGACACGGATATTGCCGCGCTGCCGCAGAGAGACAGAGACCTTTTTCCGTAACAGCAAAGTGCTAACAAGCGCATATAAAAGCATGGCAGTCAAGCCCAGCAGGTAAGCTTGCACCAGCGGCGGCAGGTAGGCGTCGCGGCTGCGCTGGGTGACGGCATAGGAAGTGCCGGGAATGTCCCGGATCGTCTCGGCACTTGCCTGGGGGCGCTCGATCTGTACCGTGTCCACCGCCAAAAGGGGCTTTTCGCTGCCTCCGGCCGGGCGAAACAGCTCCACTTCGCCGCTCTCGCTGACGATCGACGGCGTTGCCCGGAAGGCAGATACCGGCGAGGATATGCTGATCGGGCAGATCAGCCGGATAGCCACCAGCGCCCACATCACACAAATGATCCAGCGCGGCGCTTTTTTCAGCAGCGCACGGAGCACGACCACGGCCAGGATCATCACACTGCCCGCCGCGCTCATGTTCAGCAGCTTGATCAGCAGTGCGTTCATGTCACTTGCCCTCCCGGTAAGCATCGATCAGCTTCTGGATCTCGTCCACCTCGCCCGCAGACAACGGCTTGCGGGAGGTGAAAGCGGCCAGAAAAGCCGGGAGAGAACCTGCGAAGGTTTCTTCCACAAAGCGTTCGCTCTGTGCTGCAGCAAAGTCCTCCCGCGATACGAGTGCCGTAACGGTACCGTCTACATTCTGAAAAATGCCGCGCTCGCAGAGCTTTTTCAGCACCGTGTAGGTCGTAGATTTCTTCCAGTCCAGCTCTTTCGCACACAGCCGCACCAAGGCCGTCGAATTGATCGGGGCGTTATCCCAGATCAGATCGGCAAAGCGGGCTTCCACCGCGCCAAGTTTTTTATCTTCCATAGAAGTGCCTCCTGTCAAGGTCTATTAATTATCGACCTTGTGCATAGTCTATCATCAATAGACCTCGCTGTCAAGGCTGGTATTCTTAAGAATAGTGAAGCCCGCCGCAAGATTGAGCGGCGGGCAAACCTGTATTGGGGACTTATGTGGACTCCCGTTCGATAATTGTCGGGGTCGTGCAGAAGGATTGGGTCTGGAGGTTTGGTTTCTTTATCATCTGCAGCATGAAGCGGGCGGCCTGCCAGCCCATCTCGTACATATCCACCTCGATGGCGGTCAGGGTCGGCTGGACGATCATGGAGAAGGGATAGTTGTCAAAGGTCATGAGGGCAATGTCCTTGGGGATCTTCAGCCCCTTGGCGCGGATGCTCTGCATACAGCCCATGGCGAGGTAATTGTTGGTGCAGAGGATGACCTCCGGGATCTTTTCCCGTTCCAAAATCTGCTCCATGGCGGTGCGGGCTTTTTCATAGTCGGTCATGTCCGCCATGGTCTCGATGGACAGCTCTTCCTCCTCCAGTGCGGCCAGAAGCCCCGCCAGACGCCGGGCGGAGATCTGATCCTCCTGCTTGTCGCCCATCAAGAACAGGATACGACGGTAGCCCTTATCCAGCAGATAGTTGGCCGCGATCTGCCCGGCCGCCTCATGGCTGATGTCCATCCAAGAGAGCTGAGATGGAAAATCCGGCTTGCCGATTATGAGATGCGGCAGAGATTCTTTGACCAGCACGGTGGCAAGCTGTTTTGTGAGAACGCCCGCGTGCAGGATGATCCCGTCCGCTTGCTCACTGTGCATGAGGCTCCGGATCTGATCCGGTGCTGTCGTTTTCTCCACATGCTTCAAGGTCAGCGAGTAGCCCTTCTCGTCCAGATAACGCTCCACGCCGGTGACGATCTCAAACAGATGGGGATTTTCAAAGCCCACACCGCGGGAGAGGTCGGCGGCGAAAAGCACTGTGCCGTTTTTCTTCCGTGCAAAGCTGCGGGCTCGCTCGTTGGGGCGGTAGCCCAGCTCCTCGGCCAGCGCGCGAATTTTCTCCTTGGTTGCCTCCGACACGGTGTAGCTGTCGTTCAGCGCCTTGGAAACGGTGGAGATGGAACAGTCCGCCGCCTTTGCCAGATCGTAGATCGTTACCGCCATGCTTTCTCACAGCCTTTCGATGAGGTATCCGTTCTCTCCTAATAAACCATGCGCATAGCTTTTTTGCAAGAGCAGCTTTCCGGCAGCTTTGACAGGAAGCGCCCCTGCCCCGGCGTTCATCGTGATCCGAACGATCTGACCGTCGAGCGTCCGCTCATAGCAATACAGACTACCCTCGGCTTCAACCGTGCGAAACTCGCCGCGCCGCAGGGCGGGCTGCTCCTGCAGGAGCCGGATCAGCCGCCGGTACACATCCTCCAGCGCGTCCTCTCTGCCAAAGTCCATCGCCTGGCGGTACTCCGGCTCGGACAGGCCCATCAGCCCTTTTTCGTCGCCGTAAAAGATGCTGGGCATTCCGACAAAGCTCATCTGGAAGACGATAGCAAGCTCCATCCGATCCCGATCCCCGTTGCAGACGGTGAGGAAGCGGCTCACATCGTGGCTGTCCAGCAGATTGAGCTGGGCGGCCAGCCCCTGCTTTTTGCAGCGCATGATCAGGTCGCTGACGCGGAGATCGAATTCCCCGGCGTCGATGCAACGCTCGGCCATGAACTGCTTGCAGAAGCGGCGGAAGTCGTAGTTCATGGCGCTGTCGAGCATGTTGCCGTTAAAGTAATGAAAGGCATTTTCCCAGACCTCTCCGATCACAAGCGCATCCGGCTTTTCCCGCTTGACGGCATCCCGGAAGGCGTGGAGAAAGGCGTCGTCCACCTCGTTGGCCACGTCCAGCCGCCAGCCGTCCACGTCGTAGTCCCGTACCCAATGCGCGCCGACCTGGCAGAAGTAGTCCCGCACACCGGGATTGGCCGTATTGGTCTTCGGCATTTCGGGCACATAGGCGAAGCAGAGATAGTCCGCCTCCCCGCCGAGGCCGGGGTAGACCGGCTTTTCAGGCAGCTCATAGAACCAATCGTAATACAGGGACGCTTTTCCTTTTTCCAGCACGTCTTGAAAAAAAGGATGCCGCCAGCAGAGGTGATTGAACACGCCGTCGATGAGCACGCGGATTCCCATGGCGTGCGCCTCCCGCACCAGCAGACGGAATTCTTCGTCCGTGCCGCGGGTGGGATCGACATGGAAGTAATCGAGCGTATCGTATTTGTGGTAAGAACTCGCTGCAAAAATGGGATTCAGATAAATGCAGTTGCAGCCCAGCTCCCGGATGTAGTCCAGATTTTCCCGGATACCGTTGATCGTGCCGCCGTGGAGACTGCGGCACTCGTTTCCGAGCCAATCCGCCGTTGCGCTCTGATCCGACATGTGCCGCTTTCCGTCCGCAAAGCTGTCGGGAAAAATGTTGTACACTACGGCGTCATGTACCCAATCCGGGATCTCCAAGCGGTCGGCACGCAGGTTGAAGGGCAGCTGGAAGTAATCCGAGCGCTCCTGATCGTCGGAGTCCTCGAAGCAGTCCCCATTGTAATACTTCACCCGCTTCCCGTCATCCAGCCCGAAGTAATAGGCAATGCGGAGATATGGCGTATGCAGCGTGATCTCATACCAGTCATACAGCTTGTCGCTGCGGACTTTCGGCATGGGAAGGCTCTGGAACGTGAGCTTCGGGGACATATCCGCGCGGTCGGCATAGTAAAAGCGCACACTCTTGAGATCGTCCCGCGCGGTGCGGAGGCGAAAGACATAGGTGTTTTCGTCTACGGCGTGGGCGTACTCGCTCAGAGGCCGATGAAAAACAGCAGATAGATTCATTCCATCACCCCTTTGACGCGCCGGCGGTCACGCCGCCCACATAGAATTCCTGCAGCCGGATAAAGAGCAGCACAATGGGAATGGAGATCAGCACCGCCCCGGCGCAGAAGGCCGTGTAATACTCGAAGATGTTGGCCTTGTCCACCATGGTGTAAAGGCCCTTTGCCACGGTGTAGTTATTGTAGTTGTCCTTCATGATGACCGAGACGAAGATGAAGTCCACCCAGGGCGCGATAAAAGCGTTGATAGCGGTATTGGCGACAATGGGCTTGGAGTTTGGCAGGATGATCTTCCAGAAGATGATGTGCTTGGTTGCCCCGTCCAGCGTGGCCGCCTCGTCCAGCGCCTTGGGGATCGTGTCAAAGAAGCCCTTGGCGATGTAGTAGTTCAGCGCCGCGCCCCCGGAATAGACCAGGATCAGCGCCAGCAGCGTTTGATCCAACCCAATGGCCTTGAGGAAGTGGTAAATGGCGATCATGCTCATGAAGCCCGGGAACATGCCGAGCACCAGCGAGACGTTCATCAGCGCCTTGCGGGACGGGAAACGGAGCCGTGAGTAGACATAGGCCACCATCAGCGTCAGAATCGTGGTGATCACGCAGCAGCAGCACGCCACAAAGAGCGTATTGAGAAACCAACGCGGGAAGTTGAAAAGCGTGGTATCCGTAAAGAGCCGCTGGTAGTTTGCAAGTGTAAAGCCTTTGGGCCAAAGATAGGAAGTGTAGGCGCCCTTCTCCGCGCGGAAGGAGGACAGCACCAGCCAGAACACCGGCACGAGCCAGAGGATCGCCAGCACCGTCAGCAGCGCGTGGAGGGCAATGACCGTCAGTTTCTTTTTTCTGCTCATTGGAACATATCCTCCTTCTTTACAGCACTGGTGCGGTTATAGACCGTGATCGAGAGCGTGGAGACGATCATGAAGATAAAGATGCCGATGGTGGAGGCCAGCGCGTAGTCGTGCTGATCCACCGTGAGCTTATAGAGCCATGTGACCAGCAGATCGGTCTTGCCCGCCTGGTAATAGTCCAGCGCGAAGGGGCCGCCGCCCGTCAGCAGATAGATCACGTTGAAGTTGTTGATGTTGCCCACAAAGGTCGTGATCGTCGCCGGGGCGGTCACAAAGATCATGTACGGCAGCGTGATGCTGGTGAAGCGGCGGAAAGGCCCGGCCCCGTCCAGCTCCGCGCTCTCGTAGAGATCGGCGGGAATGTTCATCAGCACGCCGCTGAAGGTCAGCATCGTGTAGGGAATGCCGATCCACATATTGATGACCACCACGCAGATGCGCGCCAGAGTCTTGTCCGTCAGGAACGGCAGTGGGGCGGAGATGAGCCCCAGCTTCATCAACGCAATGTTGACCGCACCCATCGGTTCCAGCGCACGGGAGATGAGTAGCAGGCTTACAAACTGCGGGATGGCAATGGAGATCACGAACAGCGTCCGCCACATCTTCTTCATCCGTACCAGCTTGTGGTTGATGAGGATCGCAAGCCCCATTCCGAGGATATAGTTGGTGAAGGTGGCCAGGATCGCCCAGACGATCGTCCAGCCGAAGATGCCGAAGAAGGTGTGGGTTTTCGTCTGGTTGCCAAGGAAGATGTCCGTGACATTGGTGAGCCCCGTCCAGGTGAAGAGCTCGCCTGGCGGCTGATGGGCAGAGTCAAAGTTGGTGAAGGCGATCAGCACCATGAACACGATCGGCAGCACTGTGAAGGCCACCAGGCTGATCATCGGGGCGGCCAGCAGCGTCGTATGGAAGCGGCTGTCCAGCAGGCTCTTCAGATCCTCCCGGAAGGACGGGATATGCTTGCTCTGTGCATCAAGGAGACACAACTCTCCCGCGCTTTTCAGATTCAGAACCCACAAGTATACAAACAGAATCGTCGCCGCGATGGTAAGTACGCTGAACAGGAGGATCAGCATGGAGTTGTCGCCGGGGACGCGCTGGTAGATCTGCAGCTCCTCGTTCCAGACCTTGAGCTGCGTGTTTTCCCCCAGCGTTCCGAAGTGGGAGAGGTACTTCCATCCGAATCCGAAGAAAAAGCGGAAGAAAGCAAGCTCAGAGAGCAGATACAAAAACCCTTTTCCAAATTGACGGAAACGGACGCATCCGCTGCCCATGACCAGAACCGACAGCCAGGTCAAGGGATGTTTGCTATTTCGAAAGGCTTGCAGCCATGGTTGGCGTTTAAAAATCATGGGAGATTCACCTCCGTGATACCGTGGTCAGGATATGGAAGAAAAGGCTGTCGCGATTTTGCCTGCGGCAGCCTTTTCCCCTTAGGAAGAACTAAAATAAACTTATTTTGCGGTGGCTTGCTCGACGAGCTGATCCAGCATCTGCTGGAGGTCGCCCTCGGAGTGGGCTTCCAGCTCCGCGCCGAAGGCCTCGGCGGGCGTCCAATACTGCCCCAGGACATGCTGGCTGATGGCAAACTGGCTCTGCTCGGCCAGAGCGGTCAGGGCAGGGTCAGCCGCAACAGCCGGGGAAGCCGCGGCGTTGATGTTGGAGGGGCCGTAGCCCAGCACCTCGAAGCGGCGGAGCTGCGCCTGTTCGCTGGTGAGGTACTCGGCAAGCATCATGGCTTCCACGGGATGCTTGGTCTGGGTGTTCACGCCCAGCACCTTGCAGCCCAGGAAGGAGCCCATCTGCACCTGCTGGCCATTGCAGGTAAAGGTCGGGAGCTTCGCGGCACCAAAATTGTCACCCAGTTTTTCCTTGATGCTGGCGGAGGTCCAGGGGCCGCTGACGCCGGCGCAGATGTTATCGCCGATGCCGCCCTGCAGCACGCTGTCGTCGCCGGTGATGAAGGCGGGATCGTTGCAGAAGGCGCGGATCGCCTCGGCGGCGGCAAGGCCGTTGGAATTATTGAAATCGCAGATCTGGTTGCCTTCGGCGTCCAGCGTGAGCTGGCAGCCGTTGCCCAGGAAGAAGGAGGCCAAATACCAGCCGTTGGAGACGTCCATGTGGACCTGCTTTCCGGCGGCGTTGGCGGCGGCAAGGATACCGTCCAGGGTCTTCACGTCGTCCTCAGTGAGAACGGACTTGTCGTAGTAGAGGTAGTAGCCGTTGTCAGCGGTCATGGGATAGCCGTACAGCACTCCGTTGTAGCTCGCGGCATTGATCGTACCGGCAGCGTTGGCGGCCACGATCTCGTCGTGGTTGCGGGTGACTTCGTACAGAGCGTCAGCCTGCACGAGCGTGATGATCTGGTCATCGGGGAAGGAGAACACGTCCGCGGCAGCGGCCGGGTCTTCAAGATAGCGGGCCTGTGCGTCGGCCTCACCGACCACGCCGTACTCAAACTCCCAGGTGTTTTCGGGATGCTCGGCGGCGAAAGCCTCGCAGAGCTCTTTCAGCAGTTCCTGATCGGGCTGAGAGCCCCAGACCTTCAGGTGGATCGTCTCGCCCGTGGTCTCTTCAGCGGGGGCGGCGGGCTCGTTCTGCGCGGGCTGCTGTGCCGGCTGCTGTTCGCTCGGCTGCGTCTGAGCAGGCTGTGTGCCGCAGGCGCAGAGGCAGGCGATCAGAGCAATGGCAAGAAACAAAGACAGAAACTTTTTCATTGCAAATCCTCCATTATTTTTCGTTTTGGGGTTTCCCCAGCATCATGATTATTTCATTCATGCGCTTTTTCGTCAACGAAAATGAAGGAAAGCGCTTTCTGTACCGGCAGAAGCAGAACCCGCCGCTCTACGAGAGAGCGGCGGGCTGTGTGCGTTGTGTTTGTCTTTCTATCTTCTCACGGGATGGTCGCCCGCATCATTCTCCGGGCCGCCGACGAGGTTGCCGTTCTGATCCACGCCGTAGCTATGGCGCAGGCCCTGCTCGTCGTACCAGAAGTAGCTGTTCCCGCTGGGTAAACCTTCTCGCCCGTCACGATAGTGATAAATAATGGCAGTAAGACGGTTCTGTTCGTCGTAATGATAATCGTAGTACATGCCCCGGGTCTCATCGTTCAGGTCGTTGGAGGCATAGCGAATGAGAAGTCCTTGCTCGTTGTAGGTATAGGATTCGCGCTTGTCAAAGTCGCCGTTCCGGGCGCTTTCTCCGTGAATCTCAATATAGTCCGGCTTCCCATCCGGGCGGTAGTAGTAGGTTCTGGTCTCGCTCTCGTCGAAATCGTTGTCCTCTCGATGAAAATCGTGATCGCAACGGATCAGGTGTCCTTCCGCGTCAAAGACGTACACAAACCGGTGACGATTCTTGAGTTGGAGGGTGCCCCCGGTTCCCTCCAATACTTCCTCGATGGTCGTGGTGCCATCAGCGTTGTGGGTATAGCCCGGGGACGGCAGCGGCACGCCGAAACGCTCAAATAGGCTCATCGGGCCAAAGACACTGAAATCGCCGTCCCAGACGCTGCAGCAGTCGGATCCGTCTCCTGGGGCAAAGGCCAGGGAACTGCTCCCGTCAGCGTAGTGGAGATACAGCGGAAGAAAGCCGTCCTGCTTCTGTATCCAATTCATCGCGGGCTGCTCCTGCACAAGCAGGTTCTCAAATTCCGGCTTGCTGAGCGCCTTTTCCAGCCCCCGAAGGGCATCAGGGTCCGTGAGGACAAAGTTCTGGCCAAGCTGGGGGACGTAGAGCTCCGCGCTGGAGAGCTCTGGGAGTTGCTTGGGCAGGATGAGCAGCTCACCCGTTTCCTCCACGAACTCCATCCCTTTCAGCCGTTTGATCGGCTCCATGGCGATGGTTTTGCTTACTGTATACTGCGCCTTGCCGTCGTTCTCGTTACAGCGGAGGAAGAAGCCGCGGCAGAAACAGGGCTTTCCTTCAAACTCCGTTGTTTTCCATCCAAGTTCCTGTTTCGGTGTGCCGCTGAAACAAACCCAGCCAAAGGTCACGCAGTCGATCCCCATAAACTCGGAGTCCAGGATCTCGCCGCCGTCCACCCAGCGATTCACATAGGCTGGCAGCTCCTCGCGGATAAAGTGTTCGTAGCCTCCGTCGCAGTCGCAGCTGACCTGCCATTCAAATTGGAAGCGAAAGCTGTCGTCTACGGCGTTGGGCTCGGCCCAGTCATGATCCGTTGCCTGTGCAGCTTCCGGGGCGGTAGGCTGAATACTCGCCGGGGCAGCAGACTGTTCAAGCACCTCCGCCGTCTGCTCCCCACTCGCTCCGCCGCAGCCGGTCAGGAGTGCCAGCGCCATGGCCAGCAGAAGAAGTATCGTTGTCGTCCGTTTCATCGTTTGTCCCTCCTCTCAAGAAAAGCGCGTCCAGTCGATGTTCTCGGCGGTCTCCTCGATCACAGCGACATCATTCCAGCCAAGGCTCACGAGCACGTAGCTCTTCTCCGTCTCGTAGAACAGGTACACCCCGCTGATCTTCTCCGGCCCATCGGTAAAGCAGACGATCTGATGGCCCTCCTCGGTCTGGTAAATCCAGATCCGCTGATACTCACTGGGAGCCACATAGTGGATCATGCCGGTATAGAGCGCGTCCTTTGGGATGCAATAGGTCTTGAGGATCTTGCTCTCCGCCTCTCTGTCCCAAACCTCCACACCGTTGTCGTAGACCGTGTGTCCGTCCTGCGTGGTTTTGGATGTGGCGTAACGCAAGCCGTACTGCTCCGCCAGACGGGAAAGCTCTGCGTCAATGTCCTCGTAGCCCTCCTGGCCGTAGACGCCGGTAAAGCTGGCTCCGTAAAAATTCGCTGTAAAGAACTTCTGAAATCCCCTGGCAGCGCTGAACATGGGGCTGTTGTAGAAGTTCTCCAGTCGCTGGGCGGCTTCCCGGTTATCCTCCGCGCCACGAGGCGTGCTGACGATCTGCTGCACCGCATCATTCTTCTGGCAGAGGGCGGCGAAGTCGATCCGATCCGCTGCAAATTCCGCCAGGGCGTCCCGATCCTTGAGCCCGGCTCGCTCCAGGCTCGCCTGGTCCGGCAAATTTCGGAGCTGTAGAGCCACGAAGGTCTCCCCGTCGGCGGAGAGATACCAGAGCTCCGTCCGATTGGGAAAGCTCACGATGTTGACAGTCTGTCCCATGGCGGTCACAAAGTCCCGCTCGCTATAGTCCTGCAGTCGGGTGACGCCGCCGTAGGGATACAGCGCTCCGGTAGAAAAACGGCTCAGTACATAGTCGAGGGAGAATTCGTCCAGGTTCAGGAATCCCTCTGCCTTAAAGGAGCCGTCGGGGAACACATAGCCGCCGGTAAAAGCAGCTTCCCCTTCTGTCAGGAAGGGCTGAATGCCTGTGAGAGCCGTCAGGCGCTCCATGCTGTCTGCGGTCACGCTCTCGGAATAGAGCTCAAGGTCGTAGGTTTCCGCGATTTCATAGAGCTTGTCCGCAGCTTCCGGCGTCAAGGCCCAATACAGTTGGCAGGTCTTGCGCTTTTGGTCGTTCCCCTGCAGGAAGGAGAGGCTGTAGTCTCCCGGATCGTTTCGATGCTCGTCTTGCCAGATCCACCATTCGCCGGTGCCCTCATAGGTTTTGGTTCCCTTAAGGCCATTGGGCACCGCAACGACCTTTTCTGTTCCCTCCACGGGGAAGATGCGCTCGCTCAGCCCCAGCAGGCCCATGGCATAGGCTGTGACTCCCAGCAGCGCGGTGATCACCGCTGCGATCAGCAGAGTTCGCAGAATCTTTCTTTTGCCGGTTTTGCGTTGTTTTCTTTTAGTCAGCCCCAGCGCGGCATCCGCCTTCAGGACGAAGCTGTCTGGGATCTGGCCCAGGTTTTCAAAGAGATACAAGCTGTTGTCCATTCCATTCTCCCTCCTTTTCCAGCTCCTGTACCAGCTTCTTTCGGGTGCGGTAGAGCGCGGTCCTCACCGTGGCGGGCTTCATGCGCAGGCGCTGGGCAATCTCCTCCGCCGTCAGCACGTAGAAGTACCGACCCACGAAGATCACCTGATCCCGCTCCGGGAGCTTTTTCAGGAAGCGGCCCAATAAGCGGCCCAGCTCCCGTGCCTCCACCGTTCGCTCCAAATCAAAGTCGCTGGGCAGGCACTCGCTCAGCTCCTCCAGAGCTGTCGCGGCCACACCGCCGCCCCGCTTGAGACTGCCCTTCCTGCGCAGGCGGCTCACGGCGATGTTCCGAGTGAGCTTACCCAGAAAGGCTTTGAGACTGTTTGGCCGGGAAGGCGGCATGGCGTTCCAGGCGGCAAGCCAGGTGTCGTTCACGCTCTCCTCCGCGTCCTCTGTGTTCCGCAGCAGGTTGTAGGCCACGGTGTGACAGTAGGGGCCATAGACGCCCGCCGTCTCCGGGATCGCCCGCTCCGACCGCTGCCAGTACAGATTGACGATGTCTTGGTCTGTCATATTCTGACCTCCCTTCACCCTAACAGTCGCAAAGAGGACGCTAAGTGTTCGCGTTTTTTGAGAGAATTGGATAATTCGAAAGCAACTCCCGCCTAGCGGCTGGCTGTCTCTGCATGACGTATGGGATCATTCAAGCGGAAATGTCTTTCCACCAACCGTAATGCTGACGACCTGATCAAGATTGATCGTGCCGTTTTTGAATAGATACACATCATAGACCGATCCGTTCCAATATTCCGATCGATCGGCTGCCAGATTTGTTCGGAAACTTCCGTCGGTGAAATGGAGCTGCGCCTCCAGTTCGAGCTTGTCCCTTGCTCTTGCCCATGGGAGCCAGCGAAGGTCATCTTGTGATTCAACGGGGTAAACGCTTTCCATGTCGTCGTGCGTGACGAGCCATGTAATGCCTTCGGCATAAATATCCGCCCCGATAATCTGACCCGCGCCTCCAGACTCAGGCTCTTCAAAGGAAACCGGCTCCGGAAATTTGACGCTTAACACGCGCCGTTGGGTTAATGTGACAGTGACAGAGCCGTAGCTCGCGCTTTCATGGATCTGCGCATTATTATCTGTATAGCCCAGCGCAACACGGATTTCCACTGCTTCATTGTCTCTGAATTTCATGTTCGGCAGCGAAGCGCGAAGCGTCAGCGTTTGTGTTTCGGGATCGTACTCTTCCCGATAGAGGGTATGCAGATTGACAAGGATGCCATAGTATTCCCCGTCCACATAAAGATAGGGCCAGAACACACGATCATCCCGGTTCTCCCTGCCTCTCAGATTTTCATGATCCAAACAGGCAATCATGTCTTCTGAAACGGGGCTGATGTTGAAAAACATAATTTGATAGTCGCCGTTATTCATGGTGGACAGGAGCGTAAGGCCGCCTTCCGCAGCTCCATCCTCTGGCACCGCAAACTCCACATAGTCTGTCACATTGTTTTCATCAATCTGCAGCTCCTGACGCAACTTTTCCTGCCGCTGCCGATGGATGCTTATGCCGATGGCATAAGCCACGGCGCTCAGGCCGAGGATCAGCGCGGCAGCGAGGGTAAAGGTGATGATGCGTTTCGCTTGCAGATGCTTTGCCGACGCTTCACTTTGGAGCATGTCTCCCATGCTTTGCAAATACTCATCCTGCGCGTCGTTTAGGTTCGTCAGAAAATCAAGCCTTGTCATAGTCATAGCCCTCCCTGGCAAGAAATACGTAGAATCTTTGTCGGGTACGATAGAGCATGGTCTTGATTTTACTGGCTGAAAAGCCGGTATGCTTGCTGATCTCTTCGACGGATGCGAAAGCCCAATAGCGTGCCAGAAACACATCCCGCTCTGATTTCGTCAGCGTGTCCAGAAAGGCCCAGATCAGTTCTCTCAGGGCGGCCGATTCTTCGATTTGATCCGCCCCTTCGTCCGGCAGGCAGTCAGAAAGCTCCTCAAAAGCCAGCGTGACCTGACCGCCGCCGCGCTTGATGCGGTTTTCCTGACACAAAAATAGAAAGCGGCCACATCTTCTCTGCTTTTGAAATGCGGCCGCTTTCTATAGGTTCGGTTTTTATTTCTGTTCTTCCATGTAGATGGTCATGCGCTTCTGGATGCCGGCCGTGACCTGCTCCAGGGTCTTTTGCCCGCTGTAGTAGTCCCCGATCTCGTCGAAGACCACGTTCATCACGGCGTCATCCCAATAGCGCATGCATGTGGTCCCCTCGATCAGCTCCAGGAGCCGATCCGCCTGTTCCTGGGTCATGGCGTATACAGGAACGATCTTTCCGTCCAGCCCGATGGATCGGCCACCCTTGGCCTGTTCGATTTTCTCTCCGTTGACGTCCAGAAGGTATTGACCTTTCTCGTCCTTTTTATAATCCACCCGCATCGCTTCCCGGAAGCCCTGTTCCAAGGCTCGGCGGTTGGTGAGAAACGCGGGGAACTGGAACGAAGCCCCTCCCTTTCCCGCATTGGAGAGCTGCCAATCCGCATCCAGCATTCTTCGCAGAAAGCGCCAGGCCGCCTCCTTGTGTCGACAGTTTGCGGACATGGCAAGTCCCGAGGGCACGTCAAAGGCGCTGCCGTTGCCGGAGGCCCCGGGCAGACCCACGTAGACCGCCTGATCACCCAAAAAATCCGTATGGAAAGTCACATCGTCAAAGGATGACAGCTCCGTAAAGAGCAGCATCTGCTCTCCGCCTGTGATCCTTTCATACTCGCTACCACCGTAATTTGCGGCGGATTCCCCCTGTTCGGGAAACAGGTCCACAAAGCGGATCAGATCCCGGAATTCCTCGCTGTCAAAACGGCAGCTGCCCGTGGTCCAGTCCACGAACTGATCCACTCGCGTAACGAGTGAAGTGGTCAGTGCGCTTTCTCTGCCAAACCAGGGTTCCATGATCGTGCAGTCCTCCGGCATCTTGTTCCAGGCTTCCCGGAACTCCTCCATGGTCCAGCCGCTCCGATCCCCCACGATGGCCTTCGGCCCGATCACGGTGTAGATGGAAAAAGAGGGGGCGACGGTGTAGAGCTTACCCTTTTGCTCCATGGCGGAGAAGAGGGGCGTCACCAGCGCGTCCCGGCCTCCCAGCTCCTGATCCGCGTCGATGTAGGGCCAGAGGTCTTCCAACAGGCCACGGGCCCCGTAGGTCCGAACGGGCAGATCCTGGATGCAGAAGAGGTCCGGCACGTTCCCCGCCACGATCTCCGCGTTCAGCAGGGTGTAGCCCGCGCTGGGCGAAGCAGCGGTGTTGTAGCCGCTGTAATCCTTGACCTCAATGCGGTAGTCCGGCTCGGTGCGGTTGAAGTGCAGCACCAGATCCGCAATCTCGTCGTCCAAACCCATGCAGGCCAGGGTCAGCACCGTACGATCCTCCCGGGGCGGATCGTCCGTCTGGCGGATGGTCGCAAAGCCGAAATCACCATCGTCCACGTACGGCGTCCCAAAAACGCAGTGGATCGCCTCTCCGTTCTCCTCGGGAATGATATCCAGGAGCTCGTTTCCGTTCAAATCACAGTTGAGCCAGGTGGCTATCGTTCCACGCTCTCCGGCCGCGTTCACCCCATAGAGCATGGTGCCGTTATTCACCAGCACATCCCAGCCGAAGGCGCCGGGAAAGACTGTGATCCCCAGCTGGTCCGGGATCCGGGCAATGAGCTCCAGCTTCCCGTCCTTGGGATCGATAGCGTGGACCTCCGAAGCGCCTCCATTAAGGAAAACCGCCGCCGCCCGCCCGTCGGTCAGGCGCACAAGCTGCTCCCAGTGCTGGGCAGGATGCAGGTTCAGGATCTCCCTGCCGGAGGTGTCGTAGACATGAAGCTCTCCCGATTCATCTATTAAGTAGAGATTCCCCTGGCCATCCGTCTGGGGCCGGACCGGGCCCCATTGCCCGTTGATTGGGAACTGGGACAGCACTTCCCCTTCCGCGCTGATATACAGGACAAAGTACGCGGTGTGCCAGTTGTACGCGTAGTCTGTTGTGCCGTCTTCGTTAAGATACTCGTGCCCAACGGGGGTCCCATAGAAGGTGCCGCCAAGGGCCAGGATCGATCCGTCCGCCCCGGGAAGGAGCTGATCCAGAGAAAAGCTTTGGACCTCAGCGTCCTCCGGGATCTCCGGGAGGATGGGTGTCTGGATGGGGATCTCCCGCCGGTCACTCCCATCTGCGGACGAGGAGTAGAGCCGGCTCTCAAAAGCGCCGCTCTCGCCTTCTTCTGTTACCACCGTATAGAAACGCTCTCCGGAGAGCAAGAGGCTTGTGGCATTCTTCCCGCCCAGATCCAGGGACCGATACTCGGATTCATAAAAGGGTCCCGTCTGCTCCGGCTTCTTCTCCGAGAAGGAGCAACCCGTTGCCAGAATCGACACGGACAGAGCCAGCACCAGCGCCCAGGCAGTGGGTTTGGGGCCGCTTGCGATCAGTCGGACCCGCTCTCGCAGGGTCTTTCCCACGCTGGCCATGCCTGGGACGGGACGGAGGATCCCGAGGCGCTCAGGGCAGCTCAGTTGGATCAGGGTGCGGCCGTAGGCCGCCCGCTGGGCGTCCCCCAGCCGGATAATCGCGCCCTCGTCGCAGGCCAGCTCCCCGTCTCGCTTGGACATCAGCGCCGCCAGCCATACCAGAGGATTGTACCAGTGCAGGGCCAGGGCGAGGCAGCGCAGCCGAGACCAAAGCAGATCGCCGTGACGGAGATGGGCCTGCTCATGGGCCAGCGCATGGCGCAGCGCGGACTCGTCCTCCCGCAGAGCAGCAGGCAGATAAACAGCAGGGCGAAGGATTCCGGCCAGGCATGGCGTTTTCAGCCATGGGCAGCTGTAGACCGGCAGCCTGGTTTCTGTATCTTCCAGACGTTGACGGCTCCGGCGCAGGCGGAGGCTGAACCGCAGCTCAGACCCCAGCGCCGCACCCAGCACCGCAGCGGCCCCGGCACCCCAGATCCAGGGGAGAAGGACGGGCCAGGCAATCGCCGGCGCAGCGTGTGAGCGCGCCGCCATCGGGGCGGCAGGCTCCGGGTCAGGCGCGGCTGTCTCCGGAAGCGACACGGATGCCGCCGTCTGAGGCGTCGCCTGCTGCAGCCGATCCTCCTGGGGAAGCACAAACAGTGACGCCTGCTCCCGAGTCTCGGGGATCGCGTACTCCCGCCGCTGGACCGGGTCTCCGATCACAGCGAGGTCCGCCGCTACCGGCCTTGTGAACTGAGGGACAGTCCAGAAGCTCCCGGGGATCAACAGCCGCAGCAGCACCGGCAGCCACAAGGCATAGCGCAGGCGCAGGGAAAGCCGCCCCTTTAGCAGCGCCCGCAAGCCCAGCATCAGCACGATCAGCACGGAGGCTGACAGGATCCATGTCCTCATGGCGCATCCTCCTCCGCCTGGCGGAGGATCTCATAGAGCTCCTCGATCTCCCGGCGGCTCAGCTTCTGCTCTCGGGTCATGGCGTTGAGCATCAATCCGACGCTGCCTTGATACACCCTGTCCAGGAAGCTCCGGGTCTCCTCCCTGGCCGCGTCCTCCCGCCGGATCAGCGGGCGATAGGTCATCACCTCTCCGTCCGTCTCGCAGGCGATCAGCCCCTTTTCTGTCATCCGGCGCAGCATGGTAAGCGTGGTGCTGCGGCTCCAGCCCACGCTTTTTTGCAAATAGTCCACCGCTTCCCGCCCGGTTCGGGGCGCGAGCTCCCACAGGCACTCCATCAGGTTCCACTCCGCCGCAGTCAGGGCGGTCGTTTGTTCAGGCATTCGAAGCACTCCCTTTTCTGTTTACTTTGTAAACATATCTTAGCACCATCTGTTTACAATGTCAACAGCATTCTTGAGAAATCATCTTTTGCGGGCAAGCACGTCGCGCAAGGCCAATATTCCAAATACTGGCGCAGGCGCAAAGAACAGGCGACTCCTTTCGGTGCGCCTGTTCTTGGTACTGCTTAGCATTGGCAAAGCCACGCCCCCAGTAGGAGTCAGGCACTCTCGTTATATGCTAAAGCTGTGTATTGGTTTTGTTCCGTATGGATTCGTTTGGGATCTCCGCCACGACCTGGAACCAGGGCTCGCTGTAGTCGATGACAAGTTCTCCTTTCATCTGCTGCAGGATGCGCTGCACAGCGGGGAGGCCGAAGCCGTGCTCCGCCTTGTTCTCCATAAGAAAGCGGAGAATGGCAAACTCCGTGTTGGTCAGAGGGATAGGCTCTCCGCGAAGAGTGCATCTTTGCCTGAGCGGATCAAGTGTGATATCTCTGTGCCGTAAGCTGTTGGTTGAGCAAAGCATGGTATCCAAGCAAAATCATTCCTTTCAAAAGACCGGGGCGAGGATTTGGCTCGGCTCCCCGTCGATCAGGCAGTTAATCCGAAGAAGTGGATGATAATAGCCTTTCCCGTCAATGCTCCACGTGAGTTCAGCGCTCCGGCATTCGAGCTGACGGATCTGCGCAGCATTTGTTCCATCCAGGATAGAGAAGCGACCTTGTCGCAGCGCTTTTTCCAGCCCCGCCGTATCCAAGGCAGCGCAGTCCGAGCTACGCTGGAGAGCGTTGACCTTCATTGATATCTTAGTGATGCTGTCTGCACCGCTTATTACCTGGATCATCCCATCATAGAGCATGCCGCTTGACGGGACGAAGTGCCAGACAAGACTGTTTTCTCCCACTTCACTTGGCTCCGGGAACGAATAGCCCGCGTGCTCCAGTACCTGCAAAGCCGTATCTGCTGCGGTCCCCTCTGTAGGCAGCCCGTTAGGAATGTACAGATCAAATTGACCGGTGTAATAGTACCAAAGGTACTCGTTAGAGCCTTCAGCCCGGTAGACCGCAAGATCGTCATAGACATCCGAAGAGTCCGCTTTCCTTGCCCGGCCGAGCGCTTCAAACAGACGGTCGGCAGTCGCTTCTGCCTCGCTTCTCGGCGGGCTGACAAGCTGATAGATAGTCACGCTCGCGGGCAGTTGCCCGTCCAGTGCCTCAAGCTTAACCTCCTGCGGCTTCCCGTGTGTATGGTCAGGGAAATCCTGCCGCACGAATCCACAGGGGCGCGCCGACAGCCACAGCAGTCCGGCGACAAGGGCAGCTACAGGCAGTATCGCTGCGAAGGCTGAAGTCAGCACCGGCTTTCGGCTTTTGAGGTTTGTATAGCACTCTCCGAGGCATAATCCCCAGATCGCACCGAGGCTGTTTGCGAGCAGGTCGTCGATGTCCATCGCGCCAAGCCGTGCAACGTACTGTGTGCATTCGATCAGCGAAGGAAACAGAATCGCCAGCAAATAGAGCCGCTTTCCCTTTCTTATGCTCTGCGCGTGCCAGACGAGAAGCAATCCAAGCGGAACAAAGGCAAGGATATTCAGTAAGAGCTGAATTGCCGCGTGCCGGTCAGCGCTGGTAAGGGCCTCATGGAGCGCTTCAAACGGATGTATATTACTTGCATGGATTAAAGGCGAGCGGTTGCCGAACACAACAAGTGCCAGAATGCAAAGATACCACAGTGTCAAAAACCACTTGATTCGAAAAGACTTATCCAGTTCTCGCTTTTTCCAAGGCCGCAGCACAAAAAGAACATAAAGCAGTCCGGACAGCAGCAGAGAAAGGAGGCCATATTTCCCGCCGATCTGCAAATAGTGTTTCAGAGAAGCCATACCTACACCCCTTTTTCTGCTGTATTTTACCATATCTGGCACGAGACTGTCTCTTAAGCTTTCTTAACGGCTCAGCCCTGCTCGGCGACGTACAGCCTTGCGCTGCTTTGGATACGGTCGGCTGCCTCGTCAAGGCTGATTTGGCCGCCGAAGTAGGCCCGCGCGTTCGTTTTAATCATGTCAAGCAGCGTTTCGTCGCAGCGCACCAGCTTGTCCGTCGCATACACAAGCTCCCGCAGTCTTTGCGCGTCGTCGGCGTTGAAGTTATCAAAGCCCTGCACGATCTGATCCGAGATGCTTGCCTGCAAAGCGGCCTCAAAGCTGCTTTGCAGCACGGGAATTCCGTTCATGATATTACTCTCCGCGGCGTTTGTCAGCAGCAGACGGATGAGCTGCCACGCGCCGTCCGGGTGCTGAGAGGAAGCCATAATGCCGAGGCGCGTCGCCGCGCCTGCCGTTGTCCGAAATTGATCCGGGCCGGTTCCGAGCTGGATGAAATAACAGCCGCTGCCGCTCGTGCCGGGGAAGCCGCAATAAACGTAATCGTTCTGCAGCGCCATGCGGATCGTCGCCCCGGTGTTCGCGGCAAGATCCCAGCTCATATACAGAAGCTGCGGATCTTCGGTATACTCCGCGCTGTAAGGCGCATCCTTCACAAGCTGCAACCATGCCTTGAATTCCGGGCTGTCGAAGGAACTGCTGCCGTTTTCCCAATCCACGAACTCCGCCGTGGCCATCTTGGCCAGCATGTCCAGAAGAACCTCCCGGTCCTGCCATGAGGGGAAAAGCTGCCAGTTGTCCGGCATTTCCCGCATCTGCTCTGTCGCTTCCTCCACCGTCCAGGCGTCGCGTCCTGGGAAGCGATCCGGGTGCGCGGCAAAGCCGATGAGAGTGACCCGCGCAGTCAGTTCATAGAGCCCGCCGTTTTTCAGCATGGCGTTCAGCAGGGGCTGAATGAAATCCTCCCGGCTCAGGTCAGGGTCTGCATCAAGATACGGAAGCATATCCAGGAGCAGGCCACTGTCCAGACTGAGCTCCGGCAGTCCGGCGGTGTCCAGAATGTCGATGCCGCTGCCTGTGGCAAGCTCAATGAGGCGCTTGTCTCGCTGTCCTTCAGCGTCGAAATCGAGCTTCTGGATCTCCACCTTGTAGTCGGGATTCGTATTGTTGAAGCGGATCACGGCGTCCAGCAGGTCACGGGAAATGCCGGTTTCCGGATCTATCAAAAAGCCAGCCTGCGCACCGCCAAAGCTGCCCAGAACGAGCGTCTGCCGCTCCTTGATCATTCCTTGCGTAACTTTGATCACGGATTTTCCATCCATGACAGGATAGAAAAAGTCCCCGGCGCTGTTTTCAAACAGCGCATACCCACCCTTGCTGGCATAGCTCAATGCCACGTCGATCCAGCGGAAAAGCCGTTCCTTTACCGCACCGCTCTCCGGGTCGATCTCACAGACCGTACCATCCACGCTGTTGATCCAGCGGCCGTTTTCACTGAAAAAGCTGCCTGCAAACTCCAGCTCCCGCGCGGGGCTGAAGCTCAGGGTTTCGGGGGCAAAGCTGCAGGTTCCCACGACATAGTTCTGCCCATCCATATGCCCCGTGTGATACAGACGCTCCGTTCCGGAGCGTAAGCTGCTTTGAAAGACGGTGCCCTGCAGATCCAATTTCTGCTGCAGATTCATCTCTCGGTCTACGACATAGCCCTGTTCACCGGCGCAGAGGATCGCCCGGTTTTCATCTAAAGCAAGGATTCCCGAAAAATACAGACCGGAAGCCTCTGTTGACTCGCCACCCGAAAATGGGATCACCTGTACGCTGCCGGTGCTGCCCTGCGTTCTGTCGCAGAAGTACATCCAATATTGAGACTCCATCGACTGCTCGGTTTGGCTCTCCAACAGCGCCCAGACCGCATTGCCCGAGACGGACAGACCACGCAGCACAACGGAACCGGGGATCGCGTTGCTGTCATAGGTAAGCAGCGTCCACTCGTCGTTTACGGTATCATAGCAGCCGATCAGGGCTTCGCCCGTATAGCCGGAGAGGAACAGCGTGTCTCCTTGCGCATCCCATTCGCTGTTTACCCTGCCGAGCTCTTTGGGGACGGAGATTTCCGAGGGGATGTAGCCGGGAACGGCGTTCCCCTCGACGACCAGTTCGGCAGGCTGTTCCGTCTGCTTGCCGCAGGCGGAAAGGGAGAGTATCATCAGGCATGCAAGAAGCATGCAAATCAGTTTTTTGCTCATAGCAGAAACTCCTTCACTTCTATAAACGCTTTTTTTCGTGCTTTTGTTACAAATCATTTGTCGCTTCAGTCATGTTCGGCCACATACAGCCGGATCTTCGACTCCATCTGCGTGACCGTCTCATCCAGATTGCGCTGTCCCGAAAAGTAGGCTTCGGCCAGCGGCAATAATACTGTCAGAAGTCCTTCGTGCTTGAAACTGGGAACGTCGATCCCGTAGACGATTTCCCGCAGGCGCTGTGCGTCCTGCTCGGTAATCGGATAGTCCTGATCTTCAAGTCCCTTTTGCAGATGCGCCTCAAAGAGATCCTTCAGCACCGGAAAATCGTCGAAGCCGCCCGGTGCGTCCCGGCCAAAGATGTCGCCGTAATAGGCGAAGAGAGCATAGCGCATGAAGCGCCAGGCTTCCTCCTTGTGCGTGCTGTCAGCCAGCATACCGGTGTTAAAGAAACCCGCTCCCTGCATGACATAAAAGCCGCTGCTTTTCTGCGCGGGCCAGCCGACCAGCTCGGCGTCATCGGAGATATAGGTGCGAATGGCCGGAAGCCGCCCGCAGGCGCCGATCTCTTCGTGCCGGACACCCAGGCTCGGCGCGTCCTTGCAAAACTGCAGCCATCCTCTCAGAACCGCTGTGTCCACGTCATTTCCGTTCACCACGTCGTTTTCGATCACCGGGAAGGCCTCACGGAAGTTCTGCATGGCACTGGGAACCGGAAAAATGTCGCCCACATCAGGAGCCGGGCCAAGAGCTCTTTCATATTCCTCAAAGCTCAAGCCCGACTGTGCCGCGCCATCATAATCCAGTACCGCACTGAGGAAGAAAGATGGTGTGAGCGTATAGAGCTTGCCGTCTTCCGTCATGGCCTCCAGTACGGCGGGGATGAAGTCATCCGCGGAAAGCTCCGGGTCGCGCTCAAGAAAAGGCAACAAATCTTCCAGATACAGCGACTGCTCTCCGCCCAGCGCGAGAGAAACCGTGTCGATCATATCCGGTCCCTGCCCGGCCATAATCTCCACGCGCAGCTTGTCCCAGGACCCGAATTCGTATACGCGGGTTTCCACCCGGCAGTCAGGGCTTTGCTCGTTGAACTGCCGGATCATGGTGTACAGCGGCCCGTCCATATAAGCGGTCGCCAGTGTGATCACCGTTTTTTCCTCCTCCGGCAGCGGGGAGACGGGCAAGGACGTTTCCAGCGGTTCCGGCACGCTTTCGCCGGGATCGGCGGCCACCGGCTTCTCGCTCTGCTTGCTGCAGGCGGCCAATGAGAGTATCATGGAGAGCGAAAGAATCAGACATAGGATCTTTCTGGTCATGTTTACGACCTCCTTTCACGCATAAGAACGCGCCGAGTTCCGCTCTTGTCGCACGAAAAATTATTATTATTTCCTGTGCGACAAAATGCCGGGTGCGCGCGTTCTTAATAGTGAGAGATCATATAGAAAGAGGGAATCTCAAGTTGAAAGAAGCAAGGCTACTGCGGCGCTTACAAAATGGAGAAAGCGCAGCCTTGGGCGAGATCATGGAGTTGTATACTCCATATGTCGCCGCTATCGTGAGGAATATCATCGACCCGCCCCTGCAGGAAGAGGATGTCGAGGAGGTCGTAGCCGATGTGTTTTTATCTCTTTGGAAGAATGCCGCTGATATAGAAGACGGCAAGCTCCGCCCCTGGCTCGCCGCCGTGACACGAAACCGCGCCAAAGATAAGCTCCGCGCGCTGCACCTGAATCTTCCGTTGGAGGACGACGCGCTGGAGTTGGTCGCAGAAGGGCCGGAAACCGAGGCCGTGCGGCAGGAGGCCATTCAGGCGACAAAGGAAGCGGTAGACTCTCTCGGGGAACCGGATCGCTCCATTTTCCTGCGATACTATTACCTGTATCAGAAGACCGATGAGATTGCCGCCGCCATGGGCTTAAAGCCGTCCATCGTCCGGAACCGGCTCTCCCGGGGTCGGGAAAAGCTGAAAACACGTTTGGTGGAAAGGGGGCTTTGCTATGAAGCTGAGTATTGCTGATCTGGTGGATAACTGCTCTGCGGAGGAACTCATGATCGGAAAAGAAGAAAAAGAACTGACCAAGCGCGTCAAAGCGCGGGTGCTGGCCGAAATCAAAGCAGAAAGCAAAGCAGCCAAGCCGAAGAAAGAAATCGTGCATATCCGTTCCAGACGGGTCATACCCTTCGCCTTTGCCGCGGCGCTGCTCCTTTCTCTTGGCATCGTTGCCTATGCGATCAGCAGCATCCACGCGGCGCGGCAGCAGGAACTGCGCGCAGAGAGGAATCTGAACGAGCACCAAACGGAAAGCTATGTGGAATATGAGACCCCCGATGAATCTACGCCCGGCGCCGTGCTGCTCTCGACCATCAACGATGGGGAGTTTCAAGAGGTCTATGTCAACGTGTCCCCGGTAACGGAGGAAGAGATCGCGGGCTACCCCGAGCAGCCGATCTCCTTCCGCTGGCAGATCGTGGGCTCAGACCTGAAGGGCTTTGCCGATCCCTGGATCAGACCGGGCAGCTCAGCACACACACCGGAGGCGCTCCGGGCCCTCGTTCAGCGGGACGCCTATGACGCCGAGACGCAGACACTGACGCTTTGCTGCCATGTTTTCTCAGAATCGCTGGCGGACTTTCTGGAAGGCAGCGGCTCGGACACAGCCGAGCTTGAGTTGCTTCTGGCTGAGGACTATATCGCCACAAGGAGCTTTGGCAGCGTTTCGCTGACGCCGACAGACGAGGATCGCCGCAGCTTCGATTTCGGAAGCGTAAGCTGGAAAGACGATGAAAGCGGCAAGGAGGTCGAGCTGATCGGTCTGGAGCTCACACCGGTCAGCAGTGTCTGGCATCTTCGCTATCCGGCGGCTGAAGCTGTTTATACGGGCAGCGATCTTGAACTGCAGAAAGCCTGGCTGCGGGTGGAAGACAGCATCTGTATGAACGCGCGTATCATCTTTTCCGACGGCAGCAGTATGGTTACCAAGGGCGCGCTGAGCGCCCGCTATGAAGATGGCGTAGTCAGCCTGTATACTGGATGGCCGCGCGCGATCGACATCCACGACGTACAGCAGATCGTCCTGGGCGATCTGGTTTTGTGGGAAAACAAATGATATGAAGATATAGCAAGCGGGAGCGACGAATCGCTCCCGCTTGTACGTTGGTCAGCCGTATTGCTCAGACACATAAATACTTGCCCGTGATTGAATGGTTTTTGCCGCTTCTTGAGCGGTGACTTGCCCTCCAAAATAGCGATTGATTTCGTCGCGCAGGATACGCAGCATGCCCGCGTCTGTGTCCACAAGCTTGGTTGTGTTATATACCTGCTGCCGCAGCTCTTCCGCGTTTTCGGCGGTCATGTAGCTGATCTGGAAGCGCTCATCAAAGTCATCAGAGATTTGCGCTGTCAGCGCACGCTCAAAGCTCGCCTTGAAAACCGGGATGCCGTCAATGAGGGAAGCGCCGTCCGCGCCCTCCATAAGCTGGCGCACAAAGCGCCAGGCGCCTGCTTGATTGCCGCTCGCAGCCAGGATGCCGATGCGGGTATTCTCACCCATCGTTCCCCGCCAGTCGTTAGGACTGCTGCCCAGCTTGAGGAAATAGCTGCCCGTCCCCTGGGTCTCGGGGAAGCCTGCCACCACATATTCACCCTTCATCATGTATTTTTCCTGGTGCCCAGCATTGAAGGCCAGATCGTAGCAGATGTTCATGAGCTTTGCCTCTTCGCTATACTGCCCGCCGTCCGGCAGCGCCTTCATCAGCTCCAGCCA
>OCVV011268762.1_pt1 | contig 27115 bp, 20 predicted proteins | sample 1539721 | NCBI WGS metagenome assembly OCVV01 (sample SAMN02144230, study PRJEB22623) | gut metagenome | biome: sheep rumen | host: Ovis aries | place: New Zealand | reverse complement strand
GCTTGATTTTTTCTGGCTTCTTGGCATTTTTATATGGCCGTAAACTCTTTATGTGAAAGATACCATATCTGGGAAAGTGTGAATAGTAACGCGATGCAAGAGGTAGACCGTACTTTGGGACAACGACTGTAATATAATAGAATTTGAAGCACATTACTGTTATTTGAAGGAGAACATATGAAGAAAATAGTGGCAATTATTTTGACCGGATGCCTTCTGGCTTCAGTTACCGCGTGCGGAGGCGGGGGTGCAGCCTCCAAAGAAGCCGAGTCCACCGCGCCGGCGCAGGAGAGTATCGTCCCAGATTCCGAAAAGAATCCCGCTCAGGAGAGCGCATCAGAGAGCCCGGTAGAGAGTACCGCCGAAAGCTCTGCGGAAAGCACCGCATCGGAAGACGTGGATAACACCGCCTGGGACACATTGGAGTCCATGGGAAACATAGAGACGGTGAACGGTTTCCTGACAGTTTCCATTACAATGCCCAAAGACTTTGTCGGGGAGGATATCACGCAGGAAGCCCTGGATGAAAAGGCCGGGGAGAGATATGTCTCCGCCAGGCTGAACGAGGACGGCTCGGTGACCTATAAGCTGACAAAGAAGCAGCACAAGGACATGATGGGAGAAATCGTCGCGGGCATAGATGAGTCGCTGCAGGGCATGGTCGACGGCACGGATTACTCCTTCACAGAGATCAAGCACAATGACGATTACACGGTATTTGACGTGACTGCAGGAGGGGATGAGCTGGGGCTCACAGATTCGTTTGCGACGCTGGCATTTTATATGTACGGCGGGATGTACGGAATCTTTACCGGAAAAACACCGGAAAAAGTGATCGTAAACTTCTATAATCCGAACGGTGATCTGATCAGCACAGCGGACTCTTCCAATATGGGATCCTGAGGAATCTGAAAGACGGAGGTTGAAAATGAACAGAGAAAGAGTTCGAAGGGTTTAATTTGCCGGAGTACGCCAAAAAGACATTCGGGATGTTCGGCGGGGTTGACCATCTGGTGAGCCTCAGATGCGAAAAGCAGCTTGTCGGGGTTATCATTGACCGGTTCGGCAGAGATGTTTCGATCATTCCGGAAGCAGATGACCACTTTCGGGTGAATGTCCCTGTGGCGGTGAGTCCCCAGTTCTTCGGCTGGGTGACAGGGATCGGCGAGGGGATGACGATCATCGGTCCGGCGGAGGTGGTAAATGAATACCGCGCGTATCTGGAGAGGCTGGTGAAGAGGTACGAGTGAAGGATAGCAGGGGACAGGGGGCTGTCCTCTGCTGCTTTTATTAAAACAAATTCGGTCTTTCCCTCGAGAAATACCTATAAAAATCTCGGAGATTTTTGTTCGGCACGAATATGTTATCACGGGATAGAGTGTCTGTCAAACGTTTCTGTACGTGCTGGTAATCCTGAAATATAAGATGACCATATCGGCAAAAAAATAAAAATTTGCCGATATGGTGTTGCGAGGCGTCCTGCGTAAGTGATATCATATATCTGACCACAACGGCAAAAAATCAAAAAAATGCCGGTAGTTTGGAGGTGAGAGTATGAAGGATTATATGCTTCTGGATAAAATGCCGGACTATGCTGTTTCACGTAAGGAAATTCTGGAATTGGTGCGGGAAAGCGACCCCACATTTCGTGAAGGACAGATGAAGCGACTCCTGGCATATATGATTAAGACCTCTAAGATAGAGCATGTCGGACGGAATAAATACAGGAGGATCATGGAGACGGTGAACAGGGCACAATATGAGAACAGATACTCCGAAAGAGCGCTGCAGATTATAGCCATCATGCAAAACGAGTTTCCGCTGGTAGAATACAGGATCTGGGAGTTGTCCTGGCTGAACGAATTCGTCAATCATCAGCTTGGCTGTAATTACATTTTCCTTGAAGTTGAAAAGGATGGATGCGAATTCGTTTTCGAGAAAATCATAACAAAATTTGAAGGAAAAGTTCTGCTGAGACCGGACCAGAATCAGATTCTTCGGTATGGCAGCAACAACAGTATTATCATTGATCGGCTGATCAGTGAATCTCCCAAAGGCAGAAAAATGCCATTCAACCTGGCAATTGAAAAGCTGATTGTTGATCTGTTTGCCAATAAGAGACTTAAGGAAATGATTTCTCCGGGAGATTATCCTGCGGCACTGGAAAACATCTTTGCCACATATGAGGTGGATCAGGTTAAAATGTTCCGCTATGCCCGACGCAGAAATAAAGAGACCGAGCTGAGGGAGTTTCTGCAGGGAAAAACGAATGTGGAATTGAAGGTGGGTTAACCTATGTTGACAAATGATAATTTTACGTTGGAACATGTGATGAAATTGAAGAAAAACAGAATGGTGGACATATTCATTCTGGAAAGGAGCATTTATGCGTTTGGACTCCTTGAGGCTCTGTGCAGGGTTGGGATGCCGTTTATTTTTAAAGGCGGAACCAGTCTTTTGCTGCTTCTAAAACAGCCCAGAAGGCTTTCTACAGACATCGATATTATTGTTGCTCCGGGGATGAACGTGGATCATTATCTGGAAGAGGCGGGAAAGATTTTTCCGTTTGAAAAAGTTGAGCAGCAGATTAGAAAAGGAAAAAACAGTATTGAAAAACGGCATTATAAATACTATTACAATTCCCCATTCAAAGGACAGACACCATTCTATATTCTGCTGGATATCCTTTTTGAAGAAAACCACTATTCCAATGTGATTCGGAAACCTATTCAAAATGAATTGCTGATTACAGAAGAGCCTTATTACGAAGTGAATTTGCCGAGCGTAGATTGTATTCTTGGTGATAAACTGACAGCATTCGCGCCTCATACAACCGGAATACCCTTCGGAGTAGGAAAAGAACTCGAAATCATTAAGCAGATGTATGATATTGCAACGCTTGCGGATGTGACCGATAATTTTGAAGATGTCCGTCAATCCTACTTAAGAACGGTATTATCTGAGATAAGGTACAGAGGGATAGAGGCTGAAGCGGAGGATGTTCTGTGGGATACACTGGAGGCTGCAGCATGCATTGCATCAAGAGGTCAGTATGGAAATGACTACTCCAAATATCTGCAGGGAATAAAAAGTATTGTAACTCACGTATATGATGAACGATTCTCAGCAGAGAAAGCTGCAGTCATGGCATGCAAAGTAATGCATATGGCAGCATGTGTTTTGAAAAATGCTCCATATGAGCGAATCGATGACTATGGTCTATATATCAAAACAGACATAGGAAACTCACGGTATTCAAAGCTTTCAAAGCTCAGAAAGTTCAATGCAGAAGGGTTCGCTCATATAGTAAAGGCAGTTGAAATTCTGCAAGAATAGCAGGTGAAAGACTTAATGCAGACTGCAACGTTGTGGGAGTTACCCTTCGGTGACGGATTTTTTATTAGTCAAAATGGTGTTGGTTTCGCCGTGCGCTTGCGCGATTTGTTTTCATTATTCTCACCTCCGATCCGGACCATGATAGATGAAAGGCCCATATACGACCATGCGTGTACAGGCCAACTGGTCCGAAATGGGAGCTCTACACGCATAGCAACATCGGCAGTTCCCTAATCGGGGCTGTCTGACGTTCGTATGGTGTAAAGCTTGAGATCAGTGGATTAGCTACCTGGAGTGTTTCTCCATTTTCTCAGCGGCATAACCGGAATCGAAGAGCTGCTGATAGATTTCAAAAGGTTTACAGTTAGACATAGCACCCAGGCGCGAGCATGAAAATGCAGGAATACAAGCCGCTGGTGCCTTTGCTCATCCAACACTGTCCGGTGCAGTCTGATTTGCAAATGCGAGAAGCGTGGCTTGTACGCGGGTGGGTGGTTACGGAAATAGTATAACAGAAGGTGAGGGAGGGGGCAAGGAGTTATATTTTAACTGTTTAACGTTTTGGTAGTTTTCGGTAGTTATTTCGTAGTCGGTTTTCAATGACGGCAAATAATTCAATATGTTATAATGGAAAAAGCATTGAAGTGGAGATGATATAATTAAAAGTACGATGAGTATCATCTACAAAGTATTTAATCATTTGCGGAATGGGAGGGGCTGCGATGACTAGACGATATACAAAAGATGATAAAGAATGGAAAAAGGGATTTGGCCATATAATGAAGGCTGCCTTTGATTCATTTGAAATTGATTATATCGAATATGCAAGGGAACATGCGATTAGTGATTCAACTGTTAGGTACTGGTTTATTGGGCGCAGCCTTCCGCAAAAAGCATTGTTTAAGGGATTTAAAGCCTTTCTTGAAAATAAAATCGATATCAATATTGAGCAGAGTGAAGCATTCCGAAATAAAGTGCGAGAGTATTTCGATAAATTAGGTGAGATGGAATCGTGCTATGCTTTAGAAAGGCAAAATCCAAGCGTACAGAAGTTTGCAATAAGTGTTTTGGAAGAATTATATATGCTTTCAAAAAACGAAGTGAAGTTTAAAGATATTAGAGAAAAATATAATCCAACAGGACATACTCAGGTGGTAGTATTCGATTTTGATGGTACTTTAACAAAGACGCGTAAGAATCAGACGAGCTGGGAGGCTATTTGGAATTCATTAGGCTATCTCGAGAATGCGTGCAAAGAATTGCATCATCAATTTGATGAAGGGAAAATTTCACATTCAGAGTGGTGCAAGATTACAGAAAAGAAATTTAAAGAAATGTATATGCACCGAGATGTCTTAGAGAAAATTTCTAAAAAAATTCATTTGATAAAAGGAGTAAGAGATACCTTTTTGGTATTGAGGCGAAAAAACATTAAAATATACATTGTATCTGGCAGTATTGATTCGATAATAACCTCTGTGCTGGGATCGACGAATCAGTATGTTCAAGAAATACAGGCGAATGAGTTTAAATACAATCAAGCGGGTTTTCTTACAGAAATTGTTGGTACACAATTTGATTTTGAAGGAAAGGCGAAGTATATAGCAGGACTGGCTGAAAAACATAAAATATCTCCGCAGGACATCTTGTTTGTTGGGAATTCAATAAACGACAGATTTGCTTATCAATCAGGGTGTAAGACATTATGTATAAACCCTGTTTTAGTAGATATAACCGATATACATGTTTTTAATAATTGCATACCGTACACAGAAAACTTGAAAGATATCTTGCCATTTATTGAGTGAAGAAAGGTACTAAGTCACTGAATATGTCACAAGAAGTCACATGATAATGTCACAAGAGACGGCCTTTTCAAATTTCCCTGAGTGGGTCATAATTAAACCATAATAGAGAAAGGAGAATTGGATTATGTACGAACTTATGACGGAATCCAAAACAGGGACGAGCTTGGCAAATGCAACATCATTCACAACGTTTACCTCAGAGCTTCTCAATGCACTGCCTATGGCAATTGCAGCTCCTATTCTTAGCTATCAAAAAACGAAGGCACAGAAAGAGCTGATTGTAATTGCAGTTGAAGCTAAGAGACTTGAACGCAAAGAGATTCTCCGCACCATGCAGGTGTTAGCAAGGTATGGTGAGCTTACCCCAGAGATTGCGACACAACTGATGACAGCGTTTAATGCGACGCAGTTACCGTATTGAAACACGTAAATAGCCACTATAAAGCCTCCTTCGGTAGGGAATACTGAAGGAGGCTCTTATTTTATACCATCTTACAGGATAAGAAAGGACTTCGCGAAATAATGTATCTATAGACTAAAGGCGAATTGCGTAAGTTAACGATATCCCTATTTCGTAACCATCCTTACAGCTCGAAATGCTAATTTAGCAATAGCGATGCCACCCTCAAGTATCTTTTCCCTGTTCTTCTCGTCCTTGAGATAGTCTAATCCCTTCTGAAGCTGGTCCTCGAAGAACTTTTGGGCAATCTCCTTCCCATCGGCGGCCATCTTTTTTGTTTTAGCCTCATGTGCAAATCGCTGTTCTTCTCTTTTAAGGTTTTCCGGGATTTCGATTACAGTGTAGCCTTGTCTCCTAACGAGTGAAGCAACATGATTTCCGAACAGTACCAGTATTACACGCTTTAACTTGGCCCCTTCAAACGACTCGATACTTTCCTTAGCAATCTGAAATGCCAGTTCCAAATCATAGCCGTTATTCCCTGAAGCCAACAAAGGAAATGAAATCGATTCGCACCCCATGATATCTGCGACTTGCAATGACGAAAGGTATGCTGAACTAAGCAAATTATATTCGTTGTGATTTCCATCAACCCATTTTGGCACGACCGCGTGAATGATGTATTTTGCATCCAGATCGTATGCGAGTGTTGGAACCGCACTGCCGACTTGACAAGAACCTATTTTCTTACATGCCTGGGTCAGGTTCTTTCTTCCGGCAGCTTCGAAGATAGCTCTGGATGTACCGCTTCCTTCTCTTAACATAGTGTTCGCCGGAAGAACAACTGCGTCCGCTGGTATGCTAATAATGTTTGATTTGACTATCTCAAATTTCATATCGATCAAGATCCTTCCGTATAAAGAATATATGGTTTTCGCCTGGTGTAAATGTTGACTATACGGCAGCCAGGTTCTTTTGATACCTATTGTAACTCTTCTCCTTGCTCAAAGCAACGGCGAAGGGTTTTAAGATTTCATTTTAGGGGCTCCATGTAAGGGGTGCAAAGGGGGATGAGAGAAAATATGTTTGCAAACATATGTTCTGTGCGACATAATAGAAGCGACAGTTTTGCTGGCTAGATATCTTTATTTTAAACGGTTGATCTCGCATCTTGATGATCCAACAATACTGATGAGCCATAGCATTCTTATAAAGATGACAGGCATCAATCTTTAATAACAGAGGGGAAATGTGTCAGGAACAATCAAGGAGTTTAGTAAGAGAACATAGTGATATGTGCACCTATTATATATTTCTTGAAAACACTTCAAATATACTTTAGCTGAGAACATATTGCATACCGATGTTAGTTATTCAGTGAGAATGACAGATATAATTAGGATTAGAAGAGGAGATGGATATAATGTCAATTCTATCAACGCGAGAGTGGGCTGCCATAATATGGTCTATCATAGTTATGATATATATTTTGTGCCATAAGGCGATGAGAGAGCGTTTGTGGCGAGTGATAGTAATATTCTTTGGAAAGAGATTACGAATATTATGGGGAATTATATTGTTATATAATATAACTATTACAATTCCTCTTTGCCGTTTATCTGTGTGGGATAATATATATATTAAAGATATCGTCATTTGGGTTCTTTTTTCTGGGTTTGTATATTGTATCAATGCGGTTTCTAGTAATTCTGATGAAACGTATATAAAAAAGATTGCAAAAGATAACTTGAAGTTGACAATATTTTTGGAGTTCTTTATGAGCACCTTTACTTTTGATATATGGATTGAAATCTTAATCATTCCGGTTATTGTAATTATTACAATCATGAACGAAATTGCTAAAAGTAAAGATGAATATAGGACCGTACATAAATTTTTGGATGTAATGATGGCTGTTTTTGGATTTTGGATATTGTATAATACAGTAAAAATAGGATTGAGCGAATATAAGGATTTGAATCTAAAAAATACATTGATTAGTTTTATGATTCCCTTTGTGTACTTAATATTGACAACCCCATTGGTTTTTGCATTGGAACTGTATTCAAAGTATGAAGTGTTATTTACGAGAATGAATTTTTATGAAGAAGCTGGCGTGAAAATTAAGATTCAACACAGGATAGCTATTATTGGTGCTTGCGGTATTTCTATTCGTAAAATATGTTTATTTCAAAGAGAGTACTTGGGAAAAATGTATAGAAAAATGGAAGATTTGGAATTTAAAAGAATAATAGCGGAATTTAAAAAGCTAACATGAGATCAGATCATGCAAAAAATATTTTTGATCCACAAGAGTTTTTTGTTTGAGTTGTTTAACCGAGTGGTATTGATAAGGGGACATAAATAATATTTAGTATAGGACTAAGTGAATTGTCTTTTGGGGGAGAGGGAGATTAAAATATCCTTTGGTGACATTAGAACAGAAATCGTTCAATGGTATGGGAGGAGATGTGAAAGATTATCAGAGGAAAACGATTCCGGATGGCAGGGCAGTTGCATAGCGTCCGGTTGGAGCTCATTTTATCGGTTGATGACCCGAGAAAATGTTTGCGTAGCCGAGGATTATAGTTTTTTTAGCTGAAAGAGGTACAGTACTTTTTAGTGAGAATTTGGCTGTAATGGGAAATAAATTTTAGATTGGATCAAAGACTAAATAGGTAAAATGTGCGTTTCTGATTAATAACCACTCTAAGTAGCAAAACTAACCTGACACTGATTTATATGGTGCCAGGTTTTTTATTATAGCTGTAGAAATATAATATAGAAATCAGAGGACCTGCAATGACCTGTCAGTTTTTCACATCAGGTACAAATTGACAGTATTCGCCTTAACGGCTATAATAGATTCTGCCATATTATTAAAAAATTTATATTGACGGAGGACGAATGAAATATATATCAACGAAAGACGCTTCAGAAAAGTGGGGGATAGGACAAAGAAGAGTACAAATTCTCTGTGCAAATGACCGTATCCCCGGAGCGTGTTTGGTAGGGAATACATGGATCATTCCCGAAAACACTGAAAAGCCCAAGGATGCGCGGATAAAAAGTGGCAAATATATAAAACTCACCAACTAGGCTTATAAGTTAAAGGATGTCAAATTATGGAACCAGTTTATATGCCGCCTGATGCGGCAACACTAATGTGGTCTACTCGATCTATTGGATATACCACATCTTCGGCAGTCGCAGACTTAATTGATAATTCTATATCCGCAGAGGCGACAGTAATTAAGCTGGAATTCATCTCGGGGACGGATGGATATGTGTCTATTCTTGACAATGGTGTAGGCATGTCTTCAGACGAACTTCAGGTCGCAATGAAATATGGCTCAGGTAATCCTTTGTCCATAAGGGCTGAGTCGGATTTAGGAAGATTTGGACTGGGTTTGAAAACAGCGTCTTTTTCTCAGTGCAAAAGACTTACGGTGGTTAGCAAGAAAAATGGAGAAATCAGTGGCTTTAGATGGGATTTGGACCATATTTTTGATGTTAAGGCTTGGGAACTTCTTAAACTTGATAAAGATGAGATATCCATTCTGCCTCAGGTAGATACACTGAATAATATGGAAGAAGGAACCGTCGTTCTATGGAATAAGCTAGATAAAATGTGTGCAGGCGATGATGATAAGGACCAAGGCTTTTTGATGAGGATTAGAGAAGTTGAAGAACACCTAGCGTTGACGTTTCATCGTTTCCTTCAAGGAGAGCCAGGTATTAAGAAGATTACGATTTATAGTAATGGTATTTTGATACAACCAAATGACCCATTCTATATTGCAAAGAGTAATCAGATGCCGACAGAATTAATTAAAGTGAAATATCAGACTCCATTTAATGAAGATGCAGTGGCAAAGGTTTTTGTAACTCCGTTTATTTTGCCGTTCTCTGATTCAATCTCCCAAGAAGAATTAAATGCGTTAGGTGGAAAAGATGGCCTTGTTCGGGGACAAGGTTTCTATGTTTATCGCAATAAGAGACTTATTGTTGCGGCAGACTGGTTTAGGATTACGAGAAAAACGGACTTGACTAAGTTGTGTAGAGTGAGAGTTGATATTCCTAATACGCTGGATGAATTATGGACTATTGATGTTAAAAAGTCTACAGCAACCCCACCCGAAGTGGTGCTTAGAAATTTGAGACGCATTATTACGCCAATATTGAAGGTGGGGAAAAGAAAATATAGATTTAGAGCTGTGAATGAAGTCAAAGCAGATGCGGGAATTCGGTTATGGATTCCTCAGGAAACGAGAAAAGGTATTGTTTACAGTATTAATCAAGAGTATCCCATTTTAAAAGATTTAATGCATGAGATGCCAGATAACAAAAAAATGAAAGTATTTCTACGGCTTCTTGAACAAAACATTCCTGTGAACGCTATTCATACAGATTTTTACGATGATAAAAAATATGCATTTGAAGATGTTGATGTCGCTTTAGAAAATGTAAAAAGTAATTTAAAGGAATTACTTACCGAAATGAAACCGGAAGACCGCGAGGCAGGTTTTCAAGATTTAATGACAATGAAACCTTTCTCGGAATACGATCTGTCGATAGAGGACTTAGGAGATTTATGATGAATAAGCTTGATATTTTATACAGGAAAATTAATGCACAATATGATGAGGAATTCTTGCTCGAAGATACAGTGCCTACCGAAGAACAATATAACGAAATGGCAGCGAGAGTTCGTGCAAGCATTCATTTTAATTATACTGACGAAGAATTTGCAGCGGCACGTGACCAAGTAAGGGAACGGAGGGAAGCATCTATCGGTATAATTGTGAGTGTAGATAAGCCGGCTGAAAATCATGATTTAGAATGGTTTACGAAGTTTAAGGAGGAGCAACCAGAGGAGAACAGGTATCATAAGCGTTTTAAAGCGTATATGCAAGAGGAAAAACATTGGCCTGAAGAATCCCTAAAGGAATTAGATAGGAATACAGACGAGATAGTAAACCGCTTGGGAGATCCACGAAAATCAGGGCCTTGGAAACGAAAAGGATTGGTAATAGGTGATGTTCAATCTGGAAAAACCGCAAATTATACCTCTGTATGCAATAAAGCTATAGACGCTGGATATAAGATAATCATCATTCTCGCGGGGCGAACGAACACTCTTCGAAGACAAACGCAAAAAAGACTTGAGAGTGATCTTGTTGGTCTCAGGAAAGATGATTCAAATCAAAAGAAAGGGGAAATTCTGCCCACCATACCAGTGGGGGTGTATTTCCATGGAGATGTTTCGGGTTACGCTGTTGAGTCAGTTACAACAAATGTTACGGACTTTAGTAAAAAGTTAGCAGACTCAAAAGCTATAAGTATTAATGATCATATGATGCCGCAATTATTTGTGGTAAAAAAAGTAAAGAGTGTGTTAGATAATCTAGCAGACTGGCTTGGTGGTAAGCAACAAAGCACGTTAAGTGTACCAATGCTCCTTATTGACGACGAGGCGGATGATGCTTCTGTTAATACAAAGACAGCAGAGTCGCCGACAACAATAAATGCATGTATTAGACGAATCCTCAAGTTATTTTCAAGGTCGACATATCTTGCGGTTACGGCCACTCCTTTTGCAAATATACTTATTGATCCATATATTTCTGGAACGGAAACTATTGATCCTGATTTATTTCCAGATGATTTCATATGTTGTTTACCTACGCCGGATCTTTATATCGGAAGCGAGAAAATGTTTCGCGAAGAGCAAGGTATAAAGTATGTTCTGCCTATAAAGCCAGAGGATGTTAGGCATGCATACCCGTTTAAACATAAAAAAAACCAAGAAATTAGTGAGTTCCCTGAATCTTTAAAGACAGCTATTCGATACTATGCAATAACAAATGCAGTTCGAGACATATTGGGGCATTCAAAAACTCATCGATCTATGATGATAAACGTTAGTAGATTCGTTGATGTACAGAATAGACTTAAAAGTAGAGTGATGTCTTTTTGGGAAGATGAAGTTATGCTTTATGTAAAGGCATACTCTATGATGGGAGAGAAAGCACTGGGATATAAGCCTATACTGCGAATAAAAGAAGTTTTTGAGCTCTTTAGAATTGAACAGTTATTTGGGATTAAATGGGATACTGTTCAAAAGCGTTTATATGATAGTAATGCCATGGTTAAAATAATCGCTGTCAATCAAAAATCCTCTGATGCTTTAGATTATGAGAGATTTGAGAAAGAAAATAGCGATGGGATGCGAGTAATAGCGATTGGTGGTGATTGTTTATCTAGGGGGCTCACATTAGAAGGTCTTTGTGTATCATACTTTTATCGGAATTCTCAAATGTATGACACGCTTATGCAGATGGGGCGGTGGTTTGGCTTTAGAACTGGATATGATAAATTGGTCAGAGTTTGGATGGCAGAGGATGCTATTGCTTGGTATACGCATATAAGCGAGGCTACAGAGCAACTTAAATATGAAGTTCATAGAATGAACAGGAGTAAGCTTACACCATTGGAATTCGGCTACATAATCAAAGGGCATCCCGATTCCTTGATTCCTACGGCTCGTGCAAAAATGAAAAGCGCACGAGTTGATATTCAATATGCCGAAATAGATGTATCTGGGCATTTAATAGAAAGTCCTAGACTCTATAATAGCGTCTCCGAAATGAAGAATAACGAGGAGCTGGTTATAAACTTCATAAGAAAAGCTAGTAAATACGGTAAAGTTAAAGATAACGGAGATCTCATTATTCACGATGTAAAAGCTGGTGATGTGGCTGCGTTAGTAACTAGTTTTAAATCCAAACTTTGGCATTTTTATTTTGAAGGCGCATCTTTAGCAGACAGCATTCGAACTAGTGACGAAAAATGGAATGTGATTGTTAAAAATGGACGTGCGGAGTCGTCTTTTGAAGTGATTTTAGAGGATGGGACACGAAAAAACATTGGCGCTCAAATCAGATCATCCACTTGGGATAATAGCGAAATAAAGATCTCTGGATCTAAGGTTAAGGTGGGAGCTGGGGGATGTACAGCGGCAGGACTTCCGGAAGAGATAAATATGCAGGTGGTTACAGATGAATGGAGACGACTACCGGATCAGTACTGCAAAAAGAAAGACGGATCGGGATATAAGAATGTGCCAGATGAATTCATCCTTCATGGATTTGTGAAACAACCAATGCTTATGATTCATAATATACAGGTTGTTGATGAGCAAGGTAATAAAAAATACCAAAATGATGAATGTCATGTGTTGGCGCTTGGTTTAGGGTTCCCTTCTTCTGCTGACTACGTAAAAAGTTTAAATGAAAAACAAAAACAGCGGAAAGTACGTGTTTATTTAAATACTATTGCACAGGAATTAGCGGACGAAGAAGGAGATGATATTGTAGATGAAGACCTCTGAAGAATTATCTCAGCAATGGAATAACTGTCATGGGACAGGACAAATACTTGTAGATAGCAGTCACCCGCTCAGGATGTTTCTTAATATCAATAATAAAGGGCATAAAGAACTACTGGTCCCAACTCCGAGGGATGAGAAGAGATTTAAATCTACTGCTGCAATAGGTGTAAATAACTATAAGAATCAGGATAATAGATATCTAGCCATCGAGTTGATTCAATCATCTCTTGAAACAGAATATATCTGTTTATGCAATGACCTTATTGAATCTTCAAGGAATTATAAATCTTCAACAGACTCTTTGAAAGCTTTATTTGAATCTTTCCAAAAATGGTATTATTTGTTAGCTGATCCGCGCAGGGAGATTTTGCCTGAACGTGAAATACGGGGCCTGATTGGAGAGGTGCAGTATATTTTAGATGAGTTGGATTCTGGAATGGATGAAGATACAATTATCGACGCATGGAAAACGCACAAAGATGCCAGTCGTGATTTTGTATTTGATGCCACATGGAGTGAGATAAAAACGATTGAACCATCTAAAGACTATGTTACGATATCCTCACTTGACCAGTTGGAACACGATTCATTAGGTCGACTGATCGTATATAAATTAAGACGTGTTGGAGAAACAGATCCTTGTGGATTATCGTTGAATAACAAAATTGCGGAGGTGCGGAGTCGAATAGGGTTTCAAACGGAAATTATTTTTAACAAGAAGCTCTTGTCAAAAGGCTACTCCTGGCATGAACAATATGATAATTTGCTTTATACATTTGATGGAAGAGCTGTTTATCAAGTGGATGAATCTTTTCCGTGTATACAAAAGTCGAAATTGTCTGCTGCAATTGTAAGAGCAACCTATGATATTCGCATAAGCCAAATTGAAAGGTGGCACATAGATGGATATTAATGAAATAGTGGAGTTCAGAAATGCGCTACTCGATGAAGTGTCTTTAAATGCGGAAGCGAATAATGAATTAAAGTATACAAGCTTTGTGAATGTGTTCACAGAGTATCTTTCGGATGCGGGATTTATCAGCGACTTTACATATGCTCATTATAAAAGGCCGTTTAAGGCGGGCAGAAGGAATGCTAGAGTTGATGGGTATTCAGAAAATATTTTTGAAGAAACAATGAGCCTTGTCATTGCGGACTTTAATAATGAAGAAGTGCCGGTGACACTAACAAAAACTGATGCAAGTCAAACTTTTAGGGAGTGTATGGCTTTTATTGAGGAATCGTTTAAAGGAAACCTGAGAAACGAAATTGACAAAAGCGATCCCGCATATTATTTGAGCTGCCTTCTGCAAAAGAACAAAAACAAAGGTCAAATTCGTAAGATTAAAATTCTTCTTATTTCAGATAAAGTGAGAAGTACCGGAATTAAGACAATTGATTCAGAGACAATAGACACTGTTTCGATAGAGTTTGCTGTTTGGACTGTTGACCGTTTGTATGAAAATATACGCGATGAAGGAGAAACCAGAGATATTCTTTTCAAAGACTATGGGAGTGAACCTATACGATGTTTGTTAATTGATTCCGGTATTTATCCGGGATATATGTGCGCAATGCCCGGGAGTTTGCTTGCAAATTTGTATGAAAAGTTAGACACGGAATTGCTAGAGGGCAATATCCGATCTTTTTTAAGCACCAAGGTGGCTGTAAACAATGGTATTAGAAAAACGATTGTTAACGAACCGCAGAAGTTTTTTATATATAATAATGGTATTTCAGCTACAGCCTCAGAGGTCCATCTCGTTGAGGATAAAGGACAGCTATTCCTTGCTGGGCTGGTTGATTTTCAAATTGTGAACGGAGGGCAGACAACAGCGTCTTTGTATAATTCGCGCTATAAAGATAAAGCGGATTTGAGCAGTATATATGTCCCCATGAAATTAACAGTGGTTGAAAAGGAAAGTTCTAAAGAAGTGATCCCGTTGATTGCTGAATATGCAAATACTCAAAATAGAGTAAATGCAGCGGATTTTTTCTCGAACCACGAATTTTGCATAAAAATGGAGCGTTATTCAAGAACTTGCCGAGTCGATCCACAGAATGGTGCTCAATATGATACGTTTTGGTTTTTCGAAAGAGCTAAGGGTCAGTATACGCAGGCTCAGATAGGAAAGACTCCGGCGCAGATTCGTGAATTTAAGCTTAAATATCCTAAAACTCAACTATTTACAAAAACAGATTTGGCGAAGTTCAGAAATTCTTGGAATGGTATGCCCGACACTGTTAGTAAAGGAGCTCAAACAAACTTCCAGAAGTTTGCCGACGAAATTAAACGTGTATACGATGAAAAAAAGGATGAATTTAATGAGAAATATTATAAAGAAACAGTAGCTCTGGGCTTGCTTTTTCACACGATTGAAAGCCTTGTTTCATCTCAAGAATGGTACCAGCAAGGGTATAGAGCTCAGATAGTCACATATTCGATTGCCTTGTTCTCGAAACTTTTTTCGAAACAATACCCCCAATACGTTATTGACTTTCAGCGGATTTGGAAAACACAGACGATTCCTAAACAGATAATTCAAGAGTTTGTGAAGATTACTAAAATAGTAAATGATGCTTTAAATGATCCAAACCGCAGTACTGTGAATGTTACACAATGGTGTAAACGTGCAGAATGCTGGAAAAGAATGCAAGATTCTTGTAATTATATTATTGGTGAAAATATTATCGATTGTTGCATAAGCCGTGAAGAAGAACTCTCTGACAGAGCGTCGGCACGTAGAGATAGCAAAAAAGATGCAGGCATTATGGTAGAGACGATGGTCGTTAACTATGGAGCTGACAATTGGAGGAGATTACATGATTTTATAACAGAAAGAAAAATGGTTATGACTTCGGAGGTATTAAAAGCAATAATAATAGCGGAGCAGATACCCCAAAGAATACCGAATTCATATCAAGCAAGGCTCTTAGGAAAGATGTTAGATGCAGCATTGGATGAGGGCTTTAAAAAATAAATATACTAGTTATAACGCTATTTCTAGCGTATAAAAACTATAAATTTAGTATAGGGAGAAAATGTAGAAGATGTCTAAATTCAAAGAATATAGATTAGGAGAGCTATTTTGTGGTCCAGGAGGTCTCGCCTGCGGCGCGCTTAAAGCTCAAAGTGATGATGGTAATTACGGGGTTCAGCACGCCTGGGCAAATGATTATGACCGCGATACATGTATCACATATATCACGAATATCTGCCCAGAGGCGCCAAATTCGGTTTATGAGGGGGATGTGCGAGACCTTCCTATTAAGCAACTAGGGAAAATCAATGCGTTTGCATATGGGTTTCCCTGCAATTCATTTTCAAATGTAGGAGAGCATAAAGGCTTTGCAAATGAAAAGTTTGGACAGCTTTATTGGTATGGGGTAGAGGTTCTGCGTCATCATAAGCCCGAGTGGTTCATTGCAGAAAACGTGTCTGGAATTAAGAGCGCAGGCTCTGGTGATTTCCAAATAATCCTTAAGGATCTCAGAGAGAGCGGGTATAAAATAACACCTAATCTTTATAAGGCAGAGGAATACGGAATTCCGCAGATGAGGCATAGGGTTATTATTGTAGGAATTCGCGATGATTTAAAAGTTACTTTCCGCGTTCCTGATCCTAAGCCATACGCTAAGAATGCGGATATATCGACCAGAACTGCGTTGGCAGGAATTCCGGAAGATGCTCCAAATAATGATCAGAGAAAACTGAATGATCGGGTAAAAAGGAGACTTTCTTATATTCAGCCAGGTGAGAATGTGTGGCAGGCTGAAGAGAGGCTGGGAGCTGATTTCCCAGAAGATTTAAGAATTCATACAAAGACTAAGATCAGTCAGATTTACAGAAAACTTGATCCTGAAAAGCCGGCATACACTGTGACGGCAGCAGGCGGGGGCGGTACATTTATGTATCACTGGACAGATCGTGAACTTACGAATCGTGAAAGAGCGCGGCTCCAGACATTTCCTGATGATTTTAAATTTATTGGTGATTATAGCAGTGTGCGAAAGCAGATTGGGATGGCCGTTCCCTGCCGCTTATCTGAAATTGTAACTACTGCTATACTGAATAGTTTTGCGGGTATAGATTATCCTTGGGTTGAGCCAAATCTGTCAGAGAATTGAGGGAGAAGTAATGCTGAATTATTGGTGGGTAACACGTCCAAAGAGAAAACTTGACAGCGTGCCGGAAGTTTTAGCGGTATTTGCTGAGATTTCCCTGAACCAAGAGTGGGAAGGTCAGAGAAAAACCCAGTTAAAATATGAGGAGGAGCTGGAGAATGCGGGGCTTAAAAGAGTTGGGCTCCGCCGCGATCAGAGCGGATCCGGAGGACGCACTTATGGGGCCTGGCTTGAGTCACTTGGGCTGATCTTTCATCAGGAAGCCACCAAGAATATTAAACTTACTCTTGCCGGGGAAGCAATTATGTCTGGAGATTCGCCGGTAGATGTATTAAAAAACCAGATTTTAAAATACCAATTTCCATCTGCGTTCTCTGTAAGCCGTGGCGTACAGCTGAGCAGCCGCTTTAAAATCAGACCGTTTAGGTTTCTTTTTAGGCTACTTGTGGACGAGCGTATTCAGTACTTAACGCAGGATGAAATTGCTAAAATATGTGCTGTAGATGCAGAGAACGAGACGGATAAGTGTTATGAAGCAGTTGCGCAGAAGATTCTGCGTTTTCGTACATATGGCGACAGTGTACTGGATCCAGACTTTTTTGTTTTATATGGGCCAAGCCGCGGTAGCGTGAATCCGGATCATCCCTATAGCCATCTTACCGACATGGCGAACACTATGATTAACTGGATGGAATATACACAGCTGGCCAAAAGAGACGAAGAACGTCATCTGGTTGTTCTTGAAGACAAGCGTTTGGAGGTTTTCCAAATTCTGACAGAGAAGCCGCCTTTTATTGACCGGCCATCGGACAATGAATACTTCCAAAGGAAGTATGGGCTGGATCCTAAGCATCGCAAGGATACCAGAAACTTAGAAAAAACTAAGACGGTTACTGCAAGGATCATGGAGGAACAGAAAATTCGCAATGCTTATATTAAAGCTTCCATTTCAGAGCCTATAACCGGTATTACAACTCATTTAATTGAGGAAATTACAGAGGAGACCGGATTAAAGATGCAGACTGTGGAAGAGGTTCTTCACCGAGAATTTCCGCATGGTTCTATAAAATCCTTTATGGCCTCATATTTTGAAATGGCTTTTAAAGGAACAGAAGAAGCTGTCGAATTTGAGAAGGCGACTACGAAACTATTTAAAGAGGTATTTAAGTATAACGCAATCCATCTCGGGCAAACAGGAAGCAAATCTGCCCCAGATATTCTGTTAGTATCAGATTCTGATGGTTATCAAGCGGTAATAGATAATAAAGCATATTTTAAATACAGCATTACAGGCGATCACCATAACCGCATGGTTCATAATTATCTCAGAAAAATCAGTAATTATAGTACATACAGCTACCCGATAGGTTTTTTTGCATATATTGCCGGAGGGTTTGGAAAAACTATTGATAAGCAGATTAAAGATGAGGTGTTGGAATCTGGTATACATGGGTCTGGGATTACGGTATCGAACTTTATTAAAATGATTGAAAATCAATCGACAGGAGAACACACCTATAGTCATGCTGAACTAAGGAAGATATTTGGGCTAGATAGACAGATACATCTTGCGGATATTAGTAAACATGATAATGGTTCGTATAACTTCTTGGACGACATTGATTCCGCCGCTGATGATAAGCCTGAATATTGCAAGTAAAAGCATATGGATAATTTAACCCCGGAACAGAGAAGAAAAAACATGCAGAATATTCGCGCAAAAGATACGGAAAGCGAAGTTTTGCTAAGAAAAACACTCTGGAAAAAAGGATACCGGTATCGCAAAAATTATTCAAAACTTCCGGGAAAACCAGATATAGTGCTGACGAAGTATAAGATAGTAGTCTTTTGTGACGGAGAATTTTTCCATGGAAAAGAATGGAATGATCGCCGCGAGAAGGTTCTGGGAGGTAATAATTCAGAGTATTGGTTAGCCAAGATCGAGAGAAACATGGAGCGCGACCGGGAAAATGAAAAGACGCTTGAGGCAATGGGGTGGACAGTGATTCGGTTTTGGAGTAGGGATATTTTGGCAGATCCGGAAAAGTGTCTTCGGACAATAGAAGAGTGCATTTTACAGAATGTATTGCAGAAGCGGGATATTTAGCATCAATAGATACACCACATCTGCATGGAGGGTAATAATGACTATTGAACAATTGGCGCAAATGGAGAAATACTATTTTCCGGACAATGAATTATCTGCTAATGATTTTGAATTTGTTCTGGCAAATTTGCCTCAATCGGCAAAACAGATTTCTTTTTCTTTGCATAGATTAACTCCCAAATCGCTGTCCTATGATATACGGGATTATTATGCTGTTTGGGCGAGCTGCGACGAATTAAAATGCAATCCTCATAGTGTTCTTTTCAGCGCCCGCTATCGATGTATCAAATATACAACTCAGAATGATGAACGAATAATGTACATCGACTTTACAAAAGAACTGTTTAATCCACAAGGCGACACGATTTCACACAGTATTACAGTTGGAAAGTTTCAGTTCTTTTTTAAGTGTCCTATTCAATATAATATTCTCATGATTCTTCTCAAGTGGTCTGATCTTCAATATGAGGATAAGAAGCTTCCGGTTATAGGGCGACTAGACGCGCAACCTTTATTTATCTCAAGTGAAATTCAGAGCAAATATTCGGTTGATGTTGACGTTAAGACTAGTGTTCCACTTGCAGTTGGGTTTGGGGAGCTTACTATACTGGATAAGTACTTTGTTCGGCCAGAAGCTGTTTTGAAGGGCGGACTCTTTTTCTATTTAAGAAGATTTAGAGATTTAAATAATGAATGTGCCGGTATCGAGGAATTAATGCAATCGAGCTTTTGGGATGCCCCGACTCCCCAAATAGGTGTTTTTCCTAGCCCATGTGAGAGACGGCATGATTATTTAGAAGCAGTATATCGTTTTAATCGGAACCGAAACTTTAAAATTCTAGGAAATGATGAACAGCAGCTTTTATATATTGTTGATAATGAAGGAGATGATTATTATTTAGAGCTACGTTTGCTTTCAAAGAGAGATTATTATTCTGTTGCAGCTTGGTTGATTGTAACTTTGTCATGTCGTAATTGTAGAAATGATGACAAGTATTTAAAGATACGAGAATTTTGGCCCGCTTGTCCAATTCTCACAAAGGGATCTGGGAAATATACAATTGAAAGAGCAAGTGAAAAAGAAAAACTTGCTCAATATCTTCCAACACTAAAGCTTTTTTATAAGCCTCTAGTAAATGCATTGCAACAGTATTCTCATATGAGAACGGATGAAGTTGACGCTCAGGATATCGAGTTAAGTGAACTTTTTAAAGCGGAATGCATTGCTCTGATTGAATGGATATCTCTATCAGATTTTGTTATGTGTGGTATGGATCTGTTGAATGAATTGATGGATGCCTCTTATGATCTTGACAAATTTACAACAATTAAAGGGAGGGTGTATTCAGAGATAGGGGATCGTCCTTCAGAATTATTAAGAACTATTTTTACAAATGCTATATTTGAAGATGTGAAGGAACAGCTTGCTGAGACGTCATCAAAGGCTATCCTGAGTTTTTATAAAGTGTTGGGTAGCGCATTTATAGATATTGCAAGTATAAGTGACAAAAAAGATGCGCGTGCCAAATTAGAACTATGGATTTTATATCAGCAAATGTATGTGGGAAATTTCAAGGATAATGAGCGGCACCCGGATACACTTATAGATAATACTATTAAATCTCAAGCGTCTAGCAAAGGTGATTTCAGAGAAACTATTAGTCCAGGTGAACATAAAAGAACAGATGATAATTGTCTGCAAGACAAAACAGTGTATTTAACTAAACTGGGGGAATTAGAAAGCCTTGTCGGTCTTGAGTCAATTAAGAATGATGTTATAAATATGATCAGTCTGGTGAAGATGCAGCAGATGCGAAAGAATAAGGGTTTAAAATCTGTCCCAGTATCGTTGCATTTGGTGTTTACAGGAAATCCAGGAACAGGAAAAACGACTGTCGCTAGAATTCTTGCTCAATTATATAAAGAAATTGGTGTGCTAAAAACCGGACAACTAGTGGAAGTTGATAGAGCGGATCTGGTAGCTGGTTATGTCGGACAAACTGCGTTAAAAACAGAAGAAAAAATCAACGAAGCGCTGGGCGGCATACTCTTCATTGATGAGGCATATACTCTTGCTAAGGATGGAAACGATTTTGGACAAGAAGCCATAGATACCATTCTTAAGGCAATGGAAGATAAAAGAGATGAATTTATAGTGATTGTTGCGGGGTACAGTGAGCCTATGGAGAACTTTATAAATAGTAATCCAGGGCTTAAATCGCGATTCAATAAATATTTCCATTTTCAAGACTATTCGCCAAGTGAACTCATTGAGATTTTCACAAAGATGCTCCGGACATATGATTATTCTATTACGGATGAGGCGCTGGCCGAAGCAAGTAAAAAAATTACGGAAATGGAACAAAACAAGGGAAGCGATTTTGCTAATGCGCGGGATGTTCGTAATTACTTTGAACAGATAATTACCAGACAAGCGGTGAGAGTTTCAGCTATTTCAGCCCCATCTGAAGCACAGATCCTAGAAATCACGCAGGCGGATATTTAATCTGGGGAGCAGCTTGTCAATGGCATAAAGATACATAAAGCAACTCAAGAATCAATGATGCGGCAGGTCGACCTAAAGGAAAGAATAAATGACGAAATATACATTCGCTACTCAAAATGGGAAAGCTTATTATTACAACGGAATACCTGAATTCATTCGTGATGATGCCAAATCAATAATTGGTGCTCTGGTTGAACATTCATTTGACGTTGGGAAAGAGCAAACGAATGCATGGGAAAATCAGGTTTCAGAACTTCAAAGCAGGCTGGCCGCGTGTGGAATGGAAGGAGATATCATCTTTGAGTATGATATTATCCGCCTTGGAAAACGTATTGATGTGATACTGCTTATCCGTCACATGGTGTTTTCACTTGAGTTTAAAAATGGAAAAAATATTTTTACAGCTCAGGATGCGCAGCAGGCCGAAGACTATGCGATTGATATCAAAAACTTTCACAAGGAATCTGAAGACTTGTATGTCTGCCCGATTCTAATTGCGACCAATGCCCCTTCATTACAAAAAGAGCAATCTGCTGGCTGTTATCCGGATAAGCAGGTTTTCCTGCAAAAAGAAAACATTGAAACTTTGATTCCCAAAGTGGATATGATATCTCGTCTTTATGGTGATGACGGTGAGATTGATTTTGAAAAGTGGTTTAATTCGCCGTACTATCCCACTCCAACAATAATTGCGGCTGCCGTTGAGGCATACAGTTCGCATAATTTAAGTGCTATTGCCCAGTCAGAAGCAGGCCAGGAAAACATAAATGCCTGCGAATCCAAAATAAATGAAATAACTGAATATGCAGAGACGCACAAGAAGAAATGCGTATGTTTTGTAACGGGGGTTCCTGGTGCCGGGAAAACCTTAGTCGGGTTAGATGTCGTAGCTAAGAATTTAGAACGAGGTGCTGGCAGTCTGAGTGTATATCTTTCGGGGAATGGTCCTCTTGTTGAGGTTCTGCGAGAAGCGCTGAAGAGAAGCGTAAAAGCTCAAAAGAAGCTGACGCATGAAACACAAGTCGCAATCAATGCGCTTATTCAAAGCAGCTATGCATTTAAGAAAGATAATGCTGCACATAACAGACCTACAGCAGAGAACATTTTAATTTTCGATGAAGCGCAGCGAGTCTGGAATGAGGCAAAAATGGCAAGCAAACATGACGATCCAGCGATGGCAGTAAGTGAACCGCATCTGCTGTTTAGCATTATGGATCGGCATCAGGACTGGGCTGTGATGATCTGCCTTGTTGGACTTGGTCAGGATATTTATGACGGAGAAGTCGGGATTAATGAGTGGTTTCGATGCGGCATCCAAGATTTTAAAAATTGGGAATTGTACTATTCTCCGGACATTTTTAGCCAGGTTGAGGATAAGAATATAGATCGTGAAATGATAGCTGGGTGTGATCGGTGCCATGAAATAAAAGAGTTGCATCTAAAAACATCTATCAGGTCTTTTCGTTCAGATAAACAGTGTCATTTCGTTGATGCACTGTTGGACAATAATCCCGAACAAGCTAAGCAAGTATATGAGGAGATTTTTAAAAAGTATCCGATATACATTACCAGAGATTATGATAAGGCGAAAAAATGGGCGAAAGCTCAGGTACGGGGATCCCAAAGATGTGGCGTACTTGCGTGCAGCAGTGCGCAGCGCCTTAAACCAGAGGGGATATATGTCCCTACGGATATAGATGTTAAAAACTGGTTTTTGGCTCCTAGTGATGATTTAAGATCCTCAAATATGATGGAAATAGTGGCCAGTGAGTTTAAGGTCCAAGGTCTGGAAATTGATTGGGCGGTTGTTTGCTGGGATGCGGATCTGCGCAGGACCAAGGACGGAAAGAATTGGGACTATTATTCATTTCGCGGAACAAAATGGAATAAAAGAAATAAACCTGAACAGAAGAGATATCTTTTAAATTCATACCGAGTGCTGATGACAAGGGCACGTCAGGGAATGGTGATTTTTGTACCGAAGGGCGTGGATCCGGAGGAGGATCCGACAAGGAATGCAGAATTTTATGAGGCGATATATAGGTATCTTAGAGGGTGTGGGGTTGAAGAATTGGACTGGAGTAACTAAGTTGTTGTGAAATAAATAGTTTAAAGCAACAGTAGTGTTTTAGAATAAGTCTTGTGTCTGGCAAAGTAGATTAGGAGGAAATGCAGAAGATGGTAACATATGATGAAGTTAAGGCTCTGTTTTGTATGCTAACAGACGGTCATGATGATGGTGAAAATGGAGATATTATAATCACGATTCGAAATTATTATCATATGCCTAATGTAGACGCAGATCAAGAAATAATTATATCAAATGCAGAATTGCAGGAGTTGTATAATACGGTTTGTGAAATGAATGTGGAAGGGCTACAGCTATATACTCATAGCCAATATGAGGTTGCAGTGGATATGGACGGTCCTTTACGCAGACGAGTAGATGATTCACTCGTTTTGGAAGATACAGAAAATAGTTTTAAATATGAGTTAAGCATGCCCACCAAAGAATATTTATTATATATACTGATGCTTATGGAAGAGGCTAGAAATGGGAGGAATATGAGATATATTTTACCAAGAATAAGACATATGCTTGGTAGATTAAGGGCCCAAAACACAGATATCTCATTAACAACGATACTTCAGACTATAGTTGGGGAGTTAACTCTTAAAATTACAAGTACAAGCCCAGAGAAGTTATCTGTAAAAGATTTTGTTATACTAAAAAATTCTTTTATATTTGAATATATGTATAAAACGGGGATCCCTGTAATTGAGTTTCCGAGTATTAATGATATGTTCCCTTTTGATAATTATTTACATGGGAGACAGCAGACAAGAGAAATTTCTTCGCCTCCGTTACGTATTTATTCAGAAGATGTTGTTGATTATTATAAGCAGGCGTTGGCTTCTAATGATGCATTTATAAAATATATTTCGTATTACCATGTTATGGAGTATTTTTTTGATGAAGTATTTAAGAGAAGACTGGTTTATGATTTAAAAAGAAAAATAACTCATCCGGATTTTTCGTATAAAAATGATGAAAAAATATACGAAATAGCAAATTTTGTTAAAAATAGGTTACGTTTGAATGATGAGACTGGTCAAGGGAATGAACTAGAATCATTAAAATATGTCTTAACGGAATATGTTACCATCGAAGAGTTGAAAGATAGGATAAACGCTATAGATACAAATGCTATACAGTATTATCAAAACAATAAAGTATCATTTTGTAACGCGCCTTTTATAGGATGGGCTGATATGGTGGGTGTATATACACAGTTGGCTAAACGTATTTACTTTACTCGGAACTCTTTGGTTCATAGTAAAAGCAGTAAAAATAAAGAACGCTATCGACCTTATAAAGATGAAAAAGAATTAGAATTAGAGATTCCGCTTGTTAAAGCTATTGCAGAATTGATTATTATCGGTTCTAGCCGTTTGATATAAAAAAGGGCAGTTATTCATAATGGTGTTTTTGAAAATAGTTAAAAGGGGATTGTGCGCTGATTTGATGGAGCTATATGGGAGCTTGAGCTACGCAAAACAGTACAATTAATATTATTTGAGGATGAAGTTTGTCTTTTCAAGCTTTATGTTTTATTAAATATAAGTTAATAGGCGATTGAATTAACATAGATTTTAAGATTTGGCTGGCGGCTAAGGTGAAATAAAACTTTATCGCTTATAATGAAAACAAGCGATAAACTCCGAAATTTGTTTGATACGATATGTTCTGTTTTTGCTACTGCTCATAATATCAACATCTGGCATATCTGCGAGAATGGCTCTCGTGTGAGCTTCGCAAAGCCCCCAAAAAAGCCGTGATGTCACCACAATTTGAGCGGCCATGAACTTTTAGGAATTCGAAGATTCTCTTTTGATGCACTAAAGTCTTTTGGTCTTCAGCATTTTGGAAGGCTTAGAATTATCGCTTGAATTTATCACTTGTTTTTTAAGCGATAAATTTAGTGTGGACTGGATTAACAGAAAGCAGGCTTGAAAGATTGGAGGACAACATAAGGAAGGCTATAAACATGAAAAACTGCAATTGTCTAATTGGGAATTATGCAGTTCCGTTTGACCTTAGCGTGGCCTTCCAAGCCTGTCAAGATAAATAAAGATGAGCCTAAACCAGTCAAATTAAGTCAAAAATCGCAAGAAAAACGTACAAAACTACTTGACTAAAACGGGCACCGGGAAAACCTACGCCTCCGCCTTCGCAATGCGTGAACTCCACCCGAAGCGACTCCTCTTCGTGGTCCACAGAGAGCAGATCGCAAAGCAGGCGATGAGCAGCTACCGCAAAATCTTCGGCAGCGAGAAATCCTACGGCCTCTTATCCGGCAACCAGAAAGACATGGAAGCTGACTGCATGTTCTCGACGATGCAGATGATGGCGAAACCGGAGATTCACGAGCAGTTCAAGCGGGATGCATTTGATATCATCGTGCTGGATGAATGTCACCACGCCGGATCCGAGAGCTACCAGCGGATTATGGGATACTTCAAACCGAAGTTCTGGCTCGGAATGACGGCCAGCCCGGATACGAACAACTATGATATCTATGATCTCTTTGACCACCATATCGCCTATGAAATAAGGCTGCAGCAGGCCCTGGAGGAGGATCTGCTCTGCCCGTTCCACTATTTTGGTATCACGGATCTGGAGATCAATGGGCAGGTCTTTGACGATTCCGCAGGTCTTCGGAACTTCGCAAATCTGGTCTGCGATGCCCGTGTGAATTATATTTTAGAGAAAGCGGAGTATTTCGGGTATAGCGGGGACCGTGTGAAAGGTCTCATTTTCTGCAGTCGGAAGGAGGAGGCCAGGGAACTCTCCAGAAAGATCAACCTGAAGACGAAAAAGGACGGAAGCTTCTACCGGACAGAAGTGCTGACCGGTGAGGACAACCAGACTCGAAGAGAGGAAGTTATTGAGCGTCTGACGGATGATGAGGCGGACGAGAGGCTTGATTATATCCTGACGGTGGACATTTTCAACGAAGGTGTCGATATCCCGGAAATCAATCAGGTGATTATGCTCCGGCCGACCGAATCGCCGGTCGTGTTCATTCAGCAGTTGGGGCGCGGCCTGCGAAAATTCGATAACAAGGAATACGTGGTCATCCTGGACTTCATCGGGAACTACACGAACAACTACATGATCCCGATCGCGCTGTCGGATGACCGCAGCTACAACAAGGACACCATGCGCAGATATGTGCAGTCCGGGGCGCGCATTATTCCGGGTAGTTCGACGATCCATTTTGATGAGGTGTCGAGGAAGAGGATATTTGCGTCGATTGATGCCGCCAAGACAAATGATATGAAGCTCATCAGGGAATCCTACAAAGCCCTGAAATACAAGCTCGGCAGGATTCCAACAGTTCTGGATTTTAAGGCGCATGGTGCGATCGATGTGACC
>OCVV012850414.1_pt1 | contig 27122 bp, 54 predicted proteins | sample 1539721 | NCBI WGS metagenome assembly OCVV01 (sample SAMN02144230, study PRJEB22623) | gut metagenome | biome: sheep rumen | host: Ovis aries | place: New Zealand | reverse complement strand
GGGACACTATCAGGGAATAAAGCATCTGTGATCCTGCCGTTAAGCTGTTACACTGTGGTAGGCAGACTGAGCGTTGTGATCAAAGTGGGAACAATGACGGTCGGAGCTGTGACAGGCAATGTTTACAGAACTACAACTGACACTATTGTTGACCCTGCGCATGTGATTCCGTCCATTGATGAACTGCTGACCAAGATCGCGGCATGCGAAGCGGCAACAGCAAGTGCTAACACAGCCGCATCAAACGCGAACAGCAAAGCATCAGCTGCAAACACCGCCGCCGATTCAGCGAACACCGCCGCCGATTCAGCGAACACAGCGGCAAGTGCGGCGAGAACGGCGGCTAATTCAGCGAATACGGCGGCAAACAGTGCAAACAGCGCGGCGGTCAAGATCAACGATATGCAGGTGACTGCCGTGCAGGGATCTGAATTGGAACCGGCCAGCGTTGATCTTTCTCTTGTAGACGGACATTATCTTATGACCTTTACAAATATAAAAGGTCAGAAAGGAACACAGGGCGAGCAGGGAATTCAGGGGGAAACAGGGCCGCAGGGGCCAACCGGGCCACAAGGAATCCAAGGGCAGAAAGGCGACACGGGTGCATCCGGGTTTACGGCTCCGGTTGCTGGATTCTATGGATTAAGGGTCGAACCGAATGGCGACTTGTATGCGGTTTATGCAGGCAATGTAAATCCGGCGTTCAGATATGATGACGCGACCGGAAATCTTTATGTAGTATTGGAGTGATTGAAATGGCTGACACCAACGTGACTGAAGTTTTGATCGGAAATATCAAGGGGCCCAAAGGAGATCAGGGTAGCACTGGCCCGCAAGGAGCAACAGGCCCTCAAGGCCCAGCAGGACAAGATGGAACAAACGGACAGGGTGTGCCAACAGGTGGCGCTTTCGGTAATATTCTGCGGAAAAAGAACGGCACAGATTATCAGACTGAATGGGTTTCTCCTGTGAACAATTTGAATCAGGTCGATGAAGGCGGCGTGTTGGATGCCAGACAGGGCAAGGTGTTGAATGACAGCATCGGGAATGTTGCTGATGGTTTGGGAATCCTCGCTAATGGCAATACCCATGCAGCCATCGCCAGCGATCAGGCTGTATTCGTCAGGAATCACAGCAGTCTGGCTGATGGACTGTATTGGGCAAAAACTGCAATCTCCGCAAATGGTGCTTTGAGTACATCCAATCTGACTGCTGACAGTGCTGGCGGACTGAATACCTTGAAAGCAGACATAGACAGCAGTATTGCAACTGGCGATTACAGCGGAACGCTTACCGAAATTCAAACTGCACTTGTTAATTTGAATAGTACCTTAAATAATTATCAATTCAAAAATATAAGATGTTCATTTACTGTTTCAGAGGGAGAATTTGTTAATGCATCGTATTATGGTACGATAATGCGTCATTCTGCAAGTCGGTTTGTTGTGAATCTTACATCGGCATCAAATGATTCCAGTTATAAAAACGAATTTGTTACAGGGTTTTATAACAACGGTGCATGGAGTTGGAAATCATTAGCGTTAAACAGCAACATTTCAAAACACATTGTTGGAGCAAGAATAAGCATTCTTGGATATACATCAACACCATATTATGCACCATCTGATGGATATGCTTATTTAATTAATGAAGAACAACAGACCGACGTTGTTTTTATTGGTGAAAGCCAAAATGTATCAATAGGTTCTACTCCGGGCAGGTATTGCACATTTGTTAGAAAAGGTACTGCATTGGCTTGCAAATATGGTAACGCATCGGTTGCCTGTTTTTGTCCTTTAGGATAATAGATTTGCTGTGCTACGAAGAAGCTCAGGCAGTCATAGGAAACAGACCTTGGAAATGATCTAAAATTGCTGTATTACGAAGTAAAGTAGACTTAAGATAACCGACTGGTAAATTAAAAAAACGCCCCAAAATTAAAATAGAGCAGTGGTTTTTGTACAAGTATCAGAGCAATTAGCTCGCCGGGGGAGATGCCCGCATCATCCCCGGTTTCCAAACAAAAAAATTGCCCGGAAGCAACGGACGAAATAAAGAAAGAGAGGTAAACCAATATGAGTTATTTTATGTCCAGAATCCAGAGGGAAAATGGGAGCTTTACTACTGGTTTTGAAGTCCACGATACGCTTGAAGCGGCACAGTTGTCGTTCTGGGGAAGAATGAAGCTTGCGTACGGCAAAACTGATGCTGATTTCGTGTCCTGCAAAATCATTGACGAGAACGGCGAAATCGTCAAACCGTACGACATGACATGGAAAGCACCCGGAGATGAAGAAAACAGGTTTTTCCTGCATCATATCCGCAAGAACGGAGAAGCTTTTGATGACAAGGCAATTGACAATCTTGACTCCATCGACCTTGCCACCGGCAATCTCGCCGCGCTGATGGAATATGGATACAACAATCCGAAATTTCCGAACGTATCATTTGTTTCCTGCTTTATCACCGATCTGCTTTCTGGCGGGATGGTGCTGAATCGTGCGGCATGGATAAAGCCGATTCTAGAACCGGAACCCGAACCCGAACCCGAAGCGGAATGACCACACAGCGCACCGATCCCGGTGCGCTTTTTATTCCCGTTTTTGTCTAAATTTCAGCTTCTTGCCATATAAATTGCCGCTTTCTTGTGCGACAATATAAAGGGCAGGAACCCGTTGATTACAGAGGTGAGTAACATGAATACCGCAGAGTTTGTGGGCAGAATGATCAATGATGGCAAGGCGGCTGGGACAGATCGTCAGCTGCTTGCTTGGAATGCTGCTCTTGCCTGTGTGGGCTGGTCTTATGTCTTTGGTGCGCGTGGTGAATACTGTGATCCAGTCAACAGACGAAGATTCTTTAAAAGCCATGGTGCGGAACATCCGACCATCAAAAGCGGATGCATTAATTTCAACGGTTCCGATCAGGAAACTGGACTCTGTGCCATGTGTAAGGAATATCCGGGTGGCAGAACAAGATTCTTTGATTGTAGGGGCTTTACTTACTGGATTCTGAAACAAGTTTATGGCTGGACGCTACAAGGTGCTGGAGCCACGTCACAGTGGAATACGGATAGCAACTGGAAAATCAAAGGCACGATTGATCAGATGCCAAAGAATACCCTGTGCTGTCTGTTCGTTAGGAAGGGCAGCACAATGGAGCATACAGGGTTTGGCTTCAATAACGAAACCGTTGAATGTAGCGTTGGAGTGCAGCATTTCACAACACGGAACAAGAAATGGACTCATTACGCCGTTCCGGTATGTATTGACAGCGTTCAGCCGACTCCTACTCCGGGCGAAAAGCCAACTCTCCGTAGAGGTGATTCTGGCGAATACGTTACGCTGCTCCAGACGAAGCTTTATCAGCTGGGCTATGATATCGGCAAAAACACTGGAATTGATGGCAAGTTTGGCGCAAAGACAGAGGAAGCCGTCAAAGAATTTCAGCGAGATCATGGTCTGCCTGTAGATGGAATCTGCGGGGGGCAGACATGGGAAGCATTGGAGAAAACAGAGCCGATGAAGCTTTACACCGTTACAATTCCCCACCTTCCAAAGTACAAAGCGGAAGCATTGGCCGAGCAATACGATGGCTACATGACGCAGGAAACATGACGGAAGGGGGGTGAGGAAAGTGCCGGAAGTGTCGTTGAGCGGTGGGAATGTTCTCATAACGCTTGCTGTCATTTTAATCATTCTGGAGGCCATGTCTGTGGCATCAAAAGGAATTGAAGCGTGGAAGAAACTGACGGGCCGGGACGAACGAGCAAAAGAGATGGCTGGCGTAAAGGAAAGGTTATCAAACCTTGAGACGTGGAAAACCACCGTAGATCACCGGTTGCAGCAAGGGAACCAGCGATTCAAGGAAAACCAAGAGGACACCCTTGAAAGCTTGAAAGCCTTGCACCGGATTGTCAAGCACTTGCAAAGTGGAAATGACCACGAAAAGCTACAACAAACTGACGAGCAGTTGTATGAATATCTTCTGAAACGTGGCGTAAACAGGGTTGATTTGGAATGATCGGAGGGAAATGCTATGAAATTTGATTGGAAAGAATGGCTGAAAGCGGCTCTTATCAGAGCAATCCGGACGTTTGCCGAAGCTGCGCTTGCGTACATTGGCACGGGCGCGGTTGTCCTTGGCGATGTAAATTGGCTTGGCGTTTTGTCCGCTGGTGCATTTGGCTTCGTGACTGCGATGCTGCTCGCGTTGGCTGGCTTGCCGGAAGTTGGAAAAGAAAAAGTTGATGAAAACTGAACTTTTTGGTATCCTATCTTGTGATAGGAGGGCTTAACGATGAACGAAAAAGAAGTTGCTGTTATTCCATATTTTGCCCATGAAGGCGAAATGAGCAGAATGGAGCGAGTCAACAAGCGGCTGTGGATTCTGATTATCATTCTGATCGTTGCTTTGCTCGGAACAAATGCTGGATGGATCGTCTATGAAAGCCAATTCCAGACAGAAACGATCACGGAAACGTATCAGGCAACCGCAGACGGAAGCAGCAATGCCGTACTTAATGGAAGCGGTGAGGTGATTATCAATGGCGGCAACAGTGGTTTACACTCGGACGGTTCGCAGACGGGTGAAGGCGAGTAGCGGAAGCGGAAGCAAGACTTGTCCAACATGCCACGGCTCCGGAAAGGTAAAAGCATGAGCCTGACAGAAGATTACAGTCGGTCGCAGCTTGAACTTGTAATCTATGAATGGATCAATGGCGAAAATGCTGAGAGGAACAGAAGAATCGTTGCCAGACGATTGTTCGATGGTGTTACCTTTGAACGTTTAGCGGAAGAGTTTGAGCTTTCTCCGAAACAGGCAAGAAATGTTTTTCATCGCTGCGAGCAAATTATTTTCAAGCACATCCCCGGCTGTTAACCGGGGATGTTTTTTGACGATTCTGAAAAAATGGAACATCGTTATTTGACCAGAAAGTGGTCATTTACGTGTTTCAAGTCGTAAATTGACGAGTGTTCATTCAGAAGCCGAGACGCATGTAAATGCGTAGGAGTGTTGACCTACCAAGGTTTCCAGGTTGTATAATTTTCGGCCTTATATTCGCTGAATAATTTCACGGATTATACCGCAAAAGATAACCGAATCTCAAAAATTGACCCACTCTATTTTGGCCATAAACCACTCATTCTCGTGTTCATCCACTCGAATGGACGATGGTTCATTTTGAAAGCCGGACGTTGGTAATTGCGTAGGAGTGTTGATTTACCAACAAAGCGAGCTTCGCAGTTTTTCAATGCAAATATGTGTTAAAGTTGTGTCGAAATTATTTTTGAGAAATTTTCATTAGTAAATATGGAGAAAACCATAAAAGATCAATTATGCCAACAATCCTTTATTGAAAACTTTTTTTGAAATTTGGAAAACTCTTGGCGATACCAACGTTCTTGAGATCGAAATTGTCATCTATGCTTGTTCTCTCCAAGATTCTTCAAAACTTTACTTTATATAAAGTTTCCGGTATGATAATAGTGGTTCCCGGAAATACAGAAACGGAGGTCACCCAGATGAAGATTATCGTCAAGAAGGTTAAGCAGAACGGATGGATGGTCAACGATTGCTACAGCTTCCGCAAGGCCGACAACGTTCTGTTGGTTAAGCACTACGTCAATAATGATCTCGGTACGTACTACCAGACGATCAGCATTAAAACCTTCGATGATACTGAAGCTGGGAAAAATGCAGCGAACGCAATTTACGCTCAGAAGCGCAGCGAAGGTTACGAAATCAAGATTTGAGGAGGGCTAAAACAATGGCAACGTACACGATTTGGGAAGGCCGGATGGAAACACTCGAAAAGCGGATGAAGACGATCATGAACAAGTGCCGGAAACACGGGATGGACTTCACTTTCAAGCAGACCGGCGAAGAGTACCGGGAAGTTAAAGATCAGGACGGTAATTTGCACAAGCTCCGCTACGTTGTGGTTGAGGTTGAGGGCAAGGCCGTGATCAACGGCTGGGAATGGCTGGCGAGCATCGAGCGCACCGAAAATGGCAATCTAATTCACAGCGCAAAGGACGTGAAGGTTCCTACCAAGTATTACACCAGCGATTGCTACTGCGAACACTGCCAGACAAAGCGTTGGCGCAAGACCGTTCATCTGGTCAAGAACCTGACCACCGATGAGATCAAGCAGGTCGGAACCAATTGCTTGAAGGAGTACACCCACGGGTTCAGCGCGGAAGCAGTTGCGGCCTACAACAGCCTGTTCAATGGCCTTGAGGAAGAAGAAAGCTGGGAGCCGTCCAGCCTTGGTGGTGGTTGGGGCAAGGTTGAGTGGTACGATGTTGAAGAAATCACCCGCTTTATGAGCGAAACCATCCGGCACTTCGGCTTCGTTCCGAAGAGCGATGATACCAAGCAGTCCACGGCTTCACGCGCAGCTGACTTCTACGATGTGGCGCATGATCGCAAGGACAAGTTCTTCGGGTATGAAGGAATGAAGCGGTTCTATGAGATCAAGGAAACGATGGAACGGGTTGATTTTAACGCTGAATCGCCGGAAGCCACCAAGGAAGCGCATGAAGCCTTGGCTTGGATTGAAGAGCAGGATGATAGCAATAGCAGCTATCTGCATAACCTCAAGCTGGTCTGCTCCATGGGACAGGTTAAGAGCTGGCACTACGGCATCCTCGCTTCCCTGATTCCAACTTGGAATAAGAGCCTTGTCCGGGAGGCAGAGCGGAAGGCAAATGAAGCAGCGGAACAGAAGAGCAAGCACGTTGGCAAGATTGGTGAGCGGATCACGTTCGATGTTGCTTCCACGAAAGTTGTCACCTCTTGGGAAACGGATTACGGCATGATGTGGCTGGTCAAGTTTGTGAGCGTTGAAGGAAACGTGTTCATGTGGAAAGCTTCTTCGCTGAATGCGCTGCCGGATGACTTTGAACTGATCCACAAGATCACCGGCACGGTCAAGAATCACGATGAATTCCGGGGGATCAAGCAGACATTCGTGAACCGCTGCAAGGTGGCGTGAGAAACGGGGCAAATTGCCCCGTTTTTCTTTTGCTCAAATAGACACCACCGTAAATTGCTCAGAAACGCACCTTCCTGCTTGTCAAGCTTCCGAATGGAAAACTGGTCATTCATATGCGCAGACGTGGGTAAATGCGTAGGACAATGGCGAGAGCAAAGTCGTAGCAGTTGAAAAATATTTTTCAAAAAGATTTTTTCTGATTTTCAGATGAGATTGTCGGAAGTTCAACGATAGCAACAATCTTCCAAAATAATTTTTTTCTGAATTTGGAAAGCCTTTGGTAGAACCAACATTCTTAAATTGCAAATGTTGTGTAAATGCTGTCTACGTCAACATTCTTCAAATTTTGACTTTATGCAAAGTTTCCGGTAAGATATATGGTGTTGGGGGGCTTCCCCAACGGAACCCGCGAGACTGATGAGGAGGACAAGAAAATGATGACTCTGGAACAGAAAGCTGCCAAGGCAAACAGCAAGGAATTCAATCTGAATGGTTACGAAGTGCGGAACGTGATCGCAGTTGCGAATCGCCGAAACAAGATTAAGACCGCTACGATTGAGAGCTGGTTCTGCGGAGTTATGAGCGATGCTCTTTTCCAGACTGTCACCTGCCACATGATGGATAACACAACCGGTGAGCGTCTGGATGACGTTGAACTCAACTGCTGCATGTTTGATCGGCGGCACAGCTTCATCAGCAAGACCATCGATGAGATCAAGTGAGGAGGGCAAGATGATGAAAACCAAGGAACAGGAACGCAAGGTGCTGGCGCAGATCAAGAAGCTCGTGGACGGGCTTGGTAAGGACAGCTACATCGGAACTGCCTTTGAAGGCTGCTGGGAGATCGCGGAGCAGAACATTGAAAATGATTGGGCTTGCTCCATGAAGGACAGAGCGGAAACCGCTGAGAAGAAGCTTGAGACGATTGAGCAAAAGTATGAGCACTTGATTGGTGTCAAGAACCATCTGGAAAAGAGCCGCGATGCAGCGCAGGAGAAAGCTGCGAGCAACTTCCAAGAGGCACTCAATCATGCTCAGAGGGAACGGGAGCTTGAAGCCGCAGTTGAGCAGCAGAAGCAGGATCAGCTCAAGGCGGTAAAGGCGATTGACGATCTGGCCGAGAAGCTCAAGCAGAAGGATTTGGAGATCATGAAGCTCAAGGCGCGGTTGTTCGATCTAATGAATGCCTGACTTCGGCAGACGGGCGGTGGACGCTGCCGCTCGTAGCCGGTGCCAGACCGGAGAAAGGATTTGTTGAGGGCTATGACTATCAAGGAGATTATGAATTACGGTACGAAGGGCATGAGCAAGGCGCAGATGGCAGAGGAGCAGGAACGGCGCGTGAAGGTTGCGGAGCGGATCAATTTGCTGGGAAACCGAGTAAACGTTGGCAAAGCTTCGCTTCGTGCTTGCGAGAAAGGCTCCGCTGCTGCCAAGAAGCTAAACACGCAGATTCGCGGCTGGGAACGTGAAATGAACAGAATCAAGGGCGATGAGCGTTGCTGGTTGAAGGAAGCTGCTTGGTTCATGTATGCCTGACATTGGCAGATGGGCGGCAAACAGGCGCAAATGGCGTTTCCTGTTGAATCAGACCAAAAAGAAAGTGGGGTTTTGAGAATGTTTAGTTTTCCAACGCGGGCGCAGGTTGAACGCATACGGGCAGCTTATCCGGCAGGAACAAGGATTGTTCTGATCTCAATGGAAGATCCATACACGCATCTGAAACCGGGTGACATCGGGACGGTTCAAGGTGTTGATGATGCCGGTCAGATCATGATGAAGTGGGACAGGGGCGGCTCCCTATCTCTCATCCCCGGCGAAGATCAATTTAGGAGGGCAGAATGATGGGAAAGTATTGTAATGTTTGGGACTGCCGCTTGAATGCTGATACTTACAACTTCGGAGGGCTTGAGTTTGTAGTTGATGGAGAGCGCGGCAGATGGGTTTATCCGGGAACATTACCGGAATGCTTGGTCAAAAGGATGTACATGGAAGGAATCTCATATCCGCCAATTGGGTTTTGTGATGGATGTGTTGGAGCATCAGGCAACATGAATTGCAAAAAGAACATGAAGGAGGAGCAGAAATGAATTATTACATGACACAGCGTCCCCCGTCTTTGGGGACGTATCCAAAAGCCGGTTTAGTTTGTACGCTTGAGTATGATGGCAAGCAGTTCGTTCCGAAGATTGGCATGGAAGCGTGGGCTTGCTTGACTTACAATCGTAAGCTGACCGACATGGAAGTGGATGATTACGAGCTTGTGCCGGAAACATACAAGCTTGAATTGAATCATGCTGAAATCGTGACGATTATGGAGATTCTTGAAAAGACCGCGCATGATTTTCCTGATTCGATTGAGATAATCGCAGCAGCGCATCAAAAGCTTTATGAAGCGAGGAGGGCTTGAACATGAAATTCGATGCTTATCAGATGGTTACTGATCGCATTTGCGAGATGCTTGAACAGGGCTTTATTCCGTGGTACAAGCCATGGGCGATGGTAAAGACTTCCGCATGGAGCGGACATGACGGACACATTTATTCACTTATCAATCAGTTCTTGCTCGCTGATCCGGAAAAGAAGTACGCTGATTGGGATGAGTTGACGAAGGATATTGCTGGCGAATGGGTAACTTTCAAACAGGCGGTTGATCGCGGCGGTTGTGTCCGAAAGGGTGAGAAAGGCCGCAAGATCGTGTTCTTTGCAATGCTCCCGGAAAAAGACAAGGACGGCAACGAAACCAAGCATTTCTTTCCGTATCTTAAATGGACAACTGTTTTCAAAGTTGAGCAGTGCGATGGGATTGAGCAAAAGTTTCACAAGGATGCTGATTGCCTGTATGATTTCAATCCAGACCAGACGGCAGAAGAAGTCTGCCGGGGGTATGTTGATCGAGAGAAAATCAAGCTAAACATCAGGAAAAGCAACAAAGCTTGTTATTCTCCTTCGTCGGACACTGTTACGATGCCAAAGCCGGAACAGTTTGAGGATTCCGCTGAGTATTATTCCACGTTGTTCCACGAATTGACGCATTCCACCGGACACCCAAAGCGGCTCAACCGTATCGTGAAATCGGCGGCATTTGGCGATGACGAATATAGCGTTGAGGAGCTTGTTGCCGAAATTGGCTCTGCTTCAATCCTCTACACGCTTGGAATTGAGAACAACAGGACGTTTAAGAACAGCGCAGCTTACATCCAGAATTGGTTGAAAGCTCTCAGGAATGATAAGAAGCTGATCGTGTCCGCTTCTTCAAAGGCAGAAAAAGCGATTAAGATGATTTTGAATATTCCGGAAGGGGGAAGCGTTAATGCATAAGGCTTTGTGGAATGAGTACGGCGTGAGCAATTTTGAGGAAATGTGTCCGCAATGCGGCAGTTCAATCCCAATCGAGATTGATTATTTTGAGCATGATTGCTATGAGCTTGATTGCCCTTCCTGCGGTTATAGGATGATGCTTTGTACATTATGCCGGTGGGATCAGGAAGAGGAAGACGGGTTTGATGGAAACTACAAATGCGATTGGACTGAAAAGGATGGTTGCTACAGAAAGCTTCGGAATGGAGGTTGATCGAATGTTGAATAATCATCAAAAGCATGTTATCCTTGCCAATAGGAGGGTGATGTGTATGCCAGCAGGAAGGCCAAAGGTGCGGACAAGCGGTGAGAAATACAGCTACGATCAGCAATACATCAAGGAAAACATTCTGACGGTTGGTGTTACTTTCAACAAGCGGAAACCGGAAGACATGCTTTTGCTGGACTGGTTAAATAACCGGAACGAGAAGAAGGTTTCATACATCAAAAGACTGATTCAAGAGGATATGGAAAAATACATTTGACCGAAAGAGCCGGAAACGGCTCTTTTTTGTTCGCTCATTTTTGGAATGCTTCTATTTTGCGCAGAAACCACTCATATTCGTGCTCAAGGCCGTAAATGGACGAGGGTTCATTTACGAAGTCGGACATTGGTAAATGCGTAGGATGATTGATCTACCAACAATATACGGCACAGGAAAATTTGATGTAAAAAAATCGCGGTTTTTTTACATGTTCAAGCGCGAAAGTACAGCGATAGCAAAATTCTGGTTGAAAATTTTCTTTTGAAATTTGGAAAAGGTACAGTATTTCCAAAGAATTTTGTTTTCAAAAGTTGTGTAATGCTTGTTTCTATCAATAATCTTTTAATTTTGACTTTATGCAAAGTTTTTAGTATGATATTCGGTGTTGGGAGAAACCGCAGGACAGACTTGAAGGAGGACACGGAAATGACGATTGCGGAACTGAAACGGGGCGAATACTTCACGGTAAAGCCCATTGCGGAACCGACACCGGATCAGGTGTTCATCAAGGGCTACTTTGACCGCAAAGCAAACAAGTACGATTGCGAGCGGTACAATGCCAAGTGCCGCCACGGCGCGAAGCGGATGTTCACCAGCAACACCGAAGTTTACACGGACTTCATTTTTTGAGGAGGAAGCAACGATGGAAAAGGCACTTCACGATTATCTGATGAAGCGGTACGGCGGCTGGGAAGCGGCTGAAGTCACCAAGGACAACGGCAAAACAGTCTGGATCACGGTCGACTTCGGCGATGATGAGATCGTCAAGGTTGAGATCAACCGCAGGAACGGAAACAACGGTAACTACCGGGTTGTGTGTGAAGGATAAGGAGGAAACAAAGATGAAGAAGCTTTCTCAGATGAACAGCTACGAACTGCGCGATTACCTTGAGTTCCTTGGTGCCGACAAGAAACGGCTTTATGGTACTGGTAACAATGTCCTGCGAGTACAGGCTTGCGAGCTTGAGCGCACGGACGGCGAAAAGTGGGTTGTTGTGATGGACGGCATGGTTATCTATCGTGGTTGCGAAATGCGCTGCGCCTACACGGTCAGCAAGGACGAAACCGGCTTGATGGAAATGGGACGCGAGAAGGATTTGATGAGGAGGGCTTGGTAATGATGTGCATTGAGTATGAAATGGACGTTGAGGATTATGAAAATCTGTATGAAGATTTGAGCAACGAGGAATTGCTGGAAGAGTTTGAGTGCTGGCTGCTGTCGGATGATTGCTCCGGCAGCGTGGCGAAGAAGCGTGAAGCACTGCGGAATGTGATGCTGAACAGAATGGGAGGGAAGCAAAATGAAGGGAAATCGGTTTGAGGTTGAAGAAAACATTGCAAAGCTGATCGAGTATGGAGAAAAATTCAAAGCATTGCGCCGCTATTCGAAAAGGTGGCTGATCAGAGACGTTTGCGAAGAGCTTTCGATTTTTGATTGGTGGAATGATTATTTGAGCGTTTCTCAACTCAAGCAGATGAAAGCATTCCTTGATTTGGCTGAAAAGCTTGGTTATAACGGTTATGTGTGCTTCAATGTTGGCGCAAAGGGTTGTTCAAATGGAATGTGGGCGCATAAGCGAGAAAGCGAAACTGGTTATAGTCCAGATGGAGAATGCCTGTATCGAAGCTTCACGCCAGAATACATATCGTATGATGCGCGGCTTGAGGATGGTAAATGGATCAGTGAAAAGCTTGGAACGCATAATATCACGCTTAAAATGCTCAAGGAAGAATTGAAAAAATGATAGGTTGAAAGATACCTATAAATTGCCTGTTCACGGCCTCGTGAACGGGCTTTTATTTTGCCATAATTTTCGCAGAAGGAGGGCGAAATAATGAACAAATTGATTGCCCGGTTGATCGACTGCGGAATGACAAGGGATGTTGCCTTGTACATGTACGGAGCTTACAAGCGAAAAGGAAAGCTTGACGAGTTTGAACGTTACGTAGAAAGCGTTGAGGAATCGTGCCGTGAGCAGATGGAAACAGTATAACGAAAATCCAGCTGGGCGTAATGTTGGAGATTGTGCTGTTCGCGCCGTATCTGTTGCGCTTGGCGTTGATTGGGAAACAGCTTTTGCGATGATCGCCAATAATGCTTTTCAGATGGCAGATATGCCAAGCTCGAATTCGGTTTGGGGAGCGGTTCTCCGGCAGAACGGGTTCAAACGTTCGGTAATTCCGAACAATTGCCCGGATTGCTACACAGCGGAGCAATTCGCAGAGGAAAGGCCGGAGGGTGTCTATGTTCTTGGATTCGGAAACCATGTAGCTACAGTGCGAGACGGCATGATTTACGACAGTTGGGATTCTTCGCAGGAAATTCCTCAATATTTCTGGTGGAAGCCGAAGGAGGACAAATAAATGGCAGTATTCAACAACGGATATCCTATGAGCTATCAGCCGGTTTTTCAGCCTTACACGCAATCTTACACGCCTGTGCAAGCACAGCCGCAGAATGTTGCACCCGTGCAAGCACCCGTGCAACAAAATGGAATTATCTGGGTATCTGGCGAAGCCGGAGCAAAGGCATACTTGGTTGCACCAAATAACACTGTTCAGTTGTGGGATAGCGAGAGCCAGACGATATACCTCAAATCGGCAGATGGATCTGGAATGCCGTCCATGAAGGTTCTCGATTATACAATACGAGATTCAAGCAAAAACGCACCAAATAGCCCGATTCAGTCCGCGAATGAGAATTTATCCAACTATGCGACTAAAGATGAAATAAAGACCATTTCTGAGCAAATTACGGCACTTCGAGATCGTGTCGATAATCTGACAAGGCGTAGACGTAGAGAGGAAGATGAAAATGAGTAATCCGCTATATGGAATGATGAACGGGCAACCACAGAACAACATTTTCCAGCGGTTTCAGCAATTTCAACGGATGTTCAAAGGAAACCCACAGCAACAGGTTCAGCAACTTTTGAATTCTGGCCGGGTTTCTCAGGAACAATATAACCGGGCTGTTCAGATGGCGAACCAGCTTCAGAAGATGCTGGGCAACCCTAAAACACCATAAAATACATTAAAACGCAAGACAAATCTTAAGTCTTTAGTTCATGGAAAAAATTGATCACTTTTTCATGTGAACGCATTCAAAACGCATTTTAATGTCAAATTTCGCGGAAAATTCGCGGAAAATTCGCGGATAAACACATTAAAACGCATCAAAAATGATTTCTTTCGTCAAGTGCGCATAGACGATTGGAATAAATATCAACGAAAGGAATCAAAAACAATGGCTCTTACAGATGAGAACGGGAGCGGCATGGTTATGCCCGTAGCTCCCATGTACGGAAACGGCGGCAATGGCGGTTTCATGGACGGTAATGGCGGTTGGTGGATTCTGATCCTGTTCCTGCTGCTTGGCGGTTGGAACAACGGTTTCGGCGGCTTTGGCGGCAGCATGAACGATCTGTATCCGTGGATGAACAACAGCCAGAATATCAACGGCGGTTTCCGTGATCAGATGCTTAATGACAATATTACAAGCATTCGTGACGGCGTTTATGGTATCTCGAATCAGCTGTGTAGCGGATTCGCCGGAACGACTGCTGCGGTAACCGGAGCGCAGAACGCCATCGCGCAGCAGATGTACGCGAATCAGATCGCTGATCTTGAGCGGAGCTATGCGGCTCAGACTGCCAACACTCAGGGCATGACGGCACTTCAAGCGCAGCTTGCTCAGTGCTGCTGCGACAACCGGGCGGCTACGGCCGATACGAAATTCGCTATTGCAACGGAAGCGTGCGCTACAAGGACTGCGGACGCGAACAACACGAAAGACATCATCGATTCTCAGACTCGCGGCACTCAGGCGATCCTCGACAAGCTGTGCCAGCTCGAACTGGATGGCGTAAAGGGTCAGCTTGCACAGGCTCAGAGGGACAACGTTGGCCTTCAGAACCAGCTGAATATGGCGAATCTGGCGGCTTCTCAGGCGGCGCAGACCGGAAATATCCGGGATGCCATCATCGGAGAACTGCGGAGTTGCCCGATTCCGGCACAGCCCGTATACGGAAGCCAGCCAATCTTTACTTGCGGTGGCAACAACAGCGGTTGCGGCTGCGGCATGTAAGGAGTGATACCAATGGCAGAATTTGTCGAAAATGCTATTCAGCTTGTTCAGCCGGGGCAGAACGTTCTGCTTGAAACGGCTATCGGTTGCAATAAAGGCTATGTCTATCACCGGAATCAGTCCGGGATTGTAATTCTCCGTGGTATCGTCAACAATCCGACTTCCTGTTTTGCTCGTTATCAGGTTACGTTCAATGGAAACATTGCGCTGCCAGAGGACGGTACAGTTGGGCCGATCAGCGTTTCCTTGGCGATTGACGGCGAACCGATTTCGACCAGCAGAGCAATAGTTACTCCTGCCGCTGTAGATCAGTATTTTAACGTAACATCAACGGCGATCATCACGATACCGAAAGGCTGCTGTTTCTCCGTTGCGGTTGAGAATACTTCGACTCCTGCGGCGGCTGCGGGTGCGGCTCCTGCGATTAACGTGCAAAACGCGAATTTGACCGTTTCAAGAATCTCTTGAGGAAGGAGGAACAGACGATGAAAGAATTGTATGAACTCAAGGAAATGCTGTGCAAAGAGTTGAAGGAGTATGGCTCCAAAGGCGAATTGACAGCTGGGACTCTGGATGTTGTTGATAAGCTGGCTCATACGGTCAAGAATCTGGACAAGATCATTGAAGGGTATGAGGAAGGCAATAGCGGTTATTATCCGTGGGCTTATGACGATGGTATGAATCGGTCAAACCGTGGACGTGGCTACGGCATGAGCGAAAGACGCGATAGCATGGGGCGTTATGCGAGTGATGGAAGATACGTCAACGAAGGGTATTCCCGTCACGATCTGGCTGATAAACTGCGCGATCTGATGAATGAAGCTCCTGATGATCGAACCCGCATGGAGATCAAGCGGCTTATCGACAAAATGTGACAGGAGGAAAAGCCGTGATTACAGAACATGATCTGGATGCGGCTATTGCCGAATGTCAAGGAAAGCGAAATCCAGACGCAAGCACATGTATCAAATTGGCTGCTTTCTATACCATCAAGCGAGAATTGTACGGGGAAGAAAAGAAAGACGTACAACCAGCCTACTCGTACGCACCAGCACCGAATCGAAACTTGATTGAAGTTGACAGCGATAGTGAATTTGCTCGTGCGGTTGATGGCAAGGATCAGTATGAGGTGATGCCGGTGATCGATGAATTGATGTCAACGCTTCAGATAATTCAGCCAAAGTTGTACAATGCAGTCATGGATAAACTTTCATGAACAGGCGGGAGTCGGAAACGGCTCCCGTTTTTTGATGTGCGTCTATTTGCAACAGAAACCACCCGTCTACCCGCCTCATGCTCCGAATGAGTATTTATCCATTCAAATCGCCGGACGTGGGTAATTGCGTAGGAGCTTGGAGTTACCAACAATCTACGGTCTGACCGTTTTTTGACCGTTATTGTTTTTGCTTTTGGTCACTTTTTTGTTGTTTTTACCAACGTTTTTGAAAATGAAAAACCCTCGGAGCTTGTATTCTCCAAGGGTTTTTTGTGCTCCCCAGGTAGGGCTCGAACCTACAACCCTTCGGTTAACAGGCGAAGCCTTGAAATAGCAGCATTCTTTATTTTTCAACGGCTTCCGACTCTGTATTTTCTGACTGACCGTCATTCTGACCGTGAAAAACGGCTTTTTTTAGCTTTTCGGCTTCCGCTTTGCTGCGGTTGTCCGTCACCTCATCGTAGATTTTCATGATCATGCTCGCATCTGAGTGACCCATCCATGCGATGGCAGTGTGAAGCTCAACGCCGTGATCTCGAATCCATGTTGCAAAACTGTGGCGTAAATCATAGGGTACAACAGTGAATTCGATCCATTCCGGGAGCTTTCCTCCTGCGGACAGTATCTTTTTATGCTCTTTCGTGTGTCCGTACCAACGTTTGTGGCAACCGTTGATTGCCGTTTCCATGCAAGTCTTGTATGATGCAAAAGCATTTCGCCAAGTTGTTACAGTAATCTGCTTTCCTTTCGCCGTTGTAATTAACAGGCCTTTCATGTCTTTCAATGCTTCCGCAACGGGCGGGAAGACAGGAACATCCCGGATTGCATTCTTTGTTTTGCCTTTGCCGGTGATCTGGTAATTGTTGTTACCGTCAAGGTGAGCGGTTTCGGTGACATGGAGAACGTTATTGTCTTTATCATATGCTTTTTCAACAGTAAGGGCTTTGGCTTCTTGGGGCCGAATTCCAGCGTAAAGCATGGTTATAACAGCTGGATAGGCTCTGTGATCGTGGCAAAACGTATTGATCCATTGCCTTTCCTGCTCCGTGATAGCGCGGTGACCACCTTCCCGGCCTCTATGTGGTAGAGCTGACTTTTGACGGGCTGGATTGAACCGGCAGATGCCATCTGCTACTGCGGAATCGAACAGGGCAATGTATAATTGCTTCGCTGCTTTTATATAACTGTTGGAAGCGTTTTTGTATTCTGACGAATACACTGCTTTTATGTCCAGCGGTTTGACATCACGAATAAACGCATTTCCTTGCTGATTTACGAGGTGTTGAAGGTGGATTGCCAAACCCTTGAACGTAGAGTCGGACACAGCAGGATGCGCAATTTTGAGCCATTTAGAGCCATATTCAAATACGGTTACGGTTCGGTTGTACACTTCGCCGGTTATTTCGCTTCGTTTGAAATTATCGCGCAATGTAAGGGCTTCATCTTCTGTTTTTCCATAGAATGGCCTTCCTTTGTAATATGCAACAAATCTTCCATCTTGCCTTTGCTTCAAGTGCTGCTTTTTCTGTCTCGGCATGGTTTTGCTCCGTTTTGCTGGTGCTTGTTCGTTTTTGATAATCAAACCGTATCAAGTTCAGTAAACAATAACAATAACAAATACAATAACAAAAACAAAAAAGAAAACGAAGAAGAAAACGAAGATAAACTACCCTTCCTCTATCTCATGGATCGATAAATCATTGTAAAAGTCATTGTTCAGAATGTGTTGAATTTCATGCTCTACGGCTTCCCTCTGGGCTTCAAAAGGAAGGTTCGAGTTAACGTAAATTGAGTAAAAACTGTCCTCTCCAAGCGTTACGAGGGCTTTTATGTCTCCGGCAAAAGGCGCGAAGTAAACATGGAAATCACTCTCATCAAGCATTGCTATCACCCTTCAAGGAACGGAGAACCGCTGCTGCCGCTCTCAAGTGTTCCGGCCTTGCTGTGCTTGCTGCCTTAAAAAGAATTCGATAATCAGGATCGCGTCTCAATCTTTCGCGAATGAGCCACGCTTCGTCATCGTCTGTTTTGTCTGGTGCGCGTTCAACGAGAACATCAATCGAAACGCCAAGAATGTCGGCGAAACGCTTGATTGTTTCAATATCAGGTTCATGAACACCGCTTTCATACGTGGACATTGTGCTTTTTGTAACTCCGACAAGTTTACCAAGCTCTGCCTGAGTGTATCCGGCCTTCTTGCGTAATTCTTTCAATTTCTTCATAAAACTCACCTGCCTTGCGGATATCATATCAAATGGTTTACAAAAAGTAAACCAGCGAAGAACGGACATCCTAAACTTTTTTCAAAAAGGGGGTTTACTTTTTCAAAACATTCGAGTATGATTAACCATGGAGTTCGAAAAAGCTGAACTCGCCAAGGCTACGTGAGAAGGGGGTGATGGAAATCGGGCTGCGCGAAAAGCGGAAAGCTGCGGGGTTGTCAATCAATCAGGTCGTGAAGCTTACAGGCATTTCAAAGCCTTCAATTTCATGCTACGAGAATCGCAAGCGAGCGTTGAGCGTGAAAAAGGCCAAAGTGCTGGCAAAGGTTTACGGCTGCGTATGGGAAGAATTGTTCGAGGATGATGATGACGGAAACGATTTTGACAGCCCGGGATGTAGCAGAGCGATATAAGTGCTCAATGCAGTGCGCCAGAAATTACATCCGCAGGATGACGCACATGGAAAAACCGCTGACGGTATACGAATCTGATCTGTTGGCGTGGGAGCAGAATCGGATGGAATGTCCGGGAGGAAAGGTGCGATTGGTCGCGCCAAAGATAGGGAAACTTGTTGTTCCAAGAAAACGTTGAGGAGGGTTAATCAAATGACACGGCACGAATGCGAAGAGAAAATTATTGGGATGCTTGAGGAGATCAAGGCAATCTATCTGGAATACAACCCAAATGGAAAATATTTGGGAATGTCATACAACGTAACAGACGGGAAACCTTGCTTGTGTGTGAACAACGCTTACTGGCACGGCGGCGAAGATGAAGATCGTGTTTTGACTGTTTCGAAGATTGGAACGGAATTAGGGTGAGCGAAAATGACGAATCAACTTGGCATGATCGTGTATCACTCGCCAACAGGAAAGCGCGCTCGCTGGCGGCGATTTGGGATCATCGCACAATGGAGGTTGCGGCAGCGCAGAAAACACACATGCGATCTTGAAAATTTGAGGAGGTGGTGAGCGAATGAGGGCAACAAAAAACCGGCTTTTCAGCCGGTAAACGGAAAGCGTTGAGGGCTAATCAAACGACTTTCTACGTGTTTGATTATAACACGTAGGCGAACGAAACGCAAGGAGGAAAATAAAGTGAGCGAAGTATTGGCTGAAAATAACGAAGTTATCCGGGAACGGTTTGAAGTAGACAATGACATGAAGGCCGAATGGTGTCTCAATAAAATTCGGAAGGTCAGGGAACAGCAGAATCGGGAAACGGAAGAGCTGAAGCGGCAGATGCAGTTTTATCAGGATCAGATTGAAATGATCGCTGATCGCGCTGATGAAGAGGTTGAATTCTTTGAGAGCATGTTGCGCGGATACTTCAATAACCGGGAGGAGGCTGGATTCACGAAATCAACCAAGACCAAGGAAAGCTACAAGTTGCCAACTGGCGAGCTTGTTCTGAAGCATAGGGAACCGGAATACGAAAAGGACGAGCCGGTAGTTCTGGATTGGTTGAAGAAAAATGGTGGAAACTATATCAAGGTGAAAGAAAGCCTTGATTGGGCTGGGTTGAAAAAAGGCTTGCGGTTCACTGCGGAAGGAAACGCTGTTGATGAAAATGGGGAGCTTGTTCCGGGAATCAAAGCAGTGATTCGGGAAGACGAATTTGTTGTGGAGGTAAAGTAACGTGAATATGTTTCGGACGTTGAGGGCTGATGAGATTGACTGCCGGATTGCGCAGATCAAAAAGACGCAAGATAGCTCGGGGCTTTCTCTCCTGCTTTACAAGGACGCTCGTTGCGATCAGAACATTCTGGATGAAACGGTTGGCCCGATGAATTGGGAGCGCAAGCACAGCCGGGAAAATGCGAATTGCACAGTTTCGATCTGGGACAAGGAAAATAATCGCTGGGTGAGCAAGGAAGACACAGGAACCGAAAGCAATACGGAAAAGGAAAAGGGGCTTGCTTCTGATAGTTTCAAGCGTGCGTGCTTCAATTGGGGAATCGGTCGTGAGCTTTATACCGCACCATTCATTTGGATCAATGGCAAGGATTGTAACATTGTAGACAGGAATGGGAAACCGCAGTGCTATGACCGGTTTACGGTTCACGGAATAGGTTATACGGATGGCGTGATAACCGGCCTTGAGATCAAGAATCAGAAAACCGGGAAGATTTGCTTCAAGTTTGGCGAAATCACCAACGAAGCTCCGGAAAAGCCGGAAAAGCCTGACGAAGAACCGGACGAACAGAAAGCACCAGCACAGAAATCCAACAGCGCGGCAGTTTCCGTTGCGGAAAAGGTTCCTCCGGTTGATCCGGTTAAGGCTTATGTCGCGAATGAGATTACGTTCATGAAGCAAATGTTCGGCATTGCGGACACCAAAGAAATGGTGAAAAAATTTGCCGAAATGCGTAAAAAGTTGATCGATGATGGAATAATAAAGGATGTCGCATCTGATGAGCAGACAATGGAAGAAGCGAAACAAATGATCGATGCAATATACAAAAATTTCAATCCGAATGGTGAAAGAAAATGATCGCAAAACTGGCAAACATAATGCCTTGGAAGAACGGAGAGTGGATTGCTTCATTTACAACATCCACAAACATCGCAGAATTGTATGACGAGCTTGCCGGGAAGGAAGTCAACATTGAAATTAAAAAGCACAATCGTCATCGGAGCTTGGACGCAAATGCGTATTGCTGGGTTCTAATCGACAAGATTGCGGAGAAAACCGGCGAGCGAAAGCTCGATGTGTACAGGCAAGCAATTCGGGAAATCGGCGGTGTATCTGATACTGTTTGCGTTCAAGACAAAGCCGTTGAAAGGCTTTGCGATGGATGGAAAAAGAACGGAATCGGTTGGCAAACTGACACTATGCCGAGCAAAGTCAACGGATGCACGAACGTGATCCTGTATTACGGTTCAAGCGTTTATGATTCAAAGCAAATGTCGCAATTGATTGATTCGTTGATACAGGATGCGGAAGCCTTGGGAATACCAACGCTGACAGATGAACAGGCAGCGAAACTTATTGGAAACTGGAATAAAAAACAAACTCAAGCGGGAAAACCCGTTGAGAAATAAAGAAAGAGAGGGCTAATCACATGGCTACCAAGAAAGAAACTGTTGTAACGATCAAACCCATCATTGACAAGGTTGCGACCATCCGTGTTATCGGTGACACTCCTCTGATTGTTCACAAGTGGACGGAAAAGATGAAGCGCGCTCTTCCTGCTGGTGCGAGGGCTGCGGAGCTTGCCGGAATCACAGACAAGAAGGAATACCAAACCCCAATGGAAAGCTTTATCGAATCCATGTACTGGATCAAGGGGAAGCCGGAAGAGTACACGGAAGAAGCCTTCAACGAAGCCGTTGCGAACGGCGCAGAATGGGGTTTTAGGGTTGAAAGCTTCAAACAGGCAGCGATTGATGCAGCGTACAGTAAGAAGTGGTTGCCCAACAAGAAAGGCGTAAAAGGGTTGTTTTTCATCAAGCCGGATTTCATTGATGACGAAGGTTATCAGCTCGTGAAAATTCAAGGCGGTGCGCCTACGATGCGTGAGGATATCGTGATTCTGTCCGGCATTGGAAGGACTCCTGATCTGCGCTGGCGTGGCGAGTTCAAGAATTGGTACTGTGATTTGACGATCAGCTATGACGCAGATGGAATTTACACGTTGGAAGATATTGCCAATATGTTTCAAGCAGGAGGAAGGTACAACGGCGTGGGTGAGTACAGGCCGGAAAAAGACGGTCAGTTTGGAATGTTCCATGTAGACACGGGGAAGGGCTAATGCTCTTCCCCGGACGGGGCAGGAATGGTGCGGAGAGTTTTGTTGATGCTTGGTGAGGCGAGGACGGATGTGGCAGGTTTGGCATGGTTGGTTTGTGAAGGTCGTGTTTCTGTATTGTATGGATGGTAGCGTTTGGCGTGGCAGGAAATGCGAGGTTAGGTTTTGCGGGACGTTGTGCGGTACTTTGGGGTAATTTGGGGTTCAAAGAGGTGTTGCTTGTTCCGGTAAGGCGTGGCTGGTCTGGCAAGTTGTTGCAAGGTGTTGTTGGAATTGACGAGTCTTGTTTGGGTATGGCTGGTCTGGAGAGGATAGGTTCCGCATGGATGCTCAAGGTTATGCGAGGTCAGGCTGGTTAGGAAAGGTGTGGAGAGACAAAGTGGGACGAGTTGAGGCAAGGTTATGTCTGGAAAGTCCGGGATGGGTTCGGCAGGCGAGGAAGGGATAGTCGGGTTCCGGCAAGTAATGGTTGCGTGAGGAAAGGTATCGTGCGGTCATGCGCGGTATGGCAGGCGCGGAAAGCACCGAAAAACAAAGGAGGGTTGATCAATGAGTGTCTACAAGTGGAAGGAAGGAACAAGAATCAAGGCCGATCCAAGTCTGGCTGCACAGCTCTTCGATGAGCTTGCAAAGGAAGATAGGCTCAACGCACGAAGCGTTGTGGAAATCAGCAAGCCAAAGGATGCAGTCTTGCATGATGAATTTGAGTGGGATGACACCAATGCGGCGATAAAGTGGAGAGATCATCAGGCTCGGAATATCATCAATGCGCTGGTTGTTGTCGAGGAAACGGTTGAAGAAGTAAAACCTGTACGGTATGCGTTTCAAATTGAAGAACACAGCAATAACTACACTCCTATGAACGTGATTATGCAAAGTGCAAACAGCATCGAAGCGTTGAAACGGAAAGCCTTATCCGAATTGAGTTCTTACCGGATGAAATACGCTTCGATCATCAAAAAGTGCAACGGCGAAGCAGATTTGAACAACCTTCAGAAAAAGATGGAGAGCGCATGAGCAAGTCTATTTTGCAGGACGAAAAGCGTTGCTATCTTTGCGGAAGAATGAATGATCTGGAACGGCATCACATATTTGCCGGGGCAGCAAACAGAAAGATCAGCGAAGAAAACGGGCTTTGGGTTTGGCTTTGCCATAACTGCCATACAGGAACGGATGGCGCACAATACGACAAGGACAAAAACCTATTCTTGAAGCAGAAAGCACAATCGGCGTACGAACGAACACACGATCACAACGAATGGATGCTATTGATTCGAAAAAACTATTTGTAAGAGTTGAGGGCTATGGACAGGAGGTATAGCAGATGACGCAATGCCAGATTATTTTACAGGTGTTAGAAGATTCTGGGTCAATCACAACAATGGAAGCGTTTGCAATGGGAATCACTCGACTCGCATCTCGAATTCACGATCTCCGTAAAATGGGGATCACAATAGAGTCGGAAACGGTTTACTCAACAAACCGGTACGGCGATACCATACACTATGCCAGATACAAAAAGGCGGTGTAATGGATGGCAAAGAAATATGTTCCGGTGTTCTTTGACTGGACGGAGACAACGATGGACTTGGATCAGACGCAAAAAGGGAATTTGATTGACGCGATTGTAGATTACGCAAGCGAGCGAAGGAGCTACGATCAAATCATTGATGAGTTATCAGGCATCGAGCGTGTTGCTTTTCGGTTTATGAAAGGGCAAGTTGATCGAAATGATGAGATTTCTGCTGCGAGAAGCAAGGCGGGTAGTAGCAGGACGGAGCAAAAGCAAGCAAGCGCAAGCAAAGCAGAAGAAACGACAGCAAATGACAACAAAGTAAAGCAAACAGAAGCAAAATCAGAACGAAGCAGACGGCAAAAAGAAAAAGCAGATGTTGCTGAAAGGTTTGTCCGGTTCTGGACGGCGTATCCAAGGAAAGAGAGTAAGCCGAACGCTCAACGAGCATGGGAGAAGATAAACCCGGATGAAGAACTGACACAGAAGATTCTTGCGGCGATTGAGAAGCAGAAAAGCTCTGAGCAGTGGCAAGAAGATGGCGGCAAATACATTCCGCACCCTGCCACATGGCTGAACAACAAACGTTGGGAAGATGAAGTTAGAGCTACGGAACAGGTTAAATCGTCAGCGGCTGGAAGCTATCATCAACGCGATTATAGCTCTGAGCAGCAGGAAGCAATGAAACGCTTTATCCGCATGAATGAGAACGGATGATTACAAAGGAGGACGGGTATGAAACGAAACTTGATATCGATCTTTTGGATCACAATCATGCTTATTTGCTTCATAATGACATCTATTTCGTGCTTTGCTGAGGAAGTTGAGTATTTTACCATCTGTCAACCAGACAGCTTTGTATGCGTGCGAGAACATGCGAAAAAAGCAAGCGCAGAATCGGGGTATTTGATGCTTGGAGATCGGGTGTTGTCTGATGGAAAACGAAAAAACGGTTTTGTTCATGTCCTTGGAATAACAGAAGCCGGTGAGGGTTGGGTACATTCCGGTTTTCTGATCGAAGACGAGCCGGTTGTTGAGGAAGTGACCGCACGAATAATAAGCGATGGACGGGTTGCTTGTCGCAGATCAATAGGCGGGACGCGAAGAAAATGGCTAAAAAATGGTGACGAGGTGATCGTATACGCATGGGGAAGCGAGTGGAGCATAACGGACAATGGATTTATCAAAAGCGAGTTTCTGGAACGGGTAGAAGCAAATACGGAAACAGAAAAACAGAGCTTGACGGAATAGTGTTTGATTCCAAGCATGAAGCTCAACGATGGGCAGAATTGAAATTGCTTGAAAGAGCCGGAGAAATATGCGAGCTTGATCGGCAAGTCACGTTCTGCTTGATCCCGACACAGCGGGATGAAATCACCGGCAAAGTGATCGAGCGGGAAGCAAAATATATTGCCGATTTTGTGTACCGGGACAGAAAGACGTATAAACTGGTAGTTGAGGATGCAAAGGGCATAAAGACAGATGTTTATAAACTGAAAAAGAAGCTGATGCTATACCGGCACGGGATTGAAATCAAAGAAGTATAAAGGAGAAAAACAATGAATCGACTGACTATTATTGGAAATCTGACAAGTGATCCAGAAGTGAGGACTACACCGAATGGAAAAAACGTGTGCAATTTCAACGTTGCGGTAAACCGGAGAAACAAGGTTGAAGGGCAACCGGAAGCTGATTTCTTCAGAGTCAGCGCATGGAATCAGCTCGCAGAAAACTGTGGAAAGTATCTTGCAAAAGGCCGGAAGGTATGCGTTGTTGGGGCGGTAAGTGTCCGGACATATCAAACGCAGAACGGAAAACATGGAGCATCGCTCGAAGTCAATGCTACAGAGGTTGAGTTCCTTTCCAGTAAAGGCGATTCAGTTGATCGGCAGAGCGGAATGACAAGGGTTGAGCCGGAAGACAATCCTTTTTCAAATGCAGAACAAGAAGAACTGCCGTACTGATATTAAAAAACTGCGTGAAAAGAATCGAAAGCGGGTGCGACTGTGGGGTACCTGATTGTTAACGGAAAAACGTACCTTAAGGAAATCACCAACGTTTCAGCTGTTCGATGGAATTGCGGGGAGTTTGGAAAACCGGTTTTTTCGGGGAGAGAAGAACGCACCGGCGGGGCTATCGTGACGGCAGAATATACGCCCGATCTGAAACAGGCTCGTGTTTTTCGGGATTTGGCAGTGGCCGAGCGATTCATCCGGGAGAATAAAGTGCTGCGTTTCTGCAACATCGTCAAGGTTTGAAGGGGCGGCGATATTCATGACTCAGCTTTATTGCGCGTGGAACAACAAACCGGATGATGACACGATCATTATAGCATACGCAACGGCAAAGGAATGCGCAGCGGCACTCGGTATATCGGTCAATACACTGTATCAGGAATGCAGCCGATTAAAACACAACAGAGGTCACCGGCTCCGGTCAGTTACGGTTATGACTGTCGACCAGCTGGAAGCACTGGAAACGGAGGGACAAACACAATGATTGACCGGGAGAAGGTTATCAAAGGGCTGAATTCTTGTGCAAAATGGATGAAAGAAAACGATGGAGATGCTTGCAATAGCTGCCCTTATCACAATCATTTCAGTTACGATGACAATGATTGCATTGCAATGGTCAACAGCGAAGCCATTGTCCTGCTGAAAGAGCAGGAAGCGGTTGAGCCAATTCCTTTTCATAGAAGCGATGGAACAATTTTTAGATATGAATGTAGGAAATGCAGAACAAAAATATTCAAAAATGATTTGTTTTGTAGACATTGCGGGAGGCATGTGAAATGGGAATGAAAAAACTGAAACCATGTCCGTTCTGTGGCAGCAAATCATTGATGATGCAACTTAAGTTGAACCCTGAAAGCATCAAGAACGAAACGTGGATTATTGGATGCGACGGAATAAACGGTTCGCTGTGTCCGGGGTACATCTATAAATGTTCACCGTTCTATATATCCAGAGAACTGGCCATCAAGATGTGGAATGACCGGATGGAAAAGGCGGTGAAGGGGACAGAGCCAACCGCAGGAACAAACAACATCCTGTTAAAATGGTAGGAAGGTCGGTGAAGTGAATGCCTGACAGGGAGAAAATTGTAAATGCTTTTGTGCTTTGCAGGGTAAATGAAGGGTGTTTAACAAGTTGCCCATATTGGGATGATAATTCATCTGTTAAAGAATGCACGAAGAAATTAGCGACAGATGTTTATTCCATACTCAAAGAACAAGAGCCAGTAAAGCCGGAATGGAGCAACGGGAAAGCATTCTGCGGAAAGTGTGGCAAACCGTTTCCGAGGAATCGAGGAGAACAGCGACGGTTCTGTTCGTATTGCGGTCATGAGGTGAAGTGGGATGACGATTGAAGAATGGGCAAAAGATTTCAAATCGTATGTAAACGCATTAGATATGCCGAGAGATGATTATAACGGCATCATAGAATACATTGACGATGCCATTGACTTGCTGAAAGAGCAGGAAGCGG
>OCVV011324319.1_pt1 | contig 27122 bp, 27 predicted proteins | sample 1539721 | NCBI WGS metagenome assembly OCVV01 (sample SAMN02144230, study PRJEB22623) | gut metagenome | biome: sheep rumen | host: Ovis aries | place: New Zealand | reverse complement strand
TGACAGCAAAAACCGCTCCACCTTGAAGTACTGGCCGGCGGATCCGGCGGGGACTTGCTTCGGCAGGATATCGATTAGCCAGTAGGGCTTTTTCAGGAGGTTTTCAATGCTCATGTCCATCTCAGTGCAGGTTTCGGTTCATGAATTCGAACATGCTGGTATTGACTGCTATCGACTCCGGAAGGTCCTTCCTCCCATCAAAACTCATATTTGTCTCCTTCTCGTTTCATCTCGGCATATTTCTCTTTCTTGAAACGGAAGAGCGAGGCGAGGCGGCCGGGGCGCTTCTTGGCCTGTTCAACCCGACTTTTCTCGACGGGGACATCATCCATGCTCATGAATCTGGGGACGCTCCGCTCGCATTCTTCTTCGCCGAGAGCCTCTGGCATCGGAATCTCTTCGAGAATACCTGACGCGAGGATCTTCCGCTGGAAGTTCCGGCGGTCGAATTGCGTGCCCAGGATGATCTCGTAGAGGCGCTGCAGGTCGGGAATCGTAAAGCGCTCGTCCAGCAGGTCGAATCCCAGCGGCTCGAAATGGATGTCGCGGCGCAGGCGCTCCATCGCCGCCGCGAAGATCTGGCGGTGGTCGAAGGCCAGTTCGGGAAGATGGTCCACCGGGAACCAGGCGGCATCGGCGGCGTCATCGCCGCCTACGACCGCCGAAGGCTTGACCAGCGCATAGTAGGCTACCGTGATGACACGCTCGCGGGGGTCCCGGTCCACCGCCGAGAAAACGCCCAGTTCACGGATGGCCTCCGGTACCAGGGCGGTTTCTTCGCGGAGTTCCCGCAGGGCGCCCTCCCGGGCCGTCTCGTCCATCCGGAGGAAGCCTCCGGGAAAGGCCCAGCATCCTTTATAGGGCTCTCCGCCGCGCAGGATCAGCAGGACCTTGAGCGTGCGTTCGTCGTATGTGAAGATGATGCAGTCGGTTGTGACCGCCATGTGCTCGTACTTGTATTGGTAGGGGAAGGGCGCTCCCGCTACATATCTGCAATTCTTTTCCATGGCTTAGCAAAGGTAGCACAAATGCGGCGGAAATAAAAATATTCGTGTGATTTTGACACATTTTTTTTGCAGATTCGGAAAAAGGCTGTATATTTGCGTCAAAATGACACAATAATTAATCCTTAAAACAGCACAGCCATGGAAAAGACCCAGGAAAAGAAAGAAAAGAGCAAAGTGTACAACGTCATCATCATGGACCGCAGCGGTTCCATGTGGGACATCCAGAAACCGGCCATACAGGGCTTCAACGAGGTTCTCGGCGGGGTGAAGGCCGATGCCGCGAAGTATGCTCAGACGCAGGATCATTTCATCTCGCTGGTGCTGTTCGATAGCAGCGCCGTCGAAGATGTTTACTGGAACGCAGATCCTGCAGGGGCAAAGCGGCTCACGGAGAAGACCTACGTGCCGGGTGCCTGCACGCCGCTGTACGACGCAGTCGGCCGCACGCTTACGCGGCTCGAAAGTGAGTTGAAGGACGATACCAACCATACGGTGGTGGTTACCATCATCACCGACGGCTACGAGAATGCCTCCAAGGAATACAGCCTCCCCTCGGTAAAGGCGCTGATCCAGCACCTGACCGAGGAGGGATGGTCGTTCGCCTATATGGGGACCGACCACGACGTGCATGGCGTAAGCGTGAGTCTTTCCATCACGAATGTCATCCAGTTCGAGAAAACCGCGGAAAAGACTGCCGAGACCTTCAAGCGGGAGCGCCACGCCCGCGAGCGCCACGCCCGGCTGATGTGGGAATTTGAAAGCGCCTGCCCCGAAGCCAGCTGGGAGGAGAAGAAGGCGTACCAGTCGCGGATCGCCCGGGATTACTATGAAGCGCAGGAGGTGGATCCGGCTTTTGCCGGGCGGGTCACGCCGGAGCGGGTGGACCGTCTGCAGCCGGGCGAAATCTTTGTCTTCGGCAGCAACGACAAGGGACTGCATGCCGGTGGCGCCGCCCGTGCCGCGCAGCGGAAGTTCGGTGCGAAAATGGGTATTGCCGAGGGGCCGCAGGGGCAGTCATACGCAATTCCAACGGTCGGTGACGGAATCGGGCCGCAGGAGATCGGAGAGGCCTTCCGCAGATTTGTCGATTATGCGAAAACCCATCCTGAGAACACGTTCCTGCTTACGGCCATCGGCTGCGGCCACGGTGGCTATGCCCCCGACATCCTCTCCCAATACCTGGAGGACGGCATCCACGTCAGCAACATTCACTTCCCGATGGTGTTCTGGCAGGCGTTCAAGAAAAGAGGAGTCGTTTTGTGATAGGTTTTAAGTAAATAATGTATATTTGTGAGAAATCGAACTAGGATGAAAAAAATCGGAAACCTCGAATCGCTCGAGTTGAACAGCGTATTCCATAATGAGGCCACGGAGTTCACCCCGTGGCTCGCCGAGGAAGCGAACTTGTCGTTGTTATCAGACGCTATCGGTATTGAATTACTTTCTCCAAAGACGGAGATAAGCCTTAGCAGCAGCCACCGCGCAGATATTATCTGTGAGGATTCAGACGGGAGGAAGATAGTCATTGAAAATCAAATCTACCCGTCTAACGATAATCATATCGGGCAGATGTTGTCATATGCAGCTGCTCTCGATTCGATGATACTTATTTGGGTGGCGTCGGATTTTAAGGACGACCATCGTGCTGTTATAGAATACCTGAATAGGATAACCAATGAGGATTTCGCTTTTTTTGGCGTGAGAGCCAAAGTTTTGAAGATTGACGATTCCGATCCAGCGATTCTCTTTGAGGTCGTTGCCAAGCCGAATAGTTGGACGGGAAAGAGTGGCAGTCTTGATGATAGGGCAAGATTCATGACCGGGTTGAAAGACCAACTCGACAAGAGCAAGAAGGGCAATTATAGTGTGCAGAGCCCTGGTTGGAATGAGATAAATGTAGCTGTCGGAATAAGTAGTGTGTATTTCACCATCCGGCTTAATAAGAAGGGTCTACAGGTGGTCCTTAAACTCCCGAAAAACGGAGTCTATGAAAAGACTTTTGATCTCCGTGATGAGATAGAATCAGCGATGCCCGAACTTGATATCGAATGGAACCAAGTCGAAACAAGGAAGTATCACGACCAGATAATCGCGCAAAGCAACTTCGACTTTCATCAGACCGAGGTCTGGGGCGGCAGGTTTCAATGGGCCGCAGATACGCTTAATAGAATGTACACCGTTATTATCCCAAAGGTCAGAGAGATAGTGAAGTCGTTAAAGAAAGAAATCACCATGTCATAATAATTCACGGGCTTGAACATTCTGTAAGCAGATAACTTGTACAACATCTCCGTCGGCTGAATGAGCAGTTCAGGCGGCCTAGTTGGCCTGTCGGTCCGCTCCGAAGGCGCGTGCCTTGGCACGGAAGTATTGCGAATAGCAAATAGTGGATGTCGCCGTATTTGCTAGAGGAATTCTTCCAGTAATTCGGAAGCATCGGCCACGCAGTCCGGGCAGTCACGGAGGGGCTGACCGGTCCCGACGCCCTTCAGGAGCTTGCACCGGGTGGCGCCGTTCCGCTCCTGGAACTTCGTCATGATCTGCTTCATCCGGGAGCGGGCGAGGGTACTGTCCTTGCTCAGCAGGCCGACGATCATGCCGGCACCGACAAGGGCGCCACAGGTGCCTTCCATATTGCCCATCCCGATACCAAAGGCTCCGGCGATATCCAGTGCTGTTTGCTCCGGAAGGCCTACAAGGTCACAATAGGTGCATACGACCGCCTGGGCGCAGTTATGTGAGTTGCAGCGTTTCTTCCCGGCTGCGAGGTGTTTGCGAGATTCCATTAGAAAGAGTCAGTGATTCGGGAACCAAATATACGAATTCTTTGCGGGAAAGAAACATAGAATGTGCATCGGTTAGAAAGCACAGGAGCTTGTACCCAGACTTTTTCTTTATCATCAACTTCGACGGGCGCGAGGTCGAATACGACAATACCGAACTGGATGAGATCATACTGGCGTATGCAACGACCATCCACAAGGCCCAGGGGTCTGAGTTCCCGATCGTGGTCATCCCGCTGCTGATGACGCATTACGTGATGCTCCAGCGGAACCTCATCTATACCGGCATTACGCGGGCCAAGCGGATCTGCGTACTTGTCGGCAGTACCAAGGCGCTGGGGATTGCCGTCAGGAATCAGACGGTTGACAAGCGAAACACCTGCCTGAAGGAGCGGCTGCTGTAGAGGCCCCGTTACTCAGATCTTTCCCTTCCCGAGTTCGTCTTTGAGGAAAGAATAGACGTAAGCCGGGCCTTCTTTGTAGAGGCCGGTGGCGGGATCGGAGAGTTTCCGGAAGATTTCAGAGGAATAGACAACGTCCAGAGCCTTTTCAAGATCCAAATGGTAGTCCACCATCACGCGATCCACCAGATCGGCTACAAGGCCTTCTTTGAGATATTGGAAGTGCTCGCTCATAGCTTGTGAAGGGTTTGGATGGCGGCTTCCGTGCCGAAGTAGTATTGGAAGGTAATGCCTTTGAGGTATTTGATGCGACGCATGAGTTCGTCCAGGTCGATGCTGCCGTTCTTGAAATTGCGGATCTGCGTCCCCACTCTGTCATTGGCAATAGGGCCATAAATGATGTCGTAATCGTGAATGGGCGTGTCGGAAAAGTTCTCTCGGTTGTCATAGACAAACTTGGCCCATTCCTCTGTGTAGGCATTGAAGGTCTTGACCTTAAACTTGCTGGAGGTAATAATGTTGCAGTCGAATTCAAACTCCGTCACGATGGGTTCGCCACCAAGGAAGGCGACTTTACTTTCGGCCATCTCGATGGCTTGCTGCTTATCGGCAGAGAGGTAAAATCCCTTGCCGAAGTCCTTCCCGGGACGGGATTTGGACAGGTCTATTTCGTCAATTGCGACGTTGGAGCCATGGTAGAGTATCATATCAACTGTCCTCCCATTCTTCTACAGTAGGTAGCTACATCCTCCACATTACCTCGGAAATCCTGCGTATGCAGGGCGCCGTAGTGCTTGTCTAAGTTGGTAATGGCCCCGTAGGTCTTAAGATAACGATATGCCTGTGAATCGGTCAGGCCAAAGCGCTGACCGAATTCATTGATGAATGCAATGATATACTCTATTTTGTCGCGGACAGGATAAGTGGTCTCCATGGCGTTATATTCTTTACGGGTGCAAGTTACGAATTTTTTGTGAGTTCCTGGTACATCACAACCGTGATCTTTACCTTGTCCATCATTTCACGGGACTTGTCCCGACGCCCTTCAGGAGCTTGTACCCAGACTTTTTCTTTGTTCCGCCGCGACACAGACCAATGGCCCATGTCGTCCGTGTCGCGGACGGTTTTGGGCCGGAAAGGCGGTTTTTGTTGACGCGACACAGATGGGACAGGGCCTTCGTCTGTGTCGCGGCGGGTGAAGCCGGGAGGGATTGTCGCGCAGGGCGCGACATCCCTGACTCCTCGCCGGAGGGGCCCTTGCAAAGGATCGAATGGCATCCCGGGCCTGCGGCCCTCCTGTGCTTTTCCGATGTCCGTCCTTATGCAAGCAAGCTTGCAACGGCCGGACATCAAAAAAGCACCGCAGCTGCGCTGCGATGCCATTCCGCTTTGCGGTGAGTGAGGGATTCGAACCCTATGTGCTATAAAGTCTCAAAAAGTATCATATAGTCTCACTACCATGCAGTTATACAGTATATTACGAAAGTACGATTATTGTAACTTTTGTTTGGAAATGTTAAAAAATGGGGCTATTTTTGGGGCTACAAAACCATGCCCATGCTGATAAAACACGCCATCCGATTCTCTCTCAAGACCAGCAAGACCGGTGCCGACAAAAGACCGGGAAGAAGAGACTATCCTATTCGAATGAGGATATGCTACAACGCGCTTCGAATCGATGTCCCTATCAATATCGGTGTCTACAAGAAAGACTGGAACGCGGAACAAGGATGCGCTATCGCGCGATTTGAGACAACTGCCCAGGGAGAGAAAGTTGAAAGGGCTATCAATTCTCGAAACAATACGGCAAGTGACATAAATAACCGCATCCTGGAATACACGCTGTTCGCACACGAGGTTATCAAAGCGTACGAAGTACAGCATGTAATCCCTTCACCCCAAGATCTTCGACATGCGATTCGGGCTTCCATCGCTTCACGTGTAATCGACATCTCTGGAAAAACACACGATAAAACGACAATGCACCAGGTGTTCTCCATGTTCAAAGAGGAGAATGGGGCAAAGAACGCATGGACGCAATCCACATATGAAAAGTTCGACTCGTTGTGGATCGATCTCACGTCATTCAAGAAAGACATCAGTTTTCGCGATTTGGACGAAAAGGGACTGACGGAATTTGTCACCTTTCTCCGAGACGAGAAAGTAGTTCGTCCAGAAAAGCGGGATTTATCTGGACATGTCATTCAAGAAGCTGTCATTGGACTCAAGAATTCAACCATTGAGAAGAAACTTGGATATCTGGCATGGTTCCTTAACTGGGCCACCCTTAAGGGGTATAATGAGATTCAGGATTACAAGTCGTTCAAACCGAAGCTGAAGACAACGCAGCAGACTGTCATCTTCCTTACACAGCCTGAAATTCAACAACTTTGCGACTTCTCCATACCGGAAGACAAGCGGCATCTCGAAAAGGTACGCGATGTCTTCGTTTTCTGCTGTTTCACCGGGCTGAGGTTTTCCGATGCAAAGAACTTGAAAAAAGGAGATGTGAAAAGTGATTTCTTCGACCTGACGACGGTGAAAACTGCCGACAGCCTCAGGATCGAGTTCAATTCAGTGTCGAGGGCCATCCTTGACAAATACAAGGACTTCCCCCTTCCCAACGACTGCGCCCTTCCGGTCATCTCAAACCAGAAGATGAATGAAGAGTTGAAGGAGCTCTGCCGTATGGCTGGGATCGATTCCGAAATCAGAAAGACTTTTTACCGCGGGAACGAGCGAATAGATGAACGGTATCCGAAGTACGAAGTCGTATCTACCCACACGGGAAGAAAATCCTTCATCTGCAACGCTCTTGCTCTGGGCATTCCGGTCGATGTCGTAATGAAGTGGACTGGGCATGCTGACTACAATTCCATGAAGCCGTATATCGCCGTTGCCGACGATATTAAAGTACGGGAAATGGCGAAATTCAACGCCTCAGATATCCGTATATCTTAAAATCAAGATTGCCGGAATTCTTGGCAAATCAATATTGCGGGTACCCGGGTATATTAGCTATCAATATAACCAGTATCCCGGATGTCAAGAAGTCAATATCTACGGTCTTTCGGCAAAACTTAAAACAGGAAAAATAGAAAACGTCGGGTAGGGACAGCAAATGCCATACTCTTGCTCTAATACTGGGACAATGATGCGTAAGTACCACCTTTTTCCTTGCCGTTGAACGATTAAGGGCATCGGCTAGCCATATCTTTCAGATCCCGTGAAGAACAAGGAAGTCCGAGGGCCTGAGGATGTGACCGACGTATTGAATCTGCCGGCAGTCGTTCATGCCGTTCTCGACAGTCATCCAATCAGACTGCGGCACGACGGACCAGAGCGTTGTCGCAAAGATCTCGACATCATCGATGACGATGGATGCATTGGTACCGCACATTGCCGTGTACTTTGTGTTCATAATCCACCAGCGTCTTGGCTACGTCGATGCCGTCTTGGAAGCCCTCGCGTGCGATAAGGTCGCGGTAGTATTCGTGGTTGCCAGGTACGATAATCGTCTCACGGAAGTGCCGACTGCACCAGTCGAAGAACGGGTCGTGCTCAATCCTCCGTTTCTCGAGGAACCCGATGTCACCGGCCATCAGCATGACGTCGCCGCCCTCCGCGAGCCCATATACTTGCATGTATTTTCATTCTGAATTACGCATGATTTCAAGCACCTTGTGGGAATCGAAGACGAGGGTGTCTCCGAGCTGCGAGGTAGCCGCGTCGAACTTGCCGCTCTTGCGGTGGCGCCACGCAGTGGTGTCGCTGCAGCCAAGCAGCCGGGCAAGGCCCGAGATACCATATACCAATGGCGGAATAGCCCCGAAGCCTGGCTCTTTCGTGTTGTTGCTTATGGCTGCGGAAATCAGGCTGTAGAGCTCTTGCCCGGTCATGTCGATAACGCGCTTTTTGAGTAGTCTTTCGATATCAAATTGGTCGTCCATATTGTGTAAGTCAGTGTTTGTTGTTGTCGTGTATAATGCTGGAAAAACCTATCTTTCTGCGCCGAACGCCCGTAATTCTCTTTTCCTCAGACCGGCACAGATCTATGAGCTCGTCGATAGTTGGTGAGCGTCCGTTGAGGGCAGAGAGTATGTCGTAACGAGTTGCCACATTATCAATCTGGGCCCCGGTTAGTGTGAACCAGTCAGCCAACAAGGCTGCCTGTCGGCTATCAAGGAACGGCATTGCTTTCTGCCAAATGAGTAGCCTTGTTTCGTCGTTGGGAATACCAATCTCCACCTTCAGGAAAAAGCGCCTGTCGAACGCTTCGTCAATGTTCGTCGTATGGTTGGTAGTCGCGAGAAGGAGGCCCTCGAAGTTCTCGAACTCTTCCAGGAGGATGTCCTGGAATCCCTGCCCGGCTTCCTCCCAGGTGACGCGCTCATGGGGGTAGGGGTCCAGGTAATCTCCGAGGAAGACGACCGGGACATCGGGGACGTCTTTGACGGCATCCCGCCAGAAAGGACGGCCATGGACGTCAGGAATGATAGTGTAAACAGGATGCGTATTCTTGTTCTCCGGATAAATTTCTTGCATTATACGATCAAATTTTTTGGCATAAGGATGCGGATTTTATACAATATAACTCTTTGTACAATTGCAAGTTACGCAATATTTTCAGAATGGGCAAAATTATCCCGATTACACGTCGTTATGACGGTCGGGAGAGCCTCGTCGTACCACAACGAACGAGACCCTCCCGGGCCGTTGGAGTACTTCGTTAATGGATTAAGCCTACGGGTAGATCATCGGTCTGGGCGTGATGGACCAGGTGAATATGGAGTCAGCGGACTCATCCCGTGTTATCGGCGGTTCTGTCGGCTCTATCCTAAAATTGATCGACAGGCCGTATCTATCCGCCGCACGGACAAGCTGCGACAAGCGGAACGTGTCCATTCGCAGTGTCCGTCGGATGGTTGCAGGATGCTGCGACAGGCAATCAGCAAGTTTCCGGGCGGTAATACCAAAGCCGGCAAAGGCTTGTTTGAGGGTATGCAGCCCCGGGTTCTCGGGGATTGCAGGAATGGGGCCAATGTGGACGGTTTGGCCCGTCTTCCGGTCAGTGAGAGCAAGCGACAAAGAGTATCCCGCCGCTGAACATGCCCGAAAGATGTTCGCAATGGAGAAGTCGTCCTGGGCGAACCACGTCACGACGGCACTTTTTGAGACGCCCAGGACATTGGCGAGCTGAGTGCTGGTCCAGCCGCGGATGGTCATGAAGTCACGGAAGAAGTCCAATCGTCCGTGCGTGAGGCCGAAGTTGCCCGTTTGCCGGGGAAGTGTGCGATGGAGAATGTTTGAGCTATAAGGTTGCGGGATGACAATGGCGAAAGCATTGTCTTCGCCGAAGTCATCGGCAAAAGGAACAGCCCTCATTATTATGCCAAAGCCGTAAGCCTTTGCTATTTGTTCGATCCGGGAAAGGGTGATGTCATCCTTATAAAACATGCGGTTTACCACGGAAACATCCAGGTCCAGTGTCTTTGCCAAGTCCTTGATGGAGATGTTGTTTCTGTCCAGTGCGACGCAAAGGAAGCGGAGCAGCCTTTTGTCAGAGAATCTACTTGACAGACTTCTTTTAGGACGAGGGGATTGGCGTCCGCGTGTCGTCCACTTCAGGTGAACGATGAGACGGTAGCCGAAGAGGCTGAACAACTCTGTCAGCTGCGAAAGCCGCATGTCATCGTGGTGGAGCCAGTTGCAGACGGTCATTCGGGTAACGCCCAGCCTGTCCGCGACGTCTTCGCGCCGCTGCCCCACGAGCGTGAGAAATGCCTTGAAGATGTCCATCCGGTTGGAGATGCTTTTTTGCTTGTTGTTCTTTTTCTGTTTTGTTTTCATGGTTTGTTTTGGTTGATAATATGTTTTACCAGGTGTGCGGGGATGTCGTCCCCTTCATCACGAATGAGGGGACGGGCATCCTGCACGCCCGATAACTTGTGATTGAAGGGGAATTTGGTTATTCCCTCGGCTCTATGATGAAGTCGAGGGTGGCATCCAGCGCTTCCGCCCGGTGAATTACACGTGCATTCAAAGCGCAGGAAAAGGAGAGCCGCACTGGACCGTTCTAACGGTTCGGTGCGGCTCTACGCTGCGCTAACTTTGCACGTGAATTCGGTGGGCGGAAGCGCCTGGGATAGGTGCTGTGTTTCGTTCCCCGTTTCTGTCCTGGAGACGGGCCTATAGCTTATGATCGCTTCCGATGAGATAGAATCTTGCTATAGGCTTGGTTTTTAGATAATTTGTTTATCTTTGCGCCGTCAACCATTGGTTGTGGGGCGGCTGAGGGCCCATAGGGCTGGACTAGCATGGGATTACAGGTAGGCCGCACGATAGTATAACATCCAGACGTTTGAGACTATCAAAGGCAGGAAGCGATTCCTGCCTTTTTAACTATAGACCACAGAACAATAAATATAGCGACAATAGGGATGATTCTTTCGACTACCGGATCGTGACCTTGGTCACGCCTGGCTGGCCGACCGTGTAGCTGCATGAAGCGGCATACCTTTCGTCCAGTTCTCTCCGAATCGCTGAAGAGAGAATGCTGTCTCCCACGCCGTGGATGAATGAGATCTGGAAGCCGCGATGCCGCATGTTCTGCCGTAGCGTCTCACGGAAGACGGTCAGTTGATATTCAAGTGCCCTGTCCGGAGAAATGTCGCCTCCGCCCGGTAGTTTCTCGATATGAAGATCGACGGTGACCCCGTGACTGTTGCCGTCGTGCCATCCCGAAGGTTTTCTTTCTTTCCCGGTTCGGGGAACGCGTGCCGTCCGCAACTGCTGTTCCTGCTCCTCGTCGATGGGGATGACCTCTTTTTCAGCGACTTCCAGCTGCATCCCATCCACCAGCACAGTCACCATCCCTTTCCGATACGAGGTGACTATAGCGTATTCGCTGGAATCCATCAGGCGGACTTTTTGTTCTTTGCGAAATGAATCTGCCATAGAAGCGAGACGGAATGTGAAATCGGTTCAAGCCCCATGCGGCCCATAAACTCTATGTTCGTAGTCACTAACGAGCCCGACCAGCAAGTCCAGTTCGATGAATTCTTTGTTGTCCTCTGGTGTAGTGTCATCGACCCGCTCCACGAGCTCGTCGATTCTTGACATGATGGCCTTGTCCTGTGTTTCGTTTTGGATGGTTGTCATATATTTCTTCAAAGCACATGCTACAAAGGGGAACAAAGATGTAAAACCACATATTCCGAGCGGGAACCGATGCGGATTTTCGGGCCCCAGATGCCGAGTCCGGATGAGATGTAATAGCGTGTGCCACCACGCTGATGATATCCCCACGATTTCTCATAGAGGGCATCCGTGATCCAGGAGGCGGGCCAGACCTGTCCCCGGTGCGTGTGGCCACTGAATTGGAAATCGATTCCGGCGGCTTCCGCTTCTTCCAGATGATACGGCTGGTGGTCAAGCAGGATAGTGAAGATGCTTGTGTCAGCGATAAGTTCTGCCAGCGCTTTGCGTCCTGTATTTGTGCGGTCATCCCGGCCGATGATCCGGATGGATCCTATGTCGGTACTTTCATCCCGGAGGACCTTGATGCCCGCCTCTTGGAAGAAGCGCACTGCGCCATCCTGGTCACTATAATACTCGTGATTTCCCAGCACGGTAAACATCGGCGCCTCGATGCGCCTCAGTTCTTCCGCATAATCTCCCGCCAGCACCGGGCGGATGCTCCGGTCCACGAGGTCTCCGCCGAAAAGGATGATGTCTGGGTGTTCGGCATTGAAGAGGTCCACCCAGCGTGCAAGTTCCGCCCGCCGGTTGTGGTAGCCCAGGTGTAGGTCGCTCGCCAGGACGATGGTCAGGGGATGCGCCAGCGGCTTGTCGGTCTGAATTGTCAGCTCTACCCTGTACTTGTGCCGGTAATGGATGCTCCCAGAGAGCATGATGACAGCTGTCAGGCCGATGGCGGAGTAGAGGCCGGCCGCACTGTCGCTCAAAAAGCGCTTCGGCAAAAGACGGCACAACACGCCGATATCGGCAAGTGCAAACAGCAAGAGCATATACAGGAAGGCAATCATCCACGGCATCCCGGCCTCGTATAGGAACGTTGCGGCCCGGACGGAGACATTCTCCGTAAAGGCAAGTCCGGCAATGAACAGCAAGAACCAGAGCAGGAAGATTCCGGAAACGGCAAGTTTGGCCGGCCAGCCGGCCGGCGTGATCCGCCAGAGATGCCAGGCCACATAGGCAATCGAGGCCAGCAAGAGCAGCATAGCAAATAGTATCCGGAACTTCATCAAGCGTTTCTATTCTTGATTATCATTCTTCCTGTAGTCCTTGAATCCGACAACCAACGCGGCAATCATGCCGATGGCGACGAAGAAACTTACCAGCTTGCCGGCACGTTCGGAATCGGGCAGGAACTGCACCAGAAACATCAGGATGACGCCGGCGATGATGACGGCCCAGATGGGCCCCATTGAAAACTTGCGATCGGACATCAGGAGTGCTGCTTATCCGAGTTTGACTGCCGTTCCCGAAGCTGTAACCATCAGCATGCCGTTGTTGGCGCCGAGGACTTCGTAGTCGATGTCGATGCCGACGACGGCGTCGGCGCCCAGCTGCTCGGCGCGTTCGCGGAGTTCGCCCATCGCTGCGGAGCGGGCCTTGACGAGTTCATCTTCGTAAGAGGCGCTGCGGCCGCCTACGAGGTTGCGGATGCTGGCACCGATGTCATGGAGGAAATTGACGCCGGCGATGACTTCGCCGAAAACGACGCCCTGGTATTCAACGATGGTGCGTCCTTCGATGGTGGGGGTGGTGGTGAGAATCATGGTTTGTGAATTTTAATGCAAAAGTAGAAAAACTTGAGGCACCTTCAACACCGATTTCTGCCATGATTATACGGGGATTATTTATTATATTTGTAAAATTCCATTCTTTTAATTATATTTGTAAAATTCCATTCTTTTATAGAAAATAGAGTTGCCTTTGATCATAATCATCATCATACCATGAAATGTCCGAAATGTGGCTACGACAAGATTCAGCCCAATTACAAATTCTGCCCGAAGTGTAGGACTTCCCTGACAATGACACCCCCCGCTGATGTAGAGGGGAAAAAATCTTTTACCCAAGATAAGGCTACTCCGACAGCCAAATCATATCGATTGGCCGATCCTAACGATGGCCCTGAAATTCAGGTTCGACATGCGCAAGATGATCACCAAGGGAATAGAGCCAATGCTTTTGGTGGAATGCAGCATACGATTTCAGAGCAGGTTGCCCCCCGTGTTGGAAACGAATATGAAACTGGCTCTTTAGAGTTTGTAAAGAACAAGGCAATTTGGAAGATTGAAAAAGGTGAAATCGCCCGCCATATTACCCCTCGAGAGATCGATAATCTTGACAATCTCGACGGCGTCATTGTTGAAGATGGCGTGACGGCCATTATCGAAGTTGACGGAGAGGTGGTTGCGGAACTCCATGGAGGCGTGTATAATTTTGCAACGGTCAAAACAGTTGAAGAGGCGCATAAAAAGATTGCAGAAGAAAAGGACGAAAAGAATGCGAATCTCGGTGTAATTGGCCATATCAAGAAGGCCGCCCGGACGATCGGACGTTTCCTTTTCGGACGCAATGAGAAAGAGGTTGAAGAAGAAAGGATCAAAAAGGAAAAGCATTATAAACAGGTCGTCCGGCGAATTACAGACAAATCAGTAGTGTCGATTTACCTAAAGGCCGACAGGGCTTTTCCTGCCGTTTTCGGCATAGTTTCATCCACTGGGAATAATGGTGAAAAGTCCGTCGAATTTGAGCCGTTCGAGATAAGGACAAAGTTGTTGGATATCCAAGTTGGTGTATCGATGCAGCTTGCAATTGGTGATTTCAATGATTTCATCACGAATTATATGACGGGCAACAAGTCCGTGACTATTTCCGATGTTTGTCTTTCTGTCAATCCTTTCTTGAGAAGTTTGCTGCAGAACGCCTTGCGGACGGCAGATATCACTGAGAGTTCGTTCTCCGAACCCCAGATTGCAGACTTGACCCAGAAAATCAAGAACCTGGAGTCTATTCTACCCGGACTAAACATTATTAACGTTCTGGAAATAACGACTGACAATGAGGATCTTGAGCGTTTTCGTGCTGTAGAGCGTGATCTGTATACTGCTGAACGGGAATTGGATTACCTGCGCCGCACAAACGAGTTTAAGAATCGTCTTGCCGAAGTTCAGTATCAGCAGGTCATCGTTACGGCGCGAAATGAACTGGATTACCAGAAGATTCTCGACGAGGTCAATAAAGACGGCCTGATTCACGCCGATGAAATGGAGGCATTTGTCCAACTGCTAACCAGCCAAAAGCGTATCCGGGAGGCCAAAACAGAGACGGAAGAAGAGAAAGCACTTCTTGAGCTAAAGGGCAACCGCCTTGTGAATGAGGATGACTATGCCGCATTGGAAGATGCCATCGCAAACAAACAATTTGAACGCGCTCAGGTTGCAGAAGTCTTGCGAATAAAGTCGCTCGCCAATACAGAAAAGCTTCGTCAGGAGTCCGAATCCGATCTGGCATTGCAGAAGCTTAAGAGCCAGATTGAATTAGACCGTACAAAGTCGGAATATGTCGACGAAAAGGATATCCGGGAGGCGGATAAAGAGAAAACGATTCTTGGGAAGAAGCTTGAGGCACAAGAGATGGTCGATGATTACGCTGCCAAGGTTGCAGATCGGGACTATGATCGTGAGAAACGAAAGCAACTGGACGAATTTGAGCTTCTCAAACAGAAGGCTGCCCTTGCGCGGGCCAATATGGAGGCGATGAAGGAGCAGGCTCGGAAAGACAAGGAAATGGACTATGCGCATGAGGACAAGGCTGGGGAACGTGAGCTTGAGAGAGAGCGGATCCGTGCGACGCTGTCAGCCGATCAGATAGCTGCGGCAGGACTGAAAGATCTCGATGCGGCTGCACAGGCTGAGTTTATGAGAGCAATGGGTTCTGGTAAAGAGACGGAACTCTTAAAACAAACATCTGCTGATCGGGAAGCATTGCTCCGCGAGATGATGAAAATGCAACAGGAATCCTCCGACAAGTCCTCCGACAGGCAGATGGAACTAATCCGCGAAATGATGGATTTTGCCAAATCTTCGAATGCTACGACGGCATCTGTTGTCGGGGGCGTTGTGGCTGCAAAGGCACAAGGAGAAAAGGAATTGCGTGAGAGCATGGAACGTGTGGCCACAAAAAGAATCGGCGAAGTCGATGATATGAAGAAAGAGTATCAAGATGAGTTGCACAAGGAGCAGAAACGAACGGACGCGACACAGGATAAAGCGTTGAATTACACAACGAAGATTACGCTTGCAGACGCTAAGTCTAGTGGCAAGGCTGAGACAAAGAGCGGTGAAAAACGCTATATTGTTGAAGGGTTGGGTAATAAAGCGGTTTCTTTTGAGGTACTTTCATCTTATATCTCGAATGGTGTTGTGATTCCATCGACTGAGATTACTGTTGATGGAGATACAATGCTTGCCGTGGATATCGAGGAACTTTTCCCGATTTTAGCGAAACACTGCTCCGTGAAATGCCCGAACTGTGGAGAAACGGGGCTTCGCGGTTTGGTCTGTCCTGAATGTGGGAATCCTCTTGAGTAATCATTATGGCGAAATACTGCAAGCAGTGCGGCAAAAAGATGCCGGATGAAGACTTTACCTTCTGCCCTTGGTGTACGGGCGAATTGGAGGAAAGGATAGAATCTGGTGCAAGCTTTAATTTGGCACTTGGCGACGCTAATGCTGTTGAGGGAGGTATACATCTCTCTGATTCCCATGCGGTCGATTCTCACAATGTTCATAACGAGACTCATAATGTAACCCACAATACCTGGGTTACGCAGCAAGAACGGCAATTGACTCCGGAAGAAATCCGAGAGTCTCGAGAGAAGGAGTTTCGCAATATCGTTCGTGATGTGTTTGAGGACGGAAGGATTACGGGCGCGGAACGCGAAATGATAGAAAGAAAAGAAAAAGAACTGGGAATCGACCGTTTAATTGCAATACAAATCTTTGAGCAGGAGAAGGAATTCTCATTGCGCAGAATCAAAGACAGGGCACTTGATGAAGACGAATATAACTTGATCAAAATAACTCAGTCCTGTATCAGGTCAAATGACCGGGACGGTTTAGCGGAGTTGTTTGACGATCTTCGGCGTCTGAATGCCCGGATTGACAATGGTCAGGTTCAGTTCTTCTATTATATGCTTTTTGCCGCTCTTCAACCGCAAGAGTTCATTAAGGCTGCCGAGGAACAGAAAGTGAGTGTCGATAGTTTTTGGCGAACATTTTGGCTGTCGATGGCTTATCGAATGACGGGAACGCGAAAACCGATTTTGCTGGATAATAAATTCAGGATGTATGTGTCTGGCAAAGACAAGCAATTTCCCGGCAATGCGGAACTTGCTTTGAGTTTGGATAATCTAAAAGAATCTCTGGTTACCCGTACGGCTTTCAAGGCGGATTTATGTCGAGATGCTGCGAAGAAAAAAATCGAGTTGTTTGAATCCGACCATCAGAGCTATCTGAATGAGCTGGGCAATGCGGTAAAGGCTGTCCTTTCAGAGGAAACATATCCATTGGAGAGCAAGTTTTATATTGAGTGCTTTTTCCCCGAAGTCATTAATAAGTTTTCGTCACGTCAGGAACAAAAGCGAATTGAAGAAGAGATTTTCCTCCCTTTGACCGACATTCCAACAATGCCCAAAATTGATCTTCTCCCCGAGTGATTTCTAAATGAAGAAAGGACTTATCTATACCGATTCCTTGCGACTTGCCCTCAAATACGGGTGCGACCGGGACAGGATTTGCCATATCCTTGAGCGCTTCGTTTCAGAGAGTACAGTTGTCGGATGGAATTGGGAGTTGCTCGATCTGGGTGATGGTTTCTTTGATGAGATGCTGATGGATTGTCCCGGATGGAGAGGGTATCATGCCGTTCTGGAGGAATTCAGTCTTGGCCTTGGAATTGAGAATGGTATTGAGACAGGTCTCTTCATCATCGGAGGTGACGATGTGATTCCTATGCCCTCTGTTCGGAACGATGCGGCAAGGCATGCTGGTCGGGAGGAAAAAGAGGCCAATCTTGAAGCAGACTATTTATATTGTCTTCCGCAAAGTTCCGTTCGAGTGGATACCCATGAGGATTCCGTGGATATTAGGAGTGCCATGTCAGCCGTCCCCCGTTTTTCTGTTGGCCGTCTTCCTTTGGAGGATGGCGATTTGAAGACTACGCCTGAGGCTGATATCGGGCGATATTTTGAACGCTCGATAACGGAATTTCGCGATAATGGCTGTAAGGGAGTACGTGTCCGCTCGGCTTTGATGATCACATGCTCGGACACATGGAATAAGGCTATAGAAATTGTCCGCGGTCTTCCGTTGACGGAAATTCCCGATTCCGAATATATAAAAGACAATTTGGTGATGAGCCCGGAATTGGATATCCGGTATCCCGATAAGTCCTCTTTGTATATTGATGCCTTATCGTCGTCCGATGCACTCATTTTTGTTTTACACGGAGGTAGTAGAAGCGATAATCCTGTGTATTGTGGACACGCAGGACAACAGTTCATTCCTGCTTTCAGTATTGGGTGTCTCGAGCATTCTTGCTCCAGGATTATTAATGCCGTATGTTGTTGGGGCGCCAGATTTATCGGATATGATAGAAAAGAATCGATCCTGCTCTCTTCCATTTATGACAAAGTGTTGCTCTTCGCCGGTTCTTGCAGGTCTGTCTATGGAAGGGGCGGACAGTTCAGAGTTTTGTTCCCGATAGGTTTCGGTGAGACCTTCTTGAAGTATTACACCAATTACCTTTTCCAGGGATTAGATGCAGGTGTGGCCATGATGCGTGCGAAAAAAGAGTATTTCAATACTTTCTCTGCAGCCGATAGAGTCGAAATGGCATTCGGCACCCTTATGATGTTCAACTTGTACGGCAATCCTTTGTTGAATGTGGAGCCTTTGCTGAAACCTGCCCCAATTCTTCTGAATGTCACTCCCATGAATTCTCTCAGCAAGGGCGTTTCATGTTGGAATAGTCCAATCACTTATGAGACATTATTTTCGAAGAAACGGAAGGGAATGGCAAATGGCCTGGTAGACCGTTCTGTAAACGAAATTCGTCGCCGGATAGATAGTTATGTGTATGACGCTTGGGGTCTGCGGGGAGACAGATTAAGCCTTGTCCGTTCATTCCGAGAAGGGTTGGACAGGGGGCTGATCTTTACATATAATGAAGAAGTGAATGAATTATCGACATCTGTCACCGTGGAGACAGATTTGTCGGGAGGCATAAAGGAGGTCATCTATGCATACTGATAGTATGAATTATTGCCCATTTTGCGGATCCAGCATTGATGGTGACTTCGAATTCTGCCCGGAATGCGGGGCGCCGCTTTGTGTTAAGGGGAACGAATCTATTTGCCGACAAGAAGGAGTTTTGTTAACCAACAGTAATCTCCTGTCCCTGAAATATCGATGCGCACGGAATAAAGTACTCAAAGCCTTGCACGGAATCATGCGGGATGCCGAAGATCTGGGGATGGTTTGGTATCTTCTTGATTTAGGTGATGCCTCCAAAGATATAGATACTTCGGACTGGGAACAGGTTAATGAACTGATTTCCGTTTTTATTGCTGATCATCAACTTGAATGTGGAACAGATCTCAATCTATTGATTCTCGGAGGAGATGATATCATTCCTGTCCCCATTATCGATGATCCATATGAAGGTGGAGGCGGTGTCATCCCTTCAGATATGTGCTATTCTTTCAATGGCCGTTTTTTGCACGATATCGTAGAGGGTGGCAATTGTGACATTTGTGTTGATTATGCCAGAAATACCGTCGCCCGAATACCGTTGGAAGAAGGAACGATGCATACTCGTTTTGAAGATGATGTTTGTTCCTATTTCCGCCGATGTAATGAATGTGCTGCTGGAATTACCGTGTCCAGTGTGGTGATGACCAGCTTTTCCGATTGGTTGGGAGCGAGCACCACTATGAGCCAGCATTTGCCGCTCATCTGCCATCAAGATGATCCGGAACTTGTCCTCAATAGGATGTATGTCAGTCCCAAACTGCTTACGGACGATTCCTGCGCAATGGATATTTACAAAGCCTCTTTGAAGGAAGGAGACTTGTTGATGTTCAACCTGCATGGTTCAGATGATCCGGAATACGCCGGCTTTTATAGCGTGGATGAGGCATTTTCTCCTAATTTGCTTGGCTATACCCAGGCTAAAGTGTTCAACACGGTCGCGTGTTTCGGGGCCCGCTATTACGGATACGAGAGGAAGGAATCCATGCTGATGAGAGCCCTGCTTGAAAATAGTTTTCTCCTTTATACGGGCTCCATGGTCCCAGTGCCGATGTATTACGACTATCAAGCTAACGAGGCTCGTGAACTGCTGTTGAATCCGGGAACGGGTAGTGAGGTGTTTATGCGCCTGTATTCCCTTTATCAGTTCAAGGGTATGCCCGCTGGGGAGGCGTTGCTTCAGGCCAAATGCGACTATTTCAATTTATGCCGTCACGTGGAAAGCGATACCTTCTCGCTTAGCACAATCTTGATGTTCAGCCTTTATGGCAACCCGATGCTCCATCTACAGGAGCGTCCGGACGTGATTCAGTCTGCCCTGAGCAATGGCGCAGTGCCCGCCTCGCCAGTGAAGAGTTCGCGGACGGCGATTTGCCGAAGTAGAATCACTCCAATTTACAAAAAGGGGCTAGATGATGAACGCCCGCTTGTCTCTTTGGTACGCAGCGCAGTTGACCGTAATTTGGCTCAGATCCATAAGGAGATAGAAGGGTCTTTGTATGGGCCGCTCGGTTTATGTTCTGATATGCTCGATGAAGTTATCAGTTTTGAACGGAGAACACCCGCCGGAAAACTGGAAAGGGGATATTGTTTCCGCTATCATAATACCAAAGCTCATTATTCTGCTGATTATCGGATCGAAGCGGATGAGAAGGGTAGGATTAAAAGGATTTATACTACAAAACAGTAGCATTGTATATGGAAATGATCATTGGCCGGCAGGGAGAACAGAAAATGGAAATCACCGAGAAAACGGTGAGCCGGCGTCACTGTACAGTCAAGTTGTTGGACGGAGGCAAACGGGCCTATATCGTGAACCTTAGCCCGAACGGTACATATTTCGATGGCGTCAAGAAGGATAGCGCCACAGTTGATATCGATGCTACTATCGGACTTGGCCCCTATTTCAAGGCTAAGGTGTCTGACTTAATCGTTCCCAAGGTGGTGCCTAAGCCCGTTGATAAGCCCAAGCTAGCCACAACGCCGGAGAACACTCCCGAAAAAAAAATATCGGTTGATCTGGAGAAAGCGGCACAATACGTCCACTATAAGCAAGTATTAGCCGATCATAAGCAGTTGTCTGATTTGAAGGACTATTGTAATGCGGTAGAAAAGAAGGCCGGCAAGCTCCCTTCTCATACACTTCCAATCGTGCAAACCGCTCTTGCGTGTAAGTATTTGCGCAGTGGGAAGGCAGCTGCTGCCCAGCGTCTGCTCTACAAGTCCGGGGATGCTGTGTTTGAACTTTTGAAAAAGGAGCGGAAGCCGGAACTGGAAGGCGCCTATGCGTCAATGATGGCCTTGCTGTCCGAATTATATGCCTCATTGTTCAAATATGATGAAGCGGAAATCGCCGGCCGCTATGCAGTGGGAATTTACAACCGTTGGAAACCGGGTGATCCCGGTATTACTTCATCGAAAGTTGCCGATGTATATGTTACTTATGCCGATGCGCTGTCGGCCAGTGGAAAAGAGAAACAGGCTGTTCAGTGTTATGAGCATGCCGTAGGTTTATATAAGAATTCCGGGGCGGCAGATCCGGCTTTTTACACGGCAAAAATTGTGGAAACTGAAAACAAGATTAAAGGATTGGGCAAAGCGAGCCGAAAAAGCATATCATCGAGTTTCCCATACTGCGCAACGTGTCTTTACTGGAGCGGGCATGTCGAGCCGAATAGTCTATGTACGTTAGTCTATTATACTCCGGGTGAAATGGCGAAGTGTTCAAAGACTTTCCGAGGATCAAGTAATGGTACTCCGGCTGAACAGTCTTGTAATAACTGGGAGCAGCGTTTTAAGTAGTTATACAAAGGTTTGTTATGTTACAGGTTAAAGCATATTCTTTTAGCGAAATCGGTAATAAGGACAATCAGGAAGACAGCGTGTTTCCTGACCCTCATCAGGTTAAACCTGACCAGCGTTATTTCATCCTTTGCGATGGAATGGGTGGGCACGATAACGGGGAAGTCGCCAGCAAAACAGTTTCTTCGGCACTTGGTCAGTATTTCGATGCACATCCCGTTGAAGTGGCGGATGAAGCCTATTTCAATGAAGCGCTGGCGTATGCCTATTCCCGTCTGGATCTGGTTGATACCGGTGCGGAAAAGAAGATGGGAACGACTCTCACATGTCTTTTGCTCAATCCGGACGGCTTTCTTGCCGCCCATATTGGAGACAGCCGTATCTATCAGTTCCGCGAAGGAGAGATCATTTTCAAGACCACTGACCACTCTTTGGTGAATGATCTTCTCAAGGCGGGTGAAATCACGGAGGAAGAGGCAAAGAACTATCCCCGCAAGAATATCATCACACGTGCGATGCAGCCCAATGGCCGCCGGGCAAAAGCAGACATTTTCATCAGCGGGGATATTCGCCCTGGAGATTTTTTCTTCCTCTGCTGTGATGGCGTTTTGGAAAGGATGTACGAAGACAAGTTCCTTCAGATATTTGGTGAGCATACAAGTGTTGCAGAAAAACTATCTGCCATCAAAGCAGAATGTGATAAGGGAACAAAAGATAATTATACTTGTTGGCTAATTAGCATAGGAGGAGAGGATAAGGGATCACGAATGAATGGCGATAGTCTTCGAAGTGCCCGTGCCCGGGGACGACGCATATTATTCCTTTTGCTGCTGGCAGCTTTTGTACTGGGCGGGTGCTTGATCTTTAAGAAAGCATCTTCGCACAAGGAACAACGCAATGGTCGACAGGAAAAGCAGACAGAATCAATCGAAAAAATGAGTGACAGAATCAATTCTTTGGAAAACGAAAAGGCCGCCCTGAAATTCGAGCGAGACTCTATATCCAATCTTGTTGATTCATTGTCCCATATCATTGAAGAAGTCAAGAAATCATTGACTTATTAGTTTGGTGTTCTTTATTCTTTTTCATTTTTGTACTCGCCGTTTGCTTTAATTATGAAACCCGTTTTAGATAATTCATCTCTAGATAAGTTTCTATCAAAAGCCAAATGTGGGCAAACGTGTGGCTCTTGTGTTATGCATAGTTACTGGTTTGTCTTAAACTATTATTCAGCTTTAGAAGAGATCAACAATCCGGTAACATTTGATAATCTAAATCGAATCTATCTATTATGGATTAATTGTCGAATGGATATTAGTGCTCAACAGGAGAAGCTACGGTTTTTTTTGAATGAGAGACAAAACACTGATGCTTTTCGTTGCAAGTCATATCATAAGATAATGAATGCGTTTTTATCCGGGAGTGATCTTCCTTCTATTGATAAATTAGATTCATTTGATAAGAGAGATCTTGAGTTGTTTCAAACAATTGTATTTCACTATTATTGTCAAAAATATGTAGTTGATAATCTTGATTTATTTGATAATTATCGGAATTATTACCCTGATCTTTGTGACAATGGGATAAGAGGTTATCTTAATATATATGAATTTAATGAGTTCCTTGAGTCATCAGAGGGGAAAGAATACATATTTAGATACTCTAATAAGCTTCCGGACAATTATAGACTCATTATTCCCGAAATACATGAGGTTTGCCAAAGTGAGATTAAGGATTATTTAAATAGCAGAAATTCTGCAAGTATGGTTCTATATGATAACCATTCTCGTGTTATCTTTGATCATAATTCAACCAAAAGTGTTTATGATAGCAGAAAAGAGAGTTATTTAGCTCAAAGCCATATCCTGGGTGTGAATGAGTATTTTGTCAAGTCCCCGATTAACTCTAAGTCAAAAACACTTAGCATTGAATACTTGTATGCGCAACCGAAAATGATATAATTAGATCTCAAACATTTCTAAACCCCAGCAAACTATGTTCGCTTCCAAACAACTGGGCCACTTTATTGCGGCTTTATGTGCCCTGGTTCTTACAGTGGGATCGGTGTGGGCTCAGGCTGTGTCCGTCACAGGTACGGTGGTGGACAGGAACAATGAGCCAATCGTAGGAGTTTACGTTGTGGTGGAAGGCACGACGATCGGTACCTCGACCGATGTCGCGGGTGTGTACCGCATCCCAGCCTCTTCCAACGGAACACTTCAGTTCACGTGCATTGGTTACAAGACGCAGTATGTCGCAATTGCGGGACGCACGGTGATCAATGTCATCTTAATCGATGAAGCCGAAATGCTGAATGACGACGTTGTTTATAATCATACCCTAATTAATATTAATTAATATGACTGCAATCATCTTAGTAGTTATAATAATCGTCCTTCTTATTATAGCCGCCGTTCGTAAAAAGAAAAAGTCTTCGAATGAAACTGTTTATTATCCGCCGACAGAGGATAACTACACTTTTCAAGGAAAGCCTTCGTACCCTAAGACTCCCGTAGGCCCCGTGTCGGATAGTATCGTTTCCGTCGAAGCACCCATAAGTCAATCACCTATTACGAGACAACCGGTCGATTCTACTAATCAAGCACTATTGATGGGACAATTCCTTCAAAATGGAAAGTATAGGATTATCAGGATGCTGGGCCAGGGCGGCTTCGGTATCACGTATCTTGCGGAGCAGACTATGATGGAACGAAAGGTGTGCGTCAAAGAGTTCTTTATGAAAGAGTATTGCAATCGTGACGGGGTCACCAGTCAGGTTTCACTTGGGACGCAAAACAATGCGGCGATGATGCAGAAGTATCAGGAGAAATTCCTAAAGGAAGCTAGAATGATTGCTCGCCTTGACCATCCAAACATCATCCGTATCCACGACGTGTTTGCCGAAAACAATACGGCTTATTATGTAATGGACTACATCGAGGGAAAGAATCTCAATGAAATAGTGAAAGAACGGGGCGCATTACCTGAAGCGGTAGCTGTCGAATATGTGCGGCAGATTGGAGAGGGTCTGGAATTTGTACATTCTCACAACATCAATCATTTGGACATCAAGCCCGGGAATATCCTGATTCGAAAGTCGAATAATCGTCCGATTCTGATTGATTTCGGGATGAGTAAACAGTACAACGAGTCGGGCGATCAAACGAGTTCGACACCTGTTGGTGTGAGTGCCGGTTACGCACCCTTGGAAATGTACCAGGCAGGAGGAGTAACATCTTTTTCTCCGCAAACAGACGTTTATGAACTTGGCGCGACATTATATTATCTTGTGACCGGGACTGTACCGCCATCTGCCAGTAATATCCTGAATGAGGGATTGACCGATATACCGAGGTACCTTTCTCCATCGATTAGAATAGCTATCGAGCAATCGATGGAACCCGTCAGGAAGAACAGGCCTGCGTCTGTTCGCGATTTTCTCGTCCTTTTATGTGCTTTGAAAGAAGATGACGTCGATGACGCTACAGTTTTGATCTAAATGATAAATGATTAGTAGTTTCAAAAATGCAGCTTAAACCAGAACAACTCCTTCAAGGAGGAAAATACAAGATCATTAAGCCGCTGGGCCAGGGTGGCTTTGGTATTACTTATCTGGCGGAGCAGACTTTGATGGAACGCAAAGTATGCATCAAGGAGTTCTTTATGAAAGAGTACTGCGACCGCGATGAGGCGACAAGTCAAGTATCGCTGGGTACGACGAACAACAAGGCAATGATGGAGAAGTATCAGGAGAAGTTCCTGAAGGAGGCTCGTATGATCGCCCGCCTCGACCATCCCAATATCATCCGAATCTTCGACGTGTTCACTGAGAACAATACGGCGTATTATGTGATGGAATACATTGATGGGAAGAACCTCAATGAAATAGTGAAGGAGCGGGGAGCATTGCCGGAAGCCGTGGCTGTCGAATATGTGAGGCAGATTGGCGAGGGGTTGGCATACGTTCATGAGCGTAATATCAACCATCTGGACATAAAGCCTGGTAATATTCTCATCCGGAAGTCTGATAACCGACCGATCCTGATAGATTTCGGCATGTCTAAGCAGTATAACGAATCGGGAGACCAGACAAGCTCCACGCCGTTGGGCATCAGTGCAGGATATGCTCCTTTGGAGATGTATCAGGCCGGCGGTGTGAGTTCATTTTCACCACAGACAGATGTTTACGGACTTGGGGCCACACTCTATTACATGGTTACTGGAACGGTGCCACCGTCTGCCAGCGACGTAATGAATGAGGGCCTGCCAGAGATGCCGGGATACCTTTCCGACTCGATCAAGACAGCTATCGAGAAGGCGATGGAGTTCCGCAAAAAGGACCGACCGGAAACTGTGGCTCTATTTATGTCAATGTTGAATGCAGCCGTGCCTGGTAATTTCTCAAAGCCAGCTGTTTCACCATCAACACGAAAGACCGATGATTCCGAAGCAGAAACCATCTTGTCAACATCAGCTACGAAGAGTTCCGAAAAGGTAGAGAAGACGGAGACGGTAAATATTGACGCTTTATGTGATGATACGGTTTTTGTTGATACATCAGATACAGACACAGACACAGCTCCAAGTGAGCCCCAGACGAGTATTAAGGATGCGAATGAGGACTCCGTCGGATTTGATAGAGAGACGCAAGAGAGTGTGAACAATCCCGAAAGTATAGTAGTTGAAACACTAGAAACCAAGCCGACCCAATCTAGTTTTAACAACAATCCTTCTTTCTCTGAAGCAAGTGAAAAAAAGAAGAATCGCAGAAAAGGGTGTTTGTTCGGTATTATCGGAATTATCGGGTTCACGATTATTTTAGGTATCATTTTGTCTGTCCTTGGTGACGACGATTTATCCACATCTTCATACTCTAACCCTGCTCAACAAGCAGTTGAATTTGTGGTTGAAAAGCCTAATTTTAGTGGGAGTATTTTATCCGGCCCCTCTATGGATGACTTTAAATTAAAACTGTCCACATCAAGAAGAAATGATACTAATAACAAAGACTGGATCGCAAATAGTGACTGGTATAATACCTACGACCTCATCCCCAATGTAAACTATTATACGAAGGATAATACGGACTTGAGTATATTTCCCCAGCAATATAAATCGGGAAGTATTCATTCATGTTGTGGATGGGGTGATCATTTTTATGTTTACTATGGGAATAATTATAGCGAATTGTTCTATTTGATAATTACTGACACCGATTTCAATGTTCAATATAAGTTGGATTTCAGTAATTTCGTTCGGGCTCCGTATACTAACCCTGGAGATGAGTCTTTTGTGTTTCAATCAATCCGTCGCGCTGTAATAGTCGGAGATGTTCTATATGTTCAACACGGCCATAATACATATGCATACTCCTCGCGAGGTGATAATGCATACATTTCTGCTATTGACTTAAGACAACACAAAATATTGTGGACAACAGTACCGTTAACTTGTAATAGTGAGGATTTCATTATTGTGAACAATACTATAATATGTGGCTACGGTTTTACTCAAGAAGAGGATTATGTTTATCTGGTTGATATGGCGACAGGGAAAAGACGTCAAACAATCAAGGTCGCATCTGGTCCAGAGACAATAGTTTTCAAGAATGATAAAGTATATGTTAGGACATATAATACCGATTATGTGTTTGATATAATTTAGGAGTGACTATGCAGCTTAATCCCGGACATCTCCTTCAGGGAGGAAAATACAAAATCATTAAGCCGTTGGGCCAAGGCGGCTTTGGCATCACGTATCTGGCGGAACAAACCTTGATGG
>OCVV011357628.1_pt1 | contig 27126 bp, 29 predicted proteins | sample 1539721 | NCBI WGS metagenome assembly OCVV01 (sample SAMN02144230, study PRJEB22623) | gut metagenome | biome: sheep rumen | host: Ovis aries | place: New Zealand | reverse complement strand
GTGGTGTCCGACGTTGTACCGTCTGTATAGGTCACGGTTTCGTAGTTCCAAAGGTACTTTTTTGTCGCCGTGACGCTTTGGATCGATGTAGTCCACCCAGACGTATTTTTGGTAACGCCTGAACTTGCAGACGTGGCTAAATAATGCTCTGTGATCGAAGAGATACCGTTACCTGTGTCGCCGGTATTACCCTTATCGCCTTTGTTTCCCTTATCGCCTTTATCGCCCTTATCGCCGTAAGTACCGATGATCGTTGGCGTGGTGTCCGACGTTGTACCGTCTGTATAGGTTACGGTTTCGTAATTCCAAAGATATTTGTTTGTGGACGTAACGGTTTGTACCGTCGTACTCCATCCGGACGTATTTTTGGTAACGCCTGAACTTGCAGCCGTGGCCAAATAATGCTCCGTTACTGACGATATGCCTTTACCGCCGGTAATACAAACTGCGTTACTATACGTATAGGAATTATCCGTGAATACGGTTTTAATTCTCTGCCAAATATAGTGCCCGTTTTGCCACGTCGGCGGTACGGTGTTCCACCCGGTCGTCGGGGCCGTGGTGTTGCTTGTACTGTCGGCGTATTCCGCTTCGGTACGAGCCACGCCCGTACCTTTGCGGATATACTTAACAACTCTGGTTACTACTGTCATACGCTAATCAACTGATGTTATCGTAACCGATACGTCGCCGCCTGCCTGCTGACAATGGGCGCGTGTAACGCTGTAACTTGCAACCGGTGTTGTTCTGTCGCTCTGGCTGTTGAGGAAAACGCCGGCCGCGTCCTTGACGACAAAGTAAAACGTTGTCGTAAGTGCCTGTGTACTTGTTCCACGCTTAACCACTACCGGCGTATAGGTAACTGTACCGTTGCCGTTGGTATCTTCTGTAATCGCTTCATCTTCGGGGTTGGGGTGTGGATCGATGTCGAAAGGATCCGACGCGTCCATAACGCCTTGTATGTCCTTACCGATCTCTGCGCCTCCACGGAATACGGTTAACCTGTACTCCCCGTACGTGTTAATATCGGCCTCGTTGACTGTCAGGGTTGCGCCTGTCTGGCCTGCGATCACCGTCCACGTTGAGGCGTTAAGTTTCTCCCATTGGTACGTCAGATCGGCCGTAAGTTGGTTGCCCGACTGATAGGCCAACGCACGCAAAATACAGGATCCGCCCTTTTCGGTAATAACGAAATTCTTGTTATCGCCGGCGGCAATAGTAACGCGGTAACTGCTGCCGGTTGCCTGCTGTATTGGTATTGTGTACTCGGCTTGGATCTGGTCGCTCTGTGTACCGTACGAGATCGTGGCCACCATCTTAATAACGGCGGGCGCGAAACCGGCGGCCGATACGAGATTTTTAACGATCTGAATACCATAATACAGGTTGTCACCCGACGGGGCCACTTTCTTAAACATTCCGTTAAACGTACCGGTTGACGTGTCGCCACTCCACGTTATCTTTGTACCGTTGAAATAGTAATCGATCGCGTCCGGTGTGGCCACGCCCTCGGCTACTCGGCTCGACGTACAAACGAAGTACAAAACCGGTTTAACGCTTTCGTAATTCGGGAAAATTTTAGTTACGTCGTTCTGCGTTCCCTCCCATTCTTGGTACAGATCGCCGGACGGGCTCATTATCAGGGCCGTATAGGTTCCGGCCTTACTGATAAACTTAATCGTTCTGGTTGTACTTGCACTATTCATAATTTATTCGTCGTTTTCGTTCTCGTTATTTTCCTGTGTCTCACCCTCCGGCTGATCGCCGCCTAAAAGATCCTCGGCGTTGCCAACGTCCCCGGCCTCGATTGTTTCCTGTTCTCCGCCGTTTTCGTTGTCGCCTGTCTCGCTCTCCGACTGATCGCCGGCTGTCTCTTCTGTGGCCTCACTCTCCGGATCGTTAACCGGCTCGGCTTCCTGTTTGGGCTCCGGTTCTTCGATAATAAAGCGTGGATCCGCCGGTACAGGCAACGGGCGGCAAACGGTTCCGTCCTGTTCCTCTTTGGCTTCGTGGGCCAACAGGGCAATACCTCCGATTTGTACCAACGTTTCGCTCAACTGCGTAAGTGGGCCAAACGCCAACATATCGGCTTGCCAAAGTAAATAATTACCGTCTGATACGGTGTTTCGGTCGCTCTCTAAGTGCAAAAATTCTGCAACTTTTCTGTTTGCTTTGATGTAACGTGCCATAACTCTAAATTTTAATGTTTTTATTTAACTAATAGTAAAATCCCGTCGCTGTCCTCAAATACCGCGCCGTCGCTATCTTCCCAACAGGCCGTCGGCCCTGCGTCCACTACGTCCAAACCATAAACGCCGCCTAACGTCTCGCTCATTAGGTTTGTTTTCAGCGTTGGGGCCAAACCGTGGCCGACTTGCTGATATGTAAGAGATCCGGACGCTCTGTTTGTGGCCAAAAACCATTTCGCCAAAAGTTCACGATCCGGGTTACTGATCAGGCCCACGGTGTCCCAGATCTTCGCCTGTGGTGCAACGGCCAACAGGCCGGCCGGTATGTTCGTGGGTAGATCCATTATATCATACTCAAATTTTGGCATACGGCGGATAAACGCAACGATCTTGGACGGGCTCGCGGCTGTCAGGGCTACGGACGCGGGTGTACCGTCCGGACTGTACTTCGCGCGGCAACGCAAATACAATTCTTGGCCCATCAGGCTACGATCGATCGTAACGCTCGCGCCATCATTGGCAACGGTAACGGGATAATCCAATACGTTGTCGCTACCTACTGCGCTCCACGTATTATCTTCCCTGAACAGTTCCCAAACAAATTGCCTGTTGGCTGTCGGGCACTCTTCATCACCAACGCGTAACGACGCGTGTACGGTCTGCGTGGCCGTGTCTCTCAACGGGTTATAAATCGTCTGATCGGCTGCATCCAAAAGTAAGTTTGGTATAAACGTTGTTGAGTTGTTGCAAACGATCATATACGTTTCTTTGACCGCGATAATCTGGTTTGTTCTGGTGTCGGTGTAATCGGCGTTAAACTCCAACGTAATAGGTAATTGTGGCTGCGCGTTTTTCTTCACCTTGATATGGCCGGCCAATCCGCCACTCCTTACGATCTCGTAATTGGTGTTTGCGTCTTGGATCTCTGTACGTACACCGCTAACGATCTCGTACCATTTCACGTTTGCCAACGCGTGGTTAACAGATCCGGCGGCAAAAATCTCGTCTTTGTCGATCTGACTAACGCGTGGAAATATGATACAGGGCGTAACCGTGTAATCCGGTGTGTACTCGTCCGCGTCGGCGTTGTAATTCTGCTTACCCGGTACGCTACCGTCAACAGACATTGCGATATTGATCTGCAACGGCTTGAAATTAAAATCAAATCTCTTTGTTTTCATATCGTAAACTTTTAGTACTCAAATACTGCACGGGCTCCGGCAATCTCGTTATCGCTGTCGTCTCTAAGTACGACTGTTGCCGTTATCCGGATCTTTCGCGGGATCGATCCGTTAAAATCCATATCGTCGGCCGTTAACGTAAGCGACTTACCGGACGATCCGCGCCTGATATTCCACGCTGCATCGGATTCCGTACGAGCAACGCCGGCCGCGTCCTCGCTGTATCGCGTCCACGTAACATCGGCGGCCGCGATCTGGTTTGTTACGTCCTCATTATGGTATTTTGCGACGATCGTTAAAGTTAGATCGATCCGGTCGGGATCCAACATAACGTCGCCCATTTCTGTAAACTCTGCTACAAACTCCGGGTTGCCCTCAACAAACGCCCAATCGGTATTTGTGATCGACGGCTCCGATTCTGTTAGGTTGGTGCAACATCTGTACCGGCAACCTCTGTGCCATACGTCGGAAATCTCGTACTCTCCGGTTGCCGGATTCACGGCGTTAAAGTAATACAGGCCGTCGGCCTCCCATTCGCCGCGATCCACGATGGTTGCGATCGGCTGCATCGTCCATTTGTTGAGCCTGATAATATCCATCGTTACAATACCGGGGATATACATATAATCCAATCCGTCGCGTATCGGTAACAGATTACCCGCGTCGTCTGTTAATGATCGCACGAAATCGGGTAACTCTCCCATTGTCGCGCCGTAATTTGTCGCGTCGATAATTGGCTTTGTTACGCCTCTCAACTTAACAATACGGCCCTCTGTACTCGAAAGGAAAAAGCACGTTTGGCGGGTGGTGTCTCGATCGTTACCCCAACGGGCAAACTTCATCAGTTCACACGGCGGGAAATTCTGCCCGGCCGGTGTCTGGTTGTCCGGGTACAGGCTCACTTCGATATAATTGTTTGCCGCGTCCACGCTGTTAACCCTCATCCAACTTGTGTACATCTGCGCGTTTGTGCCGGTATTCATTCCCAACGCCGACGCGCCCAAATTATTAACGATACCCTTTAGCACGTTTCCGACGGCCTGCGCCGTGAAATATCCACTCCATTTCGGGTGCAAATGCAATCCGTACGATCCGTCCCCCAGATCCTCCACTCTGTCGATCGTGTCGGCCTCTGTAAACAGTTGGTCGCCCTCCAACGCCGAAAGCCTGTTAATGATCAGTTCCACGGCCTCAAAATACGTACGTACCCGGACGCTCTCAAACTCGGCGTTTCCGTTTTCGTCGATCCCTGCACCGGATCCGGCGTATAATGATCTTACAAAAGTACCAAATTGTGTTTCGCCACGGAATACCGCCAATCCAATAGATAACAATCCCTGTTGGAAAGTGATACGCCCGGCGGCTACGTCGTCGTGTACCTTGCTAAGAAACTTTTGGAAAATCGGGCTATCATTATCGAGATCGTGGGCCTTATCAGCGTAACCGGCTTTTACCTTTTCCGTAACGCGCTGATAGTCGATCGATATTTGGCCGGTTTCCGGATCCGTAACCTCAACGGGCTTTAGATACGTAAGATATTCGTAACCCTCGTTGTCTGTTGTGATCTGATCGAGCGACGACAAATTGCCGTGGGTGTGGCCGTCGCCTTGCGGCGTGGATTCACCGCCTCCGGCCTCCGCGTTTAATACAACGGTGCTGTTGGTGCTGCCTATACCCTGCTCCCTTAACCTCTCACTTCGCGGTCTCGGTGTCCGGCTTGTAGTTATTGACGTATAATGTTTATCCATATCTCGATCGTGTTTCTAAGTTGTCGGTATTTCCTCGATCGCATCGTACTCGTCGGGGTTAAACTCTGTAATTACAACGTCGGCCGTATCTTCGATAACGTCCTGTTGCTGTTCGCTGATCATAAAGTATTTGCCGTTTTGGTTCTGTTCTGTGTACTTGCACAAACCGCCCGGATCTAATACCGCCTCGCCTGATAACGTGGTGTGGCGGTCGGCTAACTGACTGTATAACGTACCGATCAGCAACTTTTCGGGGTGATCCGTAACTCCGGCTCTCCTTAACGTCTGGATCTGCAACATATCGGACGTACGACAATAAATACCTTTGGCCGTCGGGCAAATCTTGTTGGCTGTTCCGCAAATGGTATCGATACTTATTTCCTCCTTTGCGTTCTTATTGATATAACCGGTATAATCCACGTCCTCCAACTCGGCGTTATCGAAAATCAGGTTGTTTTTAACCAACTCGACTTTCGGGGCCTTGTAAAGTAACCAACGGGCTTTGCCGTACAGTCCTTTATCGTCCCATCGCTCCGTCGTCTGTGTATTCACAATCGGTATGCCCATAAACGTACCCTCCCCGTAATCGTAACAGTTAACGCCGGCGTAAACGGTGATTTCCAAATAACCGCCCTGCGTTGGGTACGGCATATATTCGCCGTCGGCCATCGACTTAAAACTGTCAAAGATCGACGGCATACTGTATTGGCCGCAATAGGTAGAATTACGGCGGGCTTCATTATCCGGGCGGCCGATACAATGGCGGTTTCCTTTCCATCCCAGAATACCGGCATTTTCTCTCAAATCATCCGGATCGTAATACTCCAAAAACGCGTCGCCGAAACTTGCTGCGCCCTCTTGCCAACTACCTTTGGCCCAACCTAAATGCCCAACGGCTGCGCTGTTTGCTATCGGGCTGTTAACATAATGGCAAAGCGCGTTGCCCCCTGCATCATACAGGGTTACGCCTACCGGTACAAACGCCCAACCCGTGTAAATCTTAAAAGCGTCGTAATTGCCGGATTCGTTACCGTCGTTGTTACCGTCTGTAAACGGGTTATAACGCGCGTCCAAAAGCATTTCGAGCGACAAACGTACGTAATATTTCTTTGCGTCGTCTGTCGTCAACTTAGGCAAAAATACGCGGTTGGTTTTCATTACAACGGTGTTGCTTGCCTTTCCGATCGTGTTAAGGATCTTTTTAGGCCAATGGTGGTACTCGTCGATCGGGCCGTGGCCTCCTGAATAAAAGCCCCACGCGATCGCGTCCGTTTCTGACGGGCCGCCTACAACGGGCAAAATATGACAATACCGGCACGATGGATTGAGATACGCCAAACCCTTTCCCTGCGTACTTAGGAATATCGTAAAATTAATAAGATTGTAATCCCAATTACTGCCCTGTCGGTGTTCGTCGCTGTAATCTGGATAATATGAGTAATACGACGCGCCGGGATCGGCCACCAAATTAACCATTTCCACGTCGTACGTACCGATAAATTTCAATGTACCGGCCAACAGTTCAGCCGACGAATACGGCGAAAAACTGACGGTTACGTTATTGGCCACCTTATCAACGCCCATTGTCTGGCTGTCACCGTCCCACGTTAACGCGCGGCTCTGGCCTGCCGTGTACAGGCCGTTAAGGTCGTAGATATAGACCGTACCGGCCTTTTGTACCATCTTCAACGCCAACGGCTGCAAAATGCCCTCGATCGCCTCCTTTAGCGTGTTTGGCTTCGCGTCCTCGTCGTAGAAATTTTCGCTCCGGATCGATAACGCCGCCGGTGTGGCCTTGTTTACGCCGTCCTCGAAATAGGTTGTACAGTACGTTTCCGCGTCTATACTTGTATAATTTATCGCGCTGCGCTGCAAAGCGTTTGTTATAATGCTCTGTAACGTCTGCATACCGATTAAATTATACTTGAGGCGATCCAATATACCAAAATCGCTAAATGTGAGTGTGACGGTATAATTACGGGCCTTTTCGTACGGCTCTTCGTAAAACTCCGGATCCAACGCGCCACTCCAATAAAGTACGTTGTTTCTGTAAACGTCCATACGAATACGGCCAACCTCGATCGTGTACAGATCTTCGTACGTACGATCGTCCGGGCTCTCGATCCTTAACGTTGCCTCACTTCCACAAATAACCTCTTCCTTATCCTTGTGTTTCCAATCGATAACTAACGGCTCCTTGTATTCAAAAGTCAGTTGGCCAACGGTGGCGTATGGCTGCGCCGCCTCTTGTAAGATCTCGACGCGCCACGTAACGCCGGCGCGGCTAAGAAACTCACCCATATATCGTAATTGTTTGCTCATACTAACTTCTCTTAGTGTGGTTATTTTCCTTTTGCAACAGGCCAACCAATGATCGGCCCCTGATCTCAAACTCAACCTTTCCGGACATATCGCCGGCCGGCTCGATCATTGAGCGCAATTTATCGAGTGGCGCGATAACCTCCGGATTGTTACCGGCTCCGGCGTACTCACCAACCAACGCCAACGTTGGGCCCGAAACAACTGCGCCCTTTGCAAACGGCATTACTCCGATTGCCTGTACCATAGCCGTTGCCGCCGCCGTAAATCCGGCTGCGATACCGAAACCGGCAAACGGTATGGCCGCGTGGGCTGCGAAGAACATAGCGGCCGCGAGTTCCATATAACTTGCCGTTGCCGCCTTATTGGCAATTATCACCGGTATAACTGCGGCTGCGGCCGCCTCTTCTGTTGCGGCTGCGGCTGTGGTGGCTCCCATCGTTACCGTTGTGGCCGCGCCCTCGGCCGTCTTTGCGACGGTGTGGGCTGTGGTTGCTGTCGTCAACAGATCGATAATACCGACGATCGTCTGGATTCCCTCGTACAACTGTATAAAGCCGTCCACGATCCCCGTAACCGTCTGCCACGCGTTACCGTTGCCCTCCAACGCGCTTGTGATACTCTCGATACCTCCGCCGATACCTTTTATACCGTTCCATCCGGTTTTCATCGTATCAAACGCGTTTATAGACGCTTTGCGCCAACGCTCGTACGTTTCGATAATGCTTTCGATCTCTTTTCTCTGATCATCAGATACCGGGTTATCGGTGTCGTTCAAAAGATCCTGCATTTCCCTAATACGGTCTGTCAGTTCGTCGAAACCGATCGATCGTACTTTAACCTTAAACTCTCCACCCTGTAACCCGTCGATCTTCGCAATATCCTTGTTAATGGCGGCCAACTTAATACCACGATTCATTGCCTCGCGCTTTGCCTCCAACGCGTCGATAACCTTTTGCGTGTTGGTGATCTCGGCGGCTGTCTGTTCGCGCTGTTTGGCCTGATAGTAACTAATTGCCTCGTCTAACTTATTGATATTATCCAACGTGGAAATATCGCCGGGCTTTTTCAGATCGGCCAATACGTCGTCCCACGATTTTTTAAGGTCATTAAGTTTGTTTATCTGGCTCTGGATCGATACGCGGGCCTCTGCGTCGGCGTTCTGCAATAACTCTGTATAGTACTGCAATTCGCGGTTTAATTGCTCATACGTGCCGATCTGCTCAACAGGTACGGGTACGTGGGTGTTTTCCATTTCCTTACGTAATCCGTTGAGCCTGTCGATCTCTTTATCAATACCGGCCAAAGCCTCTTTGTTGGCTACCTTACGCAAAGCCTGTTGGTACGAAATTTCGTCGTCGATCGCCTGTAACGAATTGAGTACGACCGGGCGTTCTGCCTGTCGCTGCATCAGTTCGATAAAGTTCTTTTCGGCTTTCCAACCGGCGATATTCTTCTGGATCTGTTGTTGCTCTTCCTCGGACGCGTTTACGTACTGCGTTTTGGCCTGATCGATCAGGGTATTTAATTCCTGTAAACGCGTCTTTTCCTTTTCGGTGTTACTGCCTCCACCTCCGCCCCCTGTCGGACGTGTGCCGGATCCCTGTACGGCAAACTTGATCTTTTTTGCGTCCTCTACCACGCCCTGCATTTGCTTACGCAAATTGGCCACGGCGCGATTATTGGCAATAACGGCGGCTGTGGCCTTTTCCCAATCGCTCGTACCGGCTATTTCCTCCGTCGTAAATGATACTTCGGGCTCCGCATAACTCGCGCCTGACGTGTCAACGTGGGCAACTCGTCTCGTATCCCTCTGTTTGCTGTATTGCCTGTGTTTGCCGTTTTCGTCATATATCAGATCGTGCGTTTCCTGTTCTTTCTGTGCGATCTGATTTGCCAACATACGGGTACGGGCTTCGACGATCATCTGCTGACAATACGCCTCGCTGTTCTTGATCAGGGCGTTGTACCATTTGGCCACGCTGTCAAAATATCCCATCGTGTCGCCGTAGGTGTTATTCATTTCCTCGACGATCTTCTTTTCCTGTTCCTTAGTACCGTGGAAATCCTTTAATTTCTGTATATTGATCTCCAACGCCGCGCGTGTCTCTGTGAGTGCTGCGGCCTCGGCTTCGCGGGCCTGCTTAACGTCCTCCGCGTCTCGTTTGGCCCTCTCTTCTGCATCCAAAAAATTATCGGTACTGTCGGCCGCGTCGTCCATCTTATTAATTAACGCCTCAACGGCCCACGTTACGGCCACGATCGCCGCGCCTACAACCGTCGTGATCATCAGGCCACGCAAAGCAAGTTTGAAAGCCGTCGCGGAATACGCGCCGGTTGTCATTGCTGCACTAAATACGCGGGTAACGGCGGCCGTCTGGCCGGTACGTACGCCCAAAAGTACCATTGTGGCACTCGCCAATTTACTTTTGAGGTTCCACGCCGTTACGGCAACGGTAGCCGCCTTAATGCCGGCAACCAATTTTACGATACCACCTAAAGCGATCAAAGAGTTAGCCGCGAGCGTAACAAATGGCATTGCGTTTTGCGCGATCTCGCCTAACTTCTCTTTTATGTCGCCCAACTTGTTTTCGAGTTGCTTTTGCTTACCGATGTCTGTTTTCGCTAATTCGGCGTTCATTCCGCCAACTGCGCTACTCACAACCTCGGCCAATACGGCGGCCCTCTCGGATTCCGTACCGTACTTTAAGATCTTTTCCTGTACTTCGTCAAACTTATAACCGTATCTGGATAACGCGCCAACTTGGCCGTCCATCACCTTACCCAACATCGTTGCAATATTAGCCGCGTTTTCCTGTGTCGCGTTAATACCGTACTGTTGGGCTAACATATCATTCATTACGGGTATAAGTTTCTCCAAACTTGCTTTCTCACCCAGATACGTTGCAAGTTCTTGCGCTCCGGCCAACTGTACTTCGTCACCGATAACGCCTAATTCCTGTTGGGCCGCGCAAAGATCCTTGATACTCTTAATATCCTGTTCGCGCGCGCCCATCGTGTTACGCATATTGTTGGCCAACTTCGTTTCGGCCTCCATCTGCATTGCGTAGGCCCCTGTAAGATCCTTGCAGACGTTTTGCAGTTGCTCGATTGCGCGTTGCGCCTGATCTACACCGGTAGCGATCGCCGCAAAATTAATGGCCGTCTTATTCAGTTTCTCGGCTTCTGATACTGTCGCCGTGATCACCTTTTTAAGCCCGTCCGCGTCTTTTGCGAGATCCTTAAAACCTTTCGCGTCGCCGTCCAATTTGAACGTTATCGAAATCGTACTTTTACCTGCCATCGGTGTAAATTTTAATGCTGTTCGCGTTTTAATAATGCCTCAAACCTTGCCTTTGCCTCTTCCGGGCTAACCGGCTTGTATGCGGCTTTTCTCTTACTCTCTTTGTCCCACGGAAACGGGCAAACGCTGTGCGCTGTAACCTTTTTACGGGTGTGCGGCTGTATTAATACCGTTGCGATCATTCGGGCCCGTTCCCAACCGTCTTTGTATTCGGCTTCGCGTTGTTCGCTGTATGCCTCGCAAATGCTTGCGTATTCCTCCGGGGTAGCGTTGCAAAAGTCATTGTAAGACAAACGTATGCAACCCAACGCAAAGCCCAATAACTCGTTAATTACGAACTTTTTTTTTCGTCCGTTTTAGGTTCGTTTTCCGTATTAGCCGGCTGTTGCAAAACGTGATCCGTCCACTCTGCCATATCCTCCGGCGTTACTGCGTCGGCAAAATCCATCAGGGACATATCGAATTGTTTGCCGGTGCGCTTACAGGCCGATACGATGCAACACCAGATATACGTAACGAGATCGGTAAAACTTTCTGCGTTAATATCTGTAACCTCTCGGCCTGTCTCTTGCTTAAAACGAAGCATAGCCCCCATTGTTTGGTAACAGGGGTATGCCTCGCCGTTGATTGTAATTTCTATCTTTGCCATAAAGTAAGAAATTGTGATCGTTCAATTACTCGCCTCCGCCTGTGGGCTTACCGGGGTATGCGCTTGGCTCGCCGTCGCTTTCGAGATTGATAGAATACGTTGCGTCGTCGCCTGCGGGGCTTGTTTCCTCGATCGAAGAAATAACAAAGTTACCCGAAACGTACGGTGTTTCGTCGCCCTCTCTCTCAAATGCCAGAACGGCAACAGACTGACCGGCTCCCCAAAGGGCCGAAATCTCGCTAAAGCCGTTTTCGGTCTCACCATAGAAACGCAAACCCTCTGCGCTGATCGAGATACTCAAACCGGTAACGCCCTTGCCTTTCCACAGTCCGGCGGAATATGAATTGGCGGCGGCGGGCTTTACGGCTCTGTCCTTTGTCTCGCTGTTGAAAGTGAGGGTGTGGGTGGTACAATGGCCAACGGCCTTGCCACCGATTTTCAACAGAAGATCGCTACCGTTAACGTAGCCTGATGTTGGTTTAGTCATAATCTTAACTGTTTATAATTTAACACTAAAATCTAACTCTTGCACGTATGCGTCATCTTGCCAACTCTCTTCGCCGTCGATATACGTACAACTCCGGATCCTCAAACCGTCCGTTTCGGCCTGCTGCTGATCCAAAGCCGATCGCACGGCCTCGGCCAACTCCACGCCCTCGGCGTACTTCTCTGTAAAACAAAGCACCTCGATACGTACGGTATCGGCTCCGGCGGCCGATTTAACCGGTATCTGTTCCATCGACGCGCGACGGTACAGGATATACGGTAATTTGGCCTCGTCGGTTACAACCGGGAATACCTTATTAATGCGGGCCGCAACGGCCGGGCAATTCAAAAGCATTTGGCGGATAACAACGCCTGCGCTTATCGACGTTTTAGGTACTGACGGCTTAGATACACCCATACTTCTTTGCAGTTTTAATTACGTTATTAATAACCTCGCTGTGCAATTCTTCTGTAACCCTGTCGGCCACCTCGTCGCGCGTCTTACGCATAAATCCGTATCGTTTCATACGTCCGCGCTTCTGGCCTCCCAGATATACTTTTTTTCTTCGTACCTTGTACCCGGATCCGTGGCGGGCCGCCAATTTCTCGTTACCGGAATACTTGTACACCCAATTACCGCCTTTCGTTGTGCGCTCTTCCGTTCCCTCTTCTGCCCAAATCAGGACGGGTTTTTTGAGGCCCTGACGGTTTTTGTGAAATCCGTACTCTTTTTGGCTTCGCTTGGTGGCTTTCTTCGTACCGATCGTTACGCGGAAACCGGCGGCCCGTTTGAAAACGATTGCCCGTACTCCTTTTTCCAGATCTGCGTCGCTCCTGATACTTCCCCGTAGGTTGTTAACGGCTGTGCGACGTACTTTGTTGGCCTCTTTCCTAAATGCGCCTTTAAGTGCCTTTAGGCGACGTTTTGGCTCCAACTCCGTAAACAGATCGCGTAACTTTCGATCGTCGTACTGAATATCTGCCATTGCGGTTACTCATTCACTCTTACACAAATTAAAGTCTTATAGCCCTTTTCGTGGTTGGGTATGATGTTCGTAACGGTATAGAGTTTGCCCCCCAACTGTTGCACGCGCCAATTTTCATCTACGGGGTGCGCCTCTCTGATGTTAAACTCCACGCGATAATCGGGGAAATGCTCGCCGACTTCTTCGCTCCGGTTTCCGGACTGCTTAACGCGCTCGGCCCGGACGGTACGCCGTTCTTGGTACGTCGTATCTTCTTCGCCGAAATTGTTAGTAGCCTGCACCGGCTCAAACAACGTGAGTTTGTATTTCAGTCGTCCCGCTATCATTCTGCCAACTTTCTAAAAGGTTTAATTAAGGCTTGTAGCGACTCCGGTACTGCGTACATCTGCACCGCGCTAACGCTCTCACGTTGGTTGTACCAATGGCCGCCCAACATCAACGTTGCTTGGATCAGTTCGTCGGGCATTGCGCCGCCTCCCATCTCCGTTAACTCCGCCTCTGTCCGGTTCGTGGCTCTTACGACTTTCTTTCGCGCCGTGTCTAACAGGTGCTGCAAATAATCGTCGTCGTCTGTGAAATCGTCGGCCCCAACGTGCTTTTTGAATAGTGCCAAAGTCGCTACACTTGCCATAACATAAGATCTTTAATCGTTACACATTAATTAGACGCTACGGCGACCTGTCCCAACAGGAACGCTTCATCACGCAAAGTTTTAGTTGCGTAATCCACGTTGAGGACGAAATCGACTGCATCCTTACGTGCCTGACTGTATGGATCCACGATAAAGCGGATCTGACCAAACAGGCCCATAGGCTGATAACGCCAATCACCCAGACCGATATACTCGGTAAGTACCGAAACCTCGGCGATCTTTCCGCCCTCTGGGCTTGTGATCGTTGCGAGTGCGTTTGCGATACTGTCACCGCTAACCTTGTACTTGATGGTGTCGCCATCCTGCAAAGTATAAGCGGCCCACGCGTTGGTCTGGCCGGCTGTGTACTTCTGGTAAGATACGACAACCTTGCGGATCGCGTTTGTGGTATAGACGGGCAAACCGCAAAGCATACCGTTTTGGATCATAGGTACGTAAATACCATTGGCGTTAATGGGTGTACCCTCCAAAATAGCGGCCTGCGATTTGGTCATAATCCAACAAAGGTGATCGCCGGAAATACCGGTTTCGAGTACCTTTGCCTTCATCGACTTGTTAAGTTCGGTAAAGGTAGGAACGGCCGACAGGTTAACGATCTTTGCCTTAACGGTGTCCTTAGCAAATGGGCCGATCAGTCCGGCAGTACTGGCGGCCTGATTTACGGCCTCTGTGCTAAACAGGATCTTGTTAAGCAACTGTTTAACGGCTGCGGGCATAATCTCGCGTACGATAGTCTCCAGAATACCATCGCTCTGGTGCAAAGACTGATTGGTTACAGGGATCGCCAAACCGATACGGGCGGGCTGTGCCTGCAACTTGCTAAACGGTATCTTGGTGTCGGAAATGGCCGCGCCCTCTGCGAGTACGGTAGCCTCCACCATTTCGTACATTGGCCAAACATAATCGCCGGCCAAACCGGTAGGCATTGGCAAACCTACCTTGTCGAGAATAAAGCCCTCCTGAAGTGGCTTTAAGATGTCCTGTACGTTGAGTGGGATAATACCGCCGGTCTGAACGTCGCCGACCATCATCATATCACGTACAAATACGATCTCGGACTGCTTGCCGTTCTTTGCGTTCTCACGCAAGATACGGATCGCGTCGGCCTGTGCGTCCGGGTTCTCTCGCAAATGCTCGGCGGTTGCCGCCTGCATCTTCATTACGAGCAACTGATTTTCGCGTGTCAGGGCCTCAAACTCCTTGTTCTCGGCCTCGTTACGCTCGCGCTGCTCTCTCTCGCATACGTCCGCAATCGCTGTGATGCGGTCGCAATTCGCCTGATGTTTGTTAATCAGTTCGCGAACATTGTAAGTTTTCTTACTCATTGCTGATAAAAAAATTAAATTAAACAATACTCTGCTTTGCAGCGCGGCGCATTTCGCTTAACTGCGTTTGCATTTTTTCTCTCTCTTCCGCCGTTGGCTTTTTTGGCTCCGGTGTTGCGGGCTCTTTCAGCGTGCCGACAAATTCGCGCGCCTCAACGCTCGTATCTGGGTACGCCGGATCTGCTGCAATCGTAAAGTCATAAACGCCGGTTACGGCCTTAATTCGGTAAACAATATGCGTTACACCGTTTACGACGTTGGCCGATCTTTCGACGCAAGCCTGATCGTAATAACGGGTGGTAAACATAAAACTGCACCCTGCCAGATCGCCGCGACGTACCAACTCCAACGCCTTATCGCCGTCAACGGTCTTTGGCATTTCACATTCAAACATAACGCCTTTCTCGTCCACGGTGTACGAAAGTGTACCGGATCCCTGACGACTGCGGCCTAAGATCAGGTGGCGATCGTGGAACATCGTTAGTTTGATGTCGCAACCGTCCAACAGTTCTTTTGTGATCGCCTCCGGCGCGATCACTTCGCGGGCCTCGCTTTCCTCGTCACTCCAAAGCGGATCCGATGGCGTGTTAAACAGGATCGCGTAACCGGTAATAACGCGGCTTTCGCCCTCGCCTCCGGCCTCTCGTATTTTCAGATCGGCAACGGCCGTCCTCAATACCCTTTGTACTAACTGCTCTTTCTTATCCATTTTCGTTTTGTTTAGTTGCGGGATCCGCCTTTGGCTGTTTCTGGGCCTTTGGCTTACCGCTTTCTGTTATATTCCTAAGATTTGCTGATACCAATACAACGTCGCCACCGGGTACGGGTGGCTTGTTCTCTTCCTGTCGCCACTCATTAACGGTATAGATACCGGCCGCGATCGTCTGCGTCTGGTACTTGATACGGCTTTCGAGATCGCACGCGTACAGGCCCCGGCGGTCAAACTGAAACAGGCGTTTGCCTGTGAGTGACGGGGCCACCAACTTACGCAATAACTCAACCTCGATTTTTCTAAGGATCGGGTTAAGCGTATTCGACAAAAACGCCACGTTAGCCATTTCCGCCGATTTGTAATTGTTACTTGTGTCGTCGAATACAAACGACGGGTGTACGCCAAAGAAACGGCAAATATCGCGTACCGTAAACTTTCGGCTCTCCAAAAACTGCATATCAGTTGAGGATAGCGAAATTTGCTTAAAGTCCACCTGTCCCGGCAAACTAATAATGCGCTCGCCGTTCTTAAACTTGGTGTCCGCGCTCTGGGCGGCTTTCTTCAATTCCTCGTCCTGATACTCGCCAAACCCGACCGTACTTTTGTCGTTGGTGATAATACCGCGAACAGTACCGCCGTTGGCGAAACGCGCAAACGTTTCCTTATCGCCGACGTTGGCGATATTCAACGTTAATTGTGCGTACTTCAATACGCTAATACCTCTTTTTCCGTCTGGGGATATACCCTTAATGTGTATTACTTCATCCTCGCCAAACGTACCGTATATTGCGGTCTTTTCATCAAATACCGTGTACTCGTCGTTGTACGTGTCGTGGCTAACAGTCCCGCGTTTTGCAAGTGCCAAACGATCGGGTTCTAAGGTGACGGGGTTGTATATCGGGAAAATATACGCGTTGCCGTCTAACAGTACGTTTTCGATAACCTGCGCCCAAAAGTCGAAAGCGTTAATGTGGTTATCCGGTTGCACCGTCAACAGATAGTGCAACCGGCTGTTATTGTCCGGTACAAAGATACCATCCTTTAATCGCATAAACCGCAACGGCAAATTTGCCACGCTTTCGCTCAACAGGCGTACGCAACGGTACACCGTGGCAACGCTCATTGCCGTATTGGAAATGCCATAATCGAAAAACTGCGTATAATCGCCAACGCGGGGGCCTGTCTGTGTTGCCTCCGGTTCGGATTCGCGCGCCTGTTCGTTGGTGGCCTCTTCCTGTACTATTGGCTCCGGCTCTTCGTTTCCGCCGCCAAATATTTTACTCCAAAATCCCATTGTTGATCAACATTTGCCACAAATTTATGCTAAATTTTGAGCAAATAAAAATCCGCCACGGTGTATCACGGCGCATTGTGGTACATCGTGGCGCAAATTTAGATTTATTAGGAAAATAGTTATAACGGCCTACCTCTCAAACGAATACAAAAGCCCTAAAGCCATTAAAAGCGTTATCGCGCCGTCGATCTTTCGATACTGCGTTATCTTGATCGGTTTTTTGTTCTCCATCCTATCTTCGTCGATCAAACAGTTAGTTAGGCAATAGGCATTAATCGGGTTGTCGTTCCACTCGATCTTTACCGGATCATCATACGCCAACATTTCAAAAGATTCTACGGGTAAATTAAAATTGCCGTACGTCTGGGAAAACGGTAACATTACGTTTGAGGCTCCGGCCGTTGCAAGTATGTTAACGAGATCTTTAGCCTTATACGCGTCGTACCCGATCCTGATAATCTTAACTCTCCGGTTTCGTCTTAGTATATCGTCGGCGATCATACGTACATCGATCTTGTTGCCCTTGCAGAATTTCAAATGGCCGGACGCGTTCCATAGCCTATAAAGTTGTTCGTTGGGGTGTCCGGGTAACGATCCCTCCGGAAAATAATAATCCGTGTGGGCCTTAAAACGTTTTTCGTCGGAATGATACAGGGCGTACGTTACCGCGCTAAAGTCGTCACGTACTGAAAGGTCAAACGCAACGGCGCACTCCGGGCGGCCCTCGGCTTTTTCCGGTATTTGGTCAATATCAAACGATCCCAACAGTTCTTTTGCTTTTTCCAAAGAAAACCACGATTTTTCAGCATTTACGGCAAAAATATTTAATAATTTCGTCCTAAACGCCAACATATTTTCGGCTGATAATTGCGCCGTTGCCCACTCGTTTTCGTAAAAATCGGGTTGTACCGTTATACCTAAGTGGGGCTGCACCTTTGCCCACGTTGCCGGATCGCCCTCGAAATCGTCCACGTCTGGCATAAACAGGGCGGCAAAGATCGTATCGTTTTCGATCTCTCCGCGTAATACCATCTTTACGCCCTCCAATTCGTGTACAAACGGGCCGTCCACAACGTCGCTTGCCGTCGTTATTATAACGGTCAACGGCTCACGGCGCGGGCCCATTGACGACGTTAATACGTTTTTCAGATCTGCGCCGTTTTTGCCGGCTGTGTTCCTTGCCTGTGCGTACTCGTCCATTATCACCAACGACGCGTGCAAACCGTCTTTTGTCTTGGCGTTGGCCGTTAAGCATTGTATCAGACTGTCGCGGCCTCGATCCTTAAACGTAATCTTTTCGCGATTGATCCTAAAGTGCTTTTCGGTTGGATCGAGGTCTTGCATAATGGCCCGGATCTCGTCGAAACATATTTTGGCCTGATCGTATGAGTTTGCACCGACGTACGCCTGCGCGTTGTTATCACCAAACAACAGATCGTCAACTGCCAGAAATGCGGCCCACGTCGTCTTACTGAACTTACGCGGTACGAATATATACGCCGTACGGATCAGGCGGCGGCCGTCCGGTAACGCGAAACCAAAGATATTGGCCATCTGGAATACTTGCACCGGCGTTAATTTATATCTGCGCCGGCCCGTGGTTCCACTAAACCGGATCTTTTCGTATAACCGGATCTTTCGTTTTACCCTCTTCGGCTTCCATTGATACTTATCGAGCAACAGGAAAAACCGCCGGATCGCGTACAACTCGTAAATATTGTGCGCTTCCGGGTTGTCGATATTCTGCAAAACGTACTCCGTAATACGTTTGTCGGTGTCGTCCATTGCATACGCGTATCGTGCCAGATACTCGCCGCGTTTCGCCTGCAACTCGCTAACCAGATCCTTTTTTAACTGCCTTTCCCGGCTTTTCTCTTCGTCTGTCATTCTTCATCGTTTTTGAAATCCTCGATAAACTCGTTAAACGCGTCTCCGTCCGTCTTACGTTCTTTCGCGTCCGTATTCATACCCAAAGCCCTTAACGCTTTCTGTGACTGCTGCAAAAGATCCATATACAGTTTTTCTTTGGGGTTCAACGTCTCACGGTTGTTGCCCTCTCTCGAAATTTCGACGTTTACGATCTTATACCCGTCGGCCGATATATCGGCGGCCACAATATCAGCACGTACCAACAGTTGGGCCGCGATATTGACCTGCATCGACAATTCGGCCGTATATTTGCCTTGTTCTTTGAGCAACTTAACGATATAATCCTTTTTGTTCTTGATCTTTTTCTTTATCTCTGCGCTCTCCTTAATATCGCTGGGCAACGCCGGGATAATAACGGCCTGTGGTAACTCCGGCTGTTGTTGCTGTACCTTATCGCTCCAACCTCTCCGGCGGCCTTTGGTCTTTAAATAAAAGATCGTGGCCGTCGTATCGCCGGCGTTTATCAGATTCATAAGTTTAGATTCGACGTAATCGATTTGGGCTTCCATAACCTCTTCGACGCGTTCTCTAAACTCTGGATCCTGATTGTACCAAACGTAATATGTCGATCGGCTTATACCGGTCGCCTCACAAGCCACGCAGATTACACCGCCGGCCGCTTTCAGATTGTTTAAGAATAATTCCCGCTTTTCCATACCGCTTATTTTTCAAAACTCCGGATCCCGTCGAAATACTCTTTGTAAAAGTCAAACAGGCCCTTATCTATAGTAATACTCCCTTGTTCGGTTCTCGGATTGGTGTTAATGTTGGCCGACGTTTGAATACCGAAATAGAAATTATCGGCCTCATTGTAACCGGCGTATATTTTGCTGTGGTTCTTGAATACTGCGGCCCGGCCGGCCTCCGGGTGCTTACCGTAGAAATCTTTTATCATTTGCCATTCGATCTTATACGATCCGGGGAAGATCTCACCCAGATACATATCGAAACGGCGGATCTTTCTGGCCTCGTACCATTCTTGGATCTGCAAAATATCCTCGGCCGCCATACACCACGTTGAGCAAAGCACGAAATCCAAATCGTGTTGGTTCAACACAACTTTTAAGTACGTCAGGCTATCCACGTCGCCGGCCGTGATAAAGTTATACGTTGCGCCCTGCTGTAACTCCACGTACTGCATTGCCTCCAACATCTTTACTTCGCTAAATGCGCGCCGGTACTCGTACCTCTGTGATAGTTCGGTACAGGCTTTCGTACGCCGGTGGGCGCGCTTGGCTCCGGCCGCGTCCGGCGTTGGATCGTCGGCCGGATCCTGTACCGGATCAGTCGCGGCGGGCTTCTGGCCACCAAAGTTAAAACCGCCGAAATTGAAACCTCCAAAATTCAAATCGTCTGCCATATATAATCGTTTTATTGTCTGTTCAAATTGTCCGGATGGGGCTTGTATTGGGAAATCCCCCACGGCCCCAAAAAATACCTCGTGTGTGGAGAAGAGGGGAGGCGAGGTTTAACCGGCCCCCGGCCCTTTTCAAAAACAGGCCCCCGTTAACATCGTTTAACAAATTCATAAAAATTTTTTTACAAATTGTTTTAACTGTTCCTCTCGCTGTCTCTTGGCGTGGGCCTTACCTGATCGTCCCATTGCCTTATGCCTCTCAACGTGGCACGCGTGGCAAAGCGATCTAAGGTTGTATGGATCGAACATTGCAACTTCTTTCTCCCTGTTTGTTAGTTTGTCAGATACAGGCGTTACGTGGTGTACTTCTGTCGCCGGCTCGATCTTACCCTTTTCCTCGCAATCCTGACAAAGCGGGTGTTTTGTTAGTTGGGATCGCCTCAACTTTAGCCACCGGTTTGTATGGATCATTTTATTATATTGTTTGTCGTTTGTCATAACTCAATGTTTTTGTCCTCTGCGCTGTGCTTACGGATCAGGTAATTAAGACTATCTAATAAAGACTGTTGTACGCCTTTCTTGTTATCCAACGCGGCGTTTGCCCTCTCGTCCACGGTGTTTGCCGTTATCAGTTTGTACACCTGTACCGGGTACTGTTGGCCCTGTCTGTGCAATCGGGCGTTTGCCTGTTGGTATAACTCCAGATTCCACCCCGTGCCAAACCATACGATATAATGGCCTCCGGCTTGCATATTCAGGCCAAACGCTGTACTCGCCGGGTGTGCCAATAGTACGTCGATCTTTCCGGCGTTCCACTCTTTTAACTGTGCCTCTCCCTCGTATGCCTTAACGGTGTACTCTTTGAGTTTGTGGCGGATCCTGTCTATATCGTGTTTATACTGATAGAATACCAATACGTTGTTACCGTTTGCGGCTTCTATGATCTCCGCCAACTTATCCAACTTTTCGTCGTGTATATGGTGTACGTTACGATCTTCGTCGTATATTGCACCGTTGGCGAATTGGCTTAACTTATTCATCAGGCCGGCCGCGCTGTTGGCCAATATGTTTGCAGATTCGCCGGCGTGTTCCTCGGCAAACTCCAAAACCTTTTCCTTTTCAAACGTGGTGTATTGCTTCATCATTGCCGGCGATAACTCAACCTTAACGACGTGGGTTAACATATCCGGCAACTGCAAATAATCCTTTGCCTGCATTGATAAACAAATGTCGGCGATCTTCTTACGTATCACGTCGTCGTACCCTTTTTTAACATCGCAACGTACTATAATATTGTTCCACTTGTGCGTCTCAAAATACGTTTCCCTGTACTTCGTTATCGACTTACCCAGACGCTCGCCCATATCGATACAATACATCTGCGCCCAAAGATCGATTAAGCCATTAGGGGCCGGCGTACCGGTTAACCCGATCACCCGTTTAACTGTCGGCGTTGCCATTCTCATTGCCTTAAACCGGTTACTCTTCGCGCTCTTAAAACTTGTGAGTTCGTCGATAATCAGTACGTCAAACGGTAACATTCCGCCATACAGGCCAACCAACCAAACAAAACTATCGCGTCCGATAACGTAAACGTCGGCCTTTGACTGCAACGCCAATTTACGTTGTTTCTCTGTGCCCATCACCTTTGCAACCTTTAGGCTCTGCAAATGATCCCACTTTTGGGCCTCCGTCGTCCACGTCGTTTCGGCAACTTTCTTTGGGGCCACTACCAACGCGTTTGTAATCTCGCAATCGTCGATCATATCCTGTACTGCTGTTAGTGTGCTTACCGTCTTACCCAATCCCATATCCAGAAACAGGCCGCAACGTTCTTTTGTCAGGATCCAACGGATCGCCGTTTTTTGATAGTCGTACGGTGTAAACTTCATTGTTCGCCCTCCTTTCTTGTGATACATTCGATCTTATTAACCAGATCGTCCACGCCCTCTTTACTATCGATTACGAAAACCTCCTGACCGGCGGCCCGTAACTCTTCGTGTCGGATCTGCTGCAACTTAGTTGGTTTTTCGCCTTTGCTCTTCAACTCTACCCAGATAATCCCGGAATATGGTAACAGTACGATACGATCCGGATAACCAACCGTGTTTGAGTTTGAGTATTTCAGGCAAAGCAAACCAATTTCTTTTGTTCGCTTTACTAAATATTTCTCGATCGCCTTTTCTGATACCTCGGCGTGGTTTGTTATATTCTCGATACTCTTTTTCATAATGGTAAACTTTCGCGCGCGTACGCGTATCTTTTTGTAATTTATATGTTATACGTATTATTTATATATAAAAACATAACTCTACAACTTTATAATATTTTTAGTTTACTTGGTTTACCTTTGTCCGGATCGCCTTTGTTTATTGGGGTTTCGCGGTAAACTAAATTGGTAAACTGAACATTTTTTGTTTGGTTTACGTTTACCTCCGATTTTCCCGATTTAACATTTTTTGGTAAACCGAACATTTTAGTTTACCTATATATCCGCGTCGTCGGTTTCCCCGGTATATCGCCGCCTAAATCCTTTCTGTATGCCGTATAACCGGGCCGCGTGTTTCGTACTGCTGATACGCTCCCAATCGTCCGACGCGTCCATTATCCGGCAGATCTTACGGGCCAAATACTTGTATTCCTTATCGCCCATATCACGGCCCAAACGCTCACAAATAAACTCTGGCGCGCAAAACCTTTCGCGGGTATCTGTCGCCTCCGCGTCCAAAGGATCAGGGTTACGGATCCACGCCCGGCGACGTGCAAGATCCCACGTATTCCAATCCGGCGGCAACTTCATATCGACAAACGCGCGTACCATATTTGTAAGCGGATCGTCGGCCTCGTCGTTAAATTCGGCTTGCTTCTGGCGTGCCTCGGCTTCGAGATCAGCGGGCAAATACAATTTTTCGCCCCGACGGTAATACTCGACGGCCTCGGCCCATAACTGATCGCGTACGGCCTCCAGATCTTCGCGCGTGTCGCTGTAACGTTTCAGATCAGGATTTACCCGGATCACCCAGAAACGACGGTTTCCTGTGTCACCTTTCAAAAAGTACGTTTCGTTGGTGGTTCCACAAAAGATACATTGGCGCGGGTGCTTTTCCACAACTGTACCGTACGCCGGCCTGTACGTATCATCCTGTCGGGAAATATAGGCTTTCACCTGTTCCACGTCGGATCGCTTGATACTACCCAACTCCGGTAATTCAATAACCCAACCGCCGCGCGCCTGTTCCATTCCGCTTTTACCCTCCATCGTAACCAGACTATCGTTAAACCATTTGCCGCCCATTACCGAAAACAACGTACTTTTACCGATTCCCTCGGCTCCGGTAATAATCAGGCAATAGTCGTATTTACAACCGGGTTTCATTACACGGGCCACGGCGGCCGTAAAATGCTTACGTGTCATTGCACGATTTAACGGCGTGTCGTCGGCTCCGATATAATCGATAATCAGCGTTTCCAATCTTGGTACGCCGTCCCATTCCAGATTATTAAGGTACTCCCGGATCGGGTGCTTACGGTGGCGCGTCAAAACCGCGTCGCGCGCGTCCTTAATTTTATCCTTACCTGTTACGCCGTAATTCTCTTCCAGATATATACGCAAATTCGCGTCGTCCCTGTTGCCCCATTGTGTCGCCTTATGATCCCACGGCAAACCTCCGCAAACGAGATCGAAACCGCTAAACTCGTCGTGCCAAAGGTGGCCGGCCAACTCCGGATCGTTTTCGATAATATGTATAATGTTCTTTGCCGTTGACTTAATCGCGCCCTTACGGTCGTACTCCAAATCTTGCATCCACTCGGTATTTGTAGATACTGCGCTGTCCCCGGCTTCTTGCAGATCCACGTCGGCAAAATCTGTGGCTGCGTCTGCCCGGCGTTCCTTAGTGAGTAATACGCGTACGTCCTTATCGGCGGCCGCGAAATCTTGCATTTTCAGGTACGACGGCAAACGGGTAATATCCGTTACCTTTGTGCCCTCGTCGTAGATCCCGTATTTGTGGATCCTCACCAGATCGAAAGCGTTTAGCAACTGACGGCCGGCCGGATCCGTTTCGTGGTGGCTGTATGCAAATTTGCCCTCATAGCAAACCAATCCCCCGGCAACTGATCCCTTTTTGTACGTGTATCGTCCGGGCGTGGCCGTTGGCTCGTATGTATCTGGCAGAAACTTTGCAATCGCTTCCTCGATCTCGTACGCGCGGCAAAACGCGCCTATTAGTCCGGGTTTCTCTGTCGGATCGCCGGCCTTACGTATTTCGTGGGCCAATACGTCGCCCTCACGGCTCGATACCGGCCACTCGCTAACGTCCTGTGGATTTACGTACGTTGCCAATATCTCGTCCACGTTGCACGCGGGGCCGTCCTGTACCTCAAATACAAACTCTCCGTCTCGGCTTGTACTCGGCCAATAGAATAAACGCGGCAACTGATAGGTCGTAATATCGAAAAGATCTATACCAATAGCGGCCGCGATCTTACGACAAAGTGGCTCGTATTCGTTGGGCTTCACGTTACGGCTCAACGGGAATACCAGACGAAAACGTGGTGTCTCTGGCGTATGCTTGTGGGTACTGTACAGGATCGCCGCGAAATTGAATTGCATCGTAAAATCGTCCCATACGTCGTTTGTCCCGTAATCAATATCCAACGTTGCCACGCTTCGCCACATAACGTTTGCAGTCTTACGCGTACCTCCGGAAAGATAACCGCCGACAAAACCGCCAACGTCCTTTATGTCGCTTTGTTCTTCGCGTGTCATTTTCGCGTACTCCTTGACGCTTTCGCCGGTACGCTTCGTTTCGCTGCACCGATTAACCAGATCGGCCCAACTCCACTTTTTATTTTTCCATTTCTTAGATAATCGGCTGTGGGCCGTTGCTATATCTAACTGAAAATCGTGTTGTAACTTCATACGCTCTTACCCTGTATCTCTTCGATCAGATTATTAAAATAGTCGTAATCGGATTCCTGTACCTCTAACTTAACAGACCAAACGCCGCGCTTGATCCGGGAAACTCTCATATCGAAATATCGGCTTTCGCCATATAATCGATCGATCAGTATTTTAAGAAATCCGGCCACCATCTTAACAACGATCTCCTTTGTATCTTTTTTCTTTGCCATACGATTAACCTTTAGGGCCTCCAATATTTGTAATATCTCCAATCAATACAGGCGGGGCCGTACTCGCATACTGTACAACCTGATACGCTGCAAGTTCCGTCGCCGGGCGTTTCATCGTCCGGATCATACGCTATACAAGTACGGCAAACCTTTACTTTCATTTCTTGGATCTCTTACGCTTGTTTTTTACTTCTTTTACTTCGTCCCCCCCTGTGCTTCAAATTCCGGGAATAACCATTGCTCTTTTACCTGTGGCCTTGTTCGGCCGGGTTCCATTCTCTTTACTTCCATAATGCTTTGAATTAAAAGTTAATCAACCATACTAAGATCTTAATACAGATCACTATCATCCAAAGGATCGCGAAAAATCCAACGATACCGCCGAAACAACCGGCCGCGCCCTTTACTAACTGTTTTTGTTCGTCATTCATACGCCTTGAAACATTTTAAGTATTTGTTTTGCCTCGCTGTTTATATGGTTGCGCGTATCGCCGTCTGTAATATCGCAACTCATTGACCAGATCGTTACCCATCCAATCAGGGTAACTTTAGTTTGGATCTTTGCAACGTACATTGTCGGCAACGGCTCGGCCTGTATTGTGTTGCTGTCGATCTGTTGAACGTACGCGTTTAGGTCGTTTTGCTCTTCAACCAATCGCGTTTCGCGTCGAAAAATACTGTTAATTCTCATACCGTAAAATTTTAGAATAGTGTTAATCTTTCAGATAATAGGGTGTCGTATAACCGGCTCCCTTTAGTGGTAGATCCCTGCACCAATCAATCGGCCGGCTAAACAGGGCCTCAACGTCGGCCAACGTTTGATCGGGTGTGGCCTCCACAATAATTTCGTCGTGGATATGGAAAACGACGTTTAGGCCCTCTTTCTTGGCTCGCAATATAACGATACCCAATATATCACGGGCAACGGCCTGTACGATGTTCTCCGTTAGTTTTCCGCCGTACGTCCTGATCTTTCCCCATTTCTTGGTCGTCTGATTCAGGCCCTCGTACTCGATAATATCGTGGTCGCCTCTCCAACCGTCGTTGTACTCTGTGCCAACTTCGGCGCGTGGGTAACAGATCGTACGGCCGGACGGTAACGTAATTGTCAGCATACCCCAACGGCGGCCGATCACGATACCACGATGGATCGTAACGCTCTGGCCGGTCTGTATCGCTGTGATCGCGGCCTTTTCGATGATCGCCCACATCTTAACGATACGCGGGTTACTGTCGCGCCAAAGTTTAACGATCTCTTTTTCCTCGTCCTCTGTTAGCCCTAATTTCGCGCCGCCCATTGCCTCCAAAGCGGAAACGCCGCCGCCGTAACCTAACGCCAACGTGGCGATCTTTCCCTTTGGTCGTAACTCCGCGTTTTGGCCGTGTTTCTCCACGGGTACTTTGAACATCTTAGACGCGTTGGCGCAATAAATATCGCCTCCGGATCTGAATACGTCCAATACCCAATCCTCGGACGCTAACCACGCGATAACGCGGGCCTCGATCGCCGAAAAATCGCAAACGTGGAAAGTATGGCCGGGCGCGGCAATAAACGCCGTACGGATCAATTCGGAAAGTACCTGTGTTACGTTCCCGTAGTTCATTTCAAACTCTTCGAGATCGCCGGCGCGTACCAAAGTACGGGCGTAATCCAAACTTACTAAGTGGTTCTGTGGTAGGTTCTGCACCTGTACCAGACGGCCGGCCCAACGCCCCGTACGGGCGGCTCCGCAAAACTGCAAAAGCCCGTGGATCCTACCATCTTCGCAAACGCATTTCTGCATTGCCTGATACTTTTTGTTTGAGGTCTTACCCATTTCTCGCCGGATCTGCAAAACCTGTTGGGCCTTTGGCCAATA
>OCVV012878322.1_pt1 | contig 27129 bp, 21 predicted proteins | sample 1539721 | NCBI WGS metagenome assembly OCVV01 (sample SAMN02144230, study PRJEB22623) | gut metagenome | biome: sheep rumen | host: Ovis aries | place: New Zealand | reverse complement strand
TGCGTCCTTGGTCTCGACGTGCGTCAGGTCCTTGGCGCAGATGCGGGTCGCGGTCGCGCTTTCATAGCCGTTCCAGGTGAAGGCAGGCTCACTCCAGCCGTGACCGGTCGCGGGGATCTCATAAGTCCGGACGTCGGTGTATTCCTGTTCCTGGAAGGTCACTTTTGCAGTGTTCTCGCGCAGGCCGGGGGTCTCGCAGCCGGGCTCGGTCCTGACGACGGAGCTGATCTCCGCGTCCAGCGTTTGCTGGATGGACGCGTCCTGGTTCGCCGTGAAGGTAGCCGTCGCAGCGCTCCCGTCCTCCGCCCATTCCCAGGTCGGCTCGCCCCAGGTGTAAACGATGGCGGGAATGGTCTCCGTCTTCGTGTCCGTGTAGGTCACGCCGTCAAATACGACGGAGGCGGTGTAGGTCCGGATGCCGTCCGTGGTCGGGGTGGGCTCTTGCGTTACCTCCTTCGTGACGGCGGCATCCTTCGTTTCGGTGTGGCTTGCGTCACGCTCGCAGGTCCGAGTCGCCTTGGCGCTTTCATAACCGTTCCAGGTGAAGACGGGCTCGCTCCAGGCGTGGCCCAGAGCAGGGATCACAGTCTCAGAGGCGGTGATCTCGTGCGCGGCGGCCGCGTCAGAGAAGAGCTTGCCGCAGATGGAGCAGACCCAGTATTCGATGCTGCCGTCCCCGGTGCAGGTGGGCGCGACAGGCGCGTGGCGGGTCAGCGCATGCTCGTGCGGGGGTTCAACGGGCAGCGTGGAGTACCAGGTGGTGCCGGAGACGGTCTCCTTCCACAGGCAGATGCTCGTGTTGCGGACGCCGTTGGCCCAGAAATAGTTGGTGTAGATGGTGTAGTTCAGATAGGGCGAACTGCTCTGGTTGGCGTTGTGGACGATCGTGCCAGACGTTTGCGGGTAGGAGGTCAGGTCCCAGATACAGGTGGAAGGGTAGAAATCTGCAAAGACGTAGAGCGAGCCGCCGCTGATGCCGACGAAGGTGTCCTCGGAGACGCTGCGGATGGAGTAGCCGCCGTCCTGCGGCGCAACCTCGAAGATATAGTTGTCCTTCACCTTGGACAGAGTCGTTCCGTTCAGCTCCATGCCAGTGGATGCAAAGGCCGTGCTGTTGGATTTGTTCTCAATCTTTGCGCTGGTGGAGGTGTTCACGCCGGTGAAGGCGTAGAGGCTCCTGGTCTTGAGGTAGGTGATCGCGTATCTGCCGGTCCAGTCGCCGGGGTCCTCCGTGACAAGCTCAAAGACGGGCTCCGCGCCGCCGGTATCCAGACGGCTGTAGACCGCGTAGTAGGTCATGTCCGCCACGGGGTTGACCGTTGCACCGGGGACGAAGAGGGTCGGCGCTTCGTCGGTCTCGGCCACGGTCTGCTCGGACCAGCCCTCAAAGCTCCAGCCTTCAAATTCCGTTGCCGTCGTGGGCAGGGTCAGCGCCTTGGCGGACTGGCTGGAGACCGTGCCGATGACCGCGCCGCTGGCAACGAAGGTGACGGTGATCGGCTGCTTTTGCGCAAAGAGGATGCGGACCGTGCAGTCGGAATTCGCCTGGACGGTAAAGAAATTGCCGTTCTGCGTCACGGAGGCCGAACCGCTGACGACCTCGTAACCCGCGGTGTAATAGCCCTCGGCGGGGGTCGCGGTGATCACGTTGCCGGTCAGGCTGACCGTGCCCCATGCCTCGACGTTGGATTCCGCCGTGATGTCGTAAAGCAGCTCCACGGGCTGAACGACGGTCTGGTTGGCGGCGTAGTCGCCTGCCAGAACGCGGCAGGAGGCGGCGTCAAGACCGAGACCTGCAAGCTCGAAGGTGTAGTCCACGACCTCGTTTTTGGCGTTCTGCTCCGGTACCGTGCCGAGGTGGACGGTCTTGCCGGTGGCGTCGGTGACGGCCAGCCAGGCCAGATAACAGTTGTCCTGCGCGCGCACGGTCACGGTGGAGCCCTTCCTGACCGCAGTCAGAATGACTGGCGCGGTGTTGTCAATATAGAAGTCATAGCCGATCATAGCGCCGCGCCCCAGCACGTTCTGCATCAGAAGCGTCCGGAAGGAGGAATCGGTCAGCGTGCCGGCGGTCGGGGCGGTGAGGTCGGAATTGAGCTTCATCGCGTAGTATTCGGGGATCGCGTAGTAGCCGACGCGGATGCGCTCGCCCTCTGCGCCGTAGTCGGAGACCTGCGCGCCGGGGGAGTAGGACCTGGGGGAAGTGCCCTGCCAGGCGGAGGCGCTCTGGCTGTAGTACATGCCGCTCGTATTCGTGGTGGAAACGGAGGCGTTCCTGACGCCAGTGACGGCTCCGGTCTCGTCGATCGTGCTGACTGCATAGCCGGTTGAACCGGCGGAACGGATCAGATTGTACTTGATCTGCGTGATGGTGTCGGTGGAGCGAAGCGCCAGCTTTTCAGCAGGGAAGGGGCGCTCCGTTGTGTAGGGATTGCCGGTCACGTACGCCGTGGTCCCGTCGCGGCGATAGGTCACGTAGTTCGTCTCGGTCTCGCCGGAGTAGGGGACCTTGCCCGATCCGTAGACGTTCTTGTCCACGTAGGAGGTGTTGTCGAACATGGAGGGGTCGGTCCAGGAGCCGTAGAAGCCCAGAATGGGGATGGAGTGCTCCACGTCCAGCTTCTCGCCGTCGGAGGAGACGGCGCTGCTCTCAACGAAGGTGTAGCCCTCAAGATAAGCGCCGGCAGGGTAGCGGGCGTCAAATTCCGTCATGTCCTCCGGCACGGTGATCGTGACTTGGACGGTTCTGGCGGAGCCGGCGGGAACTGTTACGGAGGTCACGTTCTTGCCGGCCACGGTGTAGGTCACGGGCCAGTCGAGATCCGCCGTGGAGCGGGACATCATCGGATATTCGCCGGATTCGTCGCGCGCCTGGGTGAACAGATCGGTGCGCAGGGCGTAGGTCTGAGCCCGGTTTGCCAGATTGTTCAGCTCGAAGGAGTAGGTCCAGCCGCCGGAGCGCGCGGGCAGGTCGCCAAGCTCCGCCTTGACCTTGCCGTCTTCGCCGGAGATCGTGGCATCTGCGCCCATAAAGACCACCGTGGAGGCATGGATCGCCCGGTGTACGTTGGCAAGGCCCGCGCCGACCTGAATGGTGGGGTAGTAGGGGCCGGTCTCGGAGCCGACGTGCATCGGCACGGCTGTGGACATCAGAAGGCTCTGGGCGATCTGACGGGTGGTATGACCGGGGAGGGAAACGTGATTCTCACGCAGATACTGGCCGAGGGTCGCGGTCAGACCCGCAACGTGCGGGGCGGCCATGGAGGTGCCGGACATGATCTCATACTGATCGGCGCCGCCCACGGTGGCGTAGGAGGTGTCCAGATGCGTGCCGTTCAGAGAATAGATCTCGCCGCCGGGGGCGGTGATCTCGGGCTTCAAGATCAGCGAGCCGGGCACGCCCCAGGAGGAAAAATCGCTCATCTCGGGGTTGTCGGCGGCGAGAGCGCTGATCATTTCTGCGGTCACGGTCACCGTGCCGGTATAATAGGGGACGGAGCCAGCGCTGTGGGCGGCGGAGGCGGCCTTGATCGCGTTTGCGTCGTCCAGCGTGATGGAGACCATCGGGAAGGTGCCGGTGTAGGAGCCCAAAGACATGTTGACGGCTCCCGCCGTGTTGTTGGCGACGATCAGGGCCTTGGGATTGTAGGAAATCAGATTGTTGCCCTTTTCAAAGAAGGAGATGTCGCCTCGGTTGCAGAGGACGACCTTCCCGGCCAGACCGACAGCGGCGTCAACGGCGGCGTAATCCTCTGCGCTGCCCGGGGCGTCCACGTAAACGTATTCGTAGCTGCCTGCGATTGTGGTCAGCTTCGCGCCGCTGGAGTCGGTCTCGTTATAGAAAACCGTCTGGCTGCCGTTGAAGGTCATCGGGGTGCCGGTCAGACCGGTGTTGTCGGCGGAGGCCACGCACAGACTGTTGACGTAGGTGCCGGGGCTGCCGCCGGTGTGCATGTAGACGTCCTCGATATAGAGCTCCTGCTGATCGTTCGTCAGCATATAGGCGAAGTCGTAGGCGTTGCCCGCGGAGATGGAAACCACCGTTTTGGGGTTTATCACGGGGTCGGAGAGCTTGTTCAGGGTGGCCTGGTAGGATGCGGAATAGGTGAAGCCCTGGATCGAGCTGCCGAGGGAGAGGTTCACCGCGTCGCAGCCGAGAACGATGGCGTCCTCGATGGCGACCATGTAGTCGGAATCGTAAGCGCCGCCGCTTGCGCCGAAGACCTTCATAATGAAGAGCTGCGCGTCGGGAGCCATGCCGACGGCGTGAACGGTTTCCGCTGCGTCCGCGTAGGCGTCGCCGTCCTTGACGAAGCGGTTGGCTGCCGCAATACCCGCCACGTGCGAGCCGTGCTCGCCCTGGGTGTCGCTCAGGTGGTTGATTTTGGTGTTCGAGTCCACGTAGTTGTAGCCAAAGGGGATCTTCTCGTTGAGGTAGGTCGCGCCGGAGCCGTTGAGCTGATCCTTGACCGCGCTGAGCTCGGCGGCGGTAAAGAGGCTGACGCTCTTTCCGGTCTGCTCAATGGCGTAGCGGAAGGCGTCCGCATCCATGGACCGGTGGGTCGTGTCCAGACCGGTGTCGATGATGGCGATGCGGGAGGCCGCGCCGGTGTAGCCTTCGGCCCAGGCGCTTCGCGCCCCGACCATGTATTCAGAGGTGTTGGCGGTGTTCGGGCTGTCGCCGTCTTCGCGCTCTGCCGGAACGGGCGCGTCGTAGCGGTTTTCCGGGAAAACGTTCTTGACGCCGGGAATGGACTTGATCTTCGCAATGTCGCCGCAGCGGACGTTCGCGGAGATCGCGTTCATCGCAAGGGTAATGTTCCACTTGACGTCCAACGCGGCGCCGGTGGCTGCCTCGATCCTGGCGGTCAGGGCGTCCTGGCTGCTGCGCAGGCTCCGCCGGTAGGAAACCGCCTCGGCGTTTTCGGCGACGCGATCCGTGCTGTAGCCTGCGTCGAGGGTTGAGGCCCGGTCAAGCTCGATCGTCACGCGGACAAGCTCATCCGGGGCGTGTTCTTCCGGATCCGTCTGCACTTCGGGAACGTGTGCTTCGGCGGCCTTGTCTGTTTGTGGGCTCGCATACGCGGGAGGCGCAACAGAAAAAACCATCGTCAGCGTCAGCAGCAGACAGATCAGCCGTAGGTGCGCTTTGCGGTTCATCATAATGATTTCTCCTTGTGTGTTTGTCGTCCGGACGGCGCTCGACGCGCCGGGCCAGCTTGGCCCTTATTATGGCATAATTCCGCAAGAAAATCAATATCAAGATCGGATTTCTGCAGCTTCTGCTGCCGCCCGGATCAGAATAAACGGAACCGGACCCCGGCGCTGGTTTTTTCAGCGCCGGGGTCCGGCAATGCGTCTGCTGCGATCATCCGAGGCGTCTGCCGCAGATGAAACGGGAGGAATAATAGGTCTCGCTGAGGCTGGAGATCACAACGCCGACGCGGGAGTTGGCGGCGTGGATGAACTGACCGTTGCCGATGTACATGCCCGCGTGGGTGGCGCGGACGGAAGAGGTGTAGGTACGCTCGAACAGGACGATGTCGCCGGGCTTGAGATCGGCGCGGCTGACGTAGGTGCCGTAGCTGAGCTGATCGTTGGCGGAGCGTCCGATCCGGATGCCGAAGTGCTTGGCGACGTACCAGGTCAGACCGGAGCAGTCAAAGCCGGTGGAGGGGTCCTTGCCGCCCCAAACGTAGCGGTAGCCCAGGAAGTTCTTCGCGTAGGCGACCATCTGCTCGCCCAGGGTAGAAGCGGCGGCGGAGCTGCTCGCGGAGGAGCTGCTCGTGGAGGAGCTGCTTGAAGACGTGCTGCTGCTCTTGGAAGAGCTGCTGCCCGTGGAAGCGCTGCTGCTTGCAGCGGTCGTGCTGGTCTTGGCGGAGGTGCTCGCCTCATGGTAAGTGTTGCCGGGGCTGCCGTAGTTGTCGTAGGGCTTCTCCAGCAGGGTCAGAAGGTCGCTGCGAACGTAGCCGGTCTGGCCCTCGTAGGTGACCTTATACCACTCGCAGTTAAAGCCGATGATGAAGCAGACGTCACCCTTCGGCGCCTGATCCACGATGGCGGTATCGGTGCCGGGACCCTTGCGGATGTTGGTGACGGCGTCAAAGCTGGCATAGCCGAGGCGGACGTTCTTCCGCTCCCGGAGATCGAGGTAGTCCTTGTGCATATAACCGATCTCCAGATTGCAGTTGACCAGATACCAGTCGTCAACTTCCCGGATGATCACAACGGCGTCGCCGTAATAGGCCTTGCCGATCACTTCGCTGTCGGTGTTGGGCTTCGCCCGCAGACGCAGGCAAGAGGTGGTAACGATGCCGATTCCGGTTTTCAGCTCCGTTGCCATGGCGGGGATCGCCATGCCGGCCAGGATGGAAAGGGCCAGGATCAAACAGAGCATTCCTTTGCAGATTCGTTTCATAAGTACCCTCGCTTTCAGAATTACTTGGAAGACAGGGCGCGGTCGAGCCAAACGGCGCCGACGTCAAGCGCGGTGTAGAAGCCTTCCTTCTCGGTTTTCTTTACGATCCGGTCTCTGGGACGGGCGGTCTGGTCGGTCAGCTGGAGCTGAACGGAGACCTTCGTCGCGAGCTTGAGATCGCTGAAATCCTTCGACTCGAGAACCTGGAGGATTACGATGTGCGAATCCGCCATGGAGCCGTAATAACAAATGTTGTCCTTGCGCATCAAGGGATGGCCCTTGTACATGAGACCCTCTTGGTCAGCCATAAGAGCACCTCCTAACTTAATGTAACCAAATTGTAACTCATTGTGATGGATTTGTCAAGTATTAAGTTTCGAAAATGACAATTTCTTGCCGGATTCTTAACAAAAGAACACAATTTGGTCCGAATGCCGGGAATAATCAGGCTTCTGAAAGCGAGGATAAATATGAAATTGTTACAGGGAAGGGCAAGCTCTGCCCCTTCCGGACAAATCGGGGCCGGCCCTTGCGAGCCAGCCCCGATTGGCCCCCGACGAAGCGGGAACGCTCAGTCGAACAGATAGTGGCGCACGATCTCCTGCAGGACGTCGTCGCGATCCAGACGGCAGATCATGGCGCGGGCGTTGTTGTGGTTGGTAATGTAGGTCGGGTCCTCGGAAAGGAGATAGCCCACGATCTGATTGATGGGGTTATAACCCTTCTCGGTCAGAGAGGTGTAGACGGACATCAGAATCCGCTTCATTTCCTCGTGATCCTCTGAGGGGACCCTGTACTTGATGGTATGATCTTCCATTGGGAGAACCTCCTTTCGGGGCGGATCGCCCCGCAGCACATTACCGTCATTTTAGCCGATTTCACCGTGATTGTAAAGGGGAATCCGGTAAAATTTTCAAAATATTTTTATTTTTCCTTCCGGACAAAGAAGAAACCGAAGGTGTTTGGCCCGCAGTGGGTGGAGATCGCGGCGGAGGCCGGGGCTACGATCAGCTGCTTGCAGCCGGTCTTCTCCCGGACGTAGGCCAGCAGCTCCTCCAGGAACTCGGGGTTCTGAATGGTGTGGTTCACGTAAACCAGATCGGTCTCCAGCTCGGGCAGCCTGGAGAGGCGGTCGTCGATGTAGTCGTAGACGCACTTGTTGTAGGGGCCGCGGAACTTCTTGCCGACGTGCATCCCGCCGTCCTCGATCACGATTTCCGGACGCACGCGCAGGATGTTCGCGCCCAGGGCCGCCACGGTGGAGCAGCGCCCGCCCTTGTGCAGGAATTCCAGGGTTTCGATGATGAAGCTGCCCTCGATCCGCTCGCGGTAGGCCTCCAGATGGGCCGTCAGGGCTGCGGGGTCTTCGATGCCGCAGCGGATGGCCTCCAGGATGATCATGGAGCTGCCGCCGGCCAGGTTCTTGGTGTCCAGGACCCAGACGTTTCCGACGGCCTGGGCTGCGACGCAGGCGTTCTGGTAGCAGCTTGAGATGCCGGAGCTCTTGGCGAAGTGGACGATCGGCAGGCCCTCCGAAGCCAGCGAGCGGAACCATTTTTCATAGTCGTCGGGATTGGCGGCGCTGGTCTGGGCCAGCTTGCCGGTGCGTTTGACGAAGCCGAGCAGGTCTTCCTGCGTGACGTCGGGCCAGTCGGGCAGGGTCTCGTCGCCCAGGGTGACGTAGCTGGGGATGATGCGCAGATCGAGCTCGCGGATCATGTCAGCCGGCATATCCAGCGTGCTGTCGGCGGATAAGATGATCGTTTTCATAACTAAACTCCTCGTGATGGTTTCGCTCAGCGGCGGATTGCCCCAAGCTCACGGTCCAGAGCCGCGAGGATCTTTTCCATGGCAGGCTCAATGTCGCTGTCGGTCAGAGTGCGTTCGTCAGCGCGGAAGACGAGCGAGAAGGCGACGCTCTTCTTGCCGGGCACGATGCCCACTCCACGGTAGATGTCGAACAGGGAGACGGAGCGCAGCAGCTTCCCGCCGGCCCGTGCGATGCAGGTTTCCAGAGCGCCGACGGTAACCTTTTCGTCGCAGACCACGGCCAGGTCGCGGCTGGTAGCAGGGAACTTGGGCAGGGGCTTGAAGGTCTTGTCGCCGTCCAGAACGGTCAACAGCTCGGTGAAGTCCAGCTCCGCCGCGTAGACCGCGCCGTCGATCTCATAGGCTGCGGAGACCAGCGGATGAACCTGACCGAACAGACCGAGCCGCTTGCCGTCCACCACCACGGCGGCGCAGCGGCCGGGGTGCCAGCTCGGATCGTCGGTCACGGCCTCAAAGCTGGGCTGCCGGGCGTTGATCGCCTTGAGGATGGCCTCGATCGCGCCCTTGAGCGTGAAGAAGTCGCCTTCGCCGTAGCCGCCCAGCATCAGATGCTTGGGCTCGTAGGGCAGCTCCTCGCCCGCCACCGGGAAGTAGACCTTCGCAATTTCATAGAGCTTGGCGCTCTTGTTGTGGTGGGCGGCGTTGCGGGCCAGAATGTCCAGCATCGAGGGCAGGGCCGTCGTGCGCATCACGGAGGTATCCTCGCCCAGGGGGTTCAGAATGCGGAGCTGATTGCGGCGCGGGTCGTCTGCGGGAACGCGGATCTTGTCCAGCCCCGTCGGGGAGACGAAGGAGTAGGTGATGATCTCGCTGTAGCCCATGGCGCGGGCGGCAGCTCCGGCCAGATTCTCGAGCCGCTGGGCCTCGGAATAGCCGCCGCGGGTGGTCTCGCCGCGCATCAGGGTGGTGGGGATGTCGTTGTAGCCGTAGAAGCGGGCGACCTCCTCGGCCACGTCCGCAGTCCGGCGAAGGTCGGGCCGCCAGGAGGGGACCTGAATCATGCCGTCCGCGACCTCGATCTGCTCGCGGCGCAGATATTCGATCATTTGCGCCTCGGAGATGTCGGTGCCGAGCAGACGGTTGATCTTTTCCGGCTCCAGGGGCAGGACGACGGGCTCGGGGATCTCGTTGAGAATGTCGATCACGCCGTCTACGACCTCGCCCGCGCCGAGCAGCTCAACCAGCTCGCAGGCGCGGTTGACTGCAGGAAGGGTCAGCATCGGGTCGATGTTCTTTTCATATTTGGAGGAAGCGTCCGTGCGCATGCCCAGAGCGAGGGCCGTCTTGCGGATGGAGGTGCCGTCAAAGTTGGCGGACTCAAACACGACGTCCGTGGTGTCGGCAACGATCTCGGAGTTCTCGCCGCCCATGACGCCGGCCAGACCCACGGGGCGGGTCTCGTCGGCAATGACCAGCATTTCGGGCTTCAGGCGGCGCTCCACGCCGTCGAGGGTGATCAGACTGCGATCTTCACCCGCGCGCCGGACGATGATTTTCCCGCCTTTGACGTAGCGGTAGTCAAAGGCGTGCATCGGCTGACCGTACTCCACCATCACGTAGTTCGTGATATCGACGATGTTGTTGATGGGCCGGATGCCCGCTGCGCGCAGGCGCTGGCGCATCCACTTGGGCGAGGGGGCGACCTTGACGTTCCGGATCATGCGGGCGGAGTAGCGTCTGCACAGATCGGGATCCGGGGTCTCCACGTCCAGCAGCTCGGTCAGCACGCCCGGGCCGCCGCCTTTGACCACGGGCTCGTGGAGGCGGAGCGGGACGTTGAAGGCCGCTGCGGTCTCGCGGGCCAGACCGATCAGGGAATAGCAGTCGGGACGGTTGTTCGTGATCTCAAACTCAACCACGGAATCGTTCGTTCCCATGACCTCGTTGATGTCCTGCCCGACCTCGGCGCCCTCGTCGTTGAGGATCCAGATGCCGTCGTCGCAGGCGTCGGGGAAGTCGTTCTTGGTCAGACCAAGCTCCTGAATGGAGCAGAGCATGCCGTTGGAGGCCACGCCCCGGAGCTTGCCCTTTGTGATGTGCGTGCCGCCTGCCAGCCAGGAGTTGTGCAGGGCGGCGGGGACCAGGTCGCCCTGGCGGACGTTCTGCGCCCCGGTGACGATCTGGACGGGCTCGGCCTCGCCCACGTCGATCTGGCAGACCCACATATGGTCGGAGTTCTCGTGCCGGACGATGGAGAGGACCCGACCGACCTTGACGTTGCGGATGGTCTCGTCCAGACGGGCGGTGGTTTCCACCTTTTGCCCGGCGATGGTCATGATCTCATCATATTCACGATCCGTGGCCTCAATGTCCACGAATTCCTTGAGCCAATTTCTGGAAATGTTCATTCTCTGTTTCCTCCCTTGTCAGAACTGTTCGAGGAACCGCACGTCGTTCTCGAAGATGAGCCGCAGATCGGAGATCTGGAAGCGGCGCATTGCCATACGCTCCAGACCGATGCCGAAGGCGAAGCCGGAATAGACGTCCGGGTCGATGCCGCAGCCCTCCAGAACCTTCGGGTGAACCATGCCCGCGCCGAGCAGCTCGATCCAGCCCTCGCCCTTGCAGGTGGGGCAGCCGGCGCCGTGGCACTTGAAGCACTGCACGTCCAGCTCGCAGCTCGGCTCGGTGAAGGGGAAGTGGTGGGGACGGAAGCGAACCACGCAATCCTCGCCGTAGAGGGCCTTCACAAAGGCCTCGAGCGTGCCCTTCAGATCCGCCATCGTGATGCCCTTGTCGATGACCAGACCCTCGATCTGGTGGAACATCGGGGAGTGCGTGGCGTCCACCTCGTCCTTGCGGAAGACGCGGCCCGGAGCCAGGATGCGGATGGGCGGCTTGCCGATGGCCTCCATTGCGCGGATCTGCATCGGGGAGGTCTGGGTGCGCAGCAGGACGGAGCTGTCCTCCTTCAGATAGAAGGTGTCCGACCAGTCGCGGGCGGGGTGGCCTTCCTCAGTATTCAGCTTGGTGAAGTTGTACTCTGCCAGCTCGACCTCCGGGCCTTCCAGAATCCGGAAGCCCATGCCGATCGCGGCCTCCTTGACTTCGTCCAGGGCGATGTTCATCGGGTGCCGGTGTCCGAGCGTCGGCGCGGTCCCGGGTACGGTGACGTCCACTGCCTCAGCCTCCAGACGGGCCTCCAGGGCGGCGGCGGCAAGCTCCTTTTTGCGCTGCTCCAGCGCTTCCTCGATGCCGGCGCGGACGGAGTTGGCAAGCTGGCCCATGACGGGGCGCTCCTCGGCGGAGAGCTTGCCCATGGTTTTCAGGACGGCGGTGAGCTCGCCCTTCTTGCCCAGGATCTTGATGCGCAGCGACTCCAGATCGGCGGATTCTTTTGCCTGCGCAAGGGCCTCCAGCGCGGAGACCCGGATGCGTTCGAGTTGTTCTTTCATAGGTTGATCTGCTCCTTCGAGTGAATAATAAACAAAAAAACGGCCCTTCTCCCCACGTTCGGGGACGAAAGACCATGCTTCCGCGGTACCACCCGCGATTCGCCGGAGAGCCGGCGCGCTTGATCGCCTTAACGCGGCGCATACGGCGGATCCTACGCAGAAGCCTGACGGCTTCGTTCAGACCAGCGGCTCCCGGGAGAAGGCCCGCACGGTTTCCGGCGGATGCTCGCACCGACCGCATCCTCTCTTGCGCCGGAGGAAACCGGGGACAGCCCGATCCTCGCCTGTACCGCCGGGCAAGCCCGGCAATTTACATCGGAAGCAGTATATCACAGCCGGGCGGGAATTGCAAGCGAAAAAACCGCTTTTTCGGAAAAAACCGAAGAAAGCCGGGCCGCCGCGCCGACAGAACGGCGCGGCGGCCCGGCGGGGCCTTACCGGTCAAGGAGGGGGAAGTCCGCCGGCAGATTCCGGCAGTGCGCCTCGGGGACGGTCTCCTTCAGGCGGTTGATGATTCGGTCCGCCCAGTGGTTTTCAAAGAACTCGCAGCGCAGATAGTCCACGCCGTTATAGTTCGTGTCGTCGAATTCCAGCGCCTGCGCCGGGCAGCCGCCCTGGCACCAGCGGTGATAGGGGCAGGCCATGCACTTCGGATTTGCCCGCTGATGGTCCGCGATCGAGGTACCGACCAGCTCCGCCAGACGGGAATGCTCCAGCGCGTCGCGCAGGTGCATCTTCGTCAGATCGGCGAAGTTCTCCTGCATTCCGTTCATGCCCGCGATGGCAATGCAGGGGGTCAGCTTTCCGTCGCCGTTGAGCAGGAAAGCGTGATAGGTGGAGCTGCATACCGTGTGGGTATTGAAGTCGCAGGGAGGCTTGATCGGCAGCAGATCGTATTCATAGCTGCCGGGGTAGAGCTCTGCGATTCGGTTCAGGGTGACCTTGATGTGCTTGCCGTCGGCATAGTAACAGGGCAGATAGTCCAGATAGGCCTGGAAGATCTCGGCCTGCGAGAGGGTCAGACCCTCGCCGTTTTTCAGCCATTCGCCCACTTCCAGCATCCGGTTGATGATGGCCAGCGACGCGCCGACGTCGGCCAGACGATTGATCGACTCGCGCAGGACGCCCACGTTTTTCCGGTGGAGGGTCATGGCGCTGGAGGTGGTGAAGCCGCGGCGGGCCAGCAGCTCGAATTTTCCCATCAGTTGTTTTTCCGCGCCGGGGATGCCGCGCAGCCAGTCGTGCCAGCCCACGCCGTCAAAGCTCATGGCAAAGATCGGCCGCACGCCGCGATCCTCCAGGGCGTCCAGCAGACGCTCGTTGACCAGGGCGCCGTTCGTGGCGATCTGCGTGACCGTGATGTCATGCTTGCACAGCTCGTCCACGAGGGTCAGGAAATCCTCGCGTACCAGCGGCTCGCCGCCGGTGAGCGTGACCGCGTGGATTCCGACCTCAGCCATCTCGCGGATGATGCGCAGACATTCAGCCGTGGGCAGCTCGCCGAAGCGGGCGTCCGGCGCGGAGAGGAAGCAGTGGCGGCAGCGGTAGTTGCACCGTCCCGTGATGCTCCACTTGCCCAGCCCGATCAGATGGTTGGGATAGGACCGATACTGCTTTGCCTTCGCTCCGCGCGCACAGCGGGTGATCCAGCCGCGCCGCTCCAAGGCCAGGGCCTCGTCGCGGACGGCCTGGGGCAGCATCGGCAGGTTGAAGTTGACAGCCGCGTTTGCCATGTCCAAAACGGCCTGACGAATCCCGCTGACCGGGTGGAACTTCATCGGAAACAGTTCGATCACGGCGTGGGGATAGTCCGTCCAGCCGCCGTAGTAGATTCCGTCCGCCTGACGGTAGTACAGGGAGTCTGCCTGCAGAGATTCCGCTGTCTCGGAGGCGAGAGCCAGAAGCGCAAGATCCATGGGATTCTCCTTTGCCCGCCCGAACCGAATGGGCGGTGTCCGCTATAATCGTATCAAAACCGGGACTTGCCCGGGAAAACACATAGAGAGGGCCTGGGAGGACCCCAGGCCCAGGGGGATCATGGACTCATTAGATGATGAAGCCGGTATCGGTGCCGCAGTTGAAGGTGGTGGTGGGCTCTTCGGGAGTGGTGGGCTCTTCGGGGTTGGAAGCGGTGCAGATATCCTTCATGTCGAACTTCACGAGGTTCAGGATGGGCTTCTCAAACATTGTGGTTGATCTCCTTTCTTTTGTGATCCGCGCGGGGTAAGCCGACGCGGTGAGCAGAGGGCATGCTATCCCATATCTACTCCAGTTTATTATAGCGACCTTCTGCTGAAAAGGCAAGTAAAGTATGTGAAGCTTTTGTGATGATTCATATTAAGTACATCGATCTATACGGAAGCGAACCGAGCGCTTGGAGAAAAATTTCGTTCTTTCCGGGCCCTGGCGCGCCTATACTGCATCATGGAGGGCGTGCGCTGCCGATCCTCCGTGATGCGTTGTTTGACGCCGCGTGAACGCAAGCCGCGCAGGAAGGGGGGAGCGGAATGCAGACAGTCCGAACCGCGCGGGAGCTCCTGCGCCGGGCCTGCCGGGCGGAGGCGGCGGTCTACGCAGCCTACGCCGCCTATTTTATGGCGCTTTCGGTATTCCCCGGGACCCTGCTTGCCGTTGGTCTGCTGCACGCGGCCCAGGTCCCTGCGCAGACGATCCGAAGTCTTGTGAGCGGGGTCGTGCCGCGTGCGCTGCTGCCGCTGCTGGATTATATGGTGGAGGAGCTCTATGCAGGTCTCGAGCCCCCGTCTCTGTCGCTCTCCGCGGCGGCTGCTCTCTGGTCTGCCTCCCAGGGCGTGTACAGCATATGCCTCGGCCTGAACCGGGTCTACGGGGTCCCGCCGGGGCGCAGACGGCTCCGTACCCGCCTGCGCTGCCTGGGCTTCACGGTCCTCGGCCTGTGCGTGGTGGCGCTTGCGGGGGTTCTGCATCTGGCAGGGCAGGAGCTGCTTCGCCTGCTCTCCCGCTCCGAGGACCCGGCGGCGCGGTTTCTCCTGCGTCTGATCCGGGCCAGAACGCCGGTCACGCTTCTCCTGCTCTCGGCCTTTTTTACGGTGCTGTACTGCGCCATGCCGGGCCGACCGGTCACGGTTCGCTCCGCCCTGCCCGGGGCCTTTGGCGCAGCGGGGGGCTGGATGCTGTTTGCGCGGGCCTTTTCGCGCTATGCCGAGGCGAGCGGCGCCTACGACCGCTACTATGGCAGTCTGTCCGTCATGGCGCTTGCGATGCTCTGGCTCTACGCCTCGATGCTTCTGCTCTTTTGCGGCGGGGTCCTGAACCGCTTGCTGGAGCAGCGGCGAAGCCGTTCTGCATAGGTTCCGTATTTTTGGGCATACTGATCCCGAAATTGCTTCGGGAGGTTCTGCCATGCAGCCGCTTCGCAACGGAAAAACGCTTCTCTTTCCCAACCGGCCCGTTCTTGCGGGCTGGGCCTCGGCAGGGGGGAAGAAGGAGGCCGAGGGTCCGCTCTCGGATTGGTTCGACCTGAAACTCTCCGAGGGCCACTTCCACGAAAAGACCTGGGAGAAGGCCGAATCCAGGATGCAGCGCATGACCCTCGGCTGCCTGCTCAAAAAGACCGGTCTGAAAACGAACGACGTGGACGCCGTCTTCTCCGGCGATCTGCTCAATCAGTGCATCGGCTCCACGTTCGCCCTGCGGGCCACCGGTCTTCCGGTCCTGGGTCTCTACGGGGCCTGCTCCACGATGGCGGAGGGGCTGCTGCTTGCCGCTGCTGCGGTCAACGCGGGCTATTGCAGCCGGGCCGTGGCGATGACTTCGTCCCACTTTGCCTCCTCGGAGCGCCAGTACCGTTTCCCCCTGGGCTACGGCGGTCAGCGGACGCCCACGGCACAGTGGACCGTGACCGGCTGCGGCGCGGTCCTGTTGCGCGAGGGGAGCGGCGGCCCGGCTGTCACGGCTGCGACGCCGGGGGCCATTGCGGATAAGGGCGTCAAGGACGCGAACAACATGGGCGCGGCGATGGCCTTTGCCGCCTATCAGACGATCCGCGCCCATCTGGAGGAAACCCGCCTTTCTCCGGAAGACTTCGACGCCATCGTGACCGGCGACCTGGGCTGGCTGGGCCACGAGCTGGTCGCGGAGCTCTTTCGCCGCGACGGCGTCCGTCTGGACGGGCGCTATCTCGACTGCGGCCTGATGATCTACGACCGGGCGCGGCAGGACGTCCACTGCGGCGGCTCCGGCTGCGGCTGCTCGGCCTCCGTCCTCTGCGGCAAGCTCCTGGGGGAGATGAAGCGCGGGACCTGGAAGCGGATTCTGTTCTGCGGGACCGGGGCCCTGCTCTCTCCGGTCTCGGTCCAGCAAAAGGAGTCCATCCCGGCCATCTGCCACGCGGTGCAGATCGAACAGTGAGGTGCCAATGATATTTCTTCGTGCGTTTCTGGTGGGCGGCGCGATCTGCGTCGTCGGCCAGCTCTTGATCGACAAAACCGGCCTGACCCCGGCCCGTATCCTGACGGGCTTCGTGGTCGCGGGCGTCGTCCTCGGCGGACTGGGTCTGTACGGCCCTCTGGCCGACTGGGCGGGAGCCGGGGCAACGGTTCCGCTGACCGGCTTCGGAAACCTGCTGGCAAAGGGCGTCCGCGCCGCCGTGGACGAGCAGGGTCTGCCCGGCGTTCTGACCGGCGGCGTCACCGCCGCAGCAGGCGGGATCACGGCCGCGGTCTTCTTCGCCCTGTTGATGGGCTTGATTTTTTCTCCAAAGGACAAGTGATTTGACAAGCCCCCCGGCCTGTGCTATAATCAGGCCATCCTGATCATCCGGGGGCGCGTTTATGGAACAAAAGTCCCTCTTTGCAAAGCTGCGCATCATCTTTCCCAGGCGGGAGCGGCGTTTTTTCGTCGTACTGATGGTTTTGATCCTGATCCAGACCCTTTTTGATTTCCTGGGCGTTTCTCTGATCCTTCCCTTCGTCAATCTGCTGATCCGCCCCGATAATCTGGCACGGCAGGGCTGGTATCGGCTCTTTGTCTCGCTCACGCCGGACGTGGACCAGAGCGGTCGGATGCTGATCCTGGTCGTGGCGATCATCGTGGTCTACGCGGTCAAAAATCTCTTTGCGATCTATATGACCGTCGTACAGAAGACCTTTCTGATCCGCAACCAGATGGAGACCTCTGCGCGCCTGCTCGACTGCTACCTGCGCAAGCCCTATACCTTCCACCTGGCCCACAACACGGCGGAGATCGTCCGCGACATCAACACCGACGTCTCCAGCGCCTACGCCCTGGTATCGAATCTGATCAGCATCGTCACGAGCGGGCTGATCAGCCTCCTGCTGATCGCCTATCTGATCCTGGTGGACCTCTGGCTGACGCTCAGCATCGTCGCCGGTCTGGTCGTCTATTCCGCGGTCTACTATCTGGTCGTGCGCAGACGGCTCAAGCAGATCGGTCAGGTGACGCGCGGCCTGCGGATGTCCATGCTCAAGACGGTCCAGCAGTCCGTGGGCGGCATCAAGGAGGTCAAGCTGATGGGGCGCGAGCGCTTCTTCGTGGAGGAATACCGCGCCGACGCGAAGGACTTTGTGAAGAACTACCGCCGTCACGCGATCCTCTCCGGCGTGCCGCGTCATCTGGTCGAATTTCTCTGCATCGGCGGCGTCCTCGGTCTGGTGGCGGTCAAGATCGCCACGCACGCCGACCTCAGCGCAGTTGTGGGCAGCCTCTCCGCCTTTGCGGTCGCATCCATTCGCCTGCTGCCCAGCGCGAACACGATCAACGCATCGATCAACGCCGTCTCCTATTATACGCCCGGCCTTGACGCGGTCTGCCAGACCGTTTCCGAAAGCCGGGAGACCGAAGCCTCCGCCCCGCCGGAGCGCCGTCCGGTCTCGAACCGCGCACGCGCGGACATCACGGTGGACGGACTCCGTTTCACCTATCCCGGCGCGGAGAAGCCCGTCCTCTCCGGCGTCAGCCTGACCGTCCGGGCCGGAACGAGCGTCGGCGTGGTCGGCGCGACCGGGGCAGGGAAGACCACCCTCGTGGATCTGATCCTCGGTCTGCTGGAGCCGCAGTCCGGCACGATTCGCTTCGGCGGGGCCGATATCCGGGACGATATTCCCGCCTGGCAGAGCCGGATCGGCTACATTCCGCAGAATATCTACCTGGTCGATGAATCCATCCGGGCCAACGTGGCCCTTGGCGTCAAGGACGCGGAGATCGACGAGGCCCAGGTCTGGAGAGCCCTGGAATCCGCCCAGCTCGCGGACTTCGTCCGCGGCCTGAAGGACGGACTGGATACCGTGATCGGCGAGCGGGGCGTCCGACTCTCCGGCGGCCAGCGCCAGCGCATCGGCATTGCCCGCGCCCTGTATTACGACCCGGATATCCTCTTTCTCGACGAGGCGACCTCCGCCCTCGATACCGAGACCGAGCGGGCCGTCATGGAATCGGTCCGCAGTCTGAGCGGGGAGAAGACCTGCATCATCGTCGCCCACCGCCTCACCACCATCGAGCACTGTGACGAGGTATACGAGGTCCGTGACGGGACCGTCCGCCGCCAGCGCCCGGAATAAGCGAGTCAGACCATCGGCAATGCCCCGTGCCGGTGGTCTTGCCTTTTGCGGAGCATCCGGTCCAAAAATTCAAAAAAGGACTTGACAGATTCAGACGATTGTGATAGTCTATGTATAGACTACTGCAATCGTCTGTTCATTTGGGAGGTAAGCATGAAGCTGTTTGATTCGGAGCTCCGTCTGATGGAGCTGATCTGGGACGAGGACGGGATCACCGCAAAGGAGCTCTCTCTGCGGGCTGCGGAAACGATCGGATGGAACAAGAATACGACCTACACTGTTCTCAAAAAGCTGGTGGCAAAGGATGCCGTGGAGCGGCTGGAGCCGGGCTTCCGCTGCGTAGCCCGCATCACCAGAGAGCAGGTCGCCGCCGAAGAGACCGAAGGCCTGATCTCCAAGCTCTACCGGGGCTCAAAGAAGGCCTTTTTCGCCGCCTTTCTCCAGCGTGAGAACCTCTCCGACGCCGAGCTTGACGAGCTTCGCGCCATGATCGACCGCCATGAAGAGTGACGTTTTCTATTGGGTCCTGAACCTCAGTCTGCACGGAGGCCTGGTCTGCCTGCTGGTTCTGGGTCTGAGGCGCGTTCGCTTCCTGCCGCGGCGGGTGGTCTTCTGCCTGTGGCTCGCGCCTCTGCTTCGGCTGATTCTTCCGGTGGCCCTCTCCCTGCCGGTCAGCTTCACGGCCGTGCTGCAGCGGATGGGTTCCCGGACCGTATCCATTCCCGGTCCCGGCGACGGAGCGATCGAATGGCAGGCGATGAACACCGTCCAGGCCGCCAGGAACTATTTCCCGATCGTCTATCGAACCGACGCCCTGCGCAGTCTGTTCGAGACCTGCGCGCTGATCTGGGCCGTCGCTGCCGCAGCCTGCCTGCTGACGCTGACCGTCCTCTACGTCCTGACCCTGCGCGAAGCCCGCGGCGGGCAGGAGATCCAAAAAGGCGTCTGGGCATCGGAAAAGGTCGCTGCGCCGGGGCTGGTCGGCGTGCTCCGCCCGCGGATCCTGGTTCCCGTCGGCATGCGCGGACGGCTGCTCGACTTCGTCGTGGCCCACGAAACCGTCCACCGGCGCAGATGCGATAATCTCTGGCGCGTTCTGGCTCTGCTGGTCTGCTGCGTCCACTGGTTCAACCCCATCGTCTGGTGGAGCCTCAAGCGCTTTTTCGAGGATATGGAGCTCGCCTGTGACGAGGCCGTCGTGCGCGGACTGAACGCCGCAGATCGCAAGAACTACGCCATCGCCCTGCTCAGCGCAGCAAAGGGGCGCGATCTCTTCGTCTCCGCCTTCGGCGGAGCGAAGCTCCGCGTCCGCGTGGAGCGGGTGCTCTCTTACCGGAAGCTGACCCTTGGCGCCGCGCTCTGCTTCGCGGCCCTGACCGCCGCCGTCGTGCTCACGCTGGCGGCCTGAAAGGAGAGACTATGAAACGATTGACCATCCTTCTGCTGGCCTGCGTTCTGCTGACCGCCTGCACGACCCATGTCGCGCCTGCTGCCCCCGTCCCGGACCGGACCAACCCGCCGGAGGCTTCCACGCAGACAGCCACGATGGAAACGGGAGAGGAGGCCCCGATGGAAACCGCGTCGGAATCGATCCGGGCGCTGCTGCCTGATATCCCGGCAGAATCCGCGTACGGGAACAGCGTGAGCTACGCAGGCGTCACGACCGAACAGCTTGAAGATTATGTAAACAAAATGCAGGAGCAGGGCTTCGAGGTCCTGCGCGAGGAGAAGACCGTGCTGCTCTACCGCAGCGACGCGATCTTGCGGCTTGTGTACGGGCTGTGGGAAGATCGTTCGCTGACCGTTGAAGCCTATGCTGCCGCGCCGGACGCGCAGCCCATCGACCTGCAGGAGCTCTCCCGGAAGCTGGAGGCCGCGCCGGACGATTGCCTGGGAGCCATATTGACCTTGACCTCGGATTACGATCCGTCGAACGCGGCCCCTTCCGAACCGGCGGAGCTGATCTGCGCGCTGACGGTCAGCTCTGCGGAGGTCCGGTCGCAGACCGGTCTGGATCGCTGCGTCTGCGTCCGAACATCCCCGGAGGAAGGCTTCGAGATCCGAGAGGCTCTGGTCTCAGAGCGCGGCGCAGCCTGGCTGCTTACCTACCTCGGCCCGACGGGTCTGGACCCGGTCTGTGCCGATCTTGATGGGGACGGGAGCGGCGAATACGTTTTTTGGGGCTACGGGCCGACCTCCGGGCTGTTCACCGTTGCCCTCTGGTCCTACGGCGTGGAGGAAGGACTGCCTGTGGTCCGCGCGAACACGATCCTGAATTTGTCGTACGGGAACGTCTGGCTGGAGGCGGAGAACGGGGGCGTCACCTTCTGCTGCGCGAAACGCGTTTATGACGCGAAGACCAGCCAGGATAACCTCTCTCAGCCCATGCGTCTGCCGCTCACGATCCAAAACGGCGCGTTTCAGGTGAAGGACGGCTCGCTTCCGGAGGATATTCAGCTCTGGGGCGGAGCGAGCTTCAGCCTGCTTGGCAGAAGTCTGAGCGGCGTCAAGGATCTGGCCTGCGCCGAAGGCGCGGAGCTGCTGCGTGAGACCTCGCTGGCCGTTTTCTGGAACGAAAAAGGGGAGGACGGCTCCTCGTTCTATCATGCTGCGTTCAGCCGCGACGGCGTCCGTGTGGCAGGCACGATGTCCCGCTATATCCCCGCGCCGGGCAGCGAAGACAGCGGAAGCGCTCAATTCCGCGGTTTCACGCCCATCGAAGCCGACCCGGATCTCAACGCGCTGCCGGGGCTGACCCTTGAGGCGCTGGAGGCCCGCTTTGGAGCCGCCCACTATGACGAGGGCAGCGGGCTTTATCTGCTCCGCTGGCTGACCGAGGACGGGAAGGTCCTGAACGTCACCTGCGGGGCGACGGTCATGGCTGCTTCGCTCTTTGACCCGCTGACCGGAACGCAGACCGCCGCAAGCGACAGCAATCTGAGCGGGAAATACGGTCCGGACGAAGTTTTCATCTCCATGGGAAGCGAGCCCGGTTCCGAAGGTCTGGAGCGCTGGGAACGCTTCACGGCCAATGCGGAGGCAGGAAGACCGGACGAAGTGACGCTCCGGCTCGGCTATGAGGAGGGGGTGTTCACAGTACAGCTCCGCTATGACGGCGAACGCTTCCGCCTCACCGACGAGGGCAGGGAGAGCAATTACGCCTGCCTGCTCCGCTGCGAGGAAACCGACCCGCCCGCCCAGGCCTTATACCAAAGCGCAGTCCACTGGATCCTCTCCGACGACCCGGAAATGACCTATGAGCGGTGCTTCAACAGATTGGTCTCCAGTACGCTGGACCCGGATTTTCCGAACACGCGCCTCCTGTTTTCTCTGTATCAGGCAAAAAGCTCAGATTGACGAAAAATAGAAAAATAATACTTGACAAATGACTCCTTTGCCGCTATAATAAGCCTTGCTTGTTCGAGCCGTGCTGGTATAGCTCAGTTGGTAGAGCAGCTGATTTGTAATCAGCAGGTCGGGGGTTCGAGTCCGTCTACCAGCTCCACCATCCCGGCGAAAGCGATGCGGATCCATCGTCTGAGACTCTGAACAAGCGAACGGAATATGGGGGAATTCCCGAGTGGCCAAAGGGGACAGACTGTAAATCTGCTGGCACCGCCTTCGGTGGTTCGAATCCACCTTCCCCCACCAAAGCCCGGAAAACCTTGAAATTTCAAGGATTCCGGGCTTTTCGTTTTCTCTTTTTTGTCCCTTCTGGCTGTTAAAATAAAACGCTATAAATCAGAATAAATCAGTCTTTTTGATGGCAAATTGATGGCAAATTATGAGTGCCGTGGCTTTTCCGCAGAAAAGCGAATCCACCTTCCCCCACCAGAAAAACGAGACGCCTTTCGGCGGCTCGTTTTTCTGCGTTTGGGCGTTTGGAAGGTGGATTCGAAAGGCGGCTCTTATCAATCGCTCAAATCATCAAAAGACACGATCAGAACGCAAGTGCAATCAATGGGTTACGGTGTTGCTTCTTACAGTAACAATTTCGTCGCTGCCTCTCGTTACCGTAAAAACCGTCGCAACGCGGTATTTGCCGCTTCCTACTGTGGTCGTATATGTTCTGGAAAGAAAAGCTGCATCCACTTCTTCGCTGATTTTGGTTGCGCCGTTGATGTTGACTCTTACCCAGGTTGAGCCATTCCATTTCTGCAGATAGGTGTTAGAAGAGATATGCGTCGTTCCACTAAAACCGATGCACATAATGTCGATTGTCGCGGTGCCGGAAGAGTTTATTGATAGAGAAACGGATACGGAACGTATGTTCACGTATTCTTCAATGATTACTCCCGTTTCCGGGGTCTCCTCTTCTGCAAAGCAAATCATTTGCGTAAAATTCAGAAGCAAAATCGCTGCAAGGAGGAGCGCTGTGATTTTTTTCATGTGCTTCAACCTCGTTTCAGTATTATTTGTCCATAATTTGGCTTCAATCAATAATAGTCATCTGAAACGAGAAAAGCGACAGACAAAGAGAAAATTTTTCAAAAAATTTGTTCGACCGTGTTTTTCAACTGAAATTATCCAACCGATTCAGATTCAGTCAGATTTGGTTCCACAGGGGCCATGCTCCCAATGATGCGATCGATCTCTTCCATGCTGATCGCCGGGCACCCCATTGCATAGAAGTATTCATGGTCTGTCCACAGGATCTCGATATCCTCTACGTTATTTGGCGTCTCATTCTGAAAATGGATGATTTTCACTTCATAGCCTTGAAGGATCACGGTTTCTGCAACGACGTTTTTTGAAGAAACAGAAAAGTGAGTAGAAACGCTTCCCGGGGAATCCGGTTCAGCTTCAAATTGCTGCAAAGTATACTGTGAGAAATCGAAAACGTTGCCGGATTCGTCCGAATAGATGCGATGTTCAACAAACGGGAGATATTTTTCACTTACCAATTCATATTGATTCGGAATATAGGCCGGAGCATAGTAGCGCTCGATCTCTTTTGGCGCCCGTTCAAGATCCTCCTGTGAAAACGCAAACGTTAAGGCGGTCCCATCGTCATGCACGAAGAACCGGATCAGCCCCTCTCTGAGAGCAGGGATGGCGGCGAAAGCTGTGGCCGCCAGCAGGACCGCCAGTATGACTGCAATGAGCACGCGCTTCCATGCCGTGTTCACGCATTTCCAGGTCTTGCGAGACGACTTGTTCATCAGCCTGGCAACGTAATCCTGATAAGCATCGGACAATTGAACGGTGGAAGTATCGCTGTCCAGGATTCTTTGATAACGGGAGAGAGCTGCATCCATTAAGGCTTGTTCAAACGCTGATTGAATCTTCTTAGTCACGGATGATCCCCTCCTTCCTGCAGATCTCCTCCAGGAGCCGCCTGCCTCGGGTCAACTGCTGCCGAACGGTGCTCGTTTTTCGTCCAAACAGCTTTGCGATCTCCGGTACGCTTTGATTAAAAGAATAGTAGTGGAGGAGCACGTCCTGGTAAATCTCGTCCAACTGTTCTATCGCATGGAGAAGCTGATCGTAGTCGTCGCTTTGCCGGATCGCTTCGAAGGTCGGATTGTCTTCCGGGGAAATATCTATGATTTCGGAGTAACCCACCGTTTCGATCTTCTTCTCGTTCTTTTTGAGCCGCAGGGCAGCATGCTTTGCGCTGCTCAACATATACACGCGCACCGCTTTGGCATCGTGCGAGGGAACCTTTTTGAAACTGACAGCAATGCCATACAAAGCGTTCTGGACAGCATCCTCCGCGAGCTGGTGGTCATATAAAACGCTGCGGGCAATGCGGATCATATCTTCCTGGTACAGTTCAACCAGCTCATTGAACCGCAGCAGATCTGCCTGGTCATCGATTAATGCGGCATAAGCAATCAAACTGGATCCTTCCTTTCGGCGACCTTTAGTTCTTATATTATTGCATATTCTGCAAATATTGTCAAGCGATCCTATGAACGGACGATAATATAAATAAACGCAACGAGATCGAGTAGGATAATTGTAAAATTTTTATGAATGAGAAATCTGCGTCGCTTTTTCATGCTGGGCTGACTGTTAAGGGATAGAAGGGCAAAACAGAAGGGAGGGATGGCTATCTCTCTGTCACCGTTCCAGCAGACCTTGATACAGGCAGCATTAAAACGATTTCAGAATGAGCTAAGTGCGGCATACGCTTCAGAAGCAGTGGAGCCGCAGGACTTGTGCCTGTGGATCGACTGGGGAAGAGGGATTGTTGCTTCCTCCGAAAAAGAAGGATTTTCACGTTTTTTCTGCAATTCCACAGCACATCGTGGCGCTGTCATCAAGTTATTAAAAAGCAGTCAATTTCACGTAATTCCCTGAACAATCGGCGGTAGATTGGACCGAGCCCTTCTGACAATCTATCGACGAACCGAATCAATCAGCCCGTCGATCAGGGACGGTCCGAAAGCACAAAATTGTCAAAAATAGTGGCGAAAGCTGAGAGAATATGTTATAATGGAAGCATCAAAGGCAAACGGAAAGGTCAATCAAGGGGCAATCAAGGGGACGGTTCTCTGATTGATCTTCCAATCGACCCGAAATAAATGTCAATCAAGTAACCGTCCCCTTGTGAAAGGAACAATAAGACTAATTGAGTAGCAGGTGATATCTCATGGCCATTAGATATTATGATGATCCACCAGATATTGAAGTTTTATTTCAATTTAATAACCAACGACGATTTCCCACTAGGGATGGATATCGCCCTGCACATTTGGTTTTGCCAGATTGTTTAACAACAGGCGTTCATCATTATTATGATGTAGATAGTGTTATGCCATATGAAATAGTTAGAGGTACAATCACATTTATTCGACCAGACGATTACCCTAATACAATGTATATTGGCAAGAAGATTCCTATTCAGGAAGGAGAACGTATCGTCGGATATGCAACGGTAACAAAGATATTGAATCCAGCATTGCAAGCAAGAGAAACACCATGACGATCTGAACCTCAATCAGGGAACCTCAATCAGGGGACGGTTCTCTGATTGATTTCCCAATCGACCCGAAATAAATGTCAATCAAGGAACCGTCCCCTTGTATTACGACGATATATGATTGTCTGGGGGTAAATTAACATGTTTCCTGACAGCAAAATACGCTTTCACCTTCTCCTCCTATTCCTATGCCTCGTGCTCTTGGGGATCGTTATCTGGCATGTGTTTGATCGAGAGGATGCGAACAACCGTGCAAGCTCAAATGAAAGTGCGATAAACGACCTTCAGAAAGACCACAATGCAGATGGTTTAGAAACGGAACTCCAAGCACGATATGAAGCGTTTGCAGAGTCACACCAGGTTTCACTGTTGATCGGGGAACTCCCCTCTCCTTCGCTGGAATCTGCCACATTGGAGAAGGAGGAAAACGGGAATATTCGGCTGAACGATATGTCATTTCGGGAAGTTCCAAGGAATCCGGTTGGATCGGCCTATTACGGATGGCAAATTGACTTAAGCTGCTTTGTGCCCTATGGAACAGATCCTTCGTCTGGCGCCGCCCTATTCGCATATTATGAATCGAATCAACCCACCTTTTTCTGTTTGCGTTCGGCTGATCAGCAAAGCATACAGCTCTATGTGCAGAGAGATTCGCAGATCATTAATCCATCTGCTTATGGCTGGGAAGACTTTGCCTGCAATGAGACTGCGGTAAATACCCGAACCGTGTGGTATGACCATATTTCTGAGGATGATTCATTGCGTCAGAATACGTACGTCGTTATGAAGGATGGGAATGAGCAGGAAGAACTACACTTTGCTTGTAAGGACCATGCCGGGCTATACTACATTATCAATATTCTTTTTGAAAAAGAAACAGATTCCATTATCCTTAATAACATCAAATTGGGAACGATACGCATTCCTGTGGACGATAATAAATTATGCTCCTGGGATGTTGTAATTGGAATTGCAGCCGGAATCATTTTAGTCGCAATTGTTTTGTTGATTGTAAGGCGTCGCAAGAAATCAAAGACACAGTCTGCAAATAGAAAGTCAAGAGGAAAATTCAATCAAGGTGGGGGAGGCTAACTTACATGATTAAGAACCATGCCAGGTCGTTGATCTTTGTAATTCTCCTTTCATTTCTCTTCGGATGCAGCAGAAATACGACAAGCGGTGCGTTTGGCGCTGGTTCTGCTGATACGACCATCCTGCAGACGGAGACAAGCAAAGCCGCAGCTCCGACGATTACAGACTGTCAGGTGTCGGCTCGTTTCGTTTTAGAGCTTCCGGACATTCCAGAAGATCTGCCGACACAAGCTATGACGGAGATTCTGGAACAAAGCGCAGGAAGCGAAGCGACATGGAAACGTGGGAACGGCAGCGCAGCAAGCGCTTACCAACCGTTCTTTACAGTCGCTTTATCGCAAATCAAACCGGTTTGTTACACGCCGGAAAATACGCTGGTATGCAGTCTGCAGCTGAATTCCAATGAAGTGATGCTTCTAACTATTGATCGATCCGACCTGTCGAAGCCGATCGAGTTTTATCTTCCGGATGATTGGGATTGGACATCTGAGAATTCGACACTTTCGTTCAATGGGTATTGGGATGAAACCCTTGCAGAAGTGTGTCAGGACGTCATGGCTCTGCATTTGAACGGAACCGGATATGAAACACTTGGATCTGAGATTGACTTGCATGACAAGGAAACAAATACATACTGCGTAGACGTCGAGTTTGATAAGATCAAAGGTCTGAGCTATCACATCCCTGTCATCTCCGGCTTTGCGTCGGATCATTATTTGACCGCCTTTTGTCTTCCTTCGCGATCAGTTCTTATATCAAAATTCACCGATACTCCTTACAGAACACAGGGCAGAACGCAGGGAGAACACAGGGGACGGTTCCAAAATCACTGAAAAAGTCCCGGTTTTAGGCGGAAAGGGCAGAAAACAGGGAGAATATCGGCGCAAAAAAGATGGTATTCTCCCTGTT
>OCVV011271267.1_pt1 | contig 27137 bp, 27 predicted proteins | sample 1539721 | NCBI WGS metagenome assembly OCVV01 (sample SAMN02144230, study PRJEB22623) | gut metagenome | biome: sheep rumen | host: Ovis aries | place: New Zealand | reverse complement strand
TGTGTCGAGGTTGCTAAAGTTTTGTTGGATAAACTTCTTTCTTTAGAAATTATATCTTCTATGGAAGATATTAAAGGTATTGGCTATTTTGTTTTTCATGGGAAGGATTGCTTTTACAAGAGCACTCTTTTAAACGAAGCTAATATTCAGCAATTGGAGGACTTTTTGGATATTGTTCCAAGCTTTATGCAAGATAATATTACTGGAATAAAGGCTTTTCAAAATGTTTTTTTTGGAATACCTATAGTTGGTGTTTTTGATACGGCCTTTTATGAATTTATGGATGAAAGTGCATTTTTATATGCTGTTCCTCGTCGTTGGTATCTTGATTATGGAATCCGTAAATATGGTTTTTATGGCATAACTCATCAATATATTACTAATTATGTTAAGAATTTATTTAATAGGGATAATTTTAATTTGATTAGCTGTTATTTAGGAAGCGAAGATGTTAGTATTAGTGCTATCAAGAATTGTAAATGTGTTGATACTTCTATGGGCTTTTCTTTATATTCTGGTACTATGATGGGTACAAGTTGTGGCGATATTGATCCCTCTATTATTCCATATATAATGGAAAAAGAGGGTAAAAATGCATCAGAAGTGTTGGATGATTTGAATTATGATAGTGGCTTGTTAGGAATGAGTGAGATTACCAATGATATTGATGCCATCACGTCTTTGTCTGAAGAAGGAAATAGGAATGCTAGTTTAGCAAAAGATAAGTATGTACGTCAAATTGTTGATTACATTGCTCAATATTATGTTTTGTTAGGGGGCGTTGATATTATTTCTTTTACAGGTGAGATAGGTGAAAAGCAAGTCTCTTTGCGTCGTGAAATTTGTGAAAAACTTTGTTCATTGGGAGTAAAAATTGATTTAGATGCGAATAATACTTGTCATAAAGCTATAAAAATCAGTGCTGCGGATTCTTCTGTACTGGTTTATGTAATTCCTGCAAAAGAGGATTTGTTAATTGCTAGGGATACTTGGAAAGTGCTAAATGGATAGGAAAATGATAAATGTATAGCGAATTAATAGAAAAAATAAAAAAATTTGACACAATTGTTGTTGCAAGACATATTGGTGTTGATCCCGATGCCTTATGTAGTCAATTGGCTTTGAGGGATTCTATTCAATTGACATATCCAGATAAACTGGTCTTGGCGATTGGTACAGGGAGTTCTAGATTTCATTCATTTGGAAAATTGGATAAATTAAAAAAAGTTGATAATGCTTTATTGATTGTTTGTGATACTCCTGATTTACGAAGAATTGATTCTGCAAGTCCAAGTGATTATGCTTTCTCTATTAAAATTGATCATCATCCTTTTATTGAAAGAATTTGTGATTTAGAAATTATAGAAGAAGATACAACTTCTACTTGTGAGATTATAATGAAAGTGATTTCACAAACTGAATTGCAATGTAATAGTTCTATTGCTGAATTATTATATATGGGTTTGGTGTCTGATTCTAATCGTTTTTTATTTAACAGTTGCAATTTTCAGACTTTTAAACTTGTTTCTGATTTTTTAAGACAATATCCTTTTGATTTTAGTACAATTTACGAAAAATTATATATGAGACCAATGAGTGAGGTTAGATTAGAAGGGTATATTTCTTTAAATATGAAAGTTACAAGTTTTGGACTTGGATATGTTATTATTTCAGATAATATTATTAATCAATTTGGGGTAGATAGTGCTTCTGCTGGAAATATGATTAATAACTTTAATTATATAAAAGAGGTTCTTGTTTGGGTAACAATAACAGAGGATATTAAAAATAAGCAGTATCGTATTTCTATTCGATCTCGTGGTCCTCAAATTAATCATATTGCTGAAAAGCATTGTGGTGGTGGTCACAAATATGCTTCTGGAGTTAGGACAAAGAATTTGGAAGATGCAATGCTAGTTATAAAGGATTTGGATTTAGAGCTTGAACGATATATAAGAGAAGAAAAGAGGGATAATTATGATAATTAAAGATGCAAATTTAAGTGTTATGGCTACTAGGCGAAGTCAATATCCTGATGACTTAAAGCCAGAGTTTTTATTAGTTGGAAGAAGTAATGTTGGAAAAAGTAGTTTTATTAATTGCGTTTTAGGACGGAAAAATTTGGCCTACACTTCAGCTGTACCTGGTAAGACACAAACATTAAATTTTTATGGAGTAAATAATTCCTTTTATCTAATTGATGTTCCAGGATATGGGTATGCAGCTGTTGATAAGAAAACTCAGGCAAAGTTTGGGATGATGATTGAAGAGTATTTAGAAAAAAGGCAACAGTTAAAAAGAGTTTTTATGTTAATAGATTTTCGTCATAAACCTACAGAGGATGATTTGTTAATGTATAATTTTTTAAAGTATTATAATCTTCCTGTTACTGTTGTTGCTACTAAGGCAGATAAAGTGGGAGGTAGTAAAAAGCAAAAGAATTTAAAGGTTATTTTGGATACATTGGATTTAGTTGTTGGGGATGATTTGGTTGTTTTTTCTAGTGTTACGAAGTTAGGTTTGAAAGAAGTCCTTAACAAAATAGAAGCTTTAGTAGGCAGAGAAGTCCTTTGATTTTCTTAATTATTTATATTATGAAAAAGTGTTTTGATTGTGTGATAGAGGTGAAATTATGAGTAAGCATAAAAAGTTTTTTTTAATCATTATTTGTATTTTATTAAATTCTTTTTTGATAATTGGATTTTTGGTAGTTAGGGACGCTACTATGGCAAACACTTTGAAAGAAGAAGCTAAAACAATATCAAAGCTTGATATTACTAAGAATCGATATAATCTAAAAGTAAAGACAAGAGGTAATTATGGGATTGTAGAAAAGTCAGTTAAGACTTATTTAGATGATTATGCTATTTCTTTGCAAAAAATGCTAAGTATTATGGAAGATTCTAAGCTTACTCAATTATTTTCTTATAACAATTATGTAAAAGATGGACCTGAGTTTAAGGAGTCCCTTACTTATTTACAAGCAGCCAAGGAAGAATTTAATTCTCAAATAGATCAACTTTTAGTCAATTCAGAGGAAGATGTGATTCGAGCTTATGGTAAAGAAAAAATTAGTAATACTCACTATTATGATTTATATGTAGATATGATTTTGAGTGATTCAATGAAAAAGCAGTTTAGCGATGCTAAGGTTTTTCTTTCGCAAATAAAAGTAGAAGCAAATGAGGTTTTTGAAGTTAGTGGGGAGTTGTTGAATTTTTTGATTGTAAATAAGGATTTTTGGAAATTAGAAGAAGGAGAAATTCGTTTTCAAACCGAAGCTTTGTATAATCAATATAATTTGTATGTTTCTAAGTTATCTCAGTAAACGGTTGTATATGTCTATAAAAATTGGTATATAAAAAGTAAACACAATTTTTTTGTGCTTACTTTTTATATTTATATTACAATAGCAATCATGTTATTAGATCCTTTATTGACAACTTTAGAAAGAGTATTTTGTAATTTAAATCTAATGTTATCCGGCATTAGATTTATTTTTGACTGGATTCCTTCTTGAACGATAGAGTCTATACTGCGTCCAAAAATTTCACTTTTCCAAATCTCCTTATTTTCTTCATCTTTTCCTTTTGTTATATAATCTATTAATTCTTTGCTTTGTAATTCACTTCCTATAATTGGTTCAAAAGTTGACTCTACATCAACTCTAATCATATGAATTGATGGTGCTACAGCTTTTAATTTTATTCCATATCTAGAACCTTGTTTTATTATTTCCGGTTTGTCTAATTTCATATCTTCAATTGATGGTATAGCAATTCCATAACCAGTTTGTTTCACCATTTTTAAGGCATATTTTATTTGGTCATATTCTTTTTTTGCTGTATTAAATTCTTGAAATAGTGATAATAAATCAGCTTTGTTTTTGATATCCATATTAATTAATTCTTTTAATGTTTGATTATATAGTTTTGCTGGTGATGTCAAATTGACAGTGATAATTCCTGTTGAGGTATCGATTTCTGATAAATAGCTTTTTTCAATATATTCATTTTTTAATAAATGTTCAGTTATTTTTTCAACGTCTTTAATTTTATCAATTTCTATAACACTTTCCTTTATTGCATCGATGTATGATTTTTTTATTCTGTTTTCTGGGTTTAGAATAGAAATCCATTTTGGCATATTTATTTTTACTTCCAATACTGGGAATTCATATAGTGCTTCTTTTAAGATTGATATGGTATCTTTTTCGTTCATATTTTCTATACTAATTGGAATTACAGGAACATTATATTTTTCTTTTAATTCTTGAGCTATATTTTCTGTTTCTGGAAAGGTTGGGTGTGATGAGTTTAAAATAACAATAAAAGGTTTTCCAATGGATTTCAATTCATTAATCACTCTTGTTTCGGCATCTATGTAATCATCTCTTTGAAATTCACCAAAAGATCCGTCTGAAGTTATAACGATGCCAATTGTCGAATGTTCCTTTATTACTTTTTCCGTTCCTATTTCTGCAGCTTCTGTAAAAGGAATTTCATCATTATACCATGGTGTTTTAACCATTCTTGGACCATTTTCATCTGTTGCGCCAATGGCATTGTTAATCATATATCCAACACAGTCTATTAATTTTATATTGCAATTAACATCTTCGATTTTTATTTTTGCTGTATTATTTGGTATAAATTTTGGTTCTGTTGTCATAATGGTTTTTCCAGCTGCACTTTGGGGTATTTCATCTAAAGCTCTTTTTTTCTCATATTCATCTGTTAAATTTGGTACAATTAGTGTTTCTACCATCTTTTTAATGAAAGTAGATTTTCCAGTTCTGACTGCACCTACAATTCCTAGATAAATATCTCCGCCACTTCGTTTGGCAATGTTTTTTATAATTTCATATTTTTCCATAATTTTCTCCTTATTTAATAAATAATATGATTTTTAATAAAAAAAAGAACTTAATTGTTCTTTTAAAATAAGTTTTCAATATTTTTTGGTATTTTATCTTTTTTTATGACATCAATTATTTTATCTTTTTTTTCTTTTGAAACAGTTCTTCCTGTTAGTTTACTTAGATCGTCTATAACGCTAGAGATTGCATTTTCATCTTTCATATTATTTTCTTGTAACTTTTTTGCTAAAGAGAGAATGGTATCTTTATTGATATTTGTTTTTTTTTCGATTTTGTTAAATAAAGCATCTTTAAACATAAAAACCTCCTATAGTATTTATATGTGAGGTTTTTGTTTTTTTTACTTTTCTCTAAATTTTCTTAATTTGTCACATTTCTTTTTGAATTCATCCAAACTAATAAGCCCGTTTTTTAGTTTGTATTGTAAGAGATCAAATGTTTTGTCTGCCATCTCTTTTTTATTTCCAATGTCAACATATTGGTTTATTGGAATATGCCTTGCTTGATTATTATTTAAATTAGAATTTTGCTGATTTTGAAAGTTTGGTGCTTTTCTTGGAAAGTTATCTTTTTCTATTATCATAAATCTTCTCCATTTCTATTTTTAAACTGTAATATGATAGGTGTTCCTGTAAAATCAAAATTTTCTCTAATTTTATTTTCTAAATATCTTTCATAAGAAAAGTGAACTAATCCTTTATTATTTACTCTAAGGGTAAATTTTGGTGGATTAATACCTGTTTGAGAACAAAAATAAATTTTTAATCTTTTTCCTTTATATGATGGTGGTATATTTAATTGATAGGCATCTTGAATTACTTCATTTAGAACACTTGTTTTTATTTCTTTTTTTATGTTTTCTTTTACTTTTTCAATTGTAGGCATCAATGTATGTATTCTTTTCTTTGTTAGGGCAGATAAAAATACAATTGGGGCATAGGTTGCAAACTGAAATTCTGCTCTCATTAATTTTTCAAATTCTTGAATAGTTGTATCATTAACAGTATCCCATTTATTTACTACAAAGATTAATCCTTTTCCTCTTTCAATTGCATATCCAGCTATATGTTTATCTTGTTCTTTTATTCCTTCTTCAGCATTGATCAAAACTAGACAGATATCACTTCTGTCAATTGCTTTTAAAGAACGAAATAGACTATATTTTTCAATTGCTTCAAACACTTTTCCTTTTTTTCTCATTCCTGCAGTATCTATTACTATATATTCTTCATTATTATATTTTAAAACAGAGTCAATAGAATCTCTAGTAGTGCCAGCAATGTTTGAAACAACTACTCTTTCTTCGTTTAAAAGAGCGTTCATTAAGGAGCTTTTACCAACATTCGGTCTTCCGATAATTGAAAATTTTGTTTTTATATCTTCTTTTTGTTCCTGTTTGCTGAAATTCATAGTGATTGTATCCATTAATTCAATGAAGCCTATATTATGGATACTACTAATGGGAATATATGTAGAGAAACCTAACTCATAAAAATCATAGATATTATTTTTGGCTTCTTTTACATCCATTTTATTTATTGCGACAATGATTCTTTTCTTTGACTTTCTTAAGATTTTGCTTATTAATAAATCATTTGCTGTTATACCTTCTTTTCCATCTACAAGAAATACTATTATGTCTGCTTCTTGAATTGCAATTTCTGCTTGCATTCTTATTTCAGTATTAAAGTCTATTTTTGTAGCATCAATTCCACCTGTGTCAATTAAATAGAACTTTTTGTTGTTATAAGATGCCTCTTGATAGATTCTATCTCGAGTTACCCCAGGAAAATCTTCAATAATAGAAACTTGTTTTCCTACTATTTTATTAAATAAGGTACTTTTACCAACGTTTGGTCTTCCAACTAAAGCAACATTAGGTAGTTTCATAGTTTCCCTCCTATTCCGCCTTTATTATAGCATATACTTGTAAACTTTAAAAGAAAAACTCATTTCTTATACAAGAATGATTAAATAGTGTTATAATTAATATGGAAGGTGATAGTTTTGAGTAAGGAAAAGAATTTGGAGTGGTATAATAGTGGTAATGCTATTACTACTGCTATTATTGTCGTTATAGCTAGTATTATTGTTTGCACCCAGTCTTTTGCAAACAATGAATTTTCTTTAGTATTGTTTAGTAGTGTTATTAATCGTAATAGTATTTATTTATTAGTATTAATTTATTTTATTTTTTTAAAATTTTCTTTTGGAAAGAGATATTTTAATTATTTAAATTTATTTTTAGTTTTTATTTATCTTATTGTAACAATAACTTCTTTGTTAACAATGGTGCAGTTTTTTTCGTTGAATACTGTTTTAAATTTTTCAATAAATATTCTTTTATTAATTTATTTAAGTCATACGCTTTTTAGGGATACAAGGATTTGGAAAGAATTTCATTTTCAGGGCTCTCCTTTTAATGAGTTAACGAATGAAACTTTCTTTTATGCGACAATTGTTTTAAGTTTGTTTTCTTTAGCAGTAAATTTAATTAGTACGGTTGATATTAGTGGAGTAGTTGTTTCTACTTTGAATGCTATTTTCTTAATATTATTTGGAAGGTATATATTTTTATATCGTAGTTATTTAGATAAAAAAAGTTTAGATAGCAATAATAGTGGTAATTTTAATGATGTTCGAGAAAAAATACAGGATATTTTAAATAATACGGATATTGATGATAAAATTATTGATGGTATAAAGAGTATTCAAAAAATTGTTGATGAGGTTGTTGATAAAAATGAGGGTGATTCTTTGGATGAGAATATAGGAAAATCAGAGAATATCTCTTTAGATTTAGAGAAAAAAGAAGAATTGAATCCGCCCAAAAAAAATATTCATAGTAAAAAAAATAAGAAAGGAGATAAGTAATTATGGACTTATTTGAACAAATCTCTAAAGAAAAACAGGATTTTCCTAAGATACATTCTGTTACTAATCAAGTGAAAGAATATAAGATGAATTTTTACCAATTGTTTGCTATTTGCTTGTTTGTTATTTTCTTTTTTTTAGGTATTGTGTTTGGAAATTTATTTTCTACATGTGAGACTTCTTCTTATTTCTATTCTGATAATTGTTTGGTAAAGGAATTTAATTTTTCTTTAATGATTGTTATTTGGTTTGTTAGTCTGTTGATTTCTATTGCATTGTTTTCCGTTGGACATATTATTGCAATTTTAAGTGAAATAAATAAAAAACTTAGTAAATTTCATGTTTAATTGTTGCAATTTCTTTTAAAACATGGTAATTTTAATTTGTAAGCATGATGCAAATGCTTAATTTACATAGGGAGGTAAAAATATGAAAAAATCTGAATTAGTAGATGCAGTTGCTGCAGAGACTGGTTTAACAAAAGCTGATTCTACAAAGGCAATTGAGGCTGTTTTCTCAACTATTGCTGATGCATTGGCAAAGGGAATTAAGGTGCCAGTTGCTGGTTTTGGAACATTTAGTGTTTCTAAAAGAGCTGCTCGTGAAGGACGTAATCCTAGAACTGGAGAAACAGTTAAAATCGCTGCTAGAAATGCTGTTAGTTTTAAGGCAGGAACTGCTTTAAAAGAAGCTGTAAACGAATAATTGATTCGTTGTATTGAGGAAACCAAAAATGGTTTCTTTCTTTTTTTTGCAATGACTTTTCTTTTGATTTTTGGTACAATAATAATAGGTGGTTGTTAAAATGCTAGAAGTTGCATTGAGTTTTCTAAAAAAAATAAATAGTCATAATTATAAGGCATATATTGTAGGTGGTTTTGTGCGAGACTATTTATTAGGAATTGAATCTGATGATATTGATGTTGCTACTAATGCTACCCCTAAACAGATAAAGGAAATCTTTGAAGATTGTTGTTTATCTAATGAAGAATATGGCTCAGTTGTAGTTGTTATGAAAGGCGTTCATTTTGAGATAACTACATTTCGAAAAGAGCTTTCTTATATTGATAATAGGAGACCAGGACGAATTGAGTATATTGATGACTTATATCAGGATTTAATTCGCAGAGATTTTGTTATCAATACATTGTGTATGGATGAAAATGGAGAAATTCTTGATTATTTAGGTGCAAAGGAAGATTTAAAACGAAAGGTTATTCGAACGGTTGGGGAGCCATATCAGAAATTTTCAGAGGATAGTTTACGAATTTTGAGAGCTATTCGATTTGCAACTATTTTAGATTTTTCTTTAGATGAAAATATTAAAGTTGCTATTAAGAAAACAAAATACTTATTGAAAAATTTGTCATATTATCGTAAAAAGTGTGAATTAGAAAAAATTTTTACTAGTCTTAATTATAAATATGGTATAAAATTAATATTAGAGTTGGGGTTAGAAGATGAGTTGGAAATTTCAAATTTGTCACGGGTAATGGAGTCGGATACAATTAGTTTGATTGGCATTTGGAGTATTTTAAATTTTTCAAAAAAATATCCATTTAATAGAAACGAATTGAATTTAATTCAAAATGTTCATGATGTTATGCATCTTAATAATTTCGATCCTATGGTATTATATAAGTATGGATTATATGTTAATAGTGTTGCAGCAGAGATAAAGAAAATTGACATAAAAGATATTACTGAAGCATATAATGCTTTAATTATTAAATCTAGAGCTGATATTCATATTAATTCTTCCATAATTATGAACATTTTACATAAAGGGGAAGGTAAATATTTGAAAGACATTTATTTGGATATAGAGCGGGAGATTTTATGTCATAGGTTGGACAATACTGAAAAGAGTATTTCTGATTATATTTTAAGGAACTATGGATAGGGAGGTTTCTATGAAAAAATTGTTTATTATATTTTTTATCTGTAGTATTAGTCTTTTTTTACCGTTTTTTGTTTTTGCTGAAGAATATACTACAAAGGTTTTAATTCCCGTTGATACTGTGGCAACTGTTAATACTGAAAAGTTTCAATATCAAGATTTTGTTTACAGTTCTTCTGCTGATGCTAATGGTAACTGCGTCATTTCTTTTGGTGCAATACATAATAATACAATTAGTAAGTCTTCTGTTAGTGTTAATATGCTTTTATTTGATTCTAATAAGAAGAATATTGGTTTTTTAACCTATTGTACTGCCAAAGATGTTAGTAGTGATTATGCGGGCTTTAAATTGGATGGTAATGGTAGTCATGTGTTTTCTATTTTGGTTACGCCTAGATATTTTGTTAGTGGAAAGAGCGCTAAAGATGTTTCTTATATTGCAGTGTTGGATGAAAACAAGTATTGTCAAATTGGTGGCTATAAAAATTATCAAGGACTAACAATTGAACAAATTATTAATAATGGTTCTTTTAATGGTAAAAAAGGAAAAAACTTTTTTCAAAAATTTATTTATGCTGTGTCTTCTAATGTTTTAATTTCTAAGATGATTATTATTTTCTCTATTTTTATTGTATTTGTTGCAATTGGTGTTCTTTTAAATGAATTGCATATGAGAATGTATGGTTATAAGAATATTCTTGCTTATTTACCTATTTCTGATGCATACATAGCAGCAAAAATTGTTTTTGGTCAGATTGTGGCAATTGTTTATTTTGGTTTATATGTTCTTTCTCTATTATTACTTATTATAAAAGTATCATTTTTAATGTATATTGTTAATTTTATTTTGTTATTACTAATTTGTCTTACAATCATAAAATTAGTAACAAGGAAGTACAATTTATTTTATTTAGAGTCTTCTATGAATTTATTGGGTCATAATTCTAGAACAGAAGCTTTTGAGAAACAGAGTATTTTTCATTTTGGAAAAAAACAAGACGAAGAAGTTTTGAATGAAAGGGATACATCTTTGTTGTCTAATGATCAACCTACGCTAGATTTAAGCTATGGCAATATTGATAATTCTATGTCACTGGAGGATGATTCAAATATTTCTTCTTCAAATACTCTTTCTAATGAAAATCAATGGATGGTTGATTCTTCTGTTAATTCATTATTTCAGGGACAAGATATGAATCAAAACAGTTCTGATTTTGATATTCCTAATTTGTCAACGAGTGATGATAAGACTAATGATCTACAGAGTAGTCCTTCTTTTGAAGTTGAAGAAGAGGATAGTGATGATGGGGAAAAGAATGATTTTGATGACTTTTTTTAAAAAAGAATCTATATAAATTAAAGTGATTCTTTTTTTTTAAATATGATATTATATAAGTTAATGGAGATGATTGTATGAGAAATTCCAAGTTAATTGATATTTTTAAAAATGGTAATATTGTGTTACCAATATTTTTATTGCAAAACTATAAAGAATTAAATTTGAAATTGGATGAGTTTATTTTTTTGATGTACCTATATAACTTAGGGGATTGTGCTTCTTTTGATCCAAATAAATATTCTAAAGATTTAAATTTGGAATTAGCTAGCGTTATGAATTATATAGATTCTCTTACAGAGAAAGATTTTATTCAAGTAAAAGTTATGAAAGATGAAAAAGGATTAATGGAGGAAGTAGTTCTTTTAGAAAATTTTTTTGATAAGCTAGTTATATTTACTATGAATCAGGTAAATAAAGATAATAATTTGGAAGATTCAAATATTTTTGAAATAATTGAAAAGGAATTTGGGCGTACTTTAGGTCCGATAGATTATGAAATAATTCGAGCTTGGTTAGATAATAATATGAGTGAAGATTTGATAAAAGAAGCATTAAAAGAGGCAACACTTAATGGGGTTACAACTTTGAGATATATTGATAAAATTTTATATGAATGGGGAAAAGCTGGAATAAAGGAAGTAAAAGATGTGGAAGATATGCGTAAAAAGAGAATCGAAAAGGCTGATAAAGATAATAACATAGATATGGATATTGTTGATTGGGATTGGTTTGATGATGATGAGTAAAATTGATGATTATTTAGAATATCTTTTTCCAGAGCCTAAATGTGAGTTAATTTATCATACAGATTATGAATTATTAATGGCAATTGTTTTAAGTGCTCAGTCTACTGATAAAAGAGTCAATAAAGTTATGCCTAAAATTATAAAAAAATATCCAACTTTGAAAAGATTGAAGCAGGCTAATTTAGTAGATTTAGAAGCAATTATTCATTCTGTAGGTTCTTTTCGAAGAAAGGCCCTGTATTTGAGAGATATTGCTAAAATTTTAGATGAAAATTATAATGGTAAAGTTCCTAGAGATAGGGATAAACTTATTTCTTTACCTGGTGTTGGAAGAAAGACAGCAAATGTTTTTTTGAGTGAGTATTATCAGGAACCGGCAATTGCGGTTGATACGCATGTTGGTAGAGTTTCGAAGAGATTAGGTCTTGCATCTTTTGATGATGATGTAGTGCAAATCGAGCAGAAACTGATGAAAAAGTTTTTTCCAAAAGATTGGGGAAGAAGGCATTTGCAGCTTGTGTTGTTCGGTAGGTATTATTGTAAAGCAGTAAAGCCTTTATGTGCAAGTTGTAAGTTAGTTGATATTTGTAAAGAAAAAAAGAAGAATTTATAATGTTCTTCTTTTACTGTGTATTATTGTTGTTGTTGTTATTGTTATTATTGTTATTGTTGTTATTGTTGTTATTATTATTATTATTATTATTATTGTTGTTATTGTTAGGTGTAGATGGTTGTTTGGGCTGTTGTTCCTTTTTATCTTCTTTTTGTTCAGCTGGCTTTTCATATGTTTTTACAGCTGCTTCACTCTGGATATCATTGTATGATTTATAAGTTCCTATGACTTTATATGTTCCATAGACATTTCCATCTGGAGTGAAGGAATATGTTGTTTTGTCCGTCCAAGCTATCAAAACACCATCTTTGTATATATTGTATCCAAATTTACCATAAGCATCATTACCTAATTCTCCTGGAGATACAGCTGACCAAGATAAGTTAATTCTTCCATTAGAATCTGATATAGTAAAATTACCAGGAGCAGGTATTTTGTAATTTGATAAATCATAGTCTGTTGGTTCAGTTCCTTTTTTGAAAAATTCATGTACTGCTGGGCCTCCAGGTGCGGCTAATTTTGCAGGGTTTGTGCCTGGGGATATAGCAATTTTTACTACGCTTTCTGGTTGGTGGAAGGCTTCTCTATTTGATTCAATTGCTCCTGCAGCAACTAGGGCATTAAATAGTTTATCTTTTTGAATAGTTGCAGGGAGATTATGTAAAACATATCCTTGGGCAATTGATTCTTTGGTAAAATCGTCATAACCATACCACATACCAACTGTTGTTTTTGTTGAATAGCCTATTACCCAGGAGTCACGTATTGCATCATTTGGCATGTTGTATTTATTCATTGTATTTTCATCGAAGTTTGTTGTTCCTGTTTTGCAGGCTACGTTTGTTGGGGTTCCACCTGTTAGAGAAACGTCTTGTAATACACTTGAAATCATAAATGCAGTTGCATCAGACATAACTTGTTTTCTTTCAGCATTATGTTCAATGGTTTTTCCTGTTTGTCTATAAACAAATTTTGTAACAGAATATGGTTCGGTATAGTAGCCACCATTTGAAAATGCTGAGTAAGCTCCTGCCATTTGTAATGGTGAAACACCAGTAAATGCACCAATGGAATGTGCTTCGTGTAGGGCTATTGTTTCTTTGATGTCATTCTGGTTTTCTTTGTTAATGCATCTATCAGTATTTTTATCGTATTTATATCCACTATTGCATATTTCTGGGGTAATTCCTAAATTGGTAACAAATTCTTTGATTTGTTCATTCTTGACGGATTGGAATGCTTTTAATGCTGGAATATTACGAGATGTTGATAACGCTCTTCTTAAAGTTATTTGTCCAAAATATCCGCCATCCCAGTTTTTTATTGATCTTCCATTTGAGTAAGTGTATGGTGCATCTGTGAATTGTTGATAGGTTGACCAGCCATTATATTCTATTCCTGGGCCATAGTCAAATAAAGGTTTTGCTGTACTACCAGGTTGCCTTTTTATTTGTGTAGCATAATTATATTGTCTAGCTGTACTATTATTTCTAGAGTTTACACTTCTTCCGTTTCCAATTGCTAGTATTTTTCCAGATTCTGATTCAATAACAGCAACTCCTGTTTGAACCCTATCATCTATCCAACTATATCTTTCTCCTGATAGAACAGAATCAACAGCGCGTTGTCTTCCTTGGTCTAATGTTGTATAAACTAGTAGCGGAGTTGTATAAGGGTCGACTCCATAGCGTTCTTCTAATTCATTAGCAACAGTATCAATGAATCCTTGATTTGGATTTTCTTTTGCTATTGAATTTTCAGCTGTTAGTGATTCTACAGGAATGGCGTTTGCCATTTTTTGTTCATCTTCGGTAATATATCCTGCTCTGTGCATTAAGTATAGTACTGTTCTTCTTCTTTTTTCGGCGTTTTGAGGATTTACTGTAGGGCGATAGTAATTAGGTGATTGGAACATTCCTGCTAAAATAGCAGCTTCACTCAAATTTAAATTACTTACATGTTTACCAAAATAGGTATTTGCAGCTTCTTCTACTCCATAAATATTCCCACCTAAAAAGTGATTGTTAACGTAAAATTCAATAATCTGTTCTTTTGAATAATCTTTTTCTAATTTAAAAACAGATAGGTAAATGTCTTCAAACTTACGAATAATACCTGGAATTCCAGAGGTTAGTTGTCCATATTTATCGGTAAAACTATTTTTTACAACTTGCATGGATAGGGTAGATGCTCCACCAGCTCCAGACCCATTTGTTAATTGACCGATAGTTGCTTTTACAAATCTTGGTGCATCTAATCCGTTATGTTGGAAAAATCTAGAATCTTCTGTTGCAATTATTGCATCTACTAAAACTTCTGGAAGTTCGTCATAAGTAACTTTTTCTCTTTTTTCTGAACCTAATTTTGCTATTTCGTTACCATCTTTATCATAAATTCTGGATATTTCTAATGTATTTAATTTTGCTTTATCATATTTCGGATCTGATTTACTTTTTATATATACAACAAAAGCACCAAAGGCTCCTAAGCTTATAATACCAAGTGTTAGTATTATAATTAATAAAATACTTATTATTTTTCTTCTGTTTTTCCCTTTTTTCGTTAAAATAAACCAAATACCGGCAATTATTCCCAATAGAATGGCAACTAGAGCAGTAATGGCTTTTCCAAATGTTTCATAGCAAATTATTAGAAATATTAAGCAAATAATTAAAAACAGAATTCTTATGTTTGATATTTTTGTTTTTGAGACTCTTTTCTTTATTTCTTTTGAAAATTTTTGACTTTTCTTTGTATTTGTTTTTCTTCTTTTTAATTCTTTTTTTTGCATTTATATACCTCCAATATTTTCATCAATTATTTTTAGATAATCAATTCTTGGTCTATATCCATCTTTTATTCTATAGGCTTTTTCTCTAAAGAACGTGATTGGTATTGATTTTCTTTTTGTTTCTCTTAGAAAATCTAAGAAAGTTTTAGCAGGTAATAAGTAAGTTTCATTTAATGTGGTAAATCTTACAATTAAAAAAGCTATGCCACCATGATTAGAAATATTTTCTATGTGTTTTATTTGATGTTTGTGAATATTTGCTAAAGAAAATGATGTTTTACTTGCGGTTTCTTTAGCTTCAAAGTCAATATATTTTTCATTATATAGTCCATTATAATCTGTTGTTGATGGAATTGTAAAAAAGGCTTCTTTTATTATTGTTTTGTTTCTTGTTGGATAATCTACTTTTGTTATTTTTATAGGTGTTGGTTTTTTATAAATAAATGCTTTATCTATTTTTCTATAGTATTCATTTGAAATGTTTAATTCTGCCTCTAATGTCATTCCTCTATTTTTATAGTTGATGGTTGTCGTCGATTTGTTTGAATTTAATTGTTTTTTTATACCACTGGGATAATTCATTTTATCACCTATTATTCATTATACTATAGATAGTTATTTTTTTCTATATAAAATTTGTATGTATTTTTATTTCTTCTTTTGTCGTTTTTATGATTTTTTTTAAATTATATATTATTCTTTTTTTGAGGTGATAAAATGAATTTTTTGGAAGTTAATCAGGTAATAAATAAAATGATTTATCGCACTAAGACTATTCAAAGGAGTTTGACCGCTGTAGCTTTAAAGAAAGGTTTAACAATTGACAAAAATTCTAAGTAATGACATAATATTGAATATAAGGGATTGGTGATAATATATGTATCAAAATAAAATTAAATTTATGCCTCAAGATATTCTTGAAAAAAATTTTAAAATTGATACGAGAGGGTATCGTTTAAAAGAAGTGGATCAATTTCTTGATGATATTATTGGTGATTATGAGCAATTTCTTGAAATTATTAATAATTTAGAGAAAGAAAAGTCAGATTTACTTACGGAAATTATGAATTTGAAGCAAGAATTGCGTAATTCTAGACTAAATATGGAGGTAGCTTCTAATACTAGATTGAAAGGTGAAAATATTAATATTGATATTATGAGAAGACTTTCACAGCTTGAGAAAATGGTTTATGGCTCAAAAAATGGTGATGTAGGAGCTGGCAATAATGATTTAGTTGATGGCAATTAATATATAGGCAAACGCTGGAGGTAATTTATCTCTTGAGGAAAGTCCATGCTCACACAGTCTGTAATGACTGTAGTGTTCGCATCTAGGGAAAAAATAACCTAGAGTAGTTTATACTAACGGCGGATATTATTTCTAAGTCTTTGATAAGAAATAATCCGTAAAGTGCCACAGTGACGATGCTTTTCGAAAGAAAAGAGTGAAACGCGGTAAACCCTGCGAGTGAGAAACCCAAAATTGGTAGGGGAGTCTTAATGAAGGAAAAAAAACGGATTTAAGGACCAAGTAATTGGTAGATAAATGTTTGCCACCTGTAAGGGTACAGAACATGGCTTATTTATATTTTTTGTTAATGATAATGAGGTGTTGTATGAAAGAATTAGGGGAGTATTTAAGGCAAACTAGGATTGGTAATGGTGTTAGCGTTACGGAAGCTTGTGAAGATCTTGACTTTTCTACATCTCATCTTGAAAATATTGAGAGTGGTAATGTTAGGGCTTTTAAAGATGTTTATGAATTGAAAAAATCTATTAAATTGTATGCTAAGTATTTAGGCTTGGATTCTGATAAAGTAGTAGATGAATTTAATAATTTTTTGTTTCAATATACATCTAAAATTTCTCTAGATGATATTGTGGCGGCTCAAAAGAAAAAGGAGTCAGAAGAAAAAAAAATAAAATCTCCTTATACAATGGAGTATAAGGAAAAATTTAATGTGTGGCCCTTTGTTTATGCTGGTTTGGGGTTGATTTTGCTAATTGTGATTTTGTATATTGTTATTAGTAGTATAAATCAAGTTCCTAAACGTACAGATGAATTAAAAGGTTTGGTAGAAAAGGAGAGTGTTTTGTGAATTTACCAACTAAAATTACTGTAGCAAGATTATTTTTAACTTTGATAATTATTTTATTATTATGTGTTCCATTTTCATCTTTTGGATTTCATTTTCCAAAATATGATATTAATGGTGTTATTGTAGAAATAAATTATATTATTGCAGGTATTATTTTTATTATTGCAAGTCTTACAGACTTTTTAGATGGTTATCTTGCTCGCAAATATAATTTAGTTACTGATACTGGCAAAATTTTAGATGCTATTGCAGATAAAGTTTTAGTTAATCCTATTTTAATTTTATTATCAGCTAACGGTTTTATTCCTGTTATTATTCCTGTTATTTATGTTACGAGAGATGTTGTTGTAGATGCGATTAAGATGCAAGCTGCTAGTAAAGGAAAAGTTGTTGCTGCTATAAAATCAGGTAAGGTGAAAACAGCGTGTATGATGGTTGGGATAGTTTTCGTTTTCTTTTATAACATTCCATTTGAATTCATTAATATCCGTGTGGACTTATTTTTATTGTTTGTGGCATGCATTTTATCGATTACAAGTGCTTTTGAATATTATAATTTAAATAAGGAACTTTTGTTTTCAAATAGTTAAAAATAATTTTTTCTGTTATATTATAGTTTAGAAATTTTCTTTTTATTAAGAGAATTTTTCTTTTTGTGCTTTTTTTGAGGATGGTTTTGATAAAACAATTGTTCGAAAAAGATATTGACAATTATTTTGTTTTTATTATACAATTAATTTGTAAGTTATTTACGAGGAGGGTAATAAATGGCAGTAAGTAAGGGTGCTTCTAAGGATAAGGATAAAGCCTTAGAACAAGTATTAAATGATATTGAAAAACAATTTGGAAAAGGTTCAATTATGAAATTAGGAGATAATAAACATTTGAAAGTTGATGTTGTTTCTAGTGGTGTATTATCTCTTGATATTGCTTTGGGAGTTGGGGGCTTTCCCAAGGGGAGAATTATAGAAATATATGGCCCTGAATCTAGTGGTAAAACAACATTTGCACTTCAGGCAATTGCTGAGCACCAAAAATTGGGAGGAAGAGCAGCATTTATTGATGCTGAACATGCCCTTGATCCCGTTTATGCAGAGCGTTTGGGAGTTAATATTGATGAACTTTTACTTTCACAACCTGATACGGGAGAGCAAGCTTTAGAAATTTGTGATGCCTTAGTAAGAAGTGAGGCTATTAGTATTATAGTTATAGATTCTGTGGCAGCTCTTGTTCCACAAGCAGAGATTGATGGTGAAATGGGTGATTCACATGTTGGCTTACAAGCAAGGCTTATGTCCCAAGCTTTACGAAAATTAAATGGAACTATTAGTAAAACTAATACCACTGTCATTTTTATTAATCAGTTGAGGGAAAAAGTTGGTGTAATGTTTGGAAACCCTGAGACGACAACAGGTGGAAGGGCTTTAAAATTCTATGCCAGTGTTCGTATAGAAATTCGACGTAGTGAGCAATTAAAAATGGGAGATGGTGTTGTTGGAAATAAGACCAGTGTTAAAATTGTGAAAAATAAAGTGGCTCCACCATTTAAAACTTGCGTTGTCGATATTATGTATGGAGAAGGTGTTTCTCGTGAGGGAGAAGTAATCGATTTAGCAAGTGAAGCAAATATTGTTGAAAAAACAGGCGCTTGGTATTCTTATCAGGGGGAAAAGCTAGGCCAGGGAAAAGAAAATGTTAAATTGTTGTTGAAAGATAATCCGGAATTATGTCATGAATTGGAAGAAAAGGTTCGTAAGTTTTATGATATTAGCTTTGATAAAAAACAGTTGCCTAAAGATGAGAAAAGCCAAAAAGACTGATAATTTGTTGTTGTAAAAGACTTTAATTGGTAAAATTAAAGTCCTTTTGTTTAGAAAAAAATATATATTCTTTCAAAATTGTTTAGCTTATTTGTATTTCCTTATTTAAAAGTTGTTTTTCTAAAAAATTCTCTGAAAAATATATAATTTTTTAATAATAGATATTTAAGTTTGTGAGGAAAGATGGTTTTTTATAAATTAAAATTTTTTAAAGGATTACTTAATCAAATGCTTTTTTTATTATTATTTTTCTTTTAATATATAGATTTTTTGGTTCTTTATTTTTCTTGACAAGGTTTTCAATTCCTTCTAAAATATAATTTAGATTGGATGTTAATCTAGTCTAGTTGGAGGAAATGTATGAATAATATAATATTCTCCGTTTTACTTATCATAATAGGCTTAGTAATTGGATTTGGCTTAGCTTTTATTATTAATTCTATTCGAGGAAATTTGGTTTCAAAAAAAGCAGAAAATATGATAGGTTCTGCAAAAAAGGAAATTGAAAAACTGAAAAGAGATGCAGCAATTGAGCAAAAGGAAGAAGCTCATAAGCTGAAAATGGATTTAGATAAAGAAATTCGTGAGAAGAAGGAAGAATTAAAAGATAGTGAGAAAAGATTATTACAGCGAGAGGCTAATCTTGACAAGCGTGATGAAATGTATCAGAAGCGTGAGACAAACTTAGACGAACGTGAAAATAAACTATCTGAGAAGCAAGAAGAAATTCAGACTGAAAAAAGTAAAGTGGAGGAAATAAGAAAAGAACAACTTGATTTGCTTGAAAAAATATCTGGTTTTAGTAAAAGTAAAGCGCGTGAGCTTCTGATGAATCAGGTAAAGGAAAATATGGCAAAAGAAATCTCTGAATATATTCGTGAAGCAGAGAATGAGGCTAAGCTAGAAGCTGATAAGCAAGCTAGAGAGTTGATAGTTGCTTCTATGCAGAAATATGCTGCTGATATTGCAAGTGATCAAACTGTTACGGTGGTTGACTTACCTAATGATGAAATGAAAGGAAGAATTATTGGTCGTGAAGGACGTAATATTCGTACCATTGAAGCTATTACTGGAGTTGACTTAATTATTGATGATACTCCTGAAGCGGTTGTATTATCCAGTTTTGATCCTTTAAGGAGAGAGATTGCAAGAATTACTTTGGAAAGTTTAATTAGTGATGGTAGAATTCATCCTACTCGTATTGAAGAAATATATGATAAAACCTGTAAGGATATGAAACAAAAAATTATTCAATACGGTCAAGATACGACATTTGAATTAGGCCTTACGAAATTTGATCCAGAGTTAATTGAGATTATTGGTAAGTTATATTTTAGAACTAGTTACGGGCAAAATGCTTTACAACATTCGAAAGAAGTCGCTTTTCTTTCTGGTATTTTAGCTGGAGAGTTAGGTGAGAATGTAACTCTTGCTAAAAGAGCGGGGCTTTTGCATGATATTGGTAAAGCTATTGATCATGAAATTGAAGGTAGTCATGTAGACATTGGCGTTGATATTGCAAAAAAATATAAAGAAAATGAAGTTGTTATTAATGCTATTGCATCTCATCATGGAGATACTCAAGCTAGTAGTGTTATATCTGCTATTGTTGCTATTGCTGATGCTTTATCTGCATCGCGCCCTGGTGCTAGAAATGATTCTTTGGAAAATTATATTAATCGTTTATCACAGCTTGAGGAGATTGGAAATGGAATAGCAGGTGTTGATAAGACGTATGCTGTTCAAGCTGGACGTGAATTAAGAGTTGTGGTTAAACCAGAAGAGGTTGATGATTTAGAAGCACATCGAATTGCTCGTGAAGTAAAAGAAAAAATAGAAACTAATATGAAATATCCTGGTACTATTAAGATTACTGTAGTTAGGGAAACAAGAGCAATAGAAGAAGCAAAATAAGAGCTCAATATTTGAGCTTTTTTTTGTGCCTGCTTTTTTTTCTTGAATAATAAAATAGGAGGTGATTTTATAAATATTTCAAATAATCAGCTTTATTCATTTTGGAAAATCGGAAAATTTGCCTATGAGCGACAGAATTATTATGATAATGTTATTGAAAAATTGTCTATTTATTGCTCTTATCATTTTGGCGATAGTCTTTTGTATACTAGAGAAAATATTCATTTAATGAAAAGATTTTATTTAAATTTTCCCATTTTTTGTAAAAAGTTAAATATTCTTTCTTGGGAACAATATCAGTTGTTTTTAATGATTCCTAATAGAAAAGAGAGACATTTTTATTTTTATTTATCTTTATTATTTCATAGTGATTATCAAGAAACATTTGAATTTATTTCTAATGATTATTATGCAAGAATATAAAAAAATAAAGCGATATAATTATCGCTTTATGTCTAGTATAATTGGAAGAATGATTGGTTTTCTTCCTGTTAAGTTATAAATAAAAGGGTAAAGTGCTTCTGTAATATCGCTCTTTAGAGTTGCAAAAGTTGACTTTTGATTTTCTAATGCAGTTATAATTGTCTGTTCTGCTTTGTTTTCTATTTTGTGAATTAGTTCTTCATTTTCATTTACTAAGATAAAACCGCGAGTAGTAATATTTGGTTTTATTAAAAGTTCTCTTTTTTTCATGTCTACATTAATAATTACTACTAGTATACCATCATTTGACATGATTTTTCTGTCTTTAATAACTGCACTTCCAATTTCGCCAATTCTATTTCCGTCTACGTAGATATCTGCAGCTAAAGTACTATTTCTTTTTGTTAGAATGTGATTTTTTAAAACAAGAATATCTCCATTTTTTGTTATAAATGTGTTTTCTTTAGGAATTCCACAATTTATTCCAATATTAGCTTGTTTTTTTAGCATTCTGTATTCTCCATGAACAGGTACTAAGTACTTTGGCTTTATTAGCTGTATCATTAATTTTATTTCTTCCTCATTGGCATGTCCTGATGTATGTAAATCTTGTAAAACATTATTTGTATATACTTTTACTCCTTTTAAATATAACTTGTTAATTGTTTTTGAAATGCTTAAAGCATTTCCTGGAATAGCTGATGATGAAAAGATAACGACATCATCTGGTCTTAGTTTTATTTGTTTATGGGTACCATTTGCAATTCTAGATAAGGCAGCTAGAGGTTCTCCTTGGCTACCGGTACATAGAATCGCTACTTCATTTGGTTTTAATGTATTTGCTTCTTCAGATGAAACTAAAAGTTCCTTATGTTCAATATATCCTCCATTTAAAGATATATTAATGTTGTTTTCCATACTTCTACCCAAAATACATATTTTTCTATTATGTTTAAAGCAAGTTTCAAAAATATGCTTTACTCGATAAATATTTGATGCAAAAGTTGCAATGATAATTCTGTTTGTTTTACATTTTTCAAACATTTCATTTAATGTTTCGTCAACGACAGATTCACTATTTGAAAACCCTTCATTTAGGGCATTAGTTGAATCACCCATTAGTACATCTACACCGTCTTTACCTAGTTTTGCCATTTTGTATAAATCGGCCATTGGTCCAATAGGTGTTAAATCAAACTTGTAGTCTCCGGTTAGAACAATTCTTCCATCTGGTGTTTTTATACTTATTCCGTGAGAGTCTGGAATAGAATGTGTTAATCTGAAAAATTCTATCTCGACTTCTTTATATTTTAATCTTGTATTATCGGTATATACAAACAAATTGTCGTAGCGAATATTTCTATCTTGTAGTTTTACTGAAATTAATTCCTTTGCATGATTTGGTGCATAAATAGCGGGTATATTAACACTTTGTAGCAAAAAAGGAATTCCTCCAATATGGTCTTCGTGACCATGAGTAATTAATAAGGCTTTGATTTTATCTTCATTTTCTTTTAAAAAAGTAAAATCAGGTAAAACATAATCTACTCCCATAAGTTCACTTTCTGGGAAACTTACACCGGCATCAACAATAATAATTACATCTTTATGCATTACACAATACATATTTTTTCCAACTTCACCTAGGCCTCCTAGAGCAATAATCTTGGTTTCGTTGGTTTCTTTTATTTTCATATAATCTCCTTTCTTTTTTTGTAAAGAACTAACTACATGAGTATACTATATTTTTCTTGTTTTGTCTATTATTGAAAGAATTATAATAAAAAAATTTAATTGAAAAACTAAATGACTAACTTTATTAAAAATTATACATTTCTTTTTTCAATTAAATAGTTTACTATTTTTTTAGAAATTAAAGACATTTTATTTCATTTTTGGTACAATTAATAATAAGTATTTTAGTTATTTACGTGGGAGGTTATTGAATGGGGCTATTTAGTAAAATAAAAAATATGTTCAAGGATACAAAAAAAGAAGAAGATATTGAAAATGTTCAAGAAAATGTTGCGACTGTTGAGGAACAAGAAGATGCAAAAAACAAAAAAAGTATTGAAGCGGATGCAAAATCTAAAAATAATAGATTTGTGGAAAAACAGGTAAATAGTACTGTTGAAGAAGTTGTTGGTGATACGAAAAATGTAAAAATTTATGAAAAAGGTCTTACAAAATCTCGTCAAGGTTTTGTTTCTAAACTTGTTAATTTAACAAGTAAATATAGTAAAATTACGAATGAATATTTTGATGAATTAGAAGAGATTTTAATTATGGCTGATATTGGTGTTAATACTGTCATGGGTTTTATTGATCGTTTAAAGAATAGAGTTAGAGCTGAAAGTATTACTGATCCTTCTGAATTAAAGGAGATTATTGTTGATGAACTATTTATTATTTATGTTAACGATGAGGTCTTAAGTAATAAAATAAACTATAATTCTAACGAACCAACGGTTATTTTGTTTATTGGTGTTAATGGTGTTGGAAAAACGACTACCATTGGCAAGCTTGCTAATAAATTGAAAGATGAAGGAAAAAAGGTTCTATTAGTAGGTGCTGATACTTTTAGAGCAGGAGCAGTTAACCAATTAAAGGAATGGAGTGAAAAAGTAGGTGTTTCTTTTTATGGTAAAGAAGAAAGTGATCCTGCTAGCGTTGTTTATGATGGCGTTCTTAAAGCTAAAGAAGATAATGTTGATGTTGTCTTAGTTGATACTGCTGGAAGGTTACAGAACAAAGTAAATTTAATGAAAGAATTGGAGAAGATGAATAAAGTAATTGATGGATTAATTGCTGGTGGTGCTAGTGAAACATTGCTTGTTATTGATGCTACAACAGGTCAGAATGGGATTAGTCAAGCTAAAGCGTTTAAAGAAATTACTAATATTACGGGGATTATTTTGACAAAATTGGATGGAACTGCTAAGGGTGGTATTGTTCTTGCTATAAAGGAAGAAGTTGGAATTCCTGTTAAGTATATTGGATTAGGTGAGACAAAAGACGATTTACAGGTTTTTGATATTGAAAAGTATATTTATGGGTTGTTTAAAGATATGATGTAATTAATATAAAGGTGATTGGATGGAAGATGTTATTTATTATAATAATCTTTATGATTTATATGGATGTTTACTTACTGAAAAGCAGAAGCAATATTTTGAGGATTATTATTTTCATAATTTAAGTTTTTCTGAGATGGCAGATAATTATGGTGTTAGCCGAAATGCTGTTTTTAAGCAGGTGCATACTGTTATTCTTAAATTAGATGAATATGAGGATAAGTTAGGACTTTTTGAGAAAAAACAAAAGTTAGAAGGAATTCTTTTAAAAACTGATAACCCTTTTATAAAAGAACAGTTAGAGACTCTTTTTTAAAAGCGTTTTTTTCTTGAAAAATAAAATTGTTCTTAGTATAATTTAGTGTAGATAAGAGTAGTGAAGAGGGGATAAATTATGTTTGATAAAATTATTTATATTAGTGATGATTCATGCCAAATTAAGTTAAGGGATGATTCTCAAATTACAACAAATTTGATGAATTTACATTTGGTATTTCAAGATGAAGTTAAAACTGTTTTGGGCGAAGTAGATAACTTAGAAGGAAATATTGTTAAGGCTCGTTTTTTAGGTGAAATTATTAATAATCGTCTTGTTGGCGGTACTATTCGCAAGCCCTCTTTAGATGCCAAAATTCGTGTTATTGATAGAAGTGAAATTCCTCTAATTACTGGCTCTGATTCTATGGGATATATGGAGTTGGGGGTCTGTCCTTTTTATGATGACTTTCCTGTTTATTTAGATGTTAATAATTTTTTTAGTAACCATTTTGCTATTTTTGGTAATACTGGTTCTGGAAAATCTTGTGGAACAACTCGTTTGTTTCAAAATATGTTTCATGATAAGAAATTAAATCCATATAAGGCTAATATAATTATCTTTGATTCTTCTGGTGAGTATTACAATGCTTTTAGTAATTTAAATCAAATTAATCCTCAATATAATTATCGCTATATTAGTACCAATGAAACAGATAATATTGGTGAAAAATTACGTCTTCCTATTTATTTGTTGAATAGAGATGATTTAGCTTTATTATTACAATGTACTTCTCATTCACAGCTTCCAATTATTGATCGAATGTTGAAGTTGGCGTTAGTATTTAGTCAGAATGATATTGATTCTAATGCTTATAAAAACCATTTGCTTGCTAAGGCTATTATGACAATCTTATATACTAATGAAACGGCACCTAATAAAAGAAATGAGATATTTTCTATTTTGGCTAGTTGTTCTACAGATGAGTTTAATTTAGAGGCTCCGATTCAAGGAATTGGTTATGTTCGTAAATTTAGAGAATGTTTTTTAATTGATAATTCTGGTAATTTTACTGAAAGTGTTTTAATGAATGAATATCTCGAATCTTTTATCAAAGAAGAGTATGATGATTTTGAGCCACATACGGGTGTTTTCTATGATTTAAATACTTTGGAAAAAGCCCTTAATTTTACTTTGATTAGTGAGGGGTGGCTACGGAATGAGCAAACTTATGGGGATTCTGTTACAATTCGTGTTCGATTACATTCTTTGATTGTTGGCGAAAATGCTAAGTATTTTGATGTAAAAGATTATATGTCTTTAGAAAAATACTTGTCTTCATTGGTAATTGTTGATGGAAAAAAATATCAAATTGTTAATATTAATTTGAATGACATAGATGATGAATTTGCAAAGGTGTTAACAAAAATTTATTCTCGTTTAATATTTGATTTTTGTAAATCCTTGAAAAATAGGGGAAGTATCCCCTTCCATATTGTATTAGAGGAAGCTCATCGATATATTCAAAGTGATCACGATCGTTTTTTGTTTGGGTATAATATATTTGAAAGAATTGCAAAAGAAGGCCGTAAATACGGGGTAATTTTAGGTATTATTACCCAAAGACCAGTTGAACTTTCTGATAATGTTATTTCTCAATGTACCAACTTTTTGATTTTCAAAATTAATCACCCAATGGATATAGATTACATGCGTAAGATGATTCCTCATATTACAGATGAAATTATCGAAAAGCAAAAATCTTTGCAATCTGGAACTTGTTTAGGATTTGGCTTAGGTTTTAAGATACCACTTATTATAAAAATGAAAATGCCAGATCCTGCACCTTTATCTGGTAACTGTGATGTTGTTAGTATTTGGTGTGGGTCTCAAAATAGAAATTCTAGGCAACCTATCTTAGATTCGAATGTTGTATCTTCGACAAATAATCTTAATTTAAATGTTTCATCAAGCCCACATTTTAATCCTACAGTTGTAGAAAAATCTTTGCCTACTCTTTCTATGAATTCTCCGCTTCAGAAAAGTATGCCATCTGTAGCGCCAACTGTTGCAGAAGGGGCTTCAATTCAAAATAGGACTTCGCTTCCAGAATCTAGTATTTTTATGAATCAAGTTGGGGTAAATTCTCCTTCTGTGGGAGTTGGTGTAAAAAGTAGTAATATTGCTAATTTAGAGGAATCACCTAATTTGGTAAAAGGTGTTATAGAAAACTCTTCTAATAATAACTTCCAAGTTATTAATCAACAAAAACAGATACATGATGCTGCTAGCTCTAATATTCTATCATTGACGGCAGATAATGGTGAACCTTTATTAAAAATTGTTGAGGATGAATAATAAAGTCTTTTTGTGACTTTATTTTTTTCTTTTATAAAGAAATATTCTTTG
>OCVV011291964.1_pt1 | contig 27168 bp, 30 predicted proteins | sample 1539721 | NCBI WGS metagenome assembly OCVV01 (sample SAMN02144230, study PRJEB22623) | gut metagenome | biome: sheep rumen | host: Ovis aries | place: New Zealand | reverse complement strand
AATTTGAAAAATCTTACATTTTGCTGAAATCTGGAAATGCCCGCGAACACGGGCACTTCAGAGACTTTGGCGGATTATAGAACGTTTACTCTCTATTGGTTTGTTTTCCAGTCGTATAGGTGGCAAAATTTTCTCGTTGTAATTGCGAGCTATGTATTCTATGGCTGGTGGGATTGGCGTTTTCTATTACTAATTGCCTTCACGTCTTTTTGTAGTTTCTATAGTGGATTACTTTTGAAACATTTTTATGATCAGAACCGCGTAAAAAAAATTATAAGTGCCGGTAATATCGTGTTAAATTTAGCAATACTCGGTATTTTTAAATACTATAATTTTTTTGTCGAGAATTTAGATGTTTTTTTAACCTCAATTTTTAATTATCATATAGACTGGGTAACAAAAGAAATAATACTACCAGTCGGCATTAGTTTTTATACATTTCAAGCTTTAAGTTATACTATAGATGTTTACCAAAATAAAATTCCGGCGACCAAGAATATAGTTGATTTTTTTGCATATATAAGTTTCTTTCCTCAGTTGGTAGCAGGTCCAATAGAGAGAGCAACAAATCTGTTGCCTCAATTTCAACGCAAACGTATTTTTAGTTATGCAAATGCAGTTGACGGCCTACGCCAGATGTTATGGGGATTCCTAAAAAAACTAGTTGTAGCAGATAACTGTGCATTTGTTGTTAATGAGCAATGGGGGGGGGATTTTTCAAATATTTCAGGAGCCGGACTCTTCTTGCTAGGCGTTTTCTTTACTTTCCAGATTTATTGTGACTTTTCAGGATATAGCGATATTGCTATAGGATGTGCCAAGTTATTTGGCTTTAATTTGATGCGTAATTTCAATTATCCTTATTTTTCAAGAAGCATCCCAGAATTTTGGCGACGATGGCATATATCACTAACCACATGGTTCAGAGATTACATTTATTTTCCATTGGGTGGCAGTAGATGTGAAAAGTGGAAGATAATAAGGAATGTATATATTGTATGGAGTATAAGTGGATTGTGGCATGGAGCTAATTGGACATTTATATGTTGGGGTGTGTATCATGCAACATTACTGGCAACTTACAACTTACTAGGATTAAATACCAAATACGATAAAATAGTTGCATATGGTAAACTTTTTCCAAGTATTAAGGAATTTTCTCAGATTGTGTTTACTTTTGTCCTAGCAGTATTTGGATGGATCATTTTTCGCGCTGATAGCCTATTACAGGCAACAGATTTTTTTAAAGCGATGTTTACTAATAAATTCTTTGATTGTTCCAATCTTCACGGAAAGGTAAATCTTTTATTTTGTATTTTATTGCTAATTATTGAATGGATACAGAGAGATAAGCAGCATGCTCTTCAATTCCCTTCTAAAAAAGTTTTCAGATATAGAATTGTACGTTGGGGTATTTATTATTTAATACTTTTCGTAATTGCTAAATTCGCAGGATTAAGTCAAACGTTTATTTATTTTCAATTCTAATTAGATGAAAAAGTTTCTTGAGTGTTTTGTAATATTTATAATACCAATCATTATCATATTAATCCCAATAGAATATTTACTAAGGCAGCTCCCCAACCCTTATACATTTAAGTATGAATGGATGCAGAATAATGCAAAAAATGTGGAGGTCCTTGTCTTTGGTAGTTCACATTCATTTTATGGTATACGCCCAGAGTTTATTGATGGTGTAGCATTTAACTTAGCTAACCCAAGTCAAGGGCTTCAACAAGATTATAATCTCCTTAAGTATTGGGCGAATGAATACAAACATCTTAATACAATAATATGTCCTATTTCAGCATTCTCTTTCTTTGATGATTTGGAAAAAGGAAACGAGGCATATCGATGTCGCTATTATAAAATTTATATGGATTTTGATATGTATCCTGATATTTCTTGGTATAATTTAGAACTATCACATTTGTCGTCAGCACAAGTTAAGATTTCTAAATTACTAACAGACGAGAATGATATCGGTTGTGATAGTTGTGGGTGGTGCCCTTCTTATACTCTATCAAAGAAAAACTTACTAATATGGAATGACGGGAGCGAAGCTAAAGCAGCGGCAATGCGGCATTCTATAAGAAGGCCAGATTTAGCAGCATTAAATTATCAATATCTAAAATATATAGCCGACTTTTGTATTACACATAAAATACGTATGATTTTGGTGACAACTCCATGCTGGCATACATATTGTGAAAATTTGGATAAAAATCAGTTGTCCGAAATGTACTCTTTGATACATAAATTACAAAAAGGGTATAATCTTCAATATCTGGATTATTTAAATGATGATCGTTTTGTTTCAGAAGATTTCTATGATAGCAATCATTTATCGGATATTGGTGCTGCAAAATTTTCAAAACAACTGAATGAGGATATTAAGAAGTTACATTATAGTTATAAATAGTTCTTTGTAGTGTTATGAAAAATAAACCGGAAATTATTGAGCTTTCAAGACATTTTGATCCACGAGGGAATTTGTCTGTAATAGAGGAATTTAGGGATATACCCTTTAAAATTGAACGTAGTTATTGGATTTATGATGTTCCGGGGGGGGGGACTAGAGGAGGTCATGCATATAGTGAAAATCAGGAATTTATTGTTGCACTTTCTGGTAGCTTTGATGTAATTCTTGATGATGGCCTAGGAAAACAGACATTTAGTTTGAATCGATCATATTATGGCCTTTTTGTGCCAAATGGTTTTTGGCGTGAAATGAATAATTTCTCGACTAACTCTTTAGCATTAGTTTTAGCTTCTGCAAAGTATGATGAAAATGATTATATTCGAGATTATGATGTGTTTTTAACGAAGAAAAAAGATGGGAAAATATAGTGTTTATGATTGTACTATGATAGAACTTGATAAACATCATAGTGATCGTAAGGGAAATATATCGGTAGTTCAAAACAGCGATACAGTCCCTTTTGAAGTTAAGCGCATATATTACCTTTATGATGTGCCAGGAGGTGAATCTAGGGGTGCTCATGCACATAAGAATTTAAGTCAACTTATGTTTGCCGCAAGTGGTAGTTTTAGAGTAACCTTAGATGATGGATGTGTGAAACGTAGCTTTGTTCTTAACAGACCTAACCAAGGGCTCTATATTAAGCCTGGTATATGGAGGGATTTAGATGATTTCTCTTCAGGTGCTGTTTGTATGGTGTTGGCCTCTGATGTTTATAAGAAAGAGGATTATATTCGTGATTATGATGAATATATAGAATTCAGAAGAAAAAAACATGAGTAAGATTTTACCCCAAGGCTTTAGTGGAGAGAAGTATGGCCTAAAGTTTCGATTAGTATCGGAAAACGATGCAGAGTTTATTTATGCATTACGTTCTGATAAAACGCTTTCAAGATTCATCCACGATATAGAGGGTGGAATTGAGAATCAACGTGAATGGATAAAAAAGTATAAAGTTAGAGAACAAAAAGGAGAAGAATATTATTTCATATTTTTTCAAGATGATGCTCCTGTTGGCGTTATAAGATTGTATAGTTTTCATGGAACAACATATACAAGTGGAAGTTGGGTTATGAAACCAAACACTCAAAGCGAGGCGGTTATGGCAGTACCCATCATAGCAAGGGAAATTGCATTTGAAGAACTTGGTATGGAATTAGAAGATAACTATGATGCATGTCATGTAGATAATAAGAAGGTAATAAAATTCAATCAAATGTTCGGCTGTAAGATTTATAAACATTTTCAAGATATCAAAGGTGAATATGTTGCGATGTCACTTACAAAAAAAGATTTTGAAGAAAAAAAACCGAAACTCTTAAAAATCATTGGTTACAAATGAGTAAAGCATTTTTGTTTCCTGGCCAAGGAAGCCAGAAGAAAGGTATGGGAAAGGATCTATATGAAAATTTCCCAAAGGCGAAAGCCATATTTGAACAAGCAAACGACATTTTAGGAGAACGTTTCTCTGATTTTTTGTTTGAAGCTAGCGAAGATACTTTAATGGATACGCGCTATACGCAGATGGGTATCTTCATCTATGAGGTAGCTGCCGCATTAGGCCAGGATGATGTGAAACCTGATTGCACAGCCGGTCATTCTTTGGGTGAATATGCTGCATTGGTAGTAGCTGGTGTCCTTTCCTTCGAAGAGGCCGTTCCATTTATAAAGAAGCGTGGCGAGGTTTTCTATGAGGCATATCAAAAGCATCCCAGCGCCATGGGTGCCATCATCGGCATTGAAGAATCGCAGGTGCTAGATGTCTTAAAACAGGTTGGAGATGAAGATGGTGAAAACCTTTATATTGCAAATTATAATGGTCCTGGCCAACTTGTTGTAACAGGAGCTAGGGCATCCGTGAAGAAAGCCTGTAAGATACTTAAAGGCATGGGTGCCAAGCGTGCATTGGTACTGCCTCAGAAGGGCGTTGGTCATTCACCTAACTCGGCAGAAGAAGGAGCAGTCCTTGCTGAAGAATTGAAGAAATTGAACTTCATGACTCCACATATACCCATTTATCAGGATGCTGATGGTTTACCCCATACAGACCCGAAAGAGATATTGGAGAATCAGATTAAGTTGATGACCTTTCCCGTACAATGGACCAACATCACTTTTAACATGGTGAAGAACGGTGTTACAGAATTCTATGAGTGTGGTACCGACGATACACTTCAGAAGATTGTGAAGCGTATGACACCGGAATCAGTGGTAACTTCTATTTTACATTGCCCAACCTATGATGGTAAAGTACAGGATTTCTCAATCGTGAAAGAATAATAAAGAACATATTTAAACAGAAAAAAAACAATTATGGACATTAAAGAATTTATCGAGTATTTTGCAGACGAGTTGGATGAAACAACCATAGATGAGCTTTCTCCAGAGACAGACTTCAAAGCATTGGAGGAGTGGAGTTCTCTTGTAGCTCTTTCTATCATTGCTATGGTTGAAGACAATTATGAGAAAGAAATAACTGGTGAAGATCTGAGAAGCAGTACTACTCTTCAGGATCTTTTCAATCTTGTTGAAAGCAAATAATTATGGCCAATCCATTTTCCCTTGACGGGAAGACTATTCTTTTGACAGGAGCATCTTCTGGAATAGGTGCTGCAACCGCAAGAGAATGTGCGCGTCTGGGCGCAATCGTAGTCATAACAGGCAGAAACCAAGAGCGTTTGAACGCAGTTCTTCAGCAGCTTGAAGGTTCTGGACATATTGCAATACCTTGTGATATGTGTAATCCTGCTGATGTGGAAGTATTGTGTGAACAACTGCCTGCGTTGGACGGAATGGCTTTTTGTGCAGGTATTACCAGAACAATACCTGTAAAGCGAATCAAGAAAGAAGATATTAATGATATTTTCTCCACCAATTTGACATCTCCTATTGAGATAGTCAATAGTTTAGTGAAGCAGAAGAAAATAAATAAAGGTGGATCTATAGTATTCATTTCTTCTATTTCTTCTTCATATGCTGATATGGGTAATTCTGTTTATGCAGCAACAAAAGGTGGTATCATATCTTTCTCAAGGGTTTTGGCCTTAGAACTCGCTTCCAAAGGTATTCGTGCAAATTGTGTGCGACCAGGCTTTGTCGCCGGAACAGGCATGACAGAAGGGTTAAGCAGACTATCTGAAGAACAAATTGACTTAGAAAGACAAAAGTATCCCCTGGGATTTGGTGAAACGAGTGATATCGCGAATGGTATCATCTATCTGTTGTCAGATGCCTCGAAGTGGGTGACTGGCACCACTTTAACCATTGATGGTGGTATAACATTAAAGTAAGAAAAATGGCAGTATTAAAATTCAACGATGTGGGCATGTCTGCAATTGCAGCTTGTGTACCACCTAAAGTGTATTATAATAAAGATTTGGATCAACTGATGCCTCAGGAGGATGTCGAAAAACTGATTAAATCTATTGGAATCGAACAGAAAAGATTTGCAGAACCTGAGGTAACTTCCTCCGATCTTTGCTATAAGGCAGCTAAAAGATTAATGGAAGACAATCAAATAGATCCAGCAAGCATAGATATGCTTCTGTTTCTAAGTTTGACACCAGACTATGTGGCACCTCCAACATCAAGTGTGTTACAGCATAGATTGGGGTTACCCGAAACATGTGGTGCACTAGATTTAAGCCAGGCTTGTTCGGGTTATGTTTATTCGTTTGCAACAGCTTGTTGCTTCGCCTCTAATCCATCTATCAATAGAGTGCTGGTATGTGTAGGTGAAACCATGTCTAAAATCATGAGTCCTCGTGATAAGGTGAATTTCCCGCTATATGGTGACGCTGGAGTTGCTTTCTTGGTGGAGAAGGGCGATTTCGGAGAAGCAACGTTCCTGTTGTCTTCTGATGGTGCAGGTGAACATTCCGTGATTATTCCCGCGCGTGGGTTCCGTAATCCATTGACGGCAGACAGCCTTGTTGATAAGCAAGATGAAGAGGGCAATTGGCGTCGTGATATAGACATTACGATGGATGGTATAGATACATTCAATCATGCTATCAGAGTGATTCCAAAGGAAGTGAAGGAACTGATGAGGATAACCAATATAACAGGTGATGATGTTGATTATTTGGTTGCACATCAGGCTAATAAGATGATGATTGATTTCATTGTGAAACGTCTGAAGTTCGATACTAATAAGGTGCCTTTCTGCATTAGTAAGTTTGGCAATACAAGTTGTTGCTCAGTACCTTTGACTATAGTTTCTGAACTCGTAGGAAAGATGGAAGGAAAGAAACGCCTCTTGATGACTAGTATTGGAGCTGGTTGGACCTATGCTTCTGCTTATCTGAATACAAACAATTTAAAGATTTCACCCGTTTTTGATTATTGATTATGAAATTCGAGGAGATATTTGTTGGACAAAAAGAAACTCTGAGCCATAAGGTCACACAAAGTGATATAGAGAAATTTGTAGACCTTTCCGGTGATGACAACAAACTCCATGTTAACAAGGAGTTTGCAGCCAAGACTTCATTCAAAAAGCCTGTCGTACACGGTATGATTGGTGCCAGTTTTATTTCTACCATTATCGGGACTAAAATCCCAGGAGACGGTGCTCTATGGTTTTCACAGACGTTGGAATTCCTGTTGCCTGTTAGAGTGGGTGACGAAATAACAGTTATTGCTGAAGTGGCCAAGAAGATTGATCGCGACAGAACGATAGAGTTAAATGTTGAAATTCAAAACCAGAACCGTCAGGTAGTAACTCGAGGCATATCAAAGGTAAAGGTCCTTGAAGAACTGGAGCAGGCCGTTGAGGAAGTAAAAGCTGAGAATACAAAAAAAGTGGCACTGGTGGTCGGTGCAACAGGCGGTATTGGAAGTGCTGTAGCTAAAACCCTTGCTGCAGATGGTTATGATGTAATTATTCATTATCATTCTAATAAGGATAAAGCGAACCAGATTAAGAAGGAGATTGAAGAGAAGACAGATTCTAAGGCATACGTTATTTCTGCAAATATCCATTTGGAAAAAGACATAGAAGAACTTGTAAGCCAGTCAATGCGCGAGGCTTATCGGATTGATTGCTTTGTGAACTGTGCTTCAACACCGATACCACCTATCAATGTGGCAGATCTGACATGGGAAGATTTTGAAAAGCAGATGGATTTGAACATAAAAATCAATTTGTCTTTTATCAAAAAGTTGCTACCTCAGATGACAGAGCGAAAATACGGGAAAATCATAACGGTTGGAAGTCTGTTTAGTGACAAGCCAAATCCCAATTTGGTACACTACGCCACAGCAAAGGCCGCATTGGAAGGCTTTACACGTGCGATGGCTTTTGAATTGGCTCCTAAGGGAATTCGCGTGAATATGGTTTCACCAAGTATGATCGCAACAGATTTGACGGCAGATATTCCGGAAAAGATGAAGTTACTTTCAGCCATGCAAACCCCACTTCGTCGTTTGGCTTTGCCTGAGGACGTGGCAGGTGCTGTTTCTTTCTTGGCAAGTGAAAAGTCTGACTATCTGAGTGGTGAGGTCATTCGCATTAATGGCGGACAAATCATGAAATAATATTTTAGAATGAGAGAACTGAAGTATACAGAAATACTCAAAGCGAACAATCAGCTTAAGAAGCAAGTAGAGGGTGCTAAACCTTATAATATTAAAGTCTTAAGTAACATTACCTGCAATCAGTTGGGGGCTACTATGGCCTACCATCTGATGCAGCAAGGGGTTAATCCTATTATCGGTTTTGGTAATTATGACAACATTGTGCAGGATAGTTTTAATCAGCAAGACCAGCAACTTGTTATTGTTCATTACGAATTGCTGAATGTTGTTGGTAAAACAGATTGTTATGTTGAAGACCTGAGCGATGAACAAATAGAGGAAATGGCTTCCTCTTTGGAAGGAGAATTGGGCATGGTTTTGCAAAACCTATCATCCATACCATGTGTGTTGTTTGATAGTTTTAATGCCAATGCAATTTCAATTAGCCCGTTGCGCAGGAATCAATATGCAGAGTTGGCTCATAGACTAAATCAGTTTGTTGCTGAGAACAAAAGTAGTAATACCTACCTTATTGATACCAGTGCAATATTCAACAAAATTGGTGTAGAAAATGCACTCGACTTTAAGTTGTATAATCTTTCCAAGACACTATATACAATCAGTTATTGGAAAGAATATGTCTATCTTGTTTCACCAGTATTGCTTAAGGTGACAGGTAAAGCAAAGAAGGCAGTTGTCTTTGATTGCGACAATACGCTTTGGAAAGGAATTCTTGGTGAAGATGGCTTTGATGGCATTGATATGTCAGAGCATTCAAAGATAGGAGGGCTATATCATCAGGTTCAGAACATGGCTGTGTGGCTTAGTAAGCATGGTGTCCTGATAGGTCTGTGTAGCAAGAATAATCCCGAGGATGTAGCAGATGTAATTGCTCGTCATCCTGACATGGCATTAAAAAATGACAACATTGTTATCAGTGAGGTAAACTGGAATGATAAGGCGTCAAATCTACGTTCTATCGCAGAAACACTGAATATTGGCTTGGAAAGTCTGGTATTCGTGGATGATTCTGATTTTGAGATTAATCTTATCAAAGAACAGCTTCCGCAAGTGTTATGCATGCAGGTACCAGAAGCTATTTATGACTATCCTGCGAAACTTGGTAAAATCATCAATACGTATTTCTTCTTCAGTGATAGCAAGGCAGATTTGGACAAGACCAACCAATATAAGCAGCAGGCAGAACGTGCGAAACAGAAAAGTAAGTTTACAGATATAACGGAATATCTCCGTTCTTTGGAAATGGAGGTGACATATGGTGTGGATAAGGCTGAAGAAGCAGAACGTGTTGCACAGCTGACACAGAAAACTAATCAGCTGAATGTTTGCACTACACGCTATACACAGGCCCAAATTGAATCAATAAAAGAAAGTGCAACGCAATCCTATATCAGCCTCTCTGTGAAGGATAAATTTGGCGATTCGGGTTTGACAGGCGTAGCAATAGTTAGTTATGCAAATGGCAAAGGTGTTATCAATGACTTCCTGATGAGTTGTCGTGTGATGGGACGCAATATCGAGTTTGCATTCGTTGATTATATTATGGCATACCTGAAGAAGCAAGGATGCACCAGTGTTGAAGCTCAATATCTGCCTACACAAAAGAATAAGCCTGTTTCCGAATTCTTTGAAAAATGTGGTTTTCCTGTAAAATCAGAGAATGAAGGAGAGAAGCATTATGCACTGAATATGGATGAATATAAAGAAAATAGTATTGAATATATTAAAGCTAATTGAATTATGGAAAATATCGATGAAAGAATTAAAGAAGTGATGTCGGCAGTTTTTGGTATAGATGCTGAAGCGATTAACGAGGACAGTTCTCAAGACAATATCGAGGCTTGGGATTCTATCAAGACTCTTGACTTAATTGTGTCTTTGGAAGAAGAGTTCGGTGTGACCATCCCATTGGAAGAAGTAGGCAATATGGTCAACTTCAAATATATCAAGCTTATTATAGAAGAGCAGGCATAATGTTGAAGGTTGAGCGTTTTATCAATGAACTGATGACTTCCAATTGCTATTTGGTGATTGATGAGGAATCAAGACATTGTTTATGTGTTGATCCTGCATCGGAGAAATCGTTGCGCGAGATTGAATACATTGAAGCAAAAGGACTGACGCTTGACTATATTCTTTTGACACATGAGCACGCAGATCACACATGGGGCGCAAATGCATTAAGAGAAAAATATCCAAATTCTAAAATCGTATGTTCAGAGCTCTGCGATAAATACGCAAAGAAGGCAAGTAAGGCCTATTTTTTGTTGTACTATGATAGGACGGGATATAGGTATGAGTTATTTCCTGCCGATGTAATAATAACGCAGTATACAGAGGAGTTGACATGGCCCCCTCAATCCATACGTTTCCTCATGACACCCGGCCATAGTATTGGATCGATGTGCTTTGATATCGCAGGGATGCTATTTACGGGAGATACTATCATGCCATATAAACCATATTTTAATGGAAGGGATAGTAACGAGTTCGATTGGACAAAATCAATAAAAAAGATTAATAGTTTTTTTTCTAAAGATACTATGCTATTTCCTGGACATGGAGATATTATAAGCTTGGATGAATGGAATCAAAAATTTAATTTAAAATGAATATACCTTTCTTGTCTTTAAAAGACGTAACAGCACTGCATGGTGCAGAGATTAACGAAGCCGTCACCCGCGTTGTGAATGGAGGATGGTACCTTCAAGGAAAAGAAAACGAGCGGTTCGAAGAGAACTACTCAAAATTTATAGGTTCAAAATATACTATTGGCTGCGCCAATGGTCTAGATGCACTTATCTGGATATTCCGTGCATACATCGAGTTGGGGGTGATGCAGCCTGGTGACGAGGTTATCGTTCCTGCAAATACCTACATAGCCACGATTCTTGCTATTACTGAGAACGGTTTGAAGCCAATTCTTGTTGAACCCAAGCTAAATACCTTGGAGATTGATGATGATTTCATCGAGGCTGCTATTACTTCTAAGACTAAGGCAATTGCTATTGTCCACCTTTATGGCCGCAATGCCTATACCGATAAGATTGGTACATTGTGTAAAAAGTATAATCTTAAACTGGTTGAAGATAACGCTCAGGCACATGGTTGTAAGCATACTGACGGGAGAGTAACTGGTAGCATTGGTGATGCCGCAGGTCACAGTTTCTATCCTGGCAAGAACCTTGGTGCTTTAGGTGATGGCGGTGCTGTAACAACTAACGATCCTAAGCTGGCTGCTGCGGTACGTGCTTTGGCCAACTATGGTTCACAGAAGAAGTATGTGTTTAAGTACACAGGACGCAATAGCCGTTTGGATGAAATTCAGGCTGCTGTTTTGGATGTGAAGTTGAAGTATATTGTTGAGGATAATGCTCATCGTAAAGAGGTAGCTCATTACTACTATGAGCATATCAACAACCCCTTTATAACACTCCCAGATTTGTTGCCTGACAATCAGAATGCTTACCATCTTTTCCCTATTTTGGTGGCTGGTGGAAAACGTGATGCATTACATGACTATCTGGAGCAGAATGGTGTCGGCACTGTATGCCATTATCCGATTGCTCCTCATCAGCAGGAGTGCTATGCTAATGAGGCTTGGAATATGCCTCAATTGAGTTTGCCTATAACAGAGAGGCTAGCAAATGAAGAATTGAGTTTGCCTATTAGCCCTACATTATCTTTTTCTGAAGTTGAATATGTAACCCAATTACTTAACACATTTAATTAAAAAGAATGTCAATCTATATTAATTTTTATAAGTTCTTATCTACCTTCGCTGGATTCTCATTTGTCGGTGTCTTAGTAACATTGTTTTCAATGTTACTTGTATTTATTTGCAATGAATTGTTAGGATGGAATAGCATATTATCCTATTTGCTTTCTTATGGTTTGTCTATAATCCTGTCCTATATTCTCAATGCCATGTATGTGTGGAAGAGTGCTTTTTCATTCAAAGCCATGGCTCACTATTTTAGTATATATTTAGCAAGTATGCTTCTTGGTACTGTTGTTTTATGGTTGTTGGAACTCTTGTTTCCAAATATAAACACAACAATTCTTAGCTATTGCGTACTTCCTGTTACAATGATTTGGAATTACTTTTTTGTAAACAAACTATTATCATAATAATGATGGATACCAAATTACTTTCAATAATTCTTTTAAGTTATTATTCTAAAGAGCGAGTTCGTAAGTCATTTTTTTCTATTAAACAATTGTTGGATAAGGAGAAAATACCTTTTGAATTTATAATTATGGATGATGGTTCAAAAGATGATTCGTATATAATTGCTCAAGAACTGGAGAAAGAATATTCTAATGTTTCTGCATACCAATTAAGCCGTAACTATGGTGCTGTATATTCGCTTTTTGCTGGTCTCTCAATTTGCAAAGGAGCGTGTGCAGTACCTATGCCAGATGATGAACAACAACCATATGATACTTTTGTAAGAATGTATCGCCTATGGGAGAATGGTGAAAAGATAATTATTCCAAGTAGAGAGTCACGAGAAGATCCTATTTGCCAAAAATTCTTGTCACATTTATATTATAAAACAATGAATGCAATTTCTGATGTTCAATATCCCAATGGTGGTGCAGACATTGCATTTATTGACAGGGAAGTGATAGATCTTCTTAATAAAAGAATACATCCAAGAAATACTATGTTTATTGCAGAGGTGTTGAATCTGGGCTTTGACCCCTATTTCTTGCCTTATGTACGTCCTATTGGTCTGAACAAGGGGAAATCACGCTGGTCATTTAAGAAGAAAGTGAAATTGGCCTTAGATTCGTTATTTTCTAATTCCACCTTTCCTCTACGTTTCATTACTTATGTTGGTGTTTTCATCTCGTTTTTTTCTTTTATAGCTATTGTTTTTTATGGTTATATTGGCCTATTTGGTAACAGGCAATTTTGGGGCGTTTTAGTACAGGGTTGGATATCAATAATCCTTTTAATGTTCCTGCTCGGTGGCTTAGTATTACTTAGCTTAGGTGTTATTTCAGAGTACTTATGGCGTATATATGACGAAGTAAAAGATCGACCAGGTTATATTATTAAGCATAAGAATCAATAATCATAATAACTTATTTTATTTGTATGGAAAAAAAAATAATTTTTAAACTTGATAATTGGGGGATATTATTGTCCTCTATATCCATTAGCATCGTTTTTTTATTTGTGTTTGCTTTTAGTATTAATCCATTTCTTTTAAACATGGGTGGTGACTCTGCTGTTTATCAACAAATGGGGCAAGCGATAGTGTTAGGTAAAATACCATATGTTGATTTGTTTGAGGGGAAAGGATTTTTGATGTTTCTGTTCCAGGCTGTCGGATTATATATCTCAGATGGACATTGGGGGTTAATGACAATTTCAATTGTTAATCTCGCAATATGTATATATTTCTGGTTTAAAACAACTCTTTTATATGTTGACTTTAAGACCTCATGGATTCCTATTCTATTTGTATTGGCTTTGATGGGCGCGTCTTATACCAATTCAAAAGGGAATGGAACGGAATTTTGGTCAATGCCTTATATTAGCTATGCAATATATGTAGTTGCAAATTATTTTAAGAGTGAAAAACTTGTTAAATTTAGAGATTGTTTTCTTATAGGTGTCGGAATGGGTGTTATTACCTTTATTCGAATGAATAATATGGCGCCTATCTGCATTGCTTGTTTAGTGATCTTTGTTGATTATATTTGTAAAAAGGAATATAAGAATTTATTCAGAAGTATAGCGTGGGGCTTCGCAGGTTTTACCCTGTCATGTATATTTACCATTTTCTTATTTTGGATCTTGTATGGGAGTGAGAATGTTTATTCTTTGTTTTTTGGTACTTTTATATACAATTTCAGTTATTTCGGCGAATTTGGAAAGGGAACTCTTTTACAGATGTATTTTTATGTGTCTATTATAGTCTGTTCTATTTTGATATTTGTCAATTGGAAAAAGTATAAAAAAGAAACATTATTCGTTGTTTTAGCGTTTGCTTTTACTTATTTAACAATGGGGAAAGCGTATTTTTTACACTATTTTGAAATATCATTCCCTTTGTATATAATTGCATTGTCATGTATTTGTGATTCAAATTTATATAAGGAAATCCCGCACAAAAAATACCTATTGTGTGGTATAATAATAGTTTCCCTCATCTCTGTTATTCTGATGCTCCCCCATATTAAACAGAGGTTTGTAAATAGTGATGTAATGGAGGCTGGCTTAAAGGATATAAAGGCCAAATTACTTGCTTTGCCAGAAAATGAACGCGATAGTATCTGGAATAGTAATACGGGAATGGACGGTTGCCTAATAATGCAAACTATTAATAAAATCCCGATGAATAGGCTTTTTATAAAAAGTAAGTTGAATGTTGATTTAAAAGATATTGGTACAATACAGGAATATCGGCCGCTTTATATTATGACAAAAGACAATTATAAAAAAGATTCTGAGGATAAGGCAGATTCCGTATACATTGTTTCTAATTACGTCGAGATATTTAGAACACAAATGTTAACAGACGGTATAAGTCATGTTGTATTTTATAAAAGAAAATAAGAAGATAGGATTCTTTCATTAGTGAAACATATTTGTTTTTTTTATTGTTTAATATTAGTTGAAGTGCAATTATTGTTGATTATTATTAAATCTGAAGTAGTTTCCCAATTAAAAGGAGAATTTTAATAAATATTTACATACATGTTGGTGGTGCACTATCTTTGTTATATATAAAATCACACAAATTATTAAAGTATATTATTTTTTGAGATGATGAGTACAAAATTTAGTGTTATTATTCCTATTTATAAAGTTGAGAAATATCTACACGAATGTGTAGATAGCGTTCTCTCTCAATCCTTTACGGATTATGAAATCATTCTTGTGGACGACGGTAGTCCGGATGATTGTCCAAGAATATGCGATGAATATGCCCAAAAAGACAAACGCATCAAGGTTGTGCATCAAGCAAATGCAGGTTTAGCTTGCGCCCGTAATTCTGGTATTAAAGAAGCCGTAGGTGATTATCTCGTTTGCATCGACAGCGATGATTACCTGAAAGATAACAGCATCCTTCAAAAAATTGCCGACAAAGCAGTTGATGATGTGGATGTGGTTCTTTATGGTTTCCAAAAATTCTTTGAAAGTACCAAATCGTTAGGTGGTTCAGACATCCCTATATTGAAAGGCAAATGCTCAGCATCTGAGATGTTACAGGAAGTGTTGGGTAATAACAGTTATTGTGGTACCGCATGGACAAAGGCTGTCAGATTAAGCATTCTTCATGACAACCATATTGAGTTCCGCCCCGGTATGATTAGTGAAGACATTGATTGGTATCTTCATTTGTTGTGTCACGCAAAAACTTTTGACAGCATCAATGAAGCGGCAATCATTTATCGCCAGCGTCCAGGATCCATTTCTCATGCACCCCAATTAAATAGCCTTACAGATAATCTATGGATTTTAGAGTATTGGCCCAATCAGTTCAAGCGTCTGATATCAGACAAAACATTGATAGATTCTTTGTTATCAGTCATGGCATACTATTATGCCAATGATCTCATATTATTCACTAGATATTCTTCCGATGTGTCACAACCTTTTAAACAAAGGTTAAAAGCTCAAAGCTATCTGGTAGACTATGCGAAAACACCAAGAGCCCTGACGGTCAAGAAATTCTATAAAGCATTAGGATTTAATATAACTGTAATGTTACTCAAGCTTTTGTCGAAATTCAAAAAGCATCAATGATGAAAAGTAAGGAAGAACTCCCCAAGGTATTGGTGATAGACGTAAATGGTTGGCGTGAGGATGCCGGTTCTAATACCTTAAGGGATATATTCAGGTGTTGGAATCCTGACCGCTTGGCATTAATCTATACAAGCTCTCAAATGCCAAGTACGGAAGTTTGTTGTCATTATTTCCAAATTTCCGAGAATCAGGTGCTTAAAAGCGTTTTTCATCCTACAATGAGAGTCGGCTGTGTCGTGAAAAATACCCTTTTGAATGATTCAGAGGATGCAAAAAGGGAGAGAGAACGATATACACAGGCTCATAAGAACCATTCCAAGTGGATGCGACTGGCCAGAGAAGTTGTTTGGAAAATGGGCCATTGGAAGACAAAAGCCTTAAAAGAGTTCGTTCTGAATTTTAATCCTGATATTATCTTTGTACCAATTTTCCAATATGCATATATGGGGAGAATTCAAAACTATGTTATTAAATTGACAGGAAAGCCCACGGTCTGTTATTTGGCAGATGATAACTATAGTTATGATTCTTGTCAGGGCATTATTGATTATATACATCGTTTTTGGACTCGCAAGTATGTAGGTCCATTGGCACGTAAGAGTAATCAAATGTTTGTAATTGTAGAGAAGGAGAAAGAGGATACAGACATGCGATTTGGCACAGACAGTGTTATTCTTACAAAGAGCATCGACTTCACAGGGAGGGACTATATGCATGTGATACCCAACAAGCCTATTAAGTTCGTATATACTGGAAGCTTGGCTATGGGTAGAGATAAAACGATGGTGATAGTTTCCGATGCCATCAATAGTGTCAATATTACAGAGACGAAAGCTGAACTATACATTTATTCTCAGACAATCCCCGATGAGAAGATAATGGCTAGGATTAATAATGGAGCAAGTCACTATTGTGGCAGTGTGCCACATCAGGAAGTGGATGGTATCGTTAAAGGTGCAGATGTTGTTGTCTTCGCTGAGTCTCTTGACGGTAAGGAGGCAAATATCGCAAAGTTGTCTTTTTCCACAAAAATAACAGATTATATAAGTAATGGAAAATGTGTGCTGGCCATTGGAAAAGAATTTATTGCTCCAATGGATTATTTCAAAAGACACGATTCTGCTTTGACTGCATATTCGAAAGAAGATGTATACGCACAGGTAAAACGTCTGGTTGAACATCCAGAATTGGTTGAAGTTTATGGAGAAAAAGCCTTTAAATGTGCAGTGGCAAATCATGAAAAAGGAATGATGAACCAACGTTTTATCGAAACAATGTGTAAAGCAATAAAATGACATTTCAAAAATTGGATAAATGAAACATCTGAAACTAATGATCTTGGCGGCTGATCCTCAGTCTGCCATAGATGCTCAGAAAGCAGGAATCGATCGCGTTTTTTACGATTTGGAATACATCGGTAAAGAGGCGCGACAACATGGGCGTAATACTGTTAAGTCTTTAAATAGTATTGACGATATTCCAGAAGTGCGTAAGGTTTTGAACCAATCGGAATTGCTCGTCCGTACCAATCCGATACATGCATATTCACGACAGGAAGTTGAAAAGGCGATTAATTATGGTGCAGACATATTAATGCTTCCTATGGTTATGGATCAGCACGACGTGGAGCAATATGTTGAGATGGTAAACGGTCGTGCCAAAGTGTGCATCATGATTGAAACGGCTGCTGCTATGGCACGATTGGATAAAATCCTAGCAGTACCTGGAGTGGATGAACTTTTTATTGGTCTTAACGACCTTCACATAAGTATGGGGTTGACATTTATGTTTGAGCTCCTTAGTGATGGATTGGTAGAGTATATTGCAAACAAATGTAATAAAGCTGGAATGCCGTTTGGCTTCGGTGGAATTGCTCGTATCGGAGAAGGCGACCTGCCCTCAGATAATATCCTTGGCGAGCATGTGCGGCTTGGCTCAACATCTGTAATTTTGTCTCGCACCTTCAAAGGTGTAGTAGGCGTAGATAAGAATGCTCATAAGATTGACCTTGTAGAGGAAGTACAAAAGGTTCGAAATCGACTGATAGAGATTGAACAATGGACAAAGGAGCAGTACGTGGAAAACCGTAAGATGATCGAGCATGCTGTTGATACCGTAATATACAAAATCTTGAACAAGTAAGATGCCGTATGGAAACAAAGAAGCGTATTTGCTCTGTTACCACTGTAGATATTACAATGGAGCCATTCATTATGACCCAAATGGAGTATATGATGGAGAAGGGGTGGGATGTTGCAATTATTTGTAACATGAAACCAGCATTCATTGAAAGAATACCTCAAGGTTTTCATTATTATAACGTCCTCATGGAAAGATCGTTCAATCTATGGGTTGCAATCAAAAGTACATGGAGGCTCTGTAAGATATTCAGAAGGGAGAGATATGATATAGTACAATATGCGGCGACCCATGCTGCCCTTTATTCGAGTTTTGCTGCATGTTTGTGTGGAATTCCTATTAGAGTGCATCTACAATGGGGCATTTACAACTACTCCGAGATGGGCCTAACAGGGAAATTTTATAAGTTTGTGGAATGGCTTACATGTAAGTTTTCTACCGATGTGCGCCCTGTAAGCCATCAAAATCTGAAGATAGCATTAGAAGAAGGCCTCTTTAAGGAAGGGAAAGGGAAAGTACTGGGCCAAGGAGGAACAGTAGGTGTTGACTTAAATGATTATCCTATTAACAATAAAGATGTTATTAGGAAAGAGATTAGGGATCAGCATGCAATATCTCAAACAGACTTTTTATTTGGGTTTTGTGGTAGGATAAGCGTCCCGAAGGGAAATAATGAGTTGTTAAGAACTTTTAAAAAAATTGTCGCTGTTCGTAATGATGTAAGTTTGATTTTGGTTGGAGAAGATGAAGGAAGCATTGACAGAGAACTTATGTCTTGGGCTAATGAATGTGAAAAAGTTGTTGTTGTAGGTAGAGTGTTGCATACAGAGATACCTCGATATATGGCGGCAATGGATTGCTTAGTCCATCCGACATATAGAGAAGGATTCGGTATGGTGTTGCAAGAGGCAATGGCTATGGCTGTGCCTATTATTACAACGGATATTCCAGGACCTTCCGAAGTCATTGAGAATGGCAAGTCTGGGCTGTTAATACAGCCGCAGGACGAAGAGTCTCTTTATGCAGCCATGTTGGAAGTTGTCTCTCATCCTGAGAAATATGTTCAGTTTGGTAAGAATGGCCGGCAACGGGCAGAGGAGTGTTTTGCTAGAGATGTAATGCTCCAGCGGATTTTTGAGGATAAAGAAGAATTATACAATTCGAAAATAGCTAAAAGGTAATAATGGAGATAGGAAGTTTTCTTGATTTGCAACTGCCCAAGGGTAGGGAATGGTATAAAGGTGACGAAGATATTGCCCGTCTTAATACCGGAAGGATGGGTATTTGGCATGCGTTCCGTGTGACGGGATGCATGCGTATCTGGATTCCCATCTACCAGTGTGATTCCATTCGTGAGACGTTTGAAAAAAAAGGTGTTGAGATCTGCTTCTATCATCAGGATAAGAACTTTAATCCCATTGATATAAAAGCAAAAGATGATGATGCCGTACTGGTGGTAAACTACTATGGTATCATGTCAAGTGAGCGTATGGCGGAATTGGCAAAACCCTACAAGCATGCTATAGTGGATTGTGCTCAAGCTTTCTTCTGCAAACCAGTTGAAGGGGCGTTAACAGTTTATAGCTGCCGAAAGTTTGTTGGTGCACCAGATGGATGTTATGTTGTGGGTAAAGATGCTCATAAGTATGTTGATGAGTACCCACAATGCTATTCATCTGATACAGCAGCATTCTTATTGATGCGCATAGAGTATGGATGCGAGGGTAAGGGCTATGAGGCTCGTGGTCTGAATGAACATCGCATTGATGCAGAGGATTGCATGAAGATGTCAAAGCTAACCCGCACATTGATGGATGCTGAAGACTATGCTCACAACCAGCAAAAACGAAAAGAAAACTTTGCATACGCCCATCAACTGTTAGATGGCATCAATAAGATAGATCCTACCAAATATATGGATGATGAAACCTTTCCTATGGTTTACCCTTTAGTGGTGGAAGATGACGAATTAATCCAACGTCTGTATGCAGCCAAACATTTTCAAGGTCATTGGTGGAGCTATATCTGCGATGAGCAGCCTGTGGATAGTTTTGAGCATTGGATTTCACGTTATGTGATTCCCATCACCATTGACCAACGTTATGGTAAAGAAGAATTAGATTACTTAGCAAATATAATTAAGAAATAATGAACAATAGTTATAACGGACATCTATGTATAGTGTTCGCATTAGAGCACTATAACCCATTGAATATGATTCGCGCATTTGGCGAGAATGGTATCAATCCTGTGTATATTTCAGTGAAGCGCCGGTATGAGGTGGCTACACGTAGTAAGTATATCTCCAAGCTCCACCGAGTGGACTCGGTAGAGGACGGTTTTGAGCTGCTGATGAAGGAGTATGGAAATCTGGCATCAGAGACGGGTAAGAAGCCATACATCGTGTTCTCTGATGACAAGTCTGTGGGATATTTTGATTTGCATTATGATGAATGGAAAGATAAGTTCATTACCTACAATGCTGGTCGTAATGGTCGTATCAATGAGTTCATGGATAAGTATGAGATCCAGCAGTTGGCTAAGAAGCATGGATTTAATGTGCTGGACAGTTATGTGATTGGCAAGAATGATCCGTTGCCTGAGAATCTGTGGTATCCTATCATTACCAAGGATATTTCTCCAAATTCCGGTAGTTGGAAGTTTGACGTGTATATCTGCCAGAATGAGCAGGAACTGAAAGAAGCTATCCAGAAGATAGAGAGTCCGCTAATCATGATTCAGCACTTTGTGGATAAGCAAAACGAGATGGCATTGGAAGGTTATACTATCAATCACGGTAAGGAAATGCAGATTATCACCCAGATGAAGTGGAAATACCTGATTCAGGGATATTATAGCCCTTATCATGATGTCTGCATGTTCACCGATAAGGAGATGGAAGCAAAACTTCAAGCCATGTTTGAAGAGATTGGCTTCGAGGGCGTCTTTGAGGTAGAGTTCCTAATTGACAAGGATGGAACGTTCTACTTTATGGAAACCAACTTCCGTGCTTCTGCTTGGAATCCCACCTGTATGTTTGCCGGTATGCCGTTGGATTACCTTTGGGTAAAGGGAATGGAAAATGGCTATATAGATCCAGCTGACCGTAAGGAATTTGAGCCGTTTACCAGCATGAGTGAGGTTATTGACTATGGTAAGCGTGTTGAGGGTGGAATGGTCAGTTTGGCAGAATGGCTAAGAGATTTCAAAGATGCTAAGTGCGTATATATTTATGATAAAGAAGATCGCGGACCTTGGGATGCGGTAATTGAAAACTGGGATAGCTTTAAATAATGGATATGAAGAAGATTCTCATATACGGAAAGGGTAGCTATATTGGTGAACACTACCGTAAAGGTTTGGAAGCAAGAGGTCATCAGGTTGTGATGGTTGACTCTCTTGTACAAAAGCCCGGAGAGTTCTCCGTGGCCGGATATGATGTAGTTATCAATGTGGTTGGAATTGCGCATATCAAGATAACACCCGATATGGAGTCGTTGTTCTATAAGATCAATACTGATTATGCCGTTGATTTGTGCCGTTTGGCCAAGGAACAAGGCGTTCATCAGTACATCTATATGAGTAGCATGAATGTTTATGGGGATACCAGCGAGTGCATCACATCGCGTGAGCAAGAAAATCCTAAAAATTTCTATGGCAAGAGCAAACTTTTGGCTGACCAGAGAATTCATGAGATGGAAGACGAATCATTCAAAGTTGCTTCTATCAGGCCTCCTGTGGTATATGGCAAGGGATGCAAGGGTAATTTCAATCCTTTAATCAAAGTGGCCAAAGTTGCTTTTGTTTTCCCTAAGTATAAGAATACTAGAAGTATGATATATATTGACCATCTGACCAATTTCGTTTGCCAGTTGGTTGAAAATGGAGATGGTGGTTATTTTCATCCACAGAATGCCGTACATACTTCAACCGAGGAGGCGGTGGTAGCCATAAGAAAGGCTTTAGGGAAGAAAACAATTCTAGTTCCCGGCTTTGGATGGCTTGTTAAGATTATGATGAAGTGCGTGAGTATGGCAGATAGAGCCTTTGCTGATGACTATTATGCTATAGATTTTTCAATATATAAGGATAATTATTGTATTTTTGATTTTTATGATACAATAGAAAGGACAATATAAGTCAATAAATATATATATTTGAATCGGAGTTTTTTAAGAGATGGAATTGTTGATAAAAAGGTTATTTGACATTGTATTAGCGCTAGTTCTACTAATACCAGTAGCATTGATCTTGCTCATTGGTATTTCATTTGTTAGATTGGTATCACCAGAGGCTTCCCCTATTTTCAAGCAAGAAAGGGTCGGGTATAAATTGAAATTGTTTACACTTTATAAGCTTCGGTCAATGACGAACGAATATGATATTGATGGCAATTTGCTACCCGATGAAATTCGTTTAAAAAATTGGGGCAAATTAGTTCGTAAAACCAATATAGATGAACTATTTCAGATATGGAACATTTTAAAAGGTGAGATGTCTTTTATTGGACCAAGACCCATCCTTCCGGAGGAGATGCTAGTGATGACTGAAGAGGAACAGATTGAGCGACAGTCCATGCGTCCGGGTATTACAGGATGGGAGGCCGTACATGAAGGAGAGTCGAGTACACGAAGAGAGATGGCAATGTTTGACCTCTTTTATGTTCGTAATTGGAGTTTGAAGATGGATTGGCAGGTGTTTATTAAGACTATTGCAATAATATTCGGCTTTCGAAGGCCAGATGATTCAGTGAGAGCACCCAAGATGACAGATGACCAAAAGATAACAAAGAACTTATGACATAATAAGGTAAGTTCTTGAGTGTAATTAGAAAGTTCACAATGTGCAATTTGCTTTTGTTTAGTCTTCTAGCAGATACATTAACTGGCTGTTGTGTAAATAGCACTCGTTATTTGCCTGTCTCTGAAGAAGATTGGGTGAGAATTCGTGAAATAGCATGTATGCATGGAGTTGTTGGCTTGTTGGCATCGGCTATAGAAATGTTACCTGATGATTTAAAACCATCGCATGATTTTCTTTTGGAAATAATTGCAATGAAAATTAAAGTAGAGGCTCGATATGATTATCAATACTCAACGATGGCTATGTTTGCTAATAAGTTAAGGGATTATGATATTAATTGTATGATATTAAAGGGGATATCTTTTAGTACATATTATCAAACTCCTTCACTTCGGGAATGTAGTGATTGTGATTGCTATCTTGTAACAAATAATAACAAACTCGCTTTTATTGAAGGAAACGATATCGCGAAGTCAATGGGTGCGGTTGTTGAAAGAGGAACATATAAGCATTCTCATATAAAGTTAAATGGTATACTTATTGAAAATCATAAATACTTAACTGATTTTAATGGGACAGAGATGGGAGCTAATATTGAAAAACAGTTAGAACATCTTATAATAAAAGAGCCCGTCAAATTAAATGATAAATATAATATAATGAAACCGAATTCGTATTTTAATGCTTTTTTTTTGATAAAACATGCTCATGGGAACTTTATGTCAGAAGGATTAAGCCTAAGGATGGTTTATGACTGGGGGGCACTTTTAATGTCTGAGCAAAATGGTATAGACTGGAATGATTTGTATAGCGAATTAAGTCAATATAAACTACGAAAATTTGCAGAGGTATTGACTAGTATTTGTGTTGTCTATATGAGGCTTCCAATTTATAATAAGAAAATATCGACATTTAAAAATGAAAAAGTAATAAATGATGTAATGCGTGATATGATGAGACATAGGAGGCTCTCTTGCAATAACTCGATATTAAGAAAGATATTACAAATTGCAGAGCGCTTTTATAGAATGTGGAAATTTAGACATCTTGCGATAGAACCTTATCCAATAATGGTTTGGAATACTTTTGTTTATTGTTCATATATGAAACGGAATGTTACACTAAATTGAATGAATTCATGAGTCACATATTATATTGGTATTTTGGTAAAAAACCATTATCATATTGGTATTTGCTATTAGTTGATAGTTTAATAGTCTTATTATCTTGTTTGTTTACCTATTGGGTTTTCAATAGATCCATGGTGATGTTTGAGCACCGCTGTTCGGTGTTGTATACATCATTGTTATATGTCGTAATCAGTTGGATAGGGGCAGAATTATTCAGTACGTATTTAGGAGTCGTAAGATATTCATCATTTGATGATCTTCTTCATGTTGCGTATGCCAATATCATTTCGATGATGATATCTGTAGTTATTTCTTTAGTATTTGAAAATTATAGCTTTAAGGCATTATGTGCTCTTTCGCAAACAGAGATAGTAATTACTTTTTTAATTGCTACGCTTTTGATGTGGTCTGTTAGAATAGTTGTGAAAACGTTGCATGATATTTCTCGTGAGGACAACCTACATCTTACCAAGGTACTTATCTATGGCGCAATGACTGGAGGTGTCGGGATTGCAAAAAATATACGTAGTCAAAAACCAGCTCAATTTGAAGTATCTGGCTTTATCTCTCATGATAAGAGAGCCAAACATATGACATTACTTGGAAAAAAAGTATATAATGTGGATGAAGACTTATCTTCAGTTATTGCTAGTGATAACATTGAAGCTGTTTTGGTTTCACCGTATAGACTTGATGATTTCCGTAATAACCAAAAGTTACAGGATGAGCTGATACAGGCAGGGGTTAAAATCTTTTTTGCACAGCATGCAAAGGAAGCTAATATAAAAAATGGTGAGTTGTCTGAAGATGATTTTGCTGATATACAACTAAAGGAAGTATCTGTTGAAGACCTGTTGCCTCGCCAAGAAATTAAAGTTGATATGGACTCTGTTGGGGCTATGCTGAGAGGGAAACGAATTTTGATAACAGGCTCCGCAGGAAGTATAGGCTCTGAAATGGTACGACAGATAGCCATCTATAAACCCGCCAAAATGATTCTCATCGACCAAGCAGAAACCCCGCAGCATGACATCCTGTTGATGATGAAAAAGGACCATCCCGAGATAGATGCAGAAATCGTGGTCACAAGTATCAGTCGAATAACACGTATGGAGGCTATCTTTAGTTCATTTAAACCTGATTATGTTTTCCATGCAGCAGCCTATAAGCATGTACCAATGATGGAACCCAACCCAAGCGAAGCCGTGATGAATAACATCTATGGCACTAAGGTCATTGCAGATTTGTCTGTAAAATATGGTGTCAAGAAGTTCGTGATGGTTTCTACAGATAAAGCCGTTAATCCCACCAATGTGATGGGATGCTCAAAACGAATCTGTGAGATATATGTACAGAGCTTAAACAAAGCTCAGGATAAGTGTCAGTTTGTAACAACTCGTTTTGGAAATGTCTTAGGGTCAAATGGATCTGTCATACCATTGTTCCGTGAGCAGATAAAAAACGGTGGTCCCGTTACAGTAACGGACGAAAGGATAGTTCGTTACTTTATGCTTATACCAGAGGCCTGTAAATTAGTGCTTGAAGCAGGAACCAAGGGTAAAGGAGGCGAAATCTTTGTTTTTGACATGGGTAAGCCGGTAAAAATCTATGATTTGGCTAGACGAATGATAGCACTTTCAGGAGCCAAAAATGTTGAAATCAAAATCACAGGTCTTCGGGATGGTGAAAAGCTCTATGAGGAAGTCTTGAATGAACTAGAAGGCACCAAACCATCTTTCCATGAAAAGATTCGCATAGCAGAAGTTCGCCAATATGATTATGATGAAATCTGCAAGGATATTGAAGAGTTGATTTCTATATCTAAGCAATTTGATAACATGGCTACTGTTGCTAAGATGAAGGCCATAGTTCCAGAGTTTAAGAGTAATCATTCTATTTACGAAAAACTTGATAAAAAATAATATGAATTATTTAATAGTTGTAGCACACCCCGACGATGAGGTGCTGGGAGCTGGTGCTACCATAAGGAAATGGTCGCAGAATGGTGCCAAGGTGGATATCTGTATCATGTGTACAGAGGCGAAGGCCCGTGCTTTCAGACCAGATGACAAGGAGTTGGATGATGATTTAAATGCATCTTCGGATTACCTTGGCGTACATAAGAAGTATGAGGCAACGTTTCCGAATATTGAAATGAACACGGTGCCTCATATACAGTTGGTGCAGCATATAGAAGCAGCTATCAAAGATTGCGAGCCGGATATTGTGATAACACATCACCCAGCAGACACTAATAACGATCACCTCCAGACCAGTATGGCCTGTCAGGAGGCAATAAGATTGTTCCAAAGACGACCGGAGGTGAAGCCCATAAAGGAACTCTGGTATATGGAGGTACCAAGTTGTACTGAGTGGGCATTGAATACAGCTATGAATCGATTTCAACCAAATACTTGGGTGGAAGTCGGTAAAGAAGGTGTGGACGCAAAAGTTAAAGCTCTTTCAATGTATCGTGGTGTGATGCGACCATATCCGCATCCAAGATCTGCCGAAGCCATCGAGGGCTTTGCTGCTTATCGTGGCTGTCAGGCTGGATGTAATTATGCCGAGGCATTTGAAGTCGTTTTACGTAGGCTATGATAAAAGAGATATTGAAAGGGATATGGGCGTTCTGTTCATATCTCTTTGTACCACAAAAAAGAAATCATGAAGATTACTCAAGTGATGTTAAATAGCCTGACAGAACAGGCAAAGGCTTCGGAGAGACTGAGGATGAATCTTGACCTGAGGAATTCTGATACAGATGGTTCGCAGAGAATGCTGAATGCTATCGAGCCTGGGAGCATTTTGCCAATTCATAGGCATCAGAAGACATCGGAAACGATGGTATGCCTGAGGGGCAAGCTTCGGGTGGAGTATTATGATGAACTTGAACGGATATGTACCGATTCGTTTATCATTGAGCCTGGAGGTTTTAATGTGGCTGTGAGTATTCCTATAGGTGTATGGCATACAGTGCATGCGCTGGAATCGGGTACGTGTATTCTGGAAATGAAGGATGGCAAATATGAGCCATTGAAAGACGTGGATATACTGTCACTTTAAATTTAATCAAGTTCTTGGTTTATCTAAGCAACAACGTCGAGCATATGGATATTATAGAAGATCTTAAAGAGTTTATTGAAAATGAAACTCGCAGCTGTTCTATGGATTTTGGAGGTATTACCCCTCTCTATGTTTATCGCATGTGGAATGGTAGTGTTGCCCTTGAAGATATTGAGGCGGCAATGGCTGAAATAAAGTTTCCTGGCCGATGAAGAAGATAGTAAAAGCTTTATGGCAGTTTT
>OCVV011352655.1_pt1 | contig 27176 bp, 13 predicted proteins | sample 1539721 | NCBI WGS metagenome assembly OCVV01 (sample SAMN02144230, study PRJEB22623) | gut metagenome | biome: sheep rumen | host: Ovis aries | place: New Zealand | reverse complement strand
GAGCCGCAGACGTGGCGGATCATGTACTTGAGCTCCATCACGCGACGGTTGAAGCCGGAAATCTCGGTCTCGGGCGTGAGGACCTTGCGGATGAGGCAGAAGCGGAAGTCGCCCACGTTGGAGTGCTCGCGGTAGATGGAGTAGCGGTGCTCCTGCGGGGCGAGCTGGCCGGAGTTCACGAGGTCCGCGACGATCTGGTACAGATAGGTGTTCACGCGCTGGTTGACGCGGAAGCCCAGGCGCAGCTGGACCTTGAACAGGAAGTCCGTGCCGTAGTTGTTGACGATGAACTCGTGCGTGTTTGGCTCGTCCGTGACCATGACGTTGAGGAAGTAGTACGCGCGGGCGCGCTTGGGGCGCTTGTCCAGGATGGAGTAGAGGATGTCGCGGTCAAGCTTGTCCGGCGAGGAGTCGTTGGTGAGGAAGACGAGGTTGTCCGCAATCATGGGGTAGTCGTCGTCGTCACGAAGGGAGCGGAGCTGGTCGATGTACTTGTTGACGGGCAGGTATACGGACTGGGTGTGCTCGATGGCGGTGCCGCGGCGCCACACGTACATGACGATGAAGATGAGCGTTGCCATGAGGACGGTGAAGTAGCCGCCGTGGAAGAACTTCGTGAGCGAGGAGAAGAAGAACGTGAGCTCGATCGCGCCGAAGAACAGCGCGAAGACGACGGCGAGGCCACGCCTGTGCCACAGCTGGGAGATGTAGGTGTAGAGAAGGACCGTGGTCATGAGCATGGTGACCGTGATGGCCAGGCCGTAGGCGGCCTCCATGTGGCTGGAGCTGCGGAACAGCAGCACGACGAACACGCACGCGACCCACATGATGGTGTTGACCATGGGGATGTAGATCTGGCCCTTCGTCTGCGAGGGGAAGTTGATCTTCATGTGCGGCATGAGGTTGAGGTGGATGGCCTCGCTCACGATGGAGTAGGAGCCCGTGATGAGCGCCTGCGAGGCGATGATGGAGGCGAGCGCGGAGAGGACAACCTCGGCGAAGCGGAGGTTCTCGGGCACGATGTGGAAGAACGGGTTGAGGTCGGGCGTGGCCGCGAGGGCCGCGTTGCCCTTGTTCGCGAGGATCCAGGCGCCCTGGCCCAGGTAGTTGAGGATGAGGCAGAGCTTCACGAACGGCCAGGTCGCGTAGATGTTGGGCTTGCCGACGTGGCCCATGTCAGAGTAGAGGGCCTCCGCGCCGGTGGTGCAGAGGAAGACGTTGCCCAGGACCATGAGGCCGGCGGCGTTGATGGAGCCGTCGAACAGGAAGCGGATGCCGCGCAGCGGGTTGAACGCGCGGAAGACGTCGAGGTCGAGGCCGACGTTCATAAGGCCGGTGATGCCGAGGAACAGGAACCAGATGGTCATGATGGGGCCGAACGCCTTGCCGATGGCGGAGGTGCCGGCGCGCTGCACGGCAAACAGCACGCACAGGATGATGATGGTGATGGCCACGACGATGTTCTGGTTGGTGCCGATGATGGCGTAGAACGTGTCGATGGTGCGCAGACCCTCGATCGCGGTGGTGACGGTGACCGCCGGCGTGAGGATGCCGTCCGCGAGGAGCGCGGCGCCGCCGATCATGGCGGGGAAGATCAGCCACTTGCCGCAACGGCGGACGAGGGAGTACAGCGCGAAGATGCCGCCCTCGTTGTGGTTGTCGGCCTTCATGGCGACGAGGACGTACTTGACGGTGGTGATGAGCGTGAGCGTCCAGATGATGAGCGAGAGCGCGCCCAGGACCGTGTCCTGACCCATGGTGGTGAGACCGCCGTTGTCCGCCATGATCGCCTTGAGCGTGTACATGGGGCTGGTGCCGATGTCGCCGTAGACGACGCCCAGCGCGACGAGAATCATGCCCGCGGACAGCGGGATGCCGTTGTACTTGCGCCGCTTGGTGGTTACACCCTTTGGCGTTGCCGGCAGCTTCGTGTTAGACATAGTGCTCCTATATCGATGTGACCTCCGCTTGCGACGGCTTGCGTCCGCCGGGCAGTGCCCATGGCGCTGCACACGATGACATGCATCCGCCGGACGTGGCGCATAGCGTCGAAAACGACATACATACGATAATGGTAACACTGCAGGCAATTCTAAGGTCGCGGCGAGCATGCGGTGAATGAACCGTCCGCTTGCATGCACCGGCGGGCGGGGTAGACTTGTCTGCGTAGACGACACCCGGCTGGCCACGCGCCGGCCACGACGAAGGGAATGCGAGCATGGCAGAGGAGAGCCAAAACGAGGCGGCCCCCAGGCAGGCGAGGTCCAAGGTGGCGGAGGCGTTCATGTCCGTCCCCGCCGATGAGGCGAGCACGTGCCCGGAGCCCGCGACGGCACGCCTGACGTGGCACGGCTCCAACGAGACCGCGGGCGAGAAGATCGAGTACTCCTGCACGGCCGCGCACCTGGACGTGCGCTCCGACACCGGCAGGCTCGTGGGCAAGATGTTCAGCCTCACCTACGTTGCGCTGGGCGAGGACGGCAGCGCGAGTCCTTCTCGCCCCGTGACCTTCTGCTACAACGGCGGCCCCGGCTGCGCGAGCGTGCCCATCAACTTTGGCGGCATGGGCCCGCGCCGCGTGAGGACGGATGGCGTGAGCCACCTGGCGTACCCCATCGAGGTGGAGGACAACCCGTACACGCTGCTGCGCGAGTCCGACCTTGTGTTTCTTGACGCGCTGGGCACCGGGTTCTCGAGCCTGGCGGCCGATGCCGACACGAGCAAGGTGTTTGGCGTGGACGGCGATGCGGACGCGTTCTGTCGTGCCATCACGACGTGGCTGGAGGAGAACGGCCGCTGGACGAGCCCCGTCTACCTGTTTGGCGAGTCGTACGGCACGGTGCGCAACGCCGTGCTGATGCGCCTTCTGGGCGAGAGGGACGTGAAGGTCGCCGGCGTCACGATGCTTTCCGCCATATTCGACTGGGTGCAGACCCTCGAGGGCGAGGACCTGTACCACCTGGGCATGACGCCGACGTACGCCGCCACGGCCCACTACTTTGGCAAGGTTGGCGCCGGCGAGGGCGCGGACAAGTGGTTTGACCGGGCACTGGAGTTTACGGACGACGTGCTGGCGCCCGCACTGCTGAAGGGCGACAGGCTGGACCCCGAGAAGGAGGCGGACATCGCGTGGCGCTACGCCGAGCTCATCGGGCTTCCCGCCGAGCACATCCGCCGCAACCACCTGCGCGTGACGCTGGACGACTTCCGCCGAGGCGTGCTTGCGGACGACGGCAGGGTCTGCGGCCGGCTCGACACGCGCTTCTCGTCCGAGGCGCCGTCCTCGCTGCAGACGTCGAGCGAGTGGTTTGCCGGCGAGGACGCGGCCGACGACGCCGTGGAGTCCAGCTGGACGATGGCGTTTAGGGACTTCCTCCACCGCGAGCTGGGCTACAAGGCGCCGGCGCGCTACATTTCGAGCAACTACGAGCAGGTGGGCGTCAACTGGAACTGGAACCACCACGAGCCGGGCAAGATGGACTCGACGGGCTGTCCGAACGTGGCGACGGACATCGCGACGGCGATGCGCCGCAACCCGCGCATGAAGCTGGCCATCCTGGGCGGGCGCTACGACGCGGCGACGCCGTACTGGAACGTGATGCACGACGTGAGCGCGCAGTTCCTGGGCGACGCGCTGAAGGAGCGCCTGGAGTGGCACCGCTACGGCTGCGGCCACATGGCCTACGTGGACGAGCCGACGCTGCGCCAGATGAGCGCGGACATGGAGGCGTTCTACAACAAGCGGTAGGGGCGTGCGTTACGCGCGCCTCACGATGTAGCAGTGGTGCACCTTCGCGTTGCGCGAGAAGTCCTCCGGGATTGACTCCGCCGTGACGTCCTCTAGCGTGACGCCGGCGCGCTGGAGCTTCTGCACGTCCGGCTTGAAGCCGCGCAGGTTGCAGCTGAAGATGGCCGAGCCGTTCCTGGTGAGCAGGCGCGACACGCCGATGATGAGCTCCGCGTGGTCGCGCTGGACGTCCCACGAGCCGCGCATGCGCGAGGAGTTGGAGAACGTGGGCACGTCGCAGAACACGAGGTCCCAGCGGTTCTTGGTGTGGCGCTGCTCCTGCACCCACGCGATGACGTCCGCCTGCACGTACTCGTGCTCCGGCGGGCGCGACGTGCTCGCGAAGCCGTTGCGCTCCATGTTGCGGCGGGCCCAGTCCAAAGACGGCCGGCTCATGTCCACCGTGGTGGTGTGCTTGGCGCCGCCGTCCGCCGCGTAGCACGTGGCGGTGCCGGTGTAGGCAAACAGGTTCAGGAAGCGCTTCGACCCCTGGGTGCGCTTCATCATCTCGCGCACGAGCGAGCGGGCGTTGCGGTGGTCCAGGAAGAGCCCGCAGTCCAGGCGCATGCCAAAGTTGACCTCGAACGTGAGGCCGCCCTCGTCCACCAGGTGGGCCCCCTGGGGGAGAGGAACGAACCCCTCCCTCGCGGCGGCGCCCCTGCGCCCGGCAGCCCCGTTGCCGCGGGCATTGCCGCGCGCGTCCCGGCGCGGGGCCGTGGCCTCGTCCGCGTACTGCGAGCCGCCCTTGCCGTGGGTGCGCACGCGCACGAACACGTCCTGCGGCGCGACGCCCAGCACGAGCGGGGCTATGGCCAGCACGTCTAGCAGGCGCCTGCGCGCGAGCGTGGGGTCGACGGACTTGGGGGCGGCGTACTCGTACACCTGCAGCCAGCGGCCGCGGCCGCGCCTGCTGGGGATGAGCTCCGAGCCCTCCCACAGGTCGATGCTGACGGCGTAGTCCGGCAGGTCGGAATCGTAGACGCGATAGCAGCTGACGTCCTCGCGCTGCGCCCACTTGCGGCGGAGCCGGGCGACCTTCGCGAGGCGGCGGGCGAACTGCTCGCTTGCGCCCACGAGCACGGGCACCCTGACCTGCCTTCCGCCCGGGACCGTGACCTCGACGCACGCGCGCTCGGCCGGCAGGGCCGCGGCGGCAAAGCGGCTGACGGCCGCGTCACTCTGGCCCACGATGACCCCGATCTTCTCGGCAGGCTCCGCACCGAGGGCCGCGTCGATGGCACCGTCGCGCGCGAGGGTGACCACGGTGGACTCCGCCGGCAGGCCCTGGGCTGCGGCCGCGCACTCCGCGAGCGCCGCGGCCTGGGCGGCGACCTCGTCCGGCGATACCCACGAGAGGTCCTCGACCACGAGCGCGTCCGTGTGCCCGGCGAGCGCCGTGGCGACGCCTTCCGCCGCGCAGAACGTCAGGTCGACGTCCATGCCGGCCGCCCTGAGCGCGCGCCTGGCAGAGGCCTCGGCACCGGGGCGGGTGTCCGTGGCCACAAGCAGCGGCTTCCTGTCGCGAGCGGCGTCCGCGCGCTCGTGCGCCTCTGCGAGGACGGCGTCCCACGCGTCGGCGTCATGGCCTCCCCAGCCCATAAAGCCCCAGCGCGTGCGCAAGAGCCCCGGGGCGCGGTCGAGCGCCTGGGAGGCAGCCTCGACCACGACGCTGCCGGCGCCGCTGAAGACGCAGGCCAGGGCGGGGGAGTCGTGTCGGACGGAGCGGAACCACCCTCCGGCGGCCAGAAGCGCCGCGGCGTAGTCCGGGCGCAGCGGAGCGATGGGCGCGCGGTCCGAGCGGGCGGCCTCGTAGCCGCGCCTGAACAGCGGGGTGCCCGTGAGGTCGATGCCGACGGTCGCTCGCTCGCGCGAGACCCTCACCACGACGGACACGTCCGGGTGCTCGACGTCCACCATCGGGCGGGCTCCCCGGCGGGCGGCGATCCTGTCCACGATGGCGTCCTTTGCGCGGACCGCGACGAACTGCGTGTTCCTGAGCTGGGCGTTCGTGCCGTGCGCCTCGACGGCGATTGTGGCGCCCGCCGGCACGTGGTCCTCCCACGGAAGCTCCGACATGCTTTGGTACAGCGAGTCGGAGTCCGCGGCGCCGATGCGGTCGAGCACGAGCACCACGCGCGAGGCGAGGCGCGACCACAGGCAGGCGCGGTACGCGTCCTTTAGCCCGGAGCCAAAGCCCCCCTGGCCCCTGAGCGCGCGCACGTGCCTGGCGCCAAGCGACGCGAGCTCGTCTGCCAGCAGGGGCTCGAAGCCCTTGGGGCACGTTGCGAAGAATTCGAGGGCGTCTGCGACGCCTTCCGGAACAAAGCGTGATGCGGTCATGCGGGACACCTTTCGCCCGTGGTCAGAAGTACTAGAAATGGTATGCGCACCCGGCGTGCCCTGCGGGCGAAATCAGCTTCCACCAGCAACTTGACATACCCGTTCGCGCGCGAGGGCCCGTCTGACGGGAACGACCGCCGTGTGTGCGATCACGCGCGACCGCCGTCCGCCGTTGAGGGCGCGTTTGTCGCTCGCTGTAAAACGCGGCCGCGGATACGGTTATCATCTTGCTTAGGAATGTGTAGGAATCGGGCGGGCGCCGTGCCCTCCCGAGCGAGAAGAGCGAGGAGATCGTTCATGGATAAGGAAACCGAGTCCAGGGTTCAGCTTTGGAAGGAAAACGTCACCGAGCCAGACCTCAAGGCAGAGCTTGACGAGCTCATCTCCTCGGGCGACGAGGAGGCGCTGAACGACGCCTTCTATCGCGACCTCGCCTTCGGCACGGCAGGCCTCCGCGGCACGCTCGGCGTCGGCACGAACCGCATGAACGTGTACGTCGTCGCGCAGGCGACGCAGGGCGTGGCCGACTACCTGAACGCCCACTACGAGAACCCCTCCATCGCACTTGCGCGCGACTCGCGCCTGAAGGGCGAGGACTTCCAGAGGGTCGCGGCGGGCGTCCTTGCCGCAAACGGCATCCACGTGTACGTCTACCCGCGCATCGAGCCGGTCCCCACGCTTTCGTTCGCCGTCCGCTACCTGCACACCTCCGCGGGCATCGTCCTCACGGCGTCGCACAACCCCGCGCAGTACAACGGCTACAAGGTCTACAACGACAACGGCGGCCAGATCGCGAACGAGGCCGCTGACGAGATCTCCGCCTCCATCGAGAAGACGCCGGTCTTTGGCGGCGCCAAGATGATGGACTTCGACGAGGGCCTTAAGAAGGGCCTCATCGAGTGGACGCCGGAGGAGGTCCTGGACGCGTTCATCGAGGCCGTCAAGAAGGTCTCCGTCCCCGGCTTCAAGGCGCCCGAGGGCTACAAGGTCGTGTACACGCCGCTCAACGGCACCGGCATGGAGTGCGTGACCCGCATCCTGAAGGAGATCGGCGTGAACGACGTCGAGGTCGTTCCCGAGCAGAAGGACCCGGACGGCAACTTCCCTACGTGCAAGTACCCGAACCCCGAGTTCCGCGAGGCGCTGCAGCTGGCCCTCGACCTCGCCGACAAGGTGAAGCCAAACCTCGTCGTCGCCACGGACCCGGACGCGGACCGCATGGGCACGGCGATTCCCCACAACGGCGAGTACGTCCTTCTCTCCGGAAACGAGATGGGCGTCCTGCTGATGGACTGGCTCATCAAGATGGCGGAGCAGCGCGGCGAGGACCCGAAGACGAAGGTCGCCGTCTCCACGATCGTCTCTTCCGTCATGCCCGACGCGCTCGCGCGTGACCACGGCTTCGAGATGCGCCGCGTGCTCACCGGCTTCAAGTACATTGGCGACCAGATCGACCAGCTGAAGGACGAGGGCGAGGAGGGCCGCTTCCTCATGGGCTTCGAGGAGTCCTACGGCTACCTCGTCGGTACGCACGCCCGCGACAAGGACGCGATCGTCGCCGTCGAGATGTGCGTCGAGATGGCCGCGTACTACGCCGAGCGCGGCATGGACCTCTACGAGGCCATGGAGGAGCTGTACAAGAAGTACGGCTACTACCTCAACGGCACGGTGAACGCGCAATTCCCGGGCGAGGCCGGCGCCAAGCGCATGGCCGAGATCATGACCGGCCTGCGCGAGAAGCCGCTGACCGAGATCGCGGGCTACAAGGTCGTCGGCATGACCGACTTCGCGACCAGCCCGGAGATGCCGCGCGTCTCTGGCCTGCAGAAGGAGGCACCACAGCACCTGCCCGCCGCGAATGTGATCGAGTACCGTCTCGAGGGCGACAACAAGGTCATCTTCCGCCCGTCTGGCACGGAGCCGAAGGTCAAGGCGTACCTGTTCGCTAAGGGTGCTACGCGCGCCGACGCCGAGGCCATCCGCGCGAAGCTCGACGAGGCTTCCAAGAAGATCCTGGCATAGCCGGCTCGTGGCCTAGCCTTACACCGCAACGCCTCGCTCGGACTTCTCCGGGCGAGGCGTTTCTCGTCTGCGATGTAGCCGGGCTAGGGGGTGCCGTTTGGACCGCACGTCCCGTGGACGAGAGGGGCGACGCTGCCGCCTGGCAACGTCGCCCCGTCTGGAACGCTTTCTTGCTTGGAACCCGCGGCGCTATTGGGACGACGAATCGTCCGAGGCAGAGGCGGCGGTCACGCTCAGCAGCGTCGAGGCGTTCTTCGCGATGGTCCCCGCCGCCCACGTGTGTCCGCTTGCGGACGTGCTGTCCGGGTCGTACATGGTGACGGACCCGTCGTCGTTCGTCTTGATCACCAGCGCCCAGTGCGCGTACGGCGTCGTGAAGTTCGCGTTCAGCTGCACGATCGCGACGCCGTTCGAAAGCACGATGGACAGGTTGTCCGCGGATGACGTGTACTCCTTCACGCTCAGGCCCACCTGTGCGCCCACCTTCGTGAAGAACTCCTTCTTCGTGCCGGAGCCCTTGTCGGTGTACGTGCCCTCCGTCGAGAGCTTCGCGAGCGCGTTCGGCGTTCGGTCCGTCTTGCCCGTCAGCCCCATGTACGCCATGGAAAGCGACGTCGGGCCGGAACCGGTCACGCCCATCACGCTTCCCGCGTACTTGACGTAGCCCCAGCGGGTGTCCCAGTCGTACAGCAGCGGGTACGAGCCCTTCTCGTTGCCGTCGCCGTACTTCTTAGCCGTCGCCTTCGCCTTCGGCAGGCCGGCCACGAAGTCGATGGCGTCCTCCTCGCGCAGCGCCAGCTCGCACAGGCGCGCGTCCGCGTACTCGTCCGCATGCGCTGCGATCCAGGAAAGCTTCTTGTTCTGGTCGAGCACGGGGGTGAACTGCTTCGTGAGCGACTCGGACACGCCGGCCGCGACCCTGCCGTCGTAGGAGTTTACCTCCTTCTGGGCGGACTTCGTCTGCTTGCCTGAGTTGTTGCAGCTTGTGACGCAGCTGCTGATGCCAAAGATCAGCAGGATGAGAAGAACGAGGCCCACCAGCAGCACTGCGAGGCCCCTGTTGCTCAGACCGAGCCGCGAAAGCAGGTTGCCGCGCCGCCGCGAGCCCTTGAAGTTGCTGCGGTCGAAGCCGATGCGTGAGTTGTTGGGCACGTTCAGGCCGGCGTCGTGACCGCTGATGGTGCGGTAGTTCCTGTTGCTGCGGTACGGGGTCCTGCTTTCGCGGCGCTGAGCGTCGCGCACGTGCGCGGTACCCTGGCGGCGATCGCCGGAGGGGCGGCCATGCGAGGAGCGTGACTGTCCAGAACCGTAGCCCCTGGGGCGATCGTTGTAGCTATATGGCATGGCGAACCCTTCCAGATGCATACTTTCGTCCATCCGCATACAACATGCAGACTGTGACCCATCATATTGCACATACCTTGCTTTAGATGCCCAAAAATGGGGAACGGGGGTGGCAGGGCACATTGGCGTCGTAGACGGTTGCCGTTCGCGGAACCACACGCGGGGTCGGCACGGCGCATTAATCCGCATGTTAAGCTTGTATTTGCGAGATGCGTGCGATTTTATACATGATAGTTGACATGGTTCTACTAGTATTTTAACTTGATGCAGAAGAGCGCAAAATGGGACGTTCAAATGCAGCCTCATTTATGCGAGTGGACACTACGGAGGCCGGCACATGGTAAAGAGACGCAACAACAGGCAGGACGCCATCAGGGACATCGTCCGTGGCAAGTCCATCAGGACGCAGCGCGCCCTTGTTGACGAGCTTCAGGCCATCGGCTTCAACTGCACGCAGGCGACCGTCTCGCGCGACATAGCGGACATGGGCCTTCGTAAGCTCAGCGAGGGCATCTACGTCCTGGCGGAGGACCTCCACCTCCAGCGCATGGTGTCCGAGTTCGTGATGAGCGTCGACCGCGCGGACAACCTCGTCGTGATCAAGTCGCAGCCGGGTACGGCACCCGGCGTGGCGGCCGCCGTCGACGCGGCGTCGCTGCCCGAGGTCAAGGGCTCCGTCGCCGGCAACGACACCGTGCTCGTCGTCTCCGGAAGCGACGAGGCCGCGACGGACCTCGTGAACCTCGTCAACAAGCTGCGCGACGCAAAGAAGTAGCGTCGCCGCACATGCCACGTCCAACGTGTGGCGCCCGGGTAGGGAAGCTTGCGCTTCTCGCCCGGGCGCCTTTGTGTGGAAGGACGCCACGCGCATTGCGACTCAAGGAGAAGGGCCAGGCGCCGTGATGGCGACTGGCCCTTGCGTGCAACTTGCCGCGGGTGCTCGCGGCTTGGGCTCGCGTGCTAGCGCGTTCCGTCGCCGGCCTCGCCGCCTGCTGCGGCATCGGTTCCGCCTGTGCCCTCGGCACCTGCCCCGGCTCCGGTCTCCTGCGTGGTCGTCGTAGTGCCGGTGGTGTTCGTGCCATAGTTCTGGGGCGAGTTCGTCGTGGTCGTGGTGTCGGTGTAGCCGTTCGAGTTCGTGTTGGTCTGCTCGTTCGTGTAGCTCCGGTACTGGTCCGTCTTCTCGGACACATACTTCGTCGCCGTGAACTTCCACGAGCTGTTCGACTTGTACGTGGCGGTGCCGTCGGCCTTCGGGAACTCGGCCCTTGCCACGCCAGACAGCGCGGAGTTGATGAAGTCAACGTAGATGGGGACCGTCGTGTTGTACGGGTGGCCGGACGCACCGTGCACCATGACGGTGCCCTCGGTGGTGTAGCCGCACCAGACCGCGACGGAAAGCTGCGGGGTGATGCCGCAGTACCACAGGTCGCGCGCGTTCTCGGTCGTGCCGGTCTTGCCCGCGACGGGTTGGTCGACCTTAAGGGTCTGGCTGATGACGCTCGCAGTGCCGCCCGCCTGCGTGACGCCCTTCATCACGTCGATGGCCGCGTCCGCCACGGCGGTGGAGAACACCTGCTTGGGCTTGTCCTTGTGCTTGTACACCACGTTGCCGTTGCGGTCCTCGATCTTGGTGATGGCCACGGCATCGCGGTGGTAGCCACCGGATGCGATCGTGGAGTAGCCCTCCGCCATCTGGATGACGGGGATGCCGATGGTGCCGAGCGTGATGGAGTCGTACGCGGGGATATCCACGTCGACGCCCATATCCGTTGCCATCTGGGAGACCTTGTCAGCGCCTACGGCCTGGATCACCTGGACGAAGCCCGTGTTGGAGGAAAGCGCGAACGCCTTCGCGAGGGTGATGGTGCCATAGCTCGTGTGGCCGAAGTTGTTGACCTTCCACGTGGGGGAGGCCTGCAGCGGCGAGTTGCAGTTGATGTATATCTGCGGGTTCATGCCGGCGTTGAGCGCCGCGCACAGCGTGTACGTCTTGAAGCTCGAGCCCGGCTGGCGCTCGGCCTGCGTGGCGAGGTTGAACTTGTTGGACTCGTAGTCGCGGCCGCCGATCATGGCCTTGATGTAGCCCGTGGAGGGATCGATCGCCACGAGCGCCGCCTGCAGTTGGTCGTTGCCGATGCTGTCCAGGTTCTTGCGGACGCTGTCCTGCGCCGCGGCCTGCACGGTGGGGTCGATGGTGGTGTAGACCTTCAGGCCGCCCTGCATGACGGTGTCCTGGTCGAAGTCCTTCAGGAGCAGCGTCTTCACGTAGTCCGTGAAGTACGGGTATTTGCCCTCGGAATCCTCCATCGTGCCTTCGTTCGTGACGAGCTCCTCCTTCTTGGCGGCGTCGCATTGCTTCCTGGTGATGTCACCCGCGGCGTACATGCGCTCGAGCACGATGTTGCGGCGCTTCTTTGCGGCCGTGGGGTTCTGGAAGGGGTCGTACACGGACGGAGACTGCGGAAGTCCGCACAGCGTCGCCGCCTCGGCGAGCGTGAGGTCCTTCGCGTGCTTGTTGAAGTAGGTGATGGAGGCGGCCTCGATGCCGTATGCGCTGTGGCCAAAGTAGATCGTGTTGAGGTACATGTTCAGGATCTGCTTCTTCGTGAACATCTTCTCCATCTGGATGGCGATGTAGGCCTCGCGCACCTTGCGCTTGAGCGTCATGTCGAATTGCTCGTCCGAGAGGACCGTGTTTCTCACCAGCTGCTGGGTGATGGTGGAAGCGCCCTCCGAGCCGCCACCCAGCTGCACGGCGACCGCGCGCAGGATGCCCTGCGGGTCAACGCCGTGGTGCTGATAGAAGCGAACGTCCTCCGTGTCGACGATCGCCTTCAGGGCGTAGTCCGAGATCTCGCTCGAGTCGACGCTGCGGCGGTTCTGGATGTAGTACTCCGCGATTACGGAGCCGTCGGACGCGTACACCGTCGTCGGCTCGGACACGAGGTACGCCTTGGCCGAGGTGTAGTCGGGCAGGTCCTGGAGCCAGTTGCTCACGACGCCGCCGAGCGACATGAAGAGCGCCAGGGTAAGAAGCGCCAGAAAGCCAAAGAAACCCGCAACGCCAAAACCCACCGCATGGGTGCTCGCGTGCCTGTGAGCCCTGCGAGTGCGAATGCTCATATAACCCTCCCGGGAAATCGGTGCAGACCCTTTGATTATAAGGGTGTCAACGTCGAAACTCCCATGGCGCCCAATCTAGGCGAGAAGAACAAAAAGGCACCTTGATTGCCAAAGCTAGTGCAGGAAGGGCTGCAATAGGTCTGTCACAGGGGCCGGGCGCCGCCGGTGCTCCCGCGACCTCGCCCTCTGCGTCCACCGCGAGCGCGGTTTGCCGTACGCTGTGACCACTGCTCTGCGCGCCGCCCGGAAAGGCGGTGAGAGACATGGCGACAGCAAAGCACTACGTACACCTCACCCTCGAGATGCGAAGGGAGATCGAGAACGGGGTCATCGAGGGAAGAAGCCTCGCCTGGATGGCGGAGGGGCTCGGCGTCGACGCCACGAGCATCTCCCGCGAGCTCCGGCGCAACCGCTGCGCCCAGCCGAGGAACCCCAACCAATCACTCGGAAACGACTGCGTGCACCGCAAGACCTGCGGGCGCCGCAGGATATGCGACCCCGGCTGTGCGAGGAAGTGCTCCTCCTGCGCGAGGATGTGCCGCGAGGGGAGGTGCGGGGACTACGAGAGGCAGTGGTGCCGCCGCACGCACAGGGCCCCTGGGTCCGCAACGGCTGCGGGAGGCGCCCGACCTGTCCCCTGGGGCAATTCACCTACTCGGCCAAGGTGGCGCAGGCCAAGGCCGACGAGCGCCTCGTGGAGTCGAGGAGGGGGCTGGACATGACCGGCCACGAAATGGCCCCTCTCGCCCGGGAGGTCAAGGCGGGACTCGCCAGGGGACAGTCGGTCCGCCACATCTTCGCCTCCCGCGACGACCTCCCCTGCTCCGAGCGCTCCTTCTACCGTCACGTCGAGAACGAGGACATAGACGTGGCCAAAATGGACCTGCGCAAGAAGGTCAAGTACAAGAGGCGCAACAGGAAGAGCGCGGACCGCCGCGAGGCGGCATTCTACGACGGCCGCACCTACGCCGACTACCTCGCCCTCGGCGAGGAGGAGCGCGCGCGTACCGTCGAGATGGACTGCGTGGAGGGCGCCGAGGGGGACTCCCAGGCCCTGCTCACGCTCCACTTCGTCCAGATCAGGTTCCAGATCTACGTCCTGCTCGAGAGGCACGACCGCGCCCACGTCGTCGCCGCCCTGGACTGGCTGGAGGGCCTCCTGGGCGGGCCCGAGGCCTTCCGCAGGGTCTTCGGGCTCATCCTGACCGACCGGGGGCGTGAGTTCGACGACATCGCCGGCATCGAGCGGGACGGGAGGTGCCGCGTCTTCTACGCCGACCCCCAGCGCTCCGACCAGAAGGGCGCCTGCGAGAAGAACCACGTCGAGCTGAGGAAGGTCATCCCCAAAGGCACCTCGATCGACGGCCTGGGACTCGACGCGTGGATCCTCGCCGGCGTCTGCTCCAACGTGAACTCGAGCCTGAGGAGGGCCATCGGCGACGCCTCGCCGATGGCCCTCGCGAAGGTGGCGCTGCCGGCCTCGCTCCTCGAGGGCCTCGGCCTCGCGCCCGTCCCGCCGGATGAGGTCGAGACGAGACCGGAGCTCGTCGGACGGCTCAGGCGAGAGCGCGACGGCGCCAGACGCTGACAAGTAAACCACACACGGGCGGCACGCGCGGGTGGGGACAAGGGCCAGCAGGGGGCTGCACTAGGTCTGGCATAGGCCGGTGCGGTCACCATGGGTCATGCCGCGAAACGGTGCCGACCGGTCGGCCTCCTGCACTCGCTGCGCCAAAATCGCATCCGACAACGCCAAGGACGGCGCTGTCTTCCTGCATCTACTCTGTCAGCCGCACTTACCCCGCCGAAGCTGCACTAGCTTTGGCAATCAACCGAACAAAAAGGCAAACAGGCAGCGGGTGCGGCCCTCAAACTCGCGCGGCGGGCGAGACTGCGCTATCCTTAGATACATATGTCTAAGCACCGATGGCCGGCTCTTCTCGCCCGCTCTTCGAGGGTGCTGCCGTCGTCTCTAGGAGGGACCAAATTGCTATCCGTTGACGAACAGCTCAAGGTAATTCTTTCCGGTACCATGCAGGTGGTGCCCCTGGACGAGCTCAAGAAGAAGCTCGAGAAGGGCGTGCCCCTGAACATCAAGCTGGGCGTGGACCCCACGAGCCCGGATCTGCACCTGGGCCATGCCGTTCCGCTGCGCAAGATGCGCCAGTTCCAGGACCTGGGGCACAACGTGACGCTCATCATCGGCAACGGCACCGCGCTCATTGGCGACCCGTCCGGTCGCGACAGCACCCGTCCGCCGCTTACGGAGGAGCAGGTCGAGGCCAACGCGGAGACCTACGTTGCGCAGGCCATGAAGATCCTGGACACCTCGCGCACGAAGGTGGTGCACAACGGCGACTGGATCAAGCCGATGACGCTGGACAAGATGCTGGGCCTGATGAGCAAGTTCAACGTGGCCCGCATCCTGGAGCGCGAGGACTTCCACAACCGCTACACCAACGGCCAGTCCATCGCCCTGCACGAGTTTATCTATCCCGTGCTGCAGGCGTACGACTCCGTCATGATCGAGGCCGACTTGGAGATGGGCGGAAACGACCAGATCTTCAACCTGCTGGCCGGCCGCGACCTCATGCGCGACATGGGCATGGAGCCCCAGGTTGCGCTGACGATGCCGCTTCTGGTGGGCCTTGACGGCCAGAAGAAGATGTCGAAGAGCTACGGCAACTACGTTGGCCTGACCGACGAGGCGAACGACATGTTTGGCAAGCTCATGTCCATCAAGGACGAGCTGGTGCCCATGTACTTCCGCCTGTGCTCCACGCTTCCCGTGGCAGAGGTCGACAAGATCGACGCCGCGTACGCGGACGGCTCGGCGGACCCGTACGCGCTGAAGCGCCAGCTTGCCCGAAACATCTGCGACCTGTACCACGGTGCCGGCGCCGGCGACGAGGCCCAGGCCGCGTTCGACGCGACGTTCAAGAAGAACCAGACGCCTGATGACATCAAGGAGTTCCCGATGTCTTTGGTGCAGCCCAACGACGAGGGCAAGGTCTACCTCGCGAAGCTCCTGGCCGACGTCGAGATTGCGAAGTCCGCGGGCGAGGGACGCCGCCTGATCGACGGCGGCGGCGTGAAGATCGACGGTAAGGCCGTTGCCGCCAAGTGCTACAACGTGGACCCGGAGCTGCTGCACGCAGGCTGCGTGCTGCAGTCTGGCAAGCGCCGCTGGGCGAGGCTGGTGTAGCCCCGTTGGCGTTTAGGGACACGCATGACGTACCCGAGCTTCTGGCCCCCGCCGGGGGGCCAGAGCCGTTTAGGGCCGCGCTTGCCGCGGGCGCGGACGCGATCTTCTGCGGCTTGGGAAGCGACTTCAACGCGCGTCGTGGCGCGGGCAACTTCACGTACGAGACGTTTGCGCAGGCGTGCCGCGAGGCGCACCTGCTGGGCGTGCGCGTCTACGTGACGCAGAACGTGGTGATCAAGGGCGACGAGATGCCGCGCGCCCTCGCCCTTCTCCGCAAGGCATGGCTTCTGGGCGCGGACGCGTTCATCATCCAGGACTGGGGACTGCTCGCGGAGGCGCGGCGCCTGTGGCCCGATATCGAGTGCCACATATCGACGCAGGCGAACGTGCACGACGCGCGCGCGACGCGCTGGTGCGGCGAGCTGGGTGCGGAGCGCGTGACGCTTTCGCGCGAGCTTTCCGTTGCGGAGATCGAGCGCATTGCGCGCGAGGGCGTTGAGCTGGAGAGCTTTGGCCATGGCGCGCTGTGCTTCTGCTATTCCGGCGTGTGCATGATGAGCTCGCTTAGTGGCGGGCGCAGCGCGAACCGCGGACTGTGCGCGCAGCCGTGCCGCCTGCCGTACGACCTGGTGGACGGCGACGGCAACGTGATATCCGCCCCCGGGGCGGGCAGGCCGCTCTGCCCGAAGGACTTCCGCACGCTGGACGACCTGCCGCGCCTGACCGCGGCCGGCCTGGGGTCGCTCAAGGTCGAGGGCCGCATGAAGGCGCCGGACTACGTGTACTCCGTCATCAGCGCGTACCGCGCGCAGCTGGACGACCTTGCCGCCGGTCGCGAGGTGACCGACGCGGACGAGGCCGCGCGCAGCCGCACGCTGGCGCGGGCGTTCAACCGCGACTTCACGAACAGCTACCTGGACGGCCGCTCGGACAACGACATGATGAGCTATGACCGCTCGAACAACCGCGGCGAGCTCGTGGGCTTTGTGGTGGCGACGCGCGACCTTGGCAGCGCGAAGGTACGCCGCGGCGGCGGGAGTGGCGGGCGCGACCGCTTCCGCACCGTGACGATGGCGGAGGTGGACGTGCACCTGGACGCGCCCGTGGGCGCCGGCGACCTTCTGGAGGTGCGCCCGCAGGACGACCCGTCGCAGTTTCTGACGACCCGCGCGGAGGCGGATGCCGCGACCGGTGACGTGATCTGCTGCAAGACGGCGCGCCCCATGCCAAAGGGATGCCCCGTGCGCGTGATCCGCTCGAAGCGCGCCATGGACGAGGCGGCACGCGCCGCCTCGGGCGAGAAGCGCCGCCGCCTTCCCGTGAGCGTGGCCGTGACCGCGCGGCTGGGCCGGCCGTTCGCGGTGACGCTGACGACTGCGGCTCCGCTGCCGCAAGGCGCCGCGAGCGCGTGCGCGGAGGGCTTCGTGGTGGAGCCTGCGCGCACGAGGGCCGTGACGCGCGAGGACCTGGTGGAGCATGTGGGCCGCATGGGCACGAGCCCGTTTGAGCCCGTGGCGTTTGACGTGGACATGGACGAGGGCGCGGGCATGGGGTTTTCGGCCGTGCACAAGGTGCGCGCCCAGGCCTGCGACCTGCTTGAGCGGGCCATACTTGCGCCCACGAGCGAGGCCGTACGCAAGCGGGGGCTGGCGGGTGTGCCAGACGCCGCCGAGCTTGCGGAAGAGCTTGACCGTGCGCGCGTGCGCGTGCGCGAGGCGCTTGCGGGGGAGGGCTTCGCTTCGGCTGCTCCGGACGCGCGGCCCGCAGGCGAGGTGTGCGCCCTGGTGCCGACGCCGGAGGTGGCGCGCGCGGCCGTTGCCGCCGGTGCGACGCGCCTGTACGCGACGCCGGACGCTCTGGCGCAGGCGCGTGATCGCGGTGCGGCGTGGCCGCAGGAGCCGGTGCCCTGGCTGGACGAGGTGTGCCGCGAGGTGGACCACGACCGGCTTGACCCGCTGGTTGAGGCCGGCCGCCCGTGCGGCGTGGGCAACGTGTCCCATCTGGTGCTCGCGCGTGAGCGTGGCGCGCGTGCGGAGGTGAGGCCGTGCATACCCGTGCACAACCCCAGCTGCCTGCTTGCGCTTGAGGAGGCGGGCGCCCGTGGCGTGTGGCTATCGCCCGAGCTGACGCTTGCGGAGGCGTGCGAGCTTGCCGGCGCGTCCGACGTGCCGGTGGGTCTGGTGGTGAGCGGTCGCACGCGCGCGATGACGAGCGAGCACTGCGTGCTGCAGGTGGCAAACCGCTGCATCCACGACTGCGCGCGCTGCCGCCTGCGGCAGGAGCGCTGCGCGCTCAGGACGCGCGACGGCTCGCTCATGCCGGTGCGCACCGACCTCGAGGGCCGCAGCCACATCTACGCCGCGCACCCGCTGGATGCGACGCCCCAGATGGGCGAGCTCTTCTCGGCCGGCGTGACGCGCTTCATGGCGGACTGCACGCTCTTGGGCGAGGCGGAGGCGGCTGCGCAGGTCGCGCGCGTGGCGGCGGCGCTTGCGGCCGTGCGTGCGGGCAGGAGGCCGGCACCGCGCGCCAAGGGCGCGACATCGGGCCACCTGTTTGCCGGGATCGAGTAGGCTTCGCGCGACTGCCGGCGGGCTTTGCCGCGGTCCTCGGCCGCGGCCGCGCGGGTAAGTTTGTGCAATGTTGGTTGCGCCGGGCGCATTAGGGGTAGACTCGGAGCAATTGTAAGTTGTGCGGTAGGAATTGCGACGTGGTCGCGCCTCCGCCCAGGGGAAGGACGCCACTCATGGCAGAGAACATCAACCAGACCAACGACCAGGCCGCACCCGCGGAGGGCGAGGCGAAGCAGGGCGTGAACCGCGAGCTTCTGGAGGCGACCATCGACGTGATCCGTCAGAGCCTGCAGGCCGACGGCGGCGACGTGGTGCTGGTGAACTGCACGGACGACGGCGTCGTCACGCTCGAGATGCAGGGCGCGTGCGCCGGCTGCCCGCTGTCCAGCTACGACATGAGCGAGGGCATCGAGCGCATCCTGAAGGAGCACGTCCCCGGCGTCACCAAGGTCGAGCCCGCGATGGCGTGGTAGGCACTTCTCGCCTAGGCCGCACGGCGCTCGTCGGGGCGCGTGCGGCTCACGTGACGCGCGCAAGGAGAAGGACGTTCGATGTGGCTTAACGAGCTCTACCATCACCTCAACCCCATAATCGTGCAGATAGGCCCGCTGGCCATTCGCTGGTACGGGCTTGCGTACGTCATGGGGCTGGCACTGGCCGCCGTCGTGATCTATCGCGTCGCGCAGCGGTGGAATCTGGGCCTTACCTCGGACGACGTCACGAGCGTGATCATCGCGATCGCGTTTGGCCTGATCATTGGCGCGCGCCTGTTTTACGTGGTCTTCTATGGCGACGGCTACTACCTGCGGCACCCGCTCAAGGTATTTGCAACGTACGAGGGCGGCATGAGCTTTCACGGCGGGCTGGTGGGCGCCATCATTGGCGGCTCGCTTGCGTGCAGGAAGCTGAGGATCTCCATCCCCACCATGTGCGACCTCGCCGTCATCGGCGCGCCGGTCGGCCTGTTCTTCGGGCGCTGTGCCAACTTCATCAACGGCGAGCTGTGGGGCAAGCCCACGAGCCTGCCGTGGGGCGTCATGTTCGACGACGCCGGAGGCGGCATGGTGTACCGCCATCCGTCGCAGCTGTACGAGGCCCTGCTCGAGGGCGTCGTCCTGTACCTCGTTCTGTTTGCGCTTTCGCGCAAGGCAAACCCGCCGCGCCCGCAGGGCACGTTCCTGGGAACCTTCCTTCTGGGCTACGGCACGTTCCGCTTCCTGATCGAGTTCGTGCGCCTGCCGGACAAGCAGGTGGGCTACCTGCTGGGAACCAACTGGCTCACGATGGGGCAGTGCCTTTCGATTCCGCTGGTGGTGGCGGGCATCGTGATACTGGTGCTTTCGCACCGCGCCCAGCGGCCGCAACTTGGCAAGCTGGCCGCGGCTGGCGAGGCCGCGGCATAGTGCCCGCCCGCAGATTCTTGCAAAGATGTGTCCATCCCGCCGCGCGCGCCTGCCGCGTACGCCCGGCTGCTAGAATCTACCTCACTTAACAGAACCTGAGGGCATGGTCCAAAGCTCATAGGCCTAGGCAAAAGGATTCCGGTTCGACCCCGGATCAGCGCGAACTATGCTCACACAGTGGCGGCCCGCCGTCGCGATCCTGTCGCGTGCCCCGTTGCGCCCAATGGCGCGCGGACGAGAAGGGCGTGGCCTGCCAGATGGGATGCCTTCCTGGCTTCCAATCCTGCGTGCCCTCACCGTTTTACGTGGGAGGAGAGGGGCAGGATGCATTTTCCCAGCACAAAGGGCATTGCCGCCCGTGCGGCAACGGCGGCGCTCGGCTTCGCGCTCGTCCTGAGCCAGGTGCCCGCGGCGGCGCTCGCAGAGGCGGCAGGCACCGCGGGCGCGCAGGCGACGGCCCAGCAGACATCGGCAGAGGCCGCGCCGGATGCGGCCACCACTCAGGGGGAGCCGGCAGCGGCACCCGCGTCCGAAGGGGAGGCGTCGTCTGCGGCCGGGTCGACAAGCGCGACCCCTGCCGCACCCGATGCCGCAACGGCCTCCGCGGTCGCATCGGTCGCGGCGGCCAATGCCGCGACGCCTGCCGCCGCAACCAGTTCCGCCAAGGCGGCCCCCGCCGTTGCGACGGTGGCGCCGGAGGTCGCGCGCATCGTGAGCGCCAGCGGGTCGCAGGTTCGCTACTATACCGTCGTCGCCCCGGGCGCAAAGCTCACGGCCAACGCCTACACCACGGAGGAGGACGACTGGGGATACGAGGACGAGGTTCCCGTCGACACCTCCGCCTACGCGGGTTACGCGTTTCAGTGGTACCGCGGCACCGTCGTTTCATACGGTACGAAATTTGATTCCTATACGCCCATCGCGGGCGCAACGTCGCGCAGCTATACCGTTGTGGACGCTGACGCGGATTCTTACCTCGCGTGCAAGATTTCCTTCACGCGCGCGGACGGCTCGCACGGCGAGCTCTGGAGCGACAGCTCCACCGGCAAGGTGGCGGACGGGCGCGCCACGCTCGATAGCGCGAAGGTCGCCGGCACCGCAAAGGAGGGCCAGACGCTCTTAGCGTCCGCGTACGTCGCGAATGGCTGGGGAGGAACGACGGAGGCCGACTCGTCCTCCTCCGTTGCGTGGCAGTGGCAGCAGGCATCTGCAAGCGACGGCACATACGTGGACATCGCCGGCGCAACGAAGTCCACGCTCACCCTCACGGACGCGCTCGTCGGCAGGTTCCTGCGCGTACGTGCCTCGTCGCGCAACAACGTCACATCCGCCGCAGTCGGGCCCGTCATCGCGCGCGGCACGCAGCGGGACGAGGAGCTCCTTGCCCAGGCGGTCAAGGCACTCGAGTCCGACGGCTTCAGCGGATACGCACCGTCGCCCGTCTACGGCACGGACGCCAACGTGAACGACATGGTCCACGCCCGCCTCGTCTCGCTGGGCGAGAAGTACGCGGACGTCCAGGTTGCCACCCAGTCCGTGGAGACCACGACCACGTCCGATCCCAGCCAGCGTGGCGGCATCTCCTGCGACGCGGCTGACAATGGCAAGGTCACGTTCTTCTCGCTCAGTCCCGCCAAGAAGACCGTCAGCACCTCGACGACGACGCTCAGGCAGCTGCGTCCCACGTTCAGGCTCGCGTATGGTACGGCGACCGCTTGGTACACGCCTGCGAAGTACGTGCAGCTCGACTGGGACCAGAAGGCGATGTCGGCCGAGCTGGACGCCGCGGCAGACGCCCTTGCGCCCGCGTACGCCACGGGCGACTCTGCGGATTCCGTCACGCAGTCGTTCGCCCTGCCCAACAAGGCCGGCACCGGTGTGAGCGTGAGCTGGAAGAGCTCGGACGACTCCGTGCTCGGGCTTTCCGGCTACTCGTGGGACGATCAGACAACCGCAACCCCGAGCCGGGGCACGCAGGACCGGCACGTCACGCTCACGGCGACGGTGAGCTTCTCCGGCTCGGACGCGCCGTCAGGGAGCGTCACCCGCACGTTCGACGTCACCGTCAAGGGCGACCCGGGGCTCGTGGAGCGCGAGCTCGCGATGGTCCGGCAGAAGCTGGACGACAACTTCACGCTGAACAGCCTTTCGTATATCTCCAGCGCGGACGGCGACTTTGACCCGCAGGCCGTCGTGGGCGACATCCAGCTGCCCACCACGAGCAAGCTTGGCGTCAGGCGCCTCGACTTCGACGTCAAGGTCAGCTACTCCGCATCCAACCAGACGCTTTCCGTCAACGGCTACCGCGCGAACGTGCTGCGTCCCGTCGAGGGCGCGAGCGACGCGAGCGTCGGCATCACCTGCACGGTCGCGCTCAAGGACGACCCCACGCAGTCGGTTTCCAAGACGCTCACGGTGAGGGTCAAGCCGCTGGAGTCCAGCGCCATCGACAACGAGGTGGCGCTCCTGGACCGCGTGAGCCAGCAGTTTGGCACGAGGCTGCTCGGCGGCCAGGATGCGAATGCCGTGACGGGTGACCTCAAGCCGTTCCGGGAGGCCTACGAGGACGCGTCGGGCAGCCTGACCTGGGCGGAAGGCGCGAGCGAGGCAGACGGCGTGCACGGCATCGTGACGACGGAGCTTGCTGGCTACGACCCCATGGGCCCAAGCGACCAGGGCCGCACGTTTGGCTCGAGCAACTCCTCCGTCGTGAGCAACGAGACGCTCCGCGTGACGAGGCCCAAGTACAACACCAAGGTGAAGATAAGCGCAAACCTCGCGAGCGAGAAGTACGGGGCGTACTACGCGCGCTACAAGGACGACGCGGGAGTCTCCGCCGAGCTCAAGGCCAAGCTCGCGAGGCTCGCGGGCACGCCGGTGAGCACGACCGTCACCGTGAGCGGCACGACGGGGCAGGACGCACCCCTGCAGGTGACGGGCACGGTCATCGGGCCGGACGCGTTTGGCCAGACCGAGACCTGGTCCACCAGCTCCGTCGAGCTCGCGGGCGGCTCGACCGCCTGGGACCTCTCGCAGAGCCTGTTCAAGGCAGCGGGCCTCACGTACGACGCGCAGGATAGCAGCTACGGCGTCTACCTCAACACCATCACGTCGCCCACCACGGGCAAGGCCTACGGGTACGACCAGGCGACCGGCCGCTACTGGCAGCTGTTCGTGAACGGAGAGGCCGCCAGCGAGGGTGCCGGCTCCATAAAGCTGTCCGACGGTGACAGCGTGGTCTGGTATTACTCCGCCTACGGCGACAAGCTTCCCGCGAGCGACCAGACCAACGTGACGGCCTCCGTCAAGGTCGTGGGTCCCAACGCACAGGGCGCGAGCACGGGCTGGGTGAGCCAGACCGAGGCGAGCGTGACCGCCGGCACCACGGCGGCGCAGCTCACGAAGGCGATCCTCGAGCGCAACAACATGACCTGCGACGACGCGATGTGGACCATCAGCGCGGCCTCGGGCGTGCTGCCCAACGGGCAGGAGTCCTTGGGCAACTGGCAGGATGCAGATGGCAACTGGTACTGGTGGCAGTTCTACGTGAACGGCGAGCTCGGCAAGGAGTTGGCCGCAAGCTACGTGGTGCAGCCAGGCGACAGGATCGAGTGGTTCTTCGGCAGGGAAGGGGAGGACCTTCCCAAGCAGGACGTGACCGTTGTGCCGGACGCCACGCGCCCCGGCTACACGGCGGAGTGGGGCGCCTACAGGGGTACGGACGGCACGGGGACGAGCACGGCCGACACCGCAACCACGGGCTCCACGCTGCTGTGGCAGCAGGACCTGGGAACCGGCGGGATGACGTTACAGAGCGACCCGATCATCGTGAACGGCGACGTCTACATCGCCGTGGGCAACACGCTCCAGGTGCGCGACGCAGCCACCGGCAAGATGCTGCGCCAGGCCGCGCTGGCGGAGCGGGTCGAGTCTACCTGCCGCATCGCCTACGCAAACGGCATCGTCGTGGTGCCGCTGCACGACGGCCGCGTCCAGGCGCTCACGGCGGACGGCCTCCAGACCGTCTGGCTTACGGACGCGCTGCCGCAGTCGCAGGGTGTGGCGCAGCAGTCCATCGCGACCCCGCTCGTGAGCAACGGCTACCTCTACCTGGGGACGGACGCACCCAAGTCCGGCTTTGAGGGAGGCTCGCTCGGCGGGTACCTGCTCGCCGTCAGCCTGAGGGACGGCTCCGTGCGCTGGCAGTACCAGGATCCCGGCAGCGGCTACTACTGGTCCGGCGCCCAGAGCACGGTCGCGGGCATTCTCGTGGCTGACGACGCCGGCAGCCTCACGCTCCACGACGCGTCCACCGGCAAGGTGCTCGCGTCCCTCTCGCTCGGGACCTCATCGCGCGCGGGCATCGTCGTGGCGGAGGGCGGCACGGTCGCCTACGTCGTGACCAAGGACGGCGTGCTGCACCGCGTGAGGGTCTCCGCGGACGCCACGCTCACGCCCGAAGGTACGTGCAAGTTCGACAACTACAGCACGTCCACGCCCACGCTCAGCAACGGAAAGATATACGTGGGCGGCGGTAGCGCAAGCATGGGCGGCGTCGGAAGCATCAACGTGATCGATGCGGCGACGCTCACGCTCCAAAGCCACGTCACCACGACGTCCGCGGGCGCTGACGACGGCGCCATTCCCGGCGACGTCAAGAGCGCGTCGCTCGTGGTCGCAAAGGCAGACGGAACCTACGCCTACTTCACGAGCAACGGCACACCCGGCGGCGTCTTCATGTACAAGCTGGGCCAGAAGAACGTGACCCTCCTGTACAGCCCCCAGAAGGGCCAGCAGAACTACAACATGGCGAGCGTGGTCGCTGCGGCGGACGGCAGCCTGTACTTCGTGAACGACTCCGGCTACCTGTTCAAGATCGGAAGCCAGAGCGTGGGCGGCACGCTTCCCGACCAGGCGACGGGCAAGAGCGTGAACCAGAAGGACCAGGAGGGCGAGAAGGACGGCAACGCCGGCACGACTCCCGGCGGCGGAAAGAGCGCCGGCTCCGGCTCTGGCGCAACGGGCGGCTCTGGCAGCACCTCGGCCGGCAGCACCTCCGCCGGCTCGGTGGCTGGTGGCGGCAAGGCGGCGCAAAGCAGCGGCAAGGCTGGGGCTGTCAAGGCCTCCAAGACCGTGACGGGCAAGGCCTCCCCGGCAGATGGCGGCAAGAGCGCCGCGTCGGGACCGCTGGGGCTCCTCCGGGGTGTCGCGTCCAACGTGCTCACGATCACGACGGAGGACGGCGCAAGCGCGTCGGTAGGCACCGGGGCGGCTGCCGGCACGGCGCACGGAGGCTCGGCCAAGGCGTCAGCCGGCCAGGGTTCGCTCGGCACGGGCGAGCTTCCCATCTGGCCCATCGTCGGCATGGCGCTGGGCGCGGCGGCGTTTGTCGCGGCGGTGCTGCGGCGCAGGAACGATGGCGACAAGACCGATGCGGGGGCAAGGTAAATGGCAGATCTTGACTACAAGTCCGCAAGCACCGCCGCGGATGCCGGCGGCAAGGCGGACGGAACAGGGGACCGACGCGCACAGGACGCCGACCAGCAAGACACTGGCGCGCGGGCCGAGGGAGGCCCCGGGCACGGGCCCAGGCACGGGATGGGCGCCGCACGCGTGGCCGTCGCGGTGCTGGCGGCGGCGCTCGTGGCGTTTTGTGCCTGGTCCATGAGCCAGTACGTGCAGGGGAGGGACCCCCTCGCCTTCGCGACGGGCTCCGTGGCGGGCGAGGGCAAGTCCGCGCCGGACTCCGCGGGGAGTGCCGACTCCGGGTCGTCCTCCGCAAAGGCATCCGGAAAGGTTGCCGCCAAGGCGAAGGCAATCGACGGGGACTCCGTCACCAAGGCGCTCGCGAGCCTGAGGCTCGGGAAGGACGACCTCGGCGTCACCAAGGACGTCACCGTGGCCGTAACCAAGGACGGCATCTGGGTCGAGCACGCGTCGTCCGCGACGGGCAAGACCCTCGTGACGGACACGGCCCGCCGGGCGCTCGCGCTCGCGAAGTGGGTGGCACGCCAGGGGGCGAGCGCGAAGGTCACGTGGATAGAGGAGGATTCCTCGGGCGTGGTCCGCATGTGCGTGGCGATCGACTCCAAGGTCGCAGCGGGCGTCGGAAAGCGGGACGCCGCCACGATACTTGGCGCCGCGAGTGGCTATGCCATTGACGCGGACACGTATGCCCAGCTCGGACAGCCGTCCTTCTCGGCAGAGAAGGGCAAGGCGGCAACGCTTCCCGGCGGCGGAACGGTATCCGTGGGCGGCAAGGCAGCGTCAAGCGCGCAGGCGGCAGCATCTGCCGGCACCGGCGCGAGCGGCTCGGCGGCCGGCGCGTCTGCTACCTCCGCATCCGGCTCCGGCGCCGCGTCGGGCGAGAAGAGCGCGTCGGGCAAGGAGGGCGCCGCCACGTCCTCCATGCCTGGCGGTCAGGGCTCGGCGGCCGCCAGCGCCGGAAAGATAGCCGTGTCCGTGTCCGTCAACGGGTCGTCGCACCGCGTGAGCGTCCCGCAGGGCGCGACCGCCTACGACGCGCTGCTCGCGACCGGCGCCTCCGTCAGCTCGGGCGCGTACCCCGGCGGCGGCACGTGGGTCACGGCCATCAACGGGCTGGGCGAGGACGCCTCGCACGGCTGGACCTACAAGGTAGACGGAAGCATGCCCAACGTGATGAGCGACCGTTACACCGTGCATGACGGGGATTCCGTCGTGTGGAGCTACGTGACCGTGGGGCAGTAGCGTGGACGCGGCCGGCGGCAGGGGCGCGCTCGCGTTCGAGACCTGCCATCCGGTGGTGCCCGCCGTGTACTTTGCGGGCGTCATCGGCATCGGAGTCTTTGTGCTGCAGCCCGTGTTCGCGGCGTTGTCCGTCGCGGGCGCGCTCTGCTTTGCGGTCTGCTGCGCGGGCTGGCGCGGGACGCTCGCGCAGCTGCGCTGGCAGCTGCCCATGGTCGTGCTCGTCTGCCTGGCAAACCCGCTCTTCTCGCAGTCGGGCGTGACGGTCCTCTGCACGCTGGGCCCCGTCACGGTGCGGCTGGAGGCGCTCGCGTACGGCCTGTGCATGGGCGCCAGCCTCGTGTCCATGCTGCAGTGGGTTGCCAACGCGGCGCGCGTGCTCACGGAGGACCGCCTGCTCGGGCTGTCTGGCACGAGTCTTCCCGTGGTCACCACCATGGTGAGCATGGCCATACAGCTGGTGCCGCAGCTGCGGCGTCGCTTTGGCGTGGTGGAGTCCGCGCGGGGCGCCTGCACGGCGGCCAAGGCCTCGCGCAAGGGAGCGCGCGTGCACGCATCCACCGTGCTCATGGCGTGGGCGATGGAGGATTCCCTGGAGCGGGCGGACTCCATGCGGGCCCGCGGCTGGGAGCTGGGCGGAAGCCGCAGCCGCT
>OCVV011329134.1_pt1 | contig 27190 bp, 52 predicted proteins | sample 1539721 | NCBI WGS metagenome assembly OCVV01 (sample SAMN02144230, study PRJEB22623) | gut metagenome | biome: sheep rumen | host: Ovis aries | place: New Zealand | reverse complement strand
ACAGGACTACCACCGCACTTAAACAGCAATGCCCTTGCGCATGTCGGCTTCGGATTGTCGGAACGGAAGGATTCGAACCTCCATCAAGGCCGTTTCGCGGGACTACGCCTTTTCAAACACCGAAGCTCTCGCCATTGAGCTACGTTCCGATTGACTGGCGGCAGTCTTGGCCTTCGACCGCTCTTTAATGCTCATTAGCAAACCAGTATTATTTACAATTCCTTCAGGCAAGGATTCACACCTTGCATGGAGCCACGAGTCATTGTTATTGCTCCTGTCACGCCCTCGTGATGCGCGCCTCTGCGTCTACCTATTTCGCCACTGAAGGAATTATAATCAATCCAAAAATACTTTTCCGCCTAAAGAAGTTTCTTTTATAACGTATCTATTCAGAAGCTTGTGCATACAGTCATACGGAGTATTCGCCGCCGTTTCTCCCTCATGATAGCAGACGAAAGCATGATCGTCAAAAAGCTTCTTGATTCGACCGATCTCATACTGATCGCCGTTCTGATAAATAATATACTCTCCAACCTTGTACTCGTCTTTCATTCGATAACCTCCATCTTGCTTAACCATTGTTTTACCTGACCTACATATTCCAAGTTTATTTCTGTCACATAATCAGAAGTATTATGTCGGCTGATCACTTCATCGACCGTTAGTCCTGCATTGATTCGCGCCGCCGTTTCCTCGGCATAAAGCTCAATTTGTGCCTCCGGGTCAAAGATGTCCCCTCTGGAATAATCCCAAAATGGCTCCCGATATTGAAAAAGCCCCATGTCAACTCCATTGGTCGAATTGACAATCGTTGGATTCCCTCCGCTTTCCTGATACATCTGGCAAAGCGCACCTTCGTACCAGTAGCTGATATTGTGCCTCTCAAGGGCATCATACAGCTTTCGTTGAATATCGGGGTCAATCAGTTCGCCGCCGATCGTGTATATCGGGCTCGAAGCCTTGCCCTCGCTCTCCATCTCTTCGGCGCTGGTATCACGCCAAGAAATTTCAGCATTTGCGGAGTCCACTTGATTTGCAGTGTCGCTGTCCAATCGTATTTCTTCGGTTGCTTCAGCCGACATTTCTTCCACTGCCTTCTGTTCATATTCCTCATACCACCTCTCAAACTGCTCCCTATTCTCACACGGCATACCGCTGAGACCTCGAATTTGCCTGATTTCGGGCTCTTCCTCTGTCTGCTCTATAAATCCTTCATCTGCGTACACAGCCTCGGCGTAAACTGCATTTTTCGGGCTATTTTCGCCTATCAAAACCGCTATGCTTGCAGGAATTATCATGGCGGCAACTATGCTCCCGTAAAGCCACATCTTTTTCTCGTCTCTCATCTTCTTCTCCTTAAAAGTTGCTACGGCGGCGTGCCTTACCGCCGTAGCTATTCAGTTTTATTAGAACGGGATTTCGTCATCCCCACTTTCGGGGATTTCCATATACCCATTCTGATCAACTTTAGCAGGAGCTTTCACTGCGTCCCCTACATAAGGCGGAAGCTCTTCCTGCTGTTTCTTTGACAGCAGATAGCTAATTCTTGCACGCCCCTGATCGTCATGCTTCACCTGAATCCCTCCTGCCTTTCCTACATAACTGGCAAGATTGAAGTTCCCTTCCTCGATTCCAAAGCTGTCAAAAAGCTGGGTCAGCATTCTGTTCGTGATTTCGGGTCTGTCCTCAAGGAAGGAAATGTAGTACCAGATCGAAGAAGTCTGTCCGCTGACTCTCATCTTAATCACAAGCATATCATTTCCGCTCTTTGAAACTGCCTTCTCTGCGCTGTCAATCAGTGCCCTGTAACGCCCCTCGGGGATTTCGGCAAACTGCGTTGATTCTGTCCTCTGATAGTTCCAAGCCATCTCTTAATTCTCCTTTTCGTTTGTTTTTATAAAGTCCTCGATCAGACAGCCTTTACGACTGTCGATCTGGTTCTTTGCGTAGATGTTCTGCGTCGCCTCAAGAATGAATCCTCTCGTTCCATCAGGCTTCACGAGGATTTTTGCTACCACATCGCAGAGCCCGCAGATGTTATCCACAATCTTCGCGGCAATCTTCGGATACAACCTTGTGTAATAGCTTCCGTCTGGATGCTGAAACTGCTCTGCAGTCTCCCATGCTGTCCAGTAGATATTCTTGCCCCAGCGTTTCATGTACCTTAAGCTATTCACAAGCTTGAACTGCATGTACTGATAGTCTGCCATCGCGGGAACGCCCTTGTTCTTTCCCTGACTTCCAAGGTCTGAAAGAATGCACCTTTCGAGCTCGGAGATATTGTCTACGCAGATGTTTTCGTATGCATCAAGCTCTCCCTTCTCAAAGGATTCGTTCAGGGAAACAAGGTTTTCTGTCCAGTCCTGAAATGTGTGAATGTTATCGATCTGGATTATATCGATCTTTGACAGATCCTTCACGACCTCCTGCTTGCGCATCGTGTTGATAAAGGTTCTGTCCACATCAAGGACTAATGTCCTGCCCTTGCTCTTTTCTGCGATCACTCCAAGAGCTGTCGACTTTCCTACCCCCGGTGCGCAATAGAACAATGCTGTAATCGGCGGCTTTGCTTTTACGGCCTCTGTTAAGCTGATCATTTCTCGATCTCCTTCCTCTTTATATCGTCTATCATATCTTTAATGCAGTCTACCCAAGCGTAGACATCGTTGATTCTGTGTTCATTCTGAATCTCTCCCGTGCAGGATGTTCCGCAGTTCCATCCTCCTTCTTCGCCTACCATGAAGTGAAGCGGGTATGGAGTTGTAATGATGTAGTCCCCGTCTGAGAAGTCTATCCTGTTTACTGTCAGATAATCTCCGTCCTTTTCAGGCAATCCTTCTGAGCATAAAGTCCATTCCATCTTCTTATTCCTTTCTTTCAAATCCAATGTAAGTCTGATTCGGGTCATAGTGCTGGCAGATCGGTGCATACTCGCACATCCTGCCCCATTTTGTACAGTAGCTCTGATTCTTGTAGAACAGTGTGCATTCATTCATTTCCTTGATGGTCAATGCCTGTTCCTCGACGAACTCCTGAATTTCCTCATCGGTATGATAGATTTCGCGGACTGCAATCTTTGTGTCCGTATCCTCATCATACCACGCCCTGCATCTCTCGTAAAATTCCTGTTCTGTTTCTCCTTTCTTCTGCCTGAGGAGCGGCGTCCTGCATACTGTGTAATAAGCCTTTCGAGTGTTATAGGCGAACATGTAAGTCATAAGCTGTTCATCTATATCCCTCGTGTACCAATATTCCTCATTGATCTCACCGCTCGTAGTCTTGTGTTCAATAATCGCACCGTCTTCGTTCAGCGCATCAATCCTGCCTACGAACTTGTCTCCGAATCTTGTGTCATACTCGAACCAGTCCTCAACTGCCTTCGGGCGGAGCTGTGGCAAGATATAGTCCCTGAATGCTGTAGCCATCGCAAGAGTCTTCGGGTCTGAATCACTCTCAGGATGAATGTCGCCTGTCTTCAGCATCTGCTCCACAAACTCGTGATAGCTCGTTCCTCTTTCAAGTGCTTCAATCTTTGCGGTAGACTGTACTCCTTCGATGTACTTCAACTGATACAGCCTTCTGCAGGATTTGTAGCACTGGATTTTGGAATAACTCGCCCTTATCATTCGTACTCCCCTTTCGCTCTGTTCTTTTCGACTTCACCTATGGGGTCATACTCTCCCGAGCGAATCCCGTTGATCATTTCCACAATTGCGAGGGTAATCGTCATTGCCTTGTCGGTAGTCGCTTCATCAGCAGGCGTGTCGAATACAATTCCTGATACTACCGAGGCTGTAAACTGGGTTCTGAATGCCTCTGCCACATCCCTGTTTGTCGCGTTAAGTCTGTCATAAAGAGTGTGGACTATCATGCAGGCGTCTGCTCCAAGTTCAAAGACATCTCCTGTTGCAGAAATACTGATCTGGCCATCCTTTGTATTCACTTCTATCATTCTTCTTTTCCTTTTTCCTTTCCAATGATAAGCTCAATTTTTTCACGGGTCAGTGGCGAAATACTTGCCTCATACTTTTCAATCATGAAAAGTGTCTGCTTACTGATTTTACACATGTCAGCCAGCTTTTGCTGTGACAGGTTATTCTCCGCCCGGAAACGGATAAGTCTCTTACCTAATGTCATAGGCTTTTTTCTCCTTTCTTTTACTTTTATTTTATATAATGTATGATATATTATACATTTTCTATTTTTAATAGACTTTTGAAAAAATAATAAAAATAATATAATAATAGAAAATGTATTATATATCATACATCATACTTATTATCCTACGCCTTTATTATACTGCTGAATAAAAAAATTGTCAATACTTTTTTTACCTTTATTTTATTCAGCAAGTTCGTACCACTCAGACGGGCATCCATTCGCCGCTGAATTTGTCTTTGCATTGTTCAGGTTTGTGACAAGTGATCTTACTGTTTTCGGATTCAAGTTAATCTTCCTGTTCCCTTTTTCATGCTCCCAAGATTTTCCGCATTCAAGCGTGTAACCAAAATACTTAGTAAGATATTCAAGCGTACCAGTTATTCGGCTTTCACGAACATCTCCGCCATATCTAAATCGTCTTGAAATGATTGTGTATTCCTTCATCTTTTTCTCCTTCTTGGCGGTTTAGCCGCCGCCCTCGGCATTTATGTTATTCGTGAAAATACTTGTCTGATCTGATGTCGTCAACCGCCTCAGCGAGCTGTGTGGCGTTGTCTGCGAGAAGAATCATTTCCCACTGTCTTGGGCTTAGAATCTGAACGTCTCCCCACTCGCCGCCGATTCTTGAAATCGTTGTCCACATCCAGTTCTGACCGAAGTCGAAGTAAACATCACGCACTTCGTATAATGCATTCTTCTCACTGACTGCTTCAAGCATCTTTGCCACTGCTTCAAGCTTCGTATATTCTCTTGTTCCAAATTCAATTCTTCTCGGGTTCATCTTCTTTTCTCCTTTCAGCGGTTCGCTGTTTTTAACTTTCTGAGCTTATTATACTGCTGAATAAAATAATTGTCAATACTTTTTTTATAAAAAGTTTTATTTTTTTTTATTTCATCCGCTTCAGAAGTTCAGCCGTGATCAGTTCGTAGTCCTCATTTCCTCTTACCTGAAGCTCGATCATATCAGAATAGATTCCTGCAACTGCCCAACGTAACTGATTAACAACCTCTTCATTCGTAGCGTTCTTGAGCCATTCGATTCTTTCTTCTCTTGTCATTTCTTTTTCCTTTCTGCCGGAGATATACCGCCCCGGCTCGATATTGTGTAATCAGCAACCGTACATGTAAATCTTTCCGGGAGTTACATCATGCGCTTCAGGAAAGTCTCTGTAAAGGTGCTTCATTGCGTTTTCTTCGGATACGGCTCTGTAGCAAACTCTTGCTTTCTTTCCATCGACGTCAATGAAGAAGAATTCATAACCGCTGTAATGCTGTCCCCTAACGCCGCTGGCCTTCAGCCGTCCTTCACGGATGATCACCTTGATTGTTGCCGGATAGCGGCCTTTGTGATCGTCATAAGAATCAACCAAAGTTTCGCAATCAGCGTAATGCTCCTTAAACTGCTTATATGGCATTTCCCAGATAAAGTCTCCTTCTTTAATGCTTTCAAGCTGTTCAGCCTTTTTGTTTTCCTTTGCCTGTTTGCGAACAACTGTTGCATCAAAGATTCTCTCAACCAGCTTCACCCGTGTAAGCTCTGTCTGCGGCTGACCTTTGTATTCGCTTTCGCCTTTCACGGAAGCCGTAATTTTGATGATATCGTTCTTAATGATGGGCTTGTAGGCGAACCACTTTCCGGTCGCTTCTTCGTATTCACTTCCCTCGCCCTTTTTGACTTCTACACGCTCGCTCAGGACTGCCGCTGTCTTCCAGACGTAAACCTTTTCCGCTTCATCCTGCATCGTGTAGATGAATCTTGTTTCGTAGCCAAAGCCATAAGCCGGAGCTTCATATTTGTAAATGTTTTTCATTGTGACTTCAAGAGTGATTCGTGCCATCTTATTATCTCCTTTTTCTTATTGCCTCTTCCTTGCTACTTTTCAGTGACCGCCCCATTGTCTTCAACGATCTGACCACCTACTGCTTCGTCTTAGGTTTGGCTCTTTTGTTTTACAAGCTCATTATACTCCTAAATAAAAGATTCGTCAATACCTTTTTTTGATTTTTTTTATTTTTTTTTATGGAAATAAAAAAAGACGGAGAGCTTTTTGCTCTCCGCCCGTAAAGAAAAAGAAGATGGACAATATAGATACACTCCAGATGGCCTAATATTATATTACAACATCCGTCATTGTATGTCAATACTTTTCTTGTAATTTTCTTATAACCGAAGCATACAAGCGTGGTTGAACGACCTGTAATGCCGTCATAAGCTCGTCTATGATCGTCATAACTGCATCGGCATCCATTCCCTTTATTATGTTCCCAAACTCCGTGTCGGATTCGTATTCTACCGTACTCACGCCTGAATCGTAGGAATGGCCTGTTGGCACAGACGCATAGACTTGCGCAATTCCATCTTCCTGCTTTCCGTATAACTCACGTTGGATTGTGAGAAACGCCGCCAACTTCAAACAAGTGCTTGCGTTCGGATTCCTTACTCCTTGACATTCGGCAATGGCCTCCTGCAAGTCATGTTCTGTGATCACAGGAAGCCACCTCCTTACATCTGTTCAATCTTCTGGATAAAGCGTTTGACTTCCATCTGCTTTTCCTGAGGAAGGTCAGGCATCATTTCACGAAGCTCCATGATCATGTCATGCATGTCGTCTTCTGCACGAGAATATCCGTCATTAGAGGAATATCTTCCCATGCTGTCACGCCGGGCATTCCTTCCCCGACCACGCGCATAAGAGCCTCCGCGACCGCCGCCTTCGTAAGAGCGGAAATACGGATACATCCGACCGCCTTCGTTTGAATAGCCTTCCTCATCATCATAGGCTTCAATGATCTTGTCGATGTTCTTGATGGCATGTGCCAGCTTATCGACAATCTCAAGCCCTCCTACATCCAGCTTGTCCTTTGCCCCATACTCTTCAAGTTCTTCACAGAGCATGTTCTTTAATTCGTAAAGCTTGTGCATCTCTTAACCTCCTTTCAGGCAATGCGTGTGACGACCAGATTTGCGTTCTGTACCTCAATAATCGGTGCAGGCGTAACCGTCGGATCAGCCGTAGCAGGGACGCTTTCAACAGCGACACTGAAGCAACACCCTTTTGGAACCTTGATGATCGCCGTGCTTGTGACATTGCCGTATTCATCGACCGCCGCCGGAGTAAAAATCGCTCTGCTTGTCAGTCGGGGCTCACCGTTTACAGTAATAGCCACAGCAATAGGCGTTACAGTTCCTCCTTCAGGAATCGCAATATTGCCATTAAAAGTCACCTGATACGTTGCAAAACACTGGCCGTTCGTAATGCCACGGAGAATAAAAATCCCTGTTTCATCTTCGTGGTAAACATACCCACGAGCGCAAGGGATAGATGCGTTAAAGATAACAGGCGCATTCAGCGCCACTTCCTGAATAGGATTCGCAAGATATTCTGCCGCCATGTCACGCCTCCTTAGAAGCTACCGCATCCGCATCCGCATCCGCAACCAGTGTTCTGGTTACAGGTAAAGATAGGAGTTCTGCCGTATACAGGAGTAGACGGAACCGGGCAGTTGCTAAGACGGTTATACAGAGCATCAACCTCATTAGAGAATCCCTGCTGGATAAACGCATTCTGTGCGGTCTGAGACTCACGAAGCGCCGCCATATTCAGCTGATTCTGAAGACCGACATTCTCACGCTGCGCCGCTGCGAGCTGTCCCTTAACGCCGTCCAGCTCGAGAGCACAAAGCTTATCAAGGATAGCCTGAGTGCCGCGAGTCTGTGAGTCAATGATGTCACGAGTATTCTGATAAGCCGCCGTACGATCTGCACAATTCTCTGTGGCAATCGTATACTTGAGATCAGCCGTGCCAAGACGGTTTTCACAGCAACAATCAGCAAGCTGAGACTGGATTCCATTGAAGCCCTGAGCCATAGCAGTCTGACCTGCAAAGGCAGTCTGCATATTTGCCATCTGTCTCGCGTTTGCGCCCTGCTCAACTCCTGCGAAGCCATTTGCAAGCGCCATCTGCACATCTCCGCAACAGTTGCAAAGCTGTGTAGCAAGTCCGGTAACTCCGCTTCTGATTTCCGTGATGTTGTCATTGATCATCTGATCACGGAATCCGCTGTTGACCTGATTCGACTGATTCATCCACGGATAAAGGTCGTTACCGCCGCCGAAGCCGCCACCGAAACCATTACCCCATCCGTTTCCTCCAATGAGAAGGAAAAGCAGGAGAATCCACCAGCCGTCACCGCCAAAGCCGTTACCGAAGCCGCTGTTGCCGCCTCCGTACATAGGAGCGACAGGCATTACCATCCCGCCGTTTTCATCTGTAATTGCCATATTTTTCCCCTTTCTACCCATATCTTTTGTGGGTTAGCGGCTACTCTATCTGAGTAGTCGGTTTTATCTACAAAGCCCTGCGCACTGACTCTGTGATCATTATGCTCCTAAGATTTTCTGCAAGGCGTTTGCCATCTGCACTGCCTGATTGTACTGTGCCTGAGATACCTTGCCAGAATTCAGCAACTGCTGGACCTGCTGTCTCGGGTCGCCTTTGAAATTCTTCTTAAAATTCTGCAGTGCATTCAGCTTGTTCTGGAATCCAGCAGGAAAACTTGTTCCACCGCCTCCAAGCTGATCATAAAGAAGATTATTCGCCATCTGTTGCCTCCCTCTTTGAAGCCTTCAGGCTTGCCTTAAAGTTTGTCGTCCACTGATTAAACTCTTCTCGCGTAACGAAATTGCTTGTGTCGATCTCGCGGCTCTCCTGATGCGTGATAACTTGCGACTGTCCGTTTTGCTGAACACGCTCTGTATAGTCAAATATCCTCAAAGGAAGCGGCATGCCGCTGGCATCAGTTGACTTAATAAAGAACGCGTTGCTTTCAGAGTCCATTAGTAGTACGCTCTGCCCTGCCCCGACAAGATAAGACTTCGCTCCTGCCTCACCCTGAACCCATATCAACGATGATGAAGGCTGTTGTGTCTGTTGATTCTGAGACATATAAACAGATGGATTATAAGCCGCCGGATAAGTTTGATAGTTTACTGGAAACATTGAATTATATGCCATTTTTCTCTTTCCTTTCTGAAATAAATCTGGTATAATATGTGCAAGGAGGATAAAGCATCATGGAAATTTGGAAGCCAATTACAGATTACGAAGACCTATATGAAGTCAGCAACTACGGAAGGATTCGTAGCCTTTGCGGTCGGTATGGTAAAAATAAAATCCTTTCACAGTGTGTTGGAAGTAAAGGATATAAGCTCGTAACCTTATGTAAAAAAGGTAAACAAAAAACAGTAAATGTTCATCGTCTCGTTGCAATGGCTTTTATCCCGAATCCAGATTCACTCCCGTGTGTAAATCATATTGACGAGGATAAAAGCAACAATAATGTTTCAAACCTTGAATGGTGTTCATACTACTACAATAATATTTACGGCCAAAGGCTTACAAAAAGTGCCGCAAAAAGAAGCATTCCAGTAATATGCGTTGAGACCGGAGTTATATATACAAGCGCTTGCGCAGCTTCAAGAAAAACCGGAGTTCAACAAAGTAAAATCTGTAACTGCTGTCATAAAAAGCGAAAAACCGCTGGTGGATTCAGGTGGGCATTTTTAGATCATAACCTCCAGTAATAGATAGGTACTTCATCGCCGGAATCCCATGTGTCACAGTAATTGCCGTTGACTACTGCGACAGCATGGGTCCCGGTTCCGAGAATGAATGTTCCTGAGGGATTATCTCTGCAGAAATCTTTCACAGTGTAACAGTCTGGACAAGTATCAATTACGACATTCCGCTCATAGCCTTGATCTTTCAGGTATGCTCCCCATACGGCGTTGCTACTCGGCATATCGCAAAGCATAAATCCATAGACTGCCAAAGCTGTGTAGATATCCTCCCAAGAGCGTCTTGTCGCTATGGACAATGCCCTTATTACGCAGTCGCCCACACGAGCGTTCTTAGGATTTGGATTAAGCATTAAAAAAGCCACGATTTCTGCCTCCTCGTGACTTTAATGATAAAATATTCGACTAAATACGAAAATGCCCTAAAAAGAGCATTTTTGGCTCAATTTAGGGCATTACAATGTTATTTGCGCTTATTATTTTTAGGTGGTTTCCACTGCTGGTCATCGAAGTGCTTCCACGTTTTGTAAAGGGAGAAGCAAATAGGACTTTTCACATAGTCGGCTTTTACTGCTTCTTCGTATATAGTCTCAAGGATTTCTATTGCCTCAAGTAGGATTTTGTATTCCTCAACAGTCATCTTCCACCTCATCTTCAAATAGCAGTTGTCCTGTTTTGATTACATACCCCTGCCCACAATTCGGGCACTCCAGCTCCTTCAGCAAAGTCCTTTCAGGATGAACTGAAATCCACCTCTTGCCACACTTGACACAGATAACTTCGCAAACTTCGTGAGGAAGAATCTGCTCGATGCCAATTTCAGCAATGCTTGCCATCATCTGAGAGAATTGCTTTTCCTTATCATCCATCTTCCACCTCTTTCCTTCCACCACCTGCAATAGTTTCCTCTGAATATCGCTCCTTCGAAAACGAAATCATGATAGATACAATCGGGGCAAAAATAATGATTCAGTTTACAAAATCTCCTGTGTTTAATTCTGTCAATCAACTTCTTCAGCATCTTCGCTCCTTTCCGCCCGTCTGTTCCATGCTTCGATGGCTTTGTCCATAGAACTGACAACATCTAAAAAAGTCGCCTTTTTCGCTATCAGTAGCCTTATTGTTTTATCTGTACCGCATTTAGTACATACAACGGTAAAATCGACATTATCCGTTTCACCGCCCATCTGCGTTACACGCACCTCGGTTGTAGCCATAGCCCCGCAAAACGGGCATGACTTCAAATCATTCATTCTTCGCTCCTTTCATACGGCTTCTGGAGTTCGCTCCACGCAATCGGGTGACACTGGTAACCATGCGACCACCATTCTGCACTCTCGTCGATGTTTGAAACGTCGATGAAGTATGCAATATCAATTTCACCGTACTCATCTTTAATAAGCACCTTCTGGCCTGATCTCGGTAGTCGTCCATTCTCTTCAACCGGAATCCAGTCAAGCATTTTCTTCCTCCTTTTCGTACGGCCGAGGGAGAGGCATCCACGCAACTACTTTACCGAAATAATGATCAGCTATTCTCCATTTTCCACTTCCTAAATATGTGTCACAATACTGAAAACCTTGACTTTCTTGACACAAATATTCTCCTATTCTTTCCGGCAACCTCTCCGTCACTGGAATCCACTTCGGCTCTGCGTCCTTCCGAACCTCTTCGGCTGTTTCCCGGATCACTCGATTCCACCTCGGACAGCAGTGCTTCTCCTGATTGTACTCCTTGCAATCGGTACACCATTCGTCAAGGTCTGGCTGTGCAGATGGCAATAACTGGAACACTTCCACATCTGGACATATATCGCAGTTGCATCGTCCTCTGTCTCCACAAAGTTCGCAATGTGCATCAATCGCCGCCTGTCTTGAAATCAATTCGTCCATAACGCTTTCTTCACCTTTCTTTCGATCTCTCGACAAACCCGCACAAGGCTATCCTCATACGGTTCTCTTGTGTATTTCTCGTCAACGTCCTTGCAAACCTTTTCTTCTCTTCCCATCGCCGCAAGGAAAATTCTCTGTTCCTTGTCGGTCAAAGGTTCGGGCCGTGCGGACGGCAAGCCGTTAATTACCTCTTGTACTGCACTCCCATATTCTTCATCGACGTTGAATCCGAAATGGCTGTTAATTGCCTCAATAGCCATCGCTCTGTCAATAAAGTCCATCCTTCAGCACCTCCTTAATCTGGTAAAGTAAGTCCATCGCATCATCTCTGTCAAAGTGATCTATCGTTCCATCAACAAGGTCTGCTATTTTCTTCAACCGTGCGTCTGGCTGTACGGGTGGCAATCCTTCTAATACTTTTTCACAATCCTCGCGCCCCGGAAAACTGACCCGGCACTCTCCGCAATAGGTACTATCGCACCCTTCACACATATTCCTAATTGCCTCAATCGCCTCCTGTCTGTCAATCAGGTCTGCCATCGTCGTCCTCCTCTTCCTCTTCTTCATCCTCTTCGTCATCGAACGGTTCCCGAGACTCGAAACACCGCGATAACATATTTGCAATATTCCCTGCAAGAGTATTGCTTTCCCGAAGCTCTCTTGCGTCTGCCTCAATGTAGGTTTCCACTACTTTGATTTTCATTGTTACTTCCTCCTTATCACTCGTAATCCGGGATACTGTGCCCGATATCTTTTAAGCTGTGCAGGAGTAACAAGCCTGTTCTCCCACTGCATTCCGCTCCTATAATGGACTGGGATAGCTACACATATCGTTCCTTCTTCTGGCTCTGGCTTCTTCAGCCCTATTCTGATCTTCTCTTCCTCTGTCAGCTTGTATACACCAAAGACATCCTGATCGTGATAGTTCATTCGTCTGCCTCCTTCGGTATGCCATAAAGCACCTGAATAGGCTTTCGGATAAGCTGTGACTCAGCCCACAGGTTTACTCCGCCTCCTGTGGCAAAGCTGAAGATAGTCCTTTCGTACCAGACTATTGTCTTTGAATACTTCTTCTGGATAGCGAACTTCTTACGAAGCTCCTTGATCTTCTTTATCCATTCCTTTTCGCTCGTAGTCCTGAATAGGCAGGTTGTTCCTTCACCTCTCCCACCGAACCAGTGGTTTATAACATACTCGTGCTGTTGCTTCATCATCTTCCTTTTCTCCGCTCCCTGTATTTCTTTGTATTCCCGTTCGCCCTGCTGTTATCCTTCAGGTACTGCCTGTAGGTGTCGAGCATCGCCTTGTCTGCCTCAAGCAGAATCCGCTTCTTGTCTTCAGGCAAGGAATTGTATTCCTCGCCGGAAGGCGTGCATTCCTTTAACGCCTTTTCGATTTTTGCATAGTTCCCTACCGATAAGTACATTAGATTCCCTCCTTTTTTCGACGGTCTTACCATCCTACCGACAGGGACTTATATTATTTATCTTTTCGCAATTTCCCTTTTGCATACGTCAAAGCATATTCAACTATTGTTCCTCTGTTCTTCTCAATCAGATCATTAATGACTTGCAAAGCATAGTCAACGTCTCCATTATGATCAAAAAATTTTTGAATGCCATCGTCAATATCCTGAAACATGTTTATTTCTGTGTACATCCGTGCCACCTTTCTAAATCAGCCTTCCTTGTGTTTTCTGAATTAGTTATCCATTGACAATTCGCAGGGCAATAACCTTCGTTTGAATCAATGCGATCTATTGTCAAATGCTCCTCATATCCATTTGATAACGCCCATTCTTTGAACTTGCCAAAATCTTCCCACTCAATACATACTGATACGCCCTTGCCACCATAATATTTATAAAACTTATGGTTCGGATTATTGCATCGCTTTCTCATTCCTATCCAAATGTTATATAACCTTGTTTCTCGGCTTCCATGTTTTATCTTTCGACATCCACATGAAACAACTCGTCCTCTCTGAAGGTCATATCCATATGCAGTAACTTCATTTCCGCAATCGCATCTGCACTTCCATTTAAGGCTATTTCCAGTCTTTTCATAGCTTATCGCAGTCAACCTGCCGAATCTCATTCCAGTTAAATCTTTAATCATAAACCTCCTGTGCCCTCGTAACCTCCGGGGCGGGAATTTTGTTTAGTTGTTAAGGATATAATCAAAAACTCTTTCAAGACTTCCGCTTGTAAAGATGCACCCTTCGCCTTCGATGTAAAGTGTTCCGCAATAACGACTTCTTGTTGTCCATCCGTTGTTCCCTTCAAGGATCCATCTTTTTCCATTTGCGGTAACGCCCTTAAAGCTATATGCACCGATTTGAGTGTAATTCATGGCAAGAGCTTTTTCACCGTGTTCAAAAAATATTTTTGAAAGCTTTTCAAATTGCTTCTGCCATTTAGCTCCTGCGTCAATTTTATCAGAAAGTGTTTTTGCAAAGGACTTTGCCTGTTCTTTTGTACCAATAATTCCCTCAACCCTTTTCCTCATTTCAATTCTTTCTTCGGGTGTTGCCTTTGTAATGTAATCTCCGTATGTCATCTTCTTCTCCTTCCGGCTGACCGCCTGTCTTATTTTCTGAGTTCATTATACCCCTAAATAAAATATTTGTCAATACTTTTTTTTGAAAAAGTTTACTTTTTATTAAAAAAAATCCAGCAGGCTTAATAGCCTGCCGGAAGATGTTTGAAAATCTTATCCTCGGATTTATACACGATGCGTTTGATCTGACTTGTTGACATGTCGAACTCTTCGGCTAATCGCTCGTAGGTTATGCCATCAATCAGCCTTCGCTTCATGATCGCTCTGTACCTCTCGTTTAGTATCCATTCGTCAATCACATGCTCAATCTCGCTTCGCGAATAATCCATATCAATGCTTCCTTCTTCTTGTCCTGCGGCTTCCTGAGTTACCGCTCCTGCGCACTCTCTTCGTCTTGATTGTTGTCACTCTCATCCTCGCCATTATTCAAGTCTCCCTGAAGGTCGCGTCCGATGAAGTTGTTCACGCCGCCGTCTCCTGAGTCAAAGTCCACCTGCTGAACCTCGGACTCATAGTCATAAAGCGTCCACGCATATAGCCAGATTGCATTGCTTGCAAACAGCATTGCCACAGCAATAATGATTGTGATGATCAGCCTCTTAATCGTCCGCTCCTGTCTTGCTTGCGCTCCCTCATATACGATGTAGGGAACAGTCATGTTGGTGTCTTCCATCCTTACTCTCCTTTTTCTTGTATTAGAGGATGTCCTCTTTTACAATTATAGCTGAAAAGTAAAGTTTTGTCAAGTTTTTTATTTAACATAATACGCCGAACAGAATCCATATATGCCTTTATAAATCACATACTTCCACGGTCTGTCGTCTCTTGCAGGCTTCTCGTCACAGACCTGCACTTCCTCACCTTTTCTCATCACGCAAATGCTCTTGTAACCGCTTCCTGCATTTACTCTGAGATTCAGGTCAGTAATCACATGCGCCTTGTACTTTGGCGTCTTCCTGAGGCAGTTGACCTTCGGAATGTAGCCATAGTATTTTCCTGCGATGCGGATATACCAGAGCTCACCTGCTTCGCCGTACACATCAAAAAGATTTCCTGCGCCAAGATAGCTCCATTCAGGCAGTAGCTCTTTTCTGCTTGCATCCTTGTACACAGGCACTATTGCAAGCCCATAGGCTTCTCCTACCCATGTTTCAGGAGTAGGAATGTCACCGCCGTAAACTTCTCTGATAAGCTCCGTTGTCGGCTCGTAAGGCGAATATGCCCCAGCATAGTTTACGCAGTTGGACTCGCCGCTTCTTTCCCAAGCCGTCTCATCCATGCGTCTGAGAATGATTCCTGCCCTGCCTTCCCTGATTGCCGCATCGGTGGATTCCCATCCTGCCTGAAGCGTGTACCCATTACCAATATCAAGCCCAATGTGTCGACCTGTGCCACCCCATGTCGTAAACAGGATAGATGCAGTCGGTCCAGCGGCTAAGGAATTATACTTAGAACAGTTCTCAATTTGTCCTATTGAGTATCGCTCATCGCCTGTGCAAATCCATCCTGTGAAGCCCGAGCAGTCGATGCCCCTTTTCCCGAGTGAGTTTCTGTAAATCTGCGCCATTTCCTCTGAGGAATAACGCGCAAAGTAGGCGGGGCTATGGGCAACAAGAGCCTTCATGGTCTCCATTGTCAACTCAATATCCTTCGCTCCATAAAAATACACATACTTGCCGCTTTTGAATGCGCCAATCGCACGGCGGATTACTTCCTTCCAGTCTCGCTTTGTCTTTCCCATAAATCTCCTTTCTGCGCTCGAATTTGCCACTTTTTCGGACTTTTAGCCTCTCGCCTGATAACTTTATAACCTGAAAGCATAAAGCCATTTAATCGATGATTTTGTCGCGCTCGTTAGAGCAGGCTCGTTCGATTTATAGTTAACTCCATGACGAGTCGCCTGAAAATGTAAGCGCACAAAAATGTCCACCAGACGATGTATTATTTGTGAAAGTAAATGTACCACTTCCGGTTGTTATTGGAACTTGTGTGCTTTGTTCAAAAACTGATTTATAAGAGGCTGTTCCAGATGAAGAGACGGAAACAATATACATATTTTTTAAGGCATTCTGGAGGCTGTCAGTAAAAATAATCGCTCTTCCGCCATTGGATAGTGTAAATGTTGCACTTGTTCCCGGTTCTTTATATATTGCATTAAAGCCATAGAATGTCGCGCCCCAGTCTTGTAATGTTCTTCTGGTGGATGCGGTGGTAGAATTCATTTCTACCCCACGCGCATCCAGATAAGCATCACTCTCCAGTTTAATTGATTTTGACGCCCCCGAATCCCAGCTACTTACCTGAGAATATAGCAGGTTCGCGAGCATCTTCTCACCAGTCACAGACTCCGCAAACTGCGCTGATTTAAGCACTCTGTTCGCCGTCAAGTCAAGGCCATTGATCGTTCTGACTGTCGGCACAAAGAGTGACTGAGAGCCGCCAGCAAGCTCGTCGATAGCACTCTGCAGGTTTGTTGCGTGAATGATACTGTTAGAGTTATCGTAGCTGATCCTGCTTGCCTGTTCAGCCGCGCCGCCGAACTCTATGCCGTTTCTGATTAGTTTACCCATAAATCTCCTTTCTTACTTCCATCTGCCGATTGCGCCCTGTACATTGAGGATTACTTAATCCGCACCGCCCTCAAGACCGCCGTCTTTATCGTCAGCGCAGTGCTTGCGTTATGCTCTGCGGTAAGTTTTATAGTCGCGCTGTTTGAAAATGTCTGAATCCACGAAGTTGACAATCGCGTGCTCACCCCACCCCCACAAGGTGGCGTTTGAGAAGCTGAATAATGCGTGTTGTCAATGTGCTTTATAGAGCAGTTTCGATACGTACCGGTCGAATCTGCTGGGAAAATAATCGCACCAGTCAATACATAAGTCCCTTTTGGAACAGTTATCGTTGTGACCGTTGTGACCGTCCCTATTGGTATAGATACCTCACCAGACGGCAATGATGGTGATTCCGTTATCTCCCCGAGTGCGGCATCTGTTTTAGTCAATTCCACATTTGTCTTTGCATAAGGAACATAGGTATCATCTTCGATTGAGGCAAGACGAATCATGGGGCGGAAAACAAGGTTGGAAACGGTCACACCAGATCGAATAATAATCTGCACCTGCTCTGCAACCGTATTATTGATTGTTACCCCAGTGCCGTAATCATACTGCTGAGTGTACGAAGTTGTCCTTGTGGTTAAGAAGTATGTTGTATCGCCCCCACCCTCTGGGCATCCGCTGAGAATAACCTGACCAAGATTGCTTATGCTCCCGACCGTCAAATAAGCCTGCGCTGTAGCCGTCCCGTTTGCCGTAATACTCCCGTCATCATTGACCGTAAAAGTAATTCCGCTGAGCGTTTGCGTAGTAGCAGTATTCGGAAGTAAATTCTTACTCGGAATATCCTGCACAAATAACTCCCTACCCTCAATCTCATCAATCGCATCCTGCACATTCGTGGCAGTAAGCCCTGAAGTAGTGTGATCATAAGGAACTGTAGACGCATCGACCTCCGCGCCTCTGTCGGTGATGAAATAAATCTTCCCATTCGTGTACTTATCATCAGGAAGTGCCTGATATTCTGCCCAAGTCACCGCCACTGGAATAAAATGCTCGTCCATGCTCTCGACCATTTCTTCAATCAGTTCCTGAGCATCAGCAATAATCCCGTCTACATCAGTCTGAGCGTCAGCAATCCACTCGTTCAGTTGTTCCTGCAACTGCATCAGGAAGGTTATGTCCTCTTCCGTTGCCTCGCCTCCGACAACCTCATGTACAATCACATTGATGGCAAAGGAAGCCACAATCGCTCCATTCAGGACTGTGATCACCTGAGCGGCGACGACGCCTGCCTGAGTCAGTGCGCCGCCAGCCACATTAAGATCAAAGTTCGCAGAATTGTCGGAAGTATCAACAGTTCCGTCATACCGATATACAGTCTTATCAGGTCTAAGGCACATCAGGGAGACCGTTTCAGCGCCTGTAAACGCATAGTCTGCCACAACGCATTTCAGAGTGCGCCCTGTATCGCCCTGCACCATGTGGACAACAGGAGTTACGCCGTACAAGTCCTGCGTCACTCTTATGATCTGCTCAATCATTCTTCGTCCTCCTTCAGCTTTTCAAGGATTACGTTCCACGCCGCTGAGATTCCCGCCGCAAGCGCGGCGCAAATTACAGGCGCAAGGACTATCCACATGCTGTGCCAGTTTTCAGGCACTCCTGAATTCAGGATCATCACGACCTCGGGGACAAGAACGCCTCCGAATGCCTGAGCAAAAGTTTTCAATGCACGAATCTGCCAGTCTTTGAGTTTCATGTTATCACCCCGCTTTCTCACGAAGGAAACTGATATCCTTCTGCATAGCCACAAGAACTTTCTCGATATCCTCAAACCGTGACGCATAGTGGTTATGCTCATCAAGCTTCTTTTCCACATTCCCCATGCGCCAATCGAGAAGATAGCTTGTTTTCCGATTTTGCATGATATTGACGATCAGCACCCCTATCGCCGTAATCACGCCTGTGATGCCGCTCACCAGAGCGATAAAATCAGTTACACTCATCCCCTTCCTTTTCTCCTTTCTCCCACGCTTCTCTGTCCTCTGCCAGTTGCTTCTGCTCCAGTCCTTCAAGCACCCTGAGAAGGTCTGCCACCGTTGCCCTGATAACGCATACCGGAAGCCCACTGTTATTCACAAGCTCGATAAGAGCGGTTTCAAAATCAGCTTTTGCAAGTGTAATCGGTTTATTCATATTTTCCTCCTTTATGATACTCCGTAGGTCTTAGTTGCTGTGCCTGATGCGTTATAGAAAGTCAATCCTGCAGTAGGACTGAGGCGGCAACGCATTGTACCTGATGAATCGTAGAAGTACAGTGCGCCGTCATTCAAGATAACTCTTGATGTCCCTCTTGTATCATTCAATGATATTGTTCCATTTCCGGCCGATGTAGCCCCTATTCTTACGATCGATGTTGTGCTTGCGGAAATATACACATCTATTCGTCCTGCGTTATACGGATAAGTTGAACTTGAAGCCGCTACATTTATTTTTCCATTAGAGTCATGAACCTGTAAGCCAGTTGACCCCAGATATATAGTCTGATGTCCGTCTGTATTTTTCAGTGCAATATTTCCACTACTGGTTCCTGAAAGAGCAACACTCTCGACCCCAGATGAATTATACAATGACATAATCGATCTTTGATATGTGGCAAGCAGTACATTGGTCTGAGTATCTCTAATCCATATTCCGCCACCCTGTAATGTCGTTTTTATGTTTGGAAGCGTAGCAGTGCTTTTATTTTCAACATTTACAGTATTAGATGAAATATATGTCTTGCTTTTTGAGTGATCAAGGATAATATAGTCGTACGTTTCATCTGATGTTTGTATATTGATCCTGCCATTCGTTAAAGTTAAGTTTGTTGCAGTAACCGCCGCGGTTATTGTCCCCGCAGTGATACTGTCTGCGGTTATTTTCCCGATTGAGAATGTGCCAGCATCAAGGTCGATTTTCCAGTTTCCGTTGCTGATATTTCCAGTTAGCTTTGAAACTGATATGCTGTTAGCCGCTATTCTTGCCGCATCCAGCGTCCCTGATGTAATCGCTGTCGCCACAATTCCTGCCCCGGTGATAGCCGCAGTATAAAGACCATTGATGCCATTCTGAGAATATCCCAGACCCTCATCATTCAGCCTCAGGACTTTCCTTGCGGTGTTCACATCCTCTGTATCCATCGCAAGGATTTCATAGGGCTTCCCTGTAACAGCATTCTGCCTGATAACTATATTGCCGCCGTCTGCTCCTGAAAGTGCCTCAAGCGCATCAGCAAACGCCTTTTCCAGAGTGCTCGTAACCTTAGAAGCGGCATTTGATGTAGACATTCTCGCTGTGCTGGCATCTGAATTTATGACCGTTGACAACGAGGACTTCACTGCTCCCAGCCGCACCTTATTGTACTTATCCAACAGCGTGTTGTATTCAGTTTCAGTCACCCTTGCTTCTGCAGTAATGTCAAGTGGCTCAAAGTAAATATGGATTGTGTCTCCGAGCCTTACCTGCTCAAGCGTACCGACCTGCTCATACCCTTCATAGTCCGACAGGTTTTCGTAGCTCACATCCATGCCTACTTCAGGTACACCGATGTTGTTTGCCGTAATATAGGACTGAGTATGCGCCCGAAGCTGTGCCTCCGTAGGCTGATCATCAAAGTCGTTGGAGAAGTCTTTCACAATCGTCCTTCTGAAGGGAAAATTTGCCGCTTTTTCGGACTCTATCACTTTCTCTGATAAAGTTATCGTGTTACCGTCTGCATCGCTCCAAAAGGGGCAAATTCCCGTTATAGTGGACGCTATAGACTCTTCCTGCTCGATAGAAGTGATGTTCTTTCCATATCTGAGCGTAACGCCGTTATCCTGACCCCTGCGATTCCATAATTTGATCGTCCAGTTATCGAACTCGTACTCGCCACGATATGTATCGAGTATTGATCCTTCCATACCTCCAAGCACCTGACCAAGAGACGCTGGCTGCTTCAGGATAAAGTTCGCCCGAGTCGTTTTATCAGTCCACAGCGTAAAGGGATTACTTTCTGCGGAGTGCGCCTTGATCGTCTGAAATGCAGTGACGATATCCGTAGCCAAGCATGGCATAATAGGGATGAACTGCTTCCTGCTGGACACATGCGAGGCATAGACCGTGATTATCCCATTCAGCGGCTTTGAAATTGTGTGAATATCGAATAACTGAGCCGAGCCGTTCTTCTCTGCCACAGCCTTTATGATATTTGACACCTTGATATCCGAATACCTTCTGCCAGAAACAGGATACTGAAGCTCAAGCTCAAATTGACCGTTCAGGACTGTTTTTACAGTGCAGGAAACGGCGTCACTTAAGGCACCAAGACCCAGCGATGTAAAGCTCTGCTCTGAGCTATCATACAAAATCGGAATCATAGCGTGAACCACCTCCCTGCTATCATAACTTTAGTCACAGATCCCGTCCACCCTATAGGCACTCTGCCTGAAAGCATCGGGAATCCATTCGAAAGTGTGACCTTGTTATTTAAGGACTGGCTTCCTGCGTAGCAGTCCTGAAGCTCTGAATCCACATCAACATATGTGCTGATTCCTGAAAGCGAGATCGTGTAATCGCCTACTGTCACACTTCCGTTACCGTTGCACACGATCCTGATAAGAGGCTTACTTTCGTATCTTGTCGGATTTACAATCACACCGCCATTCACCATAGGCAGTAAAGGTTCGCCAGACTTCAGGAACCGCTGAGGCTTGCAGTCAAAGACAACCGTAGCCTTCCCTGACTTATTATAAGCCGCCGTCTCAAACTCGATTGTCCCTGTAAATCTCGCCATCCTGAAGTATTCAGGATGATATGTGTCCTCAAGCCTTGCATACCCCTTTGGCTCACAAAGCCACGCCCTGACCGCATCGGATTTTTCCCTGAAATCGTCCATGATTACGATGTTATACGGAACCTCGATGTTCAGCCAGCGCCCGTTATCCCTTACAAGGTCTCCACTCATGCCCGGAATTGACACCTTCGAGACATCCCTCTGGGGGGCATTGAAAGTACCCTGCCCCCCGACATATATACCATGATCAAGAGAAGATTCGCCATTGAAAATAAAATAATTTACGCCCATGCATACCTCTCTCTCTGCGTTTCACGCGCAAGCTTCTGGCTGATGATTTCTGCAAGCTCGGAGACATTCTGCCCTTCTGCTCCATACACATTGATTGTAACACCAGAAGTCCTTGCTGTCAATCCGCTTCCGCCAGCTCCATATCCTGCACTTCCTGCCCCGCTGATATTAGTCGATAACTGCGCATCCATTCCGTCCATTGTGCCGAGGACTTCCTTTGCCATATCCTCTGCGGACTGCACGGCGTCTTCCGCGCTCTCGTCGATACCTTCTGCAAGACCAAGGCCAATCATTTGACCGACCTGATTCTTGAAGACCTTTGATGGAGACCGAATGCCAAGGAAATTCTTCACTCCCTGAACTACATTCTGAACCGCCTGTCTTGCTGCCTGAACAAGATTTGTCACCATACTGAAGATACCGTCTCTGATACCATTCATGATGTTCTGCCCTACAGAGCCCCAGTCAGTATCACGGAATGCCTCGATGATTGCCCTGATGATTTCAGGCAAGGCGGCTACGAGCTGAGGGATTGCCCCGATCAAGCCAAGAATCAACTGCATAAGGATATCCGCGCCCTGAATAAGGATCTGTGGCAAATTCTCAATTATCGCGGTTATAATCGTAGAAATCAGTTGTCCGATTGTTTTAATGATTGCAGGAAGGTTATCCAGAACGCCCTGAATCAATGCCATTACGATATCAAGACCACGCTGGATAAATTCAGGAAGATTCTGCAAAATAAACTGCACGAGCCTGCCGATTATTGTTGCAAAAGCATCTATAATCGCCGGAAGGTTCGACATGATCCCTTCAATCAGGCTTTCCAGAAGGTCGAATCCAGCATCAATGATCGTAGGCAGGTTATCGAAAATCACATCAGCAATCGTATTCAGGATCGTGGGCACATAGCTGACGAGCTGAGGCAACGCCTCGATCAGCCCACCAACGATTGCATTTATAATATCGATTGCCGCCTGAATGATGATCGGTAGGTTCTCCTGAATAGCCTGTGCCAAATTTTCGACTATGGTTATAATCGACTGTACGACAGTAGGAATATTCTTCACCAAAGCATTCGCAAGCTCTGTGATTACATATACCACCGCATCCACAAGGACTGCAATATTCTCAGGGCTTGTGATTGTTTCCATAACCGTAGTGATGATCTGAATCACTGAAGTTATGATAACAGAGCTATACTCGCCCATCCATGTCGCCAGTGAATTGATCACCGAGGTTATAGCCGATATCACATTTGCTATTGATTCAGGACTATTTATAGTCCGAATCACCTCAAGGATGATATCAAGCACATCCTGAATAAGGATGTCCACATTGTCAAGCATTGCACTTCCGAATGAACCTAAGAGCGATATAGCCGCTTCTAAAAGCTGAGGGAATACCATCCTGAATAATTCGGGAAGCTTTTCCCCGATAATAGGCGCGACCTGTACAACTGCTTCACCTATGCCGCTAAGAACGCGCTGTACAACAGGAAGGATATTCTTGAGGCTCGTTTCAATGCCCGCGACAAGATTGCTTATAAGTCCATCGATATCGGCGTTATCTGCCGCGATACCTGTGACAAGGTTCGTCCATGCAGACTTCAGGGATGAAAGCGAGCCAGAAATAGTTCCTGCGGCTTCTTCCTCTGTAGTCCCCATAATGCCCATTTCTTCCTGCACAACATGAATCGCCTGAACAATATCTGAATAGCTTGAAATATTGTACTTAAAGCCCGATATCTCTTCTGCCTTATCAAGCAACTGTTGCATGCCATCCTTAGTACCTGCGAAGCCAAGTGCAAGGTTATCCAGCATCGTAAAGTTGCCTCGTGAAAATCCACGATAGGCGTTCTGAACTGCCTCAGCATCTGTGCCCATCTTGTTGACATTGTCGGACATATCAACGATGGACATATTCATCAGGTCAGCCGCCTTCGCCTGATCACCGCCAAGAGAATTGATCAAAGCCGCCGCCGACTGAATGGATGTCTCCATATAGTCGTTCATTGACATGCCAGCGGTCTTGAATGCGCTTTCCGCATCAGAAATAACCTTTCCTGCGCTGTCTCCGAAAAGCGTTTCAACACCGCCGACAAGCTGTTCGTAATCAGCATAGCTGTCAACGGCGGTTTTTGTCAGCGCCGCAACGCCAGTCGCCGCCGCTCCTACTGCCACAGTTGCGGCTTTTGCGGCGGCACCAAGCCCCTTCTTTATCTTCTCGCCAAAACCGCCTGCTTTCTTTTCCGCTCCGTCAAGCCCTTTCTCGTACTCTGAGGAATCAAGACCCAGCGTAGCCATGAGGTTAAATAGATTCATCGTCAACCTCCAAGTTTTTTCTTTATACTGCTAATGATTTCCTCTGCAGTCCTCGTTTCTTCTGGCTTAAACCAATCTTCAAACCTCACATCAAGATGCCCTATAACCTTCAAGGCATCAGTCACATATGTCTGGTACAGTTCATTCCTTCTTGATTTCAAAAAAGCGGACACGCAATGATCAATTACGTATCCGCTTCCAAACTCGTCCAGTAAATCCAGCCTTATGCTTTCGATACCTTCAAAGTATTTATCTGCTCCAACTGTACCAATGAGGCAAAAAAACGAATAACCGCTTCGTTGGAAATTAGTTCTGCGATAGCCTCAAGATAGAATGTGACAGGATGATTGTCCACATCCTTAGGCTCGATGAAACACGCAAGCGCAAGCAGGTCAAGCGTTTCATCCGGGTGTTCGTCCAGAATAGCATCAAGCATCTTTGACAGGTTCTTCTTCGTCTGCGCCTGAATCGCCGCCTTTCGTTCTTCGAAAGTTGCCCCTTCAGGAATGTTTGGCTTTTCCTTCCTGATTTCCAGAATCTTAGTCGCGTCCATCCAGTCAGCCGCAACATGCCTGATTTTTGCTGTCTGCCTCAGGAACTCCCTCGGCGTACAAGTTGCCAGTGTTTTCATCGTTAGCCCTCCTTGCTATCGCTGATTTGTAATTATTAGGCATCCATCGAATAGAATACCATAGGAACGGTATCAAGATCATTGATCGAAATGTGACCAGTGATCGTCAGAGAAATCTGACCCTTGCCGTTCTTCGTAGTCTGAAGGCTGAATCCGTCCGTAGACAGAGCGTTCAGAAGCTGAACTGCCACAAGACCGCCGTCTGCCTTATCGCCTACCCACCAGATATCCGAGAAGTCAGTCTGCTTCAGCTCCGCTCTCGGGATAATCTTTGACTGATTCTGCGAGTCAATGTCCGCCGCACCAAGAGCAAGCTTGATAAGCTCTGGCGAAGTGCCAAGAGCGGTTGTGGACATAGTGCATTCCCATCCGTCCAGATGTTTCAGTTCCTTAGTGTTATTCGGTACATTGTCTACATCCTCCCCGTAATCCGAGTAAGTAGGAGTGCAAACCACATTGATACCGCCAGTCGTGGCAGTAATGATATTTGCATCGACCACAGCCGGATTAGCAGGATCAAAAGTTTTAAGCAGAACACCTGCGTCAGTCTGTAACTGATTGAAGGTATCCTGCGGAACAACATTGAATCTTCCCATCTTACCACCTCTCAATATGCGGCAAAGAATTCCGCATCAACATTCAAATAAATACGGCGAATCATCGGGTCTGACGGTTCCTGCATCCTCTGAGCATATGGACTGCCCTTTGTGACATAAACCCTTCCTCCGTCAAATGCAATTGCTGATGGATACATAGTTTCAATTGCCTGACTGATTTCATCGGCTTTTTGTGAAATTCGTTCCCATGAAGTCGATCTATCCCACAGGGAAGCAGGAATCATCACTGGATTTCCAAGGCTATCAGCGACAACGCTATAGGTAATGCGAGGCATACTCGCGTCATCCGGCACAGTGCCTTCATCATAAGCCGCCCACGAAAACGAATTCCAGAAATTGTCAATCACCTGATATCTGTCCATTCGGCAAACCCCATTCCTCTGCGCTCACCTGCCTCATATTGAGTCCAGCAGACTTTGGCGTATATCTATCGTCACCATCAGAAGTCACTCGGAAGATTTTGTTATCGGAACCTCTCACAAAAACATCGTGATATTCAAGAGTCATCTCCCTGCCTGTTGTGACTGTGTACAGGCTTGTTACACCCTCGCCTTCAGCCCTTCTTGCCTCAATGGAAGTATCGAAAACAATCGCCGCTTTGAACTCCGCTCCCGGAACCCATTCGGTCTTATAACCGCCATAACCGTCCGACACAGTCCTTTTATCAAGCATTACGCAATTGTCCATTGCTTCTGATAACAGGCTCATGATAGCTTCCTCCATTGATTCAACTGCGGGCTGAACACATCACGCCAGTCATAGGTCAGTTTTGCTGTCCCGTCTTTCCCGACACCGCTTGCCTTTGAGTAGGAATACCCTCCAAAGCTCTCCGACTGATACGGCGTCTGAACCGCCTCGCCATACTTGTCAACCCAAGCATCAATCTCGGAAATAAGGGCTATGAGCGTCGGAGGCACCGCCATAGCCCAGACCTGACCTTCGAAGGTCTCGTCGGTCAAGCCCCCAGATGAATACTTGTATACTTTATCATTGAATACTGAGCCTATGATTTTACAATACTGATTCGCCTGAAGGAAGTCTACCTGTAATTCGCCGCCAGAAATAACGAATTTGCCCCTATAGACCTCCTTCACGAAAAAGTTATGGATGTAATTCAAGACCTGCTCAAGCATTCTGTAACACCTCCATGATTTCAGCCTTAGTCATCCGACCGTTGACACCCGTAATGCCATTTTCCTCTGCATACTCAAGCATCTGCGCCTTTGTCATGCCAGAAAAGTCAGGCATTACGGATGCGGCTCTCAACGATCTGGTTATTCCCCCTCGCCTTCCGCAGTCGGAGCTGTGTCCGTAACAGAAGCGATAAACAGAGAATTCGGATTATAAAGGACAGGCATGAACAGGCCGGATGCTCTCGTCCACAGCACGGTCGGGTCATTCTCGACCCACTGAGAAACGTAAACATACGGGAACTCGCTCTGCCGCACATCCATAAACCGTGCAATATCGACTTCAGGCGGATCACCCCACAGGCCAGTGCCCAGCGTGTTGCCGTTCACGGTCGCAAAGAAGGTAATCTTGTCATCAGGGAAGTATCTCGCCGTAGTCACATGCGGTCTGCCGTCTGCGCCGATAGTCGCATCTGCGCCGTAGGTCAGGTCATTCGTGATAACGGTTGTGATATCGAATTCCTCATTCAAATAATTCCGCAGAGCCGCCTGTCCAACAAGTGCGCCAGTAGCGCCAACGCCACCGATAGCGACCTGAATCGCCTCATTCGCACGCATCTTGGAAAGGTTCTT
>OCVV010001155.1_pt1 | contig 27213 bp, 19 predicted proteins | sample 1539721 | NCBI WGS metagenome assembly OCVV01 (sample SAMN02144230, study PRJEB22623) | gut metagenome | biome: sheep rumen | host: Ovis aries | place: New Zealand | reverse complement strand
TTCCAGAGCATCATAAGTGTATTTTTTTCCGATAGCATCAAAAAACAGTTTTTCGTTACATTCGATTTTAGGCATTTTTTTCCTCTGATTTTTCCGTTTCGGGCATAGTTAGCCCACAATTTTAATGCTCTATTATAGAAAATTTCAGCGATATGTTCAATTAAGGGGCTTCTGCAACACTCACAGAGGCACAAATGCCCTTAAGTCACAAAATGTGCCATACCGTTATGAGTTTCCGCTAGTCATTGAAACAGCTTATGCTGAACGCGCAGAAATCAATAGAATAATAAATGAGTATCTGAAATAAAAAATACTTTTCCAACTTTTTGCATATTGCTATAATCTCGCTCAGAAGCAATCATGAAAAAAAGTAACATTATAGAAAAGTATCTTTCAAATCATTTTGATAATTTGACCGGGCTCTATAGCAGAGAGTATTTTTATTTAATTGTGAAAAAAACAATTTCAGAAGATACCAAAAACAATTGGTATATAATCTGTTCGAATATCGATGAGTTCAAACTGATTAATGATTTATACGGCCGCAAAAAAGGTGATGAAATCTTAAAGCAGATGGCAAGCTGCATAAGTGAGCTTGGTAATGGTAAAAATATTTGTGCGAGAATAAGTGGTGACCGCTTTGCTGTCTGCTTGCCGGAAAATAAATATTCTGAAAAGGATTTAATAAAAATCTCTGAATTGTTAAACCAAAAATTCCGCCAGAACACAATGCCAATAAATATTCATTTTGGCGTTTATAAAATCAAAGATTGCGATAGTGATATTTCTATTGCTGCCGGAAGGGCAAAGCGTGCCTTAAAAACAATAAAGCGCAATGTAGTTAAAAAGATTGCCTATTTTGATGATGATTTTATGCTTCGTGAAGAAAATGAGCGTAACATTATTGCAAGCTTTGATTCAGCCATCAAAAATGGTGAGTATGTAATTTATCTTCAGCCGCAGTTTTCATCAATGGATGGATTGCTTGGAGCAGAAGTTTTAGTACGCTGGCTAAATCCGAAAAAAGGAATTGTTGGTCCAAACCACTTTATTGGAATTCTTGAAAAGACAGGCCTTATTTCAAAGCTCGATAATTGCGTTTGGGAACAGGCTGCAAAACTTTTGAGTGATTGGAAGGGAACGGATAAAGAGAAGCTTCAGCTTTCCATCAATCTCTCTGTCAAAGATTTTAATAATATTGATATTTATAAAACGATGACTGAGCTTGTAAAACGCTATGACATTCCACCGCAGAAATTGCATCTGGAAATAACTGAGTCTGTTCTGATGAACAATGTTGAAAAAGTTCTTGAAACAATTCAAAAGCTTCGAAACGAAGGCTTCTTTATTGAAATTGATGATTTTGGCAAAGGCTATTCTTCTTTGAGTATGTTAAAAGATATTGATGTAGACATGATTAAAATTGATATGGATTTTTTGCGTAAAACAGAAAATACCGACAAGAGTCTCGTGATTCTGGAATCCATAATTACAATGAGCAAAAAACTTGGTCTACAAGTTCTTACAGAAGGTGTTGAGACAAAGGCTCAGATTGAATCCCTGGAAGAACTTGGCTGCTATCAATTCCAGGGCTATTATTTTGATAAGCCTATTTCAGTTGAAGATTTTTGCAGAAAATATAAGTCGGCTATTCTTCCTGAACTGTGCGAAGCTTAAAGTATTCTCCACCCTTTGCCATAAGCTCTTCATGAGTTCCCTGCTCGGCAATGCCGTGGTCGGTAACAACCGCAATCTTGTCGGCATTTTTGATTGTAGAAAGACGGTGAGCAATTACAAGAGTTGTACGGCCTTTTGCAAGTTCATCAAAGGAATGCTGAATCTTGATTTCGGTTGCAGTGTCGAGGGCAGAGGTTGCTTCATCTAGAATGAGAATCGGCGGATTTTTGAGGAAGCAGCGGGCAATGGAAACTCTCTGTTTCTGACCACCACTGAGTTTGATTCCTCGTTCACCGACCACGCTGTTATAGCCGTTTGGCATTTTAATAATGTCTTCGTGGATTTCTGCACGGCGGGCTGCGGCTTCAATTTCTGCATCAGTGGCATTAGGTTTTCCGTAAGCAATATTTTCTCGGATGGTTCCCGCAAATAAAAATACATCCTGCTGAACAATTCCTATCTGGGCTCGAAGCGAAGACTTTTTAATATGACGGATATCAATTCCATCAAGCAGAATCTGACCGCCAGTGATTTCATAAAAACGTGGAATCAAATTACAGATTGTAGATTTACCACCGCCGCTGGCTCCAACAAGAGCAAATTTTTCTCCGGCGTGGATATCAAGATTTACGCCAGATAAAACCGGGTAATCCTTAGTGTAGGAGAAACTAACATCCTTAAAACTGATGTTGCCGCGGGCAGAAAGGATTTCAACAGCATCAGGGGCATCAGCTGGTTCGGGCTGGGTTTGCATAATTTCCAGAAAGCGATTGAAGCCGGCCATTCCGGTTATGAACTGCTCTACAAAGTTTGTGAGTTTTCGGATTGGGGCAGTAAAGCTTGCAATAAATAGATTAGCCGCAATCAAATCAGGTAAAGACATCTTTCCTTTCATAATAAAATATCCGCCCACTGCAAGTACGAGCAGTGAAAGCATATTATTACAAAGATCAATATTAGAATGAAAAAGTGCCATATATCGAAAACGATTCTGTTTAGCTTTGCTGTATTCTAAATTGTGACTGAAAAATCTTTCCCTTTCAAAATCCTCATTCACAAACCCCTTCGTAACCCTAATGCCGGAAATACTTGATTCAAGACTGGCATTTATTTCTGCAGTAGTTTCTTTAACCTTTACCGAAGTTTTTGAAAAACCGCGGCGGGAAGTAATTACAATAAAAACCATGATTGGGAGCGACACAATAACAATCAAAGCAAGCTCCCAGCGGATTTTCAGTAGCAAAAAAAAGGAACCCAAAATGGTAAGGACAGCAATGGAAAAATCTTCAGGGCCATGGTGGGCAAGCTCAGTAATTTCAAAAAGGTCTGTTGTTGCACGTGACATAATTTTTCCGGTGCGGTTTATATCATAAAAGCTGAAGGGCAGTTTTTCCAGCTGATCAAAAACATCTCGCCTCATATCCTGTTCAACACGGTTTCCAAAAATATGGCCCCAGTAATTTACAAACCAGTTACAAATCCAGCGGAGTCCAAATCCCGCAAGCAGAATAGCTACAAGAATTAAAAAAGTTCGCAGCTGATGATTTGGAATCAGCGTATTAAGGGCATAGCGGGAAAACATAGGAAAAGCAACATCAATGGCAGCAATGAAAACAGCACAAATCATATCAGCCGCAAAAAGATGCCAGTGAGGTTTATAATAGGAGAAGAAAATCTTAAGCGGTCGTTCAGAAAAGTCCATAGTAAAAATGTATCAAAAATACATTAAACTTGGAAGGAGGGGAGGAGGGCCCTTAAGCCCCCTTCATCATTTTCTCAGATATTCGATTGTAAGACATGCGGCGGCTCGAGACAAGGCTTGCTGTTCCTTTTCTATCTGAGCATTACAGCGTTCAATTTTTGCTGAAAGGACATCAGTTTCTGAACCGTAACCTGATTCATACATCTGCTGCTTCTGCTCAATTTTTGAAGTTGCAGATTCAATTTTCAAATCCTGATATTCGATTTTCATTGTGCAGACTTGTGCAGCGTTCCACTGAGAATTAAAAGTTTTGCTGAGTTCTGAGCGGGCGTCGAGTTTGTTGAGTTCTGCGGTTTCTACTTCGCTGACTTTTCTGGAAACGTCACGGACTTTTTTTCCGCCATCCCAGATTGTCGTTTTTAAGCCGACAGAGATGTTTACTGAGTAGTCATCTTTGCGTAACCAGTTAGGTTCTACTAACGGAAAGCGTGAGCCTGAATAAGAGCTGCTCATCTGGAGTGCTAAATCCGGCTTCCAGTTTTCAGAAGCGCGTGAAATCTTTTCTGCGGTCTTGCTCACATTTTCAAGCTGAGTCAGCATTTTTATAGAAGATTGATTACCGGAAAGAACCTGAGCTTCAACTTCAGCTTGATTTGTCTGCAAGAGGCTGTCGAAGCTATCAACAACTAGAGGCACAAAGTCATAATCAATTTTATCTAAAGTAAGCGAATCAATTCCCGTGATGCGTCCAAGTTCCAGCAGCTGGTCGTTAATTTGTTCAATCAAATCCTGCTTTGCAATTTCAAGTTCCTTAGCCTGAATCTTTGCATCAACAACATCCTGATGTAAAAGCATACCTGTTTGTTCGGCACTCTCACTTACTTCAACCATACGGTCTGTGTAGGTCTGTTCTTCGTCAAGGATTTGTAAAATTCTATTCATATAATAAAGACTGAGCAGGCGGGTCTTGAGTTCTGTTTCAAGCTGTTCTGTTTGTTGAGTAATCTGAGTTTGCTTGATTTGTGAAATCTGCCTGTATAGCTTAATTGCGTTTGTGATTTTTCCCCACGTAAAAACTGGCTGAGTTACATCTACCTGAAAATTGTAAAGTGTGTTTTCCATTCCATTGAAAACTTTTATACGCTGACCTCTGGTTTGCGGTTTTATTCCATTCCAGGAAATTGAATTTACAATATCGTCAACGTTAACATAGATTGCATCAACGGGAGGATTCACCATATAAGTTCCGCTCGCCTGAAAATCAACAGTAGGGCCTAGATTCCACCAGGCGTCTTTTACATCAAGCAGACTGCGACGATATTCTTCCTGAAGTTTTAGAAGCTCAGGGTGATTTTGTTTAGTTGCGGCTAACAAGGTGTCGAGGGTGTAGAGACTTTGCGATTCTTGAGCGGTAATTTCGACAGGCTCAATCACCGCAAAGAATGAGAGGAATATTAATGTAAAAAATAATTTTCTATTCATTGGCTAGCCTGTGTTAGTTTAATTTAACAGTATATGGGCTTGTATCACTTCGGAATGAATTAATACTTGTATTTAGTTCTACTTCTGAATCGTTTTCTATTTTATAGAACTTTACCTCGATAGATTTATTTTTCTCTGTGTATATATCATCAGTAAAGAAAAATCCATTTCCAAGTCCGCTGAAATATCCATGACTTTGATTTCCATCTCCAAGGTCTCTTGAGTTAGTTGTAGCTTCACCACAGTCTATTGTGTAATTTCCATCTGAATCTTTAGCTCTCATAATGATTTTTATTCCATCATTTGCTGAATCAGAAGAGTTGCCATAAGTTCCGTTAACAGTTGGTATGTAAATGCGTGTGGCTTTGCCATAAAGAGAAATACTATAATTTGTGTTTTGTACTTTTTTTGTTATGCTGAAATCATCTTCGTAAAAAGCGTAATCGTTGTTAGTGTTTTTACAAGCCTTCCATGTAATCGTATCTGCGCTCTGTGCATAGGTAATGCTTACTTCTGGTTCATTTTCAATTCCTTCTGCTTTATCTTCTGCATTTTTCCAGCGAGGATAACTGATGTTGATTATACCGTTGCCTGCGATAATCTGTTCATAAACTTTTGGTTTTGCTGAAAGGGTTTCTGTACTCTGAGGAACAGAAACTTTTACGAGTACATTGTTTGGTGTTGCGTTAGAGTTTGCAACATCATTAATGCTTATATTCAAGGCAGTTGTTTTTCTGATAGCTTTGAGTTCTGCATAAACCGTATCACTTGTGCTGTCAGAAGTGATGACAGTCTGATCTTTTGTGAGACCATAGTTTTCGTGATAATACAAAAGATAAATAGTGGTGTAATCAGCATCTTTACCGAAATCTGGCTTAGTTTCTTTCCATACAATATTTGAAATTACAAAGCTTCCATCGGCATCTGTAGTTGTGTGGCCGTAATACGAATTTGATGGAGCAAAAACAGTGCCTTCCTTCCAGCGGTTATAATCTGAATCACGAACGCTGCTTTCTGTGTAAGCATAAATATCAACATTGGCAATTCCCTGTTTTGGAATTGAAGTGCTTTCTGCATCGACAATTTGTCCGCCGGTGCCTCCATTGAAAACAGAGTAACAGCCAGAGAATAAAAGTGTAGCAGCAAGAAGTGCTGATCCGAGTAATGTTTTATTGAACTGTTTTTTCATGTTTACCTCTTATATGTTTGTTAGATTTTTTTTCACTTAAATAATAAATTACTGGAATTAAAATTAATGTAATAAGGGTGGAAGTCAAAAGTCCGCCCGCAATTGCCTGACCCATAGAAGCGTACAACTCCGAGCCTTCACCCTTTGCTACGGCCATCGGAATATCACCGAGAAGGGTAGTAAGAGTTGTAATAAGAATTGGTCTTATTCGACTGGCTGCTCCATCAAGAACAGAAGTTCGTAAAAGCTCTTCTTCCTGTTCTGGAGTCAAGTCAACGTGCCATTCACCATCTCTATCTTGAGTACCCTTGCTGCGTGCAATTACCTGACGACGCTGAACTCTCAGCTGATTAATATAATCAACAAGAATGATTCCGTTATTAACAACTACACCCGCGAGAGAAATCAAACCGAGCAAAGACAAAAGATTAAGAGTTGAACCAAACATCAAAAGTCCTGCGACAACTCCAATGAAACAGAATGGAATGGTTACCATAATCAGAAGCGGCTGTTTGAATTTTTCAAACTGAATTACCATTACTGTATAAACTAGGAAGACTGCAATCAGAAGTGCAGAAATCATTGGAGTAATCATGTCGCCGATAAGTGCCATAATTCCGCCGGCTTTTGAGTGTACACCATTTGGAAGCGGATTATTTGCAATGAACTGATTTACGCGCTGTGAAACACCACTTGTATCTTCGCCAACCAGAGAGGCTGTAACCGTAATCTTCTTTGCGCGGTTCGAGTGGTTAATCTGTGAAATAGATTTTTCAACCCGGATATCAGAAAGGTTTGCAAAAGAAACGTCCTGTCCGTTTTGGGTAACAATGTGAAGATTCGAAATATCATCTGCGGTAATATTTTTATCTGTGATATTTGATGTGATTCTGAGGTCATAACGTCTGCCGCTTTCCAGATCTTTGTAGCGTCCGCAGTCCATGCCCTGGAACAAAATAGCCGAGGTGATTCCGGCTTCGTAACTTGTGATGCCGAGCGAACTCAGATATTCCTGACTCATATCAATAATCATTGTACTTGTGTCAAAATCTGTATCGAGCTTTGCAGTAACAACTTCGGGATCAGCTTCCAGATGATTTTTGATTTTCATTGCAGTTTCATAAAGTACGTTAAGGTCTTCGGAAATCAAAGTAATACCATAACCACCGCCATCAGAAACGTAACCAACGAGTTTATCAAAACCTCCATTCTGAACAGAAACTTTTGAGTCCGGTAAAACTGCAGCCCAGATTTCCTGAATCTGAAGCATAATGTCGTGGACATCTCGTTTTCGTTCAGAAACAGGAACTAGTACAACGTGAGTATAAGCATAGTGAGGTGTAGAAACGGATGAAAAGTTTGAAGAGTCACCCTGACCTTCGTACATAACAACGTTATCAATTTCCGGAACATACTGATAAAGCAGTTCCTGAGCAACAAGCATTTTTTCGTGGGTCTGTTCCTTTTCAGTTCCCATCGGGAATTCTGTTGAAATATAAAAATCTCCGGAGTCTGTCGAAGGAATAAAACTGATTCCAAGTCGGAGAGCAATAAAACCAGAGAACACTAAAAGGAAAACTGCAACTAACAAAACAAAACCACGGTTATTTAAAGCTAACGCCAGCAGCTTACGATAACCGCGTTCAACCTTATCCATGGCACGGTCAAACTTGCGGGGCTTTCCGCGAACCTTTGGGCCTTTTTCAGAAAGGAAGAGCTTCAAAAGGTATGGAACAATTACAACTGCAACTAAGAAAGAAGAGAAAATTGCAAGAATAATTGTTACAGAAACAGCGTGAAGAACACTTCCTATAAGACCACCAAGCATTGCGATAGGAATGAATACGACAATTGTTGTTGCAGCACTCGCGAGGATAGATGCAGAAACTTCGTCCCAGCCTTTGTAAATACTTTGTGTAACGGTATATTCCATTTCACCAGTTTCCTGGTCTCGTCGCTTGTAGTAACGGTAAATCTGATCGAGCATAACCGTTGAACCATCGACAACCATACCAAGAGAAATTACAAGACCTGAAAGAGTCATAAGGTTCAGGGAAATATCAAGAATGCGAAGACCAATCAAACTGAACAAAATACAAAGAGGAATAGAAAGGCTGATTGTTAGAGTTGCGCGCCAGTCTGCCATAAAAAGCAGAATTACAAGAACCGCAAAAACAACACCAAGAATACCACTCTGGATAACTGCTTTGAGTGAAGCATAAACCTGGCGGCTGTCATCACTTACAATGTGGAACTGAACTGCCCCGTTTGTATTTTTTTCACATTCAGCGATTGCCTTTTTTACTTTCTTTACAATTTTAACAGTGTCGCCATCAAGTCGTTTGGTTACACTAACAATAGTAAGCGGCTCGCGTCCGTTAGTAACAGTCACGTTCTTTTCAGGGTAGGAGAGACTAACATCTGCAACGTCACTTAAACGGATTATAGAAGAATCATCGCCGACTCCTACAGGAAGATTTTTTACATCTTCCAGAGAATTGAATCCTCCGGCATAGCGCACTTGAATTGCCCGATCCTGGTAGCTTGCGTTACCAAGCGGCAGAGTAACGTTTCCATAATTTAAAACCTGATAAATTGTAGTAACTGAAATGCCTTTTGAAGTAAGTGCATCAACATCAATTTTAATGTTTACTGCAAGTTCTTTTCCACCATCAATAGAAACCTGAGAAACTCCATCAATCTGAGTAAGAAGAGGCTTGAGTTCATCTTCAAGATACTGAGTGAGACGTGCAGTGTCCTGACCCGAGCTGACAGAATAAGTGATGATAGGCATCATTGCCATTCCACCAACAAGAGCACGAGGTTCACCAGAAATTCCTTCCGGCAGTTTTTCGACAAGTTCAGAAATTCGGTTACGAAGTTCTGTGAGCTGATCATACGGGTCATAGCCGTCAGCATAAGTAATCAAAATCCAGCTGAGAGAATTTGAAGAAGTAGAGTCGATTGCCTTAAAGTGAGGCAAGGTAACAAAAGAATCTTCAAGGACTTTTGTAATATCACTTTCAACATCTTCAGCACTGGCACCTGGGTAAACCGTGTAAACAATAGCTTGAGGCATGGAAATGTCTTCCATGAATTCTGTGCGCATTCCACTCAGGGAATAAAAACCGAATGCAATAAGCACAATGAGAATCATAGTGATGACAACCGGATGTTTTACAGAAAATTCAGAAACCTTCATCTGTTATTCCTCACTAACATCATGACTGTTTGCAGCAGTCTGAGCTTCCTGCAACGCTTCCTCAAAAATACGAACCTTTTGTCCGTCAAAAACAAAGTTCTGACCGTCCATCACGATATATGAATTACGATATTCTTCTGGAACAATAAAGTTCGTGCCATCATTTGGAAAATTCTGACCTTCAATAAAATGTGCCGTACCGTCTGATTCATCGTATATATAGAAAGAACCATCCATTTTGCGGGCCTTAAGGCTTACAAGCGGAACGTTTTCATAAGTTTTGTATGCAACCTGAACCTTTACAAACATACCTGGGCGGAAACGTTCCCCTGGTTCATCAAGTTTGCAAACAACTATAAAGTTCTTGCTCTGAGGAGAAACATAAGGCGCAATGTTTTCGATTGTTGCTGAGGTAACTGCATCATCATACATATTTTTTTCTGCAGGACGAGTTACCTGGACTTTTAAGTTGTCGCGTTCAAGAGTGAACAAATCAAAATATTTTTCCGGAACCTTGAGGCGTACAACCTGATTTGATAAATCTGCGAGTACAGCAATCGGCTGACTTTGGTTTCCAATACTTCCTACTGCCTGATCAGCTATCAAAATTGTACCATCAACAGGTGCGCGAACTTCTGTGTAATCAACCTGAAGTTTTGCTAAATCATACTGGGCCTTGGAAGCATCTGCCTGAGCTTTTGCAGAATCATAATTTTGCTGAGTTGTAGAACCAGCCTTGTATAATTTTTCAAGACGTTCAAAAGTGCTCTGTGCAGCAAAATATGCAGCCTGGGCCTGAAGCATCTGCTGGCGGAAAGGTGCATCATCAATTTTTGCAAGCAGTGTATCTTTTTCAACAAAGTCGCCGGCGCGGGCAGGATATTCAGTAATTGTACCCGAAACAAAAGGTACAACCGGAATCATGGCGTTAGCTTCTACGTAGCCGGAAATAGTAACTGATTCAACCAGGGTACCATTTACAGGTTTTTGAATTATTACCGCTGGAAGAGCGTCTTCCTTTTCAGGTATCGGCTTTTTCCGGGTGACGAGAATTGTTATAAATACAAAGAATACTGCAGCTCCAGCGAAGAGCGCATAGCGGAGAAGTTTGCTGTGTTTCATAATTTGGAATTTAATAGAATCGCTCACAGAAGACAATAGACAAATTTTTAAGAATGTCTAATAATGGATTTATGAACGAAAATCCTTCGGAAACAAAACTTCAGATGTCAGAAAGCCTCAAGCGTTTGATTAAAGACAGGCCATTTTCAAAAATTACAGTTCAGGATATTGTTTCTGACTGCAGTATTAATCGAAATACTTTTTATTATCATTTTGAAAATACCTATGATTTGCTTTCGTTTACTTATGAACAGGAAGTAAAAAATATTGTTGATTCCTTCCATAATGCAAATGCGACAATTCCGCAGGCAATGGATTTTGTGTTGGATTATATTGATAAAAACATTCCGCTTTGCCAGTGTGCATACGAGTCTCTTGGAGAACAGCAGTTAAAAATAATTTTTGAAAAAGATTTGCGCGATTTTGTTAGTGCTACAATTGATTATTTTTCTACTCAGGCAGGTGTAAAACATTCAGAAGATTTTAAGAGTTTTGTAAGCTTTGGTTTTACAAATCTTTTAAGTGCGCAAATAATCTGGTACATACGTCACAATGGCGATCTGGATAAAGAAATTTTCCGTGAATGTCTGCAAACCTTTTATACCGCTTCTCTAAAATCTGTAATGGAAGAAGCGGCAAAAAAAGGCATGTAATTATATTTGTTAGTCTTGACTCCGTTTTTTGATTTGCTCAACTATCTCGTCATATTTTACTTCATCGATTTTGTAATATTTATTCATGATAAAAAGACAGAAGACGAGGGCTGCAAGTGGAACAAGAGAGATTCCGGTACGAAGAATAAAAAGCTGATGACTTGTTGCAGAGTTGATAAAGCCGTCTGCTAATGTAAGTACCTCATCGCGGGCAATTTCACCAGCTCCAGATTTTACTTCGAGTTCGCTGATGTTCTGGCTGATTGCGTAGATGCCTGAAACAATCAAAGTAAGGTTTACAATACCCTGATTGATTGCTCCGGAAAGTTTTGCAGAAAAACTTCGTACAGTAGAAATGATGCTGTCGTGACGCTCGTTGAATTTGAGCTCGTCATATTCAATCGTGTTGTTCAGCATTACGATAATCAGCATGTTCAAAACTCCCTGACTGAAGAAAATCAAAAAGCCAAGAAGATTTATGATAAGCGGATTTTTCGGAAGGAAAGGAAGATAGCCGATTCCGAGGAAAATTAAATAACAGGCACAGGCAAAAATTGAAAAGAAATTTAAAAGTACATTGCGCTTGTAAAACTTTGTGAGTAGAGGGAAAAGGAATTCAGAAATCAAAGTGCCTAGTCCGTACATTACTGTAAAAATGAATACGAGGTCGCCGCCCTTGGAATAACCAAATTCAAAATAGAAAAAGTTCATTCCAAACATAATCAAAAGACCGCTTCCAATATTAAAAAGCAGCGATGAAATTCCTGCAGGAATCAGCTGGTCGTTGCGGCCAAAAATCTTAAACATATCTTTAAGGCCAAGATGTTCAAGGTTTTCTTCTGATAGATGTTTGCGTTCCCTAACACCAAGAACTGTGAGAGTCTGAAAAGCGATAAAGCAAAGACCGACAATCAGAGCAACATAGCGGTAAGTGTTGATTGCGTTTCCAGCGATAATTGTAGGAACAAGACCAGCTACAGTAAATTGACCAACGCAGATAAAAATGCCCATTGCAGTTACAAGAAAATTTCGTTCTTTTGGATCTGAAGAAAGGCTTGGAAGCATTCCCCAGTAAGCAATGTCATTCATTGTGTAAGTCATTCCCCAAAGCAGATAGCCCAGACCGAATAGGCCGACAAAGCCCCAGCCGCTTGGTCTGAGTGTGAAAAGCAGAACGATGATGATTGCATTGAGAATTGCGCCCATCAAAATCCAGGGACGATATTTCCCCATTTTCATATGACAGTTTTCGATGATAATTCCCATGAGCGGGTCGTTGATGGCGTCCCAAATCATGCAGATTACAACAATTGCAGCAATGGCGGCAAACTGTGCAACTGAAAGCTTCATTGTGTACTGAATGTAATTTATGAGGAACATGCTGACGAGGGCATAAGCCATGTCGCGGCCAGTTGCACCAATGCAGTAGCACCATTTAGTTCTGTTATCTAGTTTTTCCATTTTGACCTCCATGATTTGCAGCTCGTAAGATTCGGCTAACAAGTTTTTCGCTAAACACTTCCGGGGCTGTACTGATAAAGCTTTCGAGTGGATTTTCTTCCAGACCGCGAATCATTATTTTTACAGCCGGGTCATCTGCACTTTTGCTTTTACTTGTTTTGATCAGGAAGAAACGAACTACTTTGAGTAAGCCTCTTATAAAACTGCTTTCCGTCGCCATATGACCTAGGGAGTCGCTTGCATCAAAACTGCCTTTGTGATGGCGCTCGTGTTGAGTGAATACATTTTGCTGAAGAACTGAATCTGGTGAAACGAGTTCTTTGAGCGTCTCACCTTCTATCTGCACCTTCTGGCTCAAGTGGATATTGCGCACAGAGCTTGCCAGGCAGACTTCGTATTCGCCGGCTACTGTACAGAAAGAATTCTTTTTGTCGGAGAAGACGCTGAAGGCATCCTCTGTGAGAGAGAACTCGACAATTTTTGATTCACCAGGCTGGAGCTGGATTTTTGTGAAATCACGCAATTCAATGCAAGGGCGAGTGATAGCACTCTCAGTGGCTGCGGCCGGCCCGTCCGCTCGTGCAAGCTCCGGGTTCTTTACATACAGCTCAACAATTTCCGCCCCGGCAACAGTCCCAGTGTTTTTAATTGTGGCAGTAACATTGAACAAAAGCTTTTCACAGCCCTGGCCAGTCGTTACAGTCTTTTCAACTTTCAAATTCGAATATTCAAAAGTAGTGTAGCTGAGCCCATATCCAAACTCAAACAAGGCCGGCCGCTTTTTGCTCTCGTAATATCTGTAGCCGACAAGCACACCTTCTTTATAATTTATGTCAAAATCATCAACCGGCTTTATGTAGTCCCCTTCAAGTGGCCAGGTTTCTGCAAGTTTACCGCTCGGGTTAGCACGACCCGTGAGCAGCATAGCACAAGCCTCTGCACACGCTTCCCCGCAAAGGTACATATGAAGAATCGCGCGAGCTTCGCAGTCTCTACCATTTGCCGTTTCACAAGCAAAAGATAAATCAAAAGGTGAGCCGCCGAAAGTCACAAGAATCACATTTTTTGTAACATTACGAATCTGTTTGTATAAACTAACCTGTTCCTCATCCAGCGACAAATCAACTCTGTCAAAACCTTCGCCTTCGCTCGAATCAGTAAGCCCGCAGAAAAATAAAACAGGAACTTCGCTATTTTCTGCGACCTGATTTTTCACAAGTTCCAGAGCATTCAGACTGTAACTTGCTTCTGCAGCAACTTCAAAATCTTTAGAAAGTTCTTCTATAATATTTGGATATTTTCTTGTGGTAATATGACTTGAACCGCCACCCTGAAAACGAACGTCGCGGGCAAGACTGCCAATTGCAACAACTCGATTTTTACCAGAACCAGTATCAGCGTTTTCTGCAGTTTTCAATGGAAGTATTCCGTCATTTTTCAAAAGCACAGCACTGTCTAGTGCAAGTTCAAGCGCGGTCTTATGCTGACTCATATAATCTACTTGAACGGCTTTTGTTCCTGTTCCAAATTCTTCTTTATGTTCATCAAAATAAAATGCCTTATTAATAATCCGGGAACAGGCGGCATCAATATCTTTTTCAGAAATCCTGCCATCATCCAGAGCCTGCTTAATCTGTTTTGAAAAATATCCTTTACTGTCCGGCATTCCCAAATCAAGACCAGCCTTAAGGCTTTCAGGTGCATTCATATTTGCGCCCCAGTCAGAAATCACAATGCCGTCAAAGCCCCAGTCTTTACGCAGAATATCTGTGAGCAGATTTTTATTTGCACTAGCATAGGTTCCATTTATCAGATTGTAGCTGGACATAATGGAAACAGGTTTTGTTTTTCTTACAGCAATTTCAAAACCTCTAAGATAAATCTCACGCATAGTGCGCTCGTCAACATTACTCGAAGAAGACTGCCGGTTTTTCTCCTGATTGTTCATAGCAAAATGTTTTAGACAGGCTCCGACATTTTCTCCCTGCATTCCTTCTACATAACTTGCAGCAATCTGACCGGACAAAACCGGGTCTTCTGAAAAATATTCAAAGTTGCGTCCGCACAATGGAGTACGCTTAATGTTCATACCACAGCCAAGCATAATCTGAACATTTTCAGCCTTGGCCTCGCGCGCAATTGCCTGACCCATTTTGTTTGCACTATCCCGGTTCCACGAAGAAGCAATTGCACTTGCCGTTGGAAAACAGGTAGCCACGTTACTGGCATTGATGTCAGTATAACTTTCATTCCCGGTTTGACGGCGCAATCCGTGCGGTCCGTCACTCATCGACATTACCGGTACTTTCCCATTACAGTCAAAAGTGTTCCAGCTTCCAACGCCATTTAATAATCTGATTTTTTCATCAAGAGAAAGAGAGGATAAAACATTTTCTTTTGTCATAATATCAATTTTAAGGCACAAAATCTTATAAAGCAAATTCGATTTCGCCAACAGATTTTGATTTGTAAACTCCGCCTAATAATGCTATATTCAATTTATGCTGAATGAATTTTCCAGAACTGAACTTTTGCTTGGTAATGCTGCGATAGAAAAACTCCATAATTCTCATGTTGCAATTTTTGGAGTTGGCGGCGTTGGTGGTTATGTAGTTGAGGCACTTGCCCGCAGTGGAGTAGGACATCTTGATTTGATTGATAACGACACGGTATCGCTCACAAATATTAACCGTCAGATAATAGCTCTTCATTCAACGATAGGTCAGCCAAAGGTTGAAGTTATGAAGGAACGCGTTCTGGATATAAACCCTGATGCCGATGTAAAAACTTTCCAGTGTTTTTATCTTCCGGAAACCCGTGATCAGTTTGATTTTTCAAAATATGATTATGTTGTAGATGCCGTTGATACAGTGACTGCAAAAATCCAGCTGATTGTTCAGGCAAAGGAAGCAGGCATTCCAATAATCTGCAGCATGGGTGCTGGTAATAAGCTCGACCCGACAAAATTCGAAGTAGCTGATATTTCACAGACCAGTGTGTGTCCGCTTGCTCGGGTAATGCGTCAGGAATGCAAAAAGCGTGGACTCAAAAATATTAAAGTTGTGTATTCAAAGGAAAAACCGGTAGTTGCGGCTAACACGCAAAATGTCGGAACCACATTAAATGGCGAGACCTCACCAAATGCCGTACCGGCCACACCAATCGAACTCAAAGGCAATTCTCCGGCTCCAGGCAGTTGTGCATTTGTGCCGTCTGTGGCAGGGCTAATAATTGCGAGCGAAGTTATTAAGGATTTGATTATAAACAGTTAATCTTTTTTAGATAAGAAAAACAAATTATAAAAGAGAATTATACTATTTATTAATAATTCTATGCTTGATTTTTCATTAACCAATTAATAAATTCACAATATGGATATTTTTGATTTCGAATATCTAAAACATCAATTAAATTTTTCTGGACTTTTTGGAAGTGATAACTCCTTGGGAAATTTATTTTTGTTGAAAGATAGATATAAAATAGAACTTGAAAGGCATACTTCATATTTACTGCGGAAGTTTGATTATTCAGATTCGATAAGAGGATATACTTTTCCAATATTTTTTAATGAAGACGCAAGCCCAAATGAAGATTCCGTTTTGAGAGATTATTTTTTGCATATAACAGAAAATCAGAAGAAATCTAATATATCCCTATGTCTTTTTACAGAAAATCAAAAAAAACAATTTGATACATTTATTACCAATAATTTCCCTGATTATAAAATAGAGTGGGGAACAAATCCTGCAGATGGAGATTATATTTATCTTCAAAGTGATTTAGAGAATCTACCAGGCAAAAAACTTCAAAAGAAAAAAAATCATATATCAAAATTTCACAGAACCTTTGCAAATGAATCTTTTGTTTATTTTAATAAAAGCAACTTTTCAACAAAAATTTATACAGATTTTCTGATGGTTGCTGATAATTGGATAAATGAACAAACTGGTAAAAACAGTGATTCTGAAACACATATTTATCAGTCAGAAAGAACTTCAATTGAATCTGCTTTAAATCATATATCATTATTTGATTTTTCTGGCGGGCTGCTTTATGTAGAAGAAACCCCAGTTGCGATTACTCTTGCAAGTAAAATATCTGATGAGGTTTTGGATATTCATTTTGAAAAATGTTTAAGTACAGAAGCTGCCTTTGGTGGTTATGCAGTTATCAATAATGAGTTTATAAAACATTGTAGTAATTTTAAATATATAAATAGAGAAGAGGATCTTGGGATAGAAGGTCTAAGAAAAGCAAAACTTTCATATAAACCAGAAATAATATTAGATAAATATTATGGAAGATTAATTAAGGATTGATTTTCTGTAGATAATATCCATCAATAATTTTGAATCCGAATTTTGAATAGAATTGTCCTATTTCTTTATCATCAGGGCAAACATTTATATAAGTAATGTTTTTTAAGTCTTCAAGAAGTTCAGTCATAAGTTTTGAAGCAATACCTTTTCCCTGAAAATCTTTGTGAACAACAAGACAGTCTAAATTAGCACTCCAGCAACCATCATCCATACTTCTTATTATTCCAATAAGAGAAGTCCCTTCCCAAACAGAAACAACATGTGAGGCATTCTCAAATGCTGAAACTAATTTTTCTGGATATGCCGCAGACTTCCATTTAACTGAAGAAAATAGTTTTTGTAAATCATCTGCTGAAAAAGATTTAATCTTTTTTATTTCCATTTTTAAAAATCTCCATTTATAACTATAAACAAAAAATAAGAAAAAGTTTATAGTTTATATATATGAAAACATTTTTTTCATTCCTTTTAGATAATATTGAACTTATAGTTGCCGCTTGTGGCGGTATTATTGCTCTTTTTCAATGGCGTGAATCAAATAATAACAGAAGGGCAGAATATCTTGATTCTCTTTTACATAAATTATGGAAAAATAAAGATATTCAGGATTTCATTCTTATGAATGATTATGATAAAGATTGGTATAACGAAGCATTCCATAGAAGTGACGATAAAACAATTCCTACACTTGCAGATAAAACTCTTTCATTTATGAATTATATTTGCTACGTAGTTAAAGTGAAAATAATTCATAAAAAGGAAAGAGCACTTTTTGATTATTATCTTTCTGCATTGGCTTTATGCAAAGATATGAGAAGATATATATTTGATTTATATCAATATTCGATTTTAAATAAAAAACCTTTCCTTTTTGAATATTTTCTGGATGTTTGTATATCAGAAGGAATTTTGCCAAAAGCAATCAGAAATAAGAATTATTTTAAATATATAATGCTCGAAGAAAGTTCTCGCAATAAAAATTCTCCATATACATTACCAGAAGAAATACAAGCCATAAAAAATGAGTTTGGATCATCAGAATTATTTTTGAGAACTTGTTCCAGATGTGAGCATTGTAAGAATTATTTGAATGGGAAATGTATTGTTAATAAACAGATTGAAAAGCATCAATGGTTGCCACTAAATCAAAATGAACCTTGTGATAGGTTTAATTTTGATGAAAAAAAATGGAAATATTGATATAAGTAAGATTTTATTTTCATAATTCTCAAAATGAAAAAACAAGTTAAAAATATCTAAATAAATTGTACAAAATCAAATAAAACAATTTTTTAAAATTTTTTAAAAAGTAATTAACTATATTATATATTTTTGCTATTATTCCCCGAACGTTGAAATTTTAAGGGTTCCTTGGCAACGTTGGCGGATCGCTCGCAGTTTTGATACCTGATTGTTGATTTTCTGCGAATACACCGGTTATTTTTTCATTACAGGCGGTAATGTTAATGTTTAATCGAAACGATTATGTCAGCGATAAGGACTGGCAGCGTTTTCTCGACTTTTCTAAAGATTTGGAAACTCCAAATATTGTAATCAATCTCAACACAATCAAGCAGAATTTTATTCGTCTTAGAGATTCTTTCCCTTATGCCCGCATTTATTATGCGATGAAGTCTAACCCTGGTGAGCCAGTACTTCAAATGCTTGCAGAAATGGGGTCATGCTTTGATATTGCTTCACGCTATGAGCTTGATATGATTTCAAAGTTCAACGTTTCTCCAGACAGACTTTCTTACGGAAACACAATCAAAAAGGCAAAGGACATTAAATATTTCTACGATAAAGGCGTTCGCATGTTCGCCACAGACAGCAAGGACGACCTCAAAGCCATTGCCGAGAACGCTCCAGGCAGTCGCATTTATGTGCGCATTCTCGTAGAAAACTCAGTCAGTGCAGACTGGCCTCTTTCACGCAAGTTCGGCTGTCACCCGGATATGGCATATGACCTTCTCGTGCTTGCCCGCGACCTTGGTCTCACCCCATATGGAATCAGTTTCCACGTAGGAAGCCAGCAGCGCGATATCGGTCAGTGGAACGATGCTATTGCAAAGGTAAAATATTTGTTTACTTCCCTCGAAGAAGAAGAAGGAATCCGCCTGAGCATGATTAATATGGGCGGCGGTTTCCCTGCAAGTTACATAGAACCTACGAACGCCTTGTCTGAATATGCTTCGGAAATTACCCGCTACATTCAGGAAGACTTTGGCGATGATATTCCAGAGATTATTCTTGAGCCAGGCCGCTCACTCGTAGGCGACAGCGGAATCCTTACAAGCGAAGTAATTCTCACTTCCCGCAAAAACAATACAGCCCTTGCCCGCTGGGTTTACGTAGATGCCGGAAAATTCAACGGCCTTATCGAAACCCTCGACGAGTCAATCAAATATCCTGTAGTTACCAGCCGCGACAAGCCAGGCGAAAAAGAAGGCATAGTAATCATCGCGGGCCCAACCTGCGACAGCATGGACATCATGTACGAAGATGCAAAGTACAAGCTTCCGATTTCTTTGAAGGCCGGTGACAAACTCTATTGGCTTTCAACCGGTGCTTATACTTCAACTTATGCATCGGTTGCTTTCAACGGGTTCCCGCCGATTAAAACTTATTTTATGTAAGGAGGGGGAAGTCTCCCCCTGCGCCCGAGCCTCCTATTGTCTCACTTCGTTGCGGTGTCTCGGGCTACCCCTTCTCCTAAGTGGGCTCCGCCCCCTTAAAATCCCCCAATGATTGATGACTAAAAAACTTGACGGCCTTATAGGTGCCAACCTGTTATATAGTATTATTTATTTTACTTGTACATCACAAGTAGCACCGAGACCGCCGCCAGCACAAATATCATATACACCAGCACCAGCGGCGATGCAATCTGCGGGAAACTTATCAGCATAAAAGCGAGTACAATTGTTAGTGCTCCCAAACCTAAAGCCACGTACCCGCTGCTTTTTGCGCGCAGCTGATTGCGGCGTAAATTTTCCGGTGACTTATCTGCAGCGGCTTCGTTGAGTTTTTCTAAAAATCCAGGTAAAAGAAAATATACGCCGGCGGCGCAAAATGCAAGGCCGGCAATAAAGCTAAGAATTATCAGAATCATATAAACTTCCTGAAGTGGGAGATGCTGAAATGTCATCCTGAACTTGTTTCAGGATCAGCATGACCTCTCACTTTTATTATGGAATATGAATTACTTCGCGAGGCTTACTTCCGTTAGCAGGGCCTACAATTCCGCGCTCTTCCATTTCTTCTACAAGGCGGGCAGCTCTGTTGTAACCAATTTTCAGACGACGCTGAATATAGCTTGCGCTAGCCTTTCCACTCTGAACGACAATTTCAAGAGCCTGGTCGTACAACGGATCATCATCATCCATTGGCTCACCGAATAAATCTCTTGCTCCTTCTTCGTCATCATCATCTGTAAAAATTTCTTCGTCAAGATAATCCGGCTCACCGTAATCTTTTACAGCAGTAACTACATTTTCAACTTCCTGGTCACTTACGAAGGTTCCCTGAATTCGGATAGGAGCCGGATCAACCGCAGAGGCATAAAGCATATCACCACGACCAAGGAGTTTTTCTGCACCAACTGTATCAATAATGATATTTGAGTCTGTACGGCTGGCAACCATAAACGCAATTCGGGTCGGAATGTTAGCCTTAATCAAACCTGTAATTACGTTTACAGAAGGACGCTGAGTTGCAAGAACAAGGTGAATACCAACCGCACGGCTCATCGCTGTAAGGCGTGCAACAATATTTTCAAGTTCCTTTCCGCTGGTTGCCATAAGGTCAGCAAACTCATCAATAATAACTACAATGTAAGGCAGTTTTTCTGTGCAGATTTTCTGTTCGCGAATCTTAATATTGTAATTAGAAATATCACGAACACCCATACCGTCGAGCAGAGCGTAGCGGCGCTCCATTTCACAAAGACACCACTGCAAAGCCTGTAATGCTTTCTTTGGTTCAGTAATAACCGGAGTCAAAAGGTGAGGAATATTATTATACAACTTCAACTCAACAACCTTCGGGTCTACAAGAATCATCTTTACATCTTCAAAACTTCGTTTGTAAAGAATAGAAAGAATCAGCGAGTTTACACAAACCGATTTACCAGAACCAGTTGCACCGGCAATCAGCATATGCGGAGTTTTTACAAGGTCAATCAGCTGAGCTTTTCCAAGAATGTCTTTTCCGAGCACAACAGGTACGGCCATCTTTTTCCATTCAGGCAAATCCATTTCAATGATTTCGCGGAAGCCAACTACCGAACGGTTGCGGTTTGGAACTTCAATACCAACGGCCTGCTTGCCAGGAATTGGTGCAACAATACGAACCGACTGAGCAGCAAGACTCAATGCAATGTTATCCTGCAAAGCAACAATCTTACTCAGCTTTACGCCAGGTGCAGGCAGAATCTCGAACATTGTAACAACCGGACCTTTTTTGATTCCGATGATATCAGCTTCAATATTGAATTCTGCAAGGGTTTGCTTGAGGTTCAGCGAAGCCTGCTTTGTTGCATCGTCGATAATCCAGTACTGGTCGTCTTTATAGGCAGTGAGCAAATCCGAAGGAATTACATAAGGGCCCTTCTTTGTAGCACGATTTGTCTTTGGAGGATTAGCCGCAATTTCTTTTGTTTTAGGTGTGTTTTCTTCCTGCTGTGCATTAAAGAAATCTGAAAGTTCATCTTTTGTGAGGTTTGTTGCACCACCGTGACTTCCGGTTCCGTGGCTTGAAGCCGCAGCAGAGCTTACATTTGCAGGTTCTTCTTTTGGCTTAGCAGGCATTGTTTTTCTTATGTCTGCATCCATGTCTGCAAAAACACTGGCAGCGGCTGTAGAAATGTTTACCTCTTCCTGTTCTGCAAGCTGATTAAAAACGTGAGACTCTTCGTTTGAAGTTTCATCAGTTTCTTTGTTCTCTTCTTCAAAAGCAGGTTCATTTATTACAGGGGCTTTCTTTTTAGTATCAATATTTTCAAAATAGTTATAGAGGTTTTCTTTAGAAATATGTTGAGGAGCAGCTGTGTCCTCTTCAAAATATTCACCTACTGAACGTTCGTTAGCTTCTCCTGCTGCAGCGTCTGCTTCAAAATCAGCGGAATCTTCAATTTCTTCTTCAAAGTTTTGCTTTGAATTAATTGCCGGTTCTTCAATATCAAAGTTAGGGAATGGAAGAGTTTCGTCTTCTACATATTCATCTTCAGGCTCTGGCTCAGACTTACTCTCATAAACTGCATCATCATTAAGCTGAATGCGGGTAGGGTACTTTGGTTTTTCCGGGGCTGGCTGAGCAACCGGTGCTTCGTCTGTAATATCGTCAGAATCATCATTAATAACAATCTTATGAGGATACAGCGGATTTTCTACAACCGAATCAATGTAGCGGGTTGCTGCGTAAGGATCATTTGCATCATCAGTTTTTTTTACTGGAGTTTCTGCAGTTTCAACAGGCTCTTGTGTAACTGGAGCCTGTTCTGCAGGCTCTTCATAAACAGTCTCTTCTTCTTCAATTTCAAACTGTTCTGGTTCTACGTTGACTGGTTCAGGAGCTGGTTCTTCATCTTTAGGAGGAAATTCTAATGCCGGGTCATTTTCATCAAAATCAGCATCATACTCTGGAGGAAGATTTTCTGGCTTTGGAGGGAGTCCCGGCCATTCAAGTTCATCTGCAGGAGCTTCTGGAGTTGTAAGAGCCGCAAATTCTTCCTGAGTGAGCATAGAGTTATGAGCTGCCGGTTCGTCATTTTCTGAAGTCTTGTTAGAAATCTGCTCATGTGTAGAAGTCTGAACTTCAGTTTCGGTTTCCATTTCTTCTATATTATCCAGCACATCATCAAATGCGGTTGGTTTCTTTTCTGTATATTCATTTTCGTCATCATCAGTTTTTTTGTTTTTTCTGAATCTGTCAAAGAATGATTTTTTTGGTTCTTTAGGTTCTTTGAACTTAGAAAGTTTTTTGAATTCCGGGAGAGGTTCATTTTCTGTAACTGGTTCCGCTTCCTCATCAGTTGAATCATGCTTGATTTCCTCTTCTGGCTCAATAACTTCAACAAATTCATCTGAAGCAGCAGATTTTTTAGCGACTCTTCTTTTGGTTAAATTCTTAAAGCCACCATTATTAAGGCGGTCTGCAAGAATTCCGGTTCCAAGAAATTCAATTACAACAAGCATAGCTCCGGTTACAAGTGCAATAAGAATTTTTACAATTGCAAATGGAGAATGATCAACTTTTACAACAGAGCGGATAATACTTTCAGTAACTACACAGGTAAAAAATGGCACAAGTGCAGTAAGCAGGCGGAGTGTTTTACGTGCTGTCCATTTAGACGCAAAGCAGGAAAGTCCGGCCGTAAGCAAGAATGCAGGAATCAAAATGCTGCAAAAACCGTAAACAGAGTACAGCATATCGCCTAAAATATAGAAAATATTATTATGGCCTGGACCCGAAATTCCATAATCCAGGGGCAAAAGTATCAAACTGATAGAAAAAAGCGCCGCCAGCAATAACAAAACGGCTCCGGTTATGATTGTAGACTTATTCGATGCTCTCATAGTTCCATTATCGGAAAATAAAAAAAAGATTTTAGCAGAAATTCTTTGATATAAGGACAAGGTATGATACAATTGAGAAGTTAGGTTAAACGATTTACTAAACCCAACACATTATGGAGGAATTTAAAAATGAAAATGGAAAAAATGCCGGAAGTAACCCGAACAAGCGAAGGTGCCTTCTGGAATAATTCGTATGAAAAATTTGATGCAGATGTATATGTGCCAAACTCTCCGCTCCAGGGAGATATTCTGAATTACGGTTTTATTGCACCATATCTTTTGATTTTTGCAGACAAAAAACTTACCCGCGAGGAACAGATTGTTTTTGCCCGCGAAAAAGGCTTTGAAAAGCTTGCTGCAGATTTTGATTCCAGCGTAGTTTTCATAACTCCAAAAACCGGTGACTGGAATACAGCTGCACCGGATATTCTTTCAGAAATCATTTCAAATTCAAAAATCCATCAGTATCATAAGGATGGAGTTGTAATTGCAAATAACTTTTTCCGCCACAGTATAGACGGCTATTATATTCGTGGGGCAATCTTCCGCATTGTTTTGTGCGGCTATGGCAGTGGTGCCGACTACATTGCCAAAAACTGCCTCTGCCATTTTGAAGGAGACGGCCTTTGGGGACGCTCTGATTTAGCCCCTGCGACTTGTGTTTTAACAGGTCTTTCTGTTTTGCCGGATGTAAAAGCAGATGATATTCCGGTAATTTCCTATGGAAACAGTGCAGAGGCAAATACAATATTGGAGAAGTGCTGCAAACATTTCTTGAAACGTGATACTGCCGCCACTGCAGAAGTGTTTCAGCAGGATTATTATGATTTTGCACGCCAGTTCCGCAGAATGAATGGACCACTTCAGATAGATCCTGATTTAGAAAAGGATGGACTTGTGATTGAACCGGGTGTGGCAGAAGTAAAAACTTCAAAAGATAATTGCGGCGACGACAAGGGAACAGAAAGTCATAAAATCGGATACTTTGCTTTCTATAATAAAGGTATTTTTGATGGAGAGGCGGTTCCTTTGGTTCTCGGCTTTCACGGTGGCGGCGACAGTTGTTTCTTCCTGGCTACAATGGCGGGCTGGGCAAAGATTGCTCACCGTCACAACTTTCTGCTAGTAACTATAGAAAACCACCTGAATAGCACTGCTACAGAAATGATTGAACTTTTGGAAATCCTCAAGAAAAAATACAACATAGATGCAACCCGCATATATGCAACAGGCTTTTCTATGGGTGGCTGTAAAACCTGGGATATGGTTCAGGAGTATCCGCAGGTAATTGCCGCCGCTGCTCCAATGGATGCAACTTTTGACGTTGGCTGCAATGTTTATGGTAATAAAGTGGAAGGTGGAATAAACACGACAATTCCTGTTCCAATATTTTATGCAGGTGGGGAAGTTACGCCTCTCCCGGAATTGCCATTTCAGGCACAAAAGTGCTTAGACCGTATGTCTTACGTTTTGTGGCTCAACAACGCAACAGCCGCACAACGTTATGATGATGAAGTTGTGCTTGAAAATAAAGATAGTTGGGAAAATAAAATCTGGGGAATTAACGGTGATGAAGTGGAGCAGCTTTATGATGAAAGCCGCGACGCCACCCTCACCATGCAAAAGTTCAAAAGCGCAGATGGCCGCATTTTAAGTGTGTTTGCCAGCATAAGCGGGCAGGGCCATGATTGCCGCGAACACACTTGTGAGCAGGCATGGCAATTCATGAGCCAGTTCCACCGATAATAGTATGTCATCCCGAACTTGTTTCGGGATCTACATTACAAAGATGCTGAAACGAGTTCAGCATGACGAAGTTAATACGCCAATTTCACAAAATCAAACAAATCATCAGTTGTCATGCTGCGTGGCAGGTTATTAATCAGGTTTACCGCTCTGATATCCTCAACCGGCAGCGACAGCTGTTCAATAGTAAGATTCAAATCCTTAAGACGGGTAGGCAATGCGGCCTTGGCAATTCGCTGTCTTACATAGTCAGTAAACTGCTTAGCGGCATCTTCACCAGAAACTTCTTCCGGGCAAACGCGTAAAAAGTGAGCCAGTTTTTCAACCTTTGCAAGCTTAAACTTACTTACATCTTCCAGCTGGAAAGGCAGTAAAATTGAAGAAATCAGCGACTTACTCTTATGATAGCGCGAATAAATGCTCAGAGAAAGCAGAGTTCCAACCCCAACACTAGAGGCTGCTGCCCCAAGCGAAATCAAACATCCTGCCTGAGACATCAAAACTTCAGCCGGAGTTGTAATATCAAGGGTAGGCGAGCCATCAAGAGCATAAGAAAGAATCTCAAGCCCCTTTTCTATAAACATATCGCTAAAAAAGTTAGCCTTCTGCGAAAGATAAGTTTCAACAGCAATAGAAATCAGTTCAATGGCGAGCGAAGACTTCTGATTTTCAGTAAGAGTAAGCATGAGGTTAGGATCAGCAAGCACCAGCTTACAAACACCACCTTGAACACGCAGAAATTTCAACTGATGGCTTCGAGAATCTACAATCGGAATGTCCTGAGTAAACATAAAAGGACTTCGGTAAGTTGTAGGAATACAGATACATGGAATTGCGTTTGCAGTAGGCAAAGCACCATCAACAAAATTATAAAAATCGTGAACTTCGTTATAGTAAGCAGCAACAGCGCGGCCAACCTGAATAGCCTTTTCACCGCCAATTGCAATAATTCCGTGAACATGGCCTTCTTTTGCAAGCCCAAGAGCGCGTGCAATTACCTGAGAAGTAGGACCTTCTGCAAGTTCCGCAAAAACAAAACTTTCTATTTTGCGGTCAATCAGCGACTGCATAATCTGACCGGCGAGCTGTGCTTCGTTGAGCATAGGGTCCATAATAACCATATAGCGTGAACCCCATTCGTGCACCTGTGCACCAAGTCTGCTGATTGTATAAGGTCCTAAAATAATGTTTGGATTAATACGAAATGCTAAATCTGCCATTTTTCTCCCTCTGTCATCCTAAGAAGTCATGTCATGCTGACCACTGAAACAAGTTCGGGATGACGTTTCTTTAAAAAAAAAGACGGAAGCACCTTCCGTCTTTTTCGTGTCTTTTAAAGACTGTTGTTAGATACCAAGAGCAGACAGGAATTTATCTGCAGCTGATTTAATAACAACATCATTCAAGTAGTTAGGATCCTTGAGCTTCTCTTTTACTGCGGCAACACGATCTGCTCTTACATCTGGAGTCTCGTTAGCAACTTTTTCCAGGTAGTAAGCTTCAGCCATTTCTTTGGCTTCTGCAGAAACGCTGATAGAATCAACATCGCGGTCTACCTTTGCAGAGCTTTCGGTTTTGCGGAGATTCTGAACATTTGNTTACCTGAGTAACATTGTTTACACCATTTATCATCATAACGTCCTACCCCTCTACCCTTTAATTATCGGTAGATTCATCAGAATTCTTAATATTTTTTACACCAGAAATGAAAACTGCAAACTCACCTTTTATGGATTGTCGCGAAGAATAATCCTCGTACAGTTCAACGGCTGTTCCGCTGGTAATTTCTTCGTGCAGTTTTGTCAGTTCACGCCCAACAACGATGCGCCGGTTACCTTCAATATCGGCAATATCAGCAAGAAGTTTAGTAATTCTGAACGGACTTTCGTAAATAACTACAGCATTACCTGTGTCCATCAGTTCCTTTAGGCGGCTTCTGCGTCGGCCTGGCTTAGGTGAAAGAAAGCCCTCAAAAATCAGCGTTTTACCGCCCGTACCCGCAACGCTCACAAGGGTTGCAAACGCAGCAGGGCCTGGAATCGGCACCACATCAAAACCTGCCTGGCGAACGACATCTACCAGAAC
>OCVV011347098.1_pt1 | contig 27219 bp, 17 predicted proteins | sample 1539721 | NCBI WGS metagenome assembly OCVV01 (sample SAMN02144230, study PRJEB22623) | gut metagenome | biome: sheep rumen | host: Ovis aries | place: New Zealand | reverse complement strand
ACACTTTTGTCATATACCGCAATAGTTCCCGTTAATGTTTTATATTTGCCACCTAAATAATACGTTACAAATGGAGTGCCACGATACATATCCAGTTCATAGCCATTGGTATTTAAAACTCCAAAGTGATTGTAATATCTATTGCCAACAGTATCTCCAGCACTTTCAATATTCTCGTCAAACATTGAGGATTCAACAGCTTTTAAATCGCTCAAATAGACAACAGGCGGTTCAGTCGGAGGCGGTTCTGTTAGTGGTTCGGTAGGAGCTTCAGTGGGCGGTTCAGTTACAACAGCGGAATAGCTGTCATCGGAAATATTTATTTGACTGGATTTACCGTTGTTTTTTTCTTTGGTGGATTCAACAGAAGAAGATTGTTGTTGAGATGACGAACTTTCAGGTTTTTTAGGAAACCATGTTTCTTTTATCTGACCCAAGTTGGCAAGAACAGAAATAAGCAAAATTGCACCCGATACAATTCCGGTGATACCTATTGCCGTTTTTTTCTCTTTAAGACTTCCCATAAAAATTACTCCTTTGCGTTCTTTAATCCATTTTATAGAATGGATTTTAATGAATTATACCATAAATAAAATTGAACGTCAACAATAAACTATTATATATGATATAATTTCATTATATTAAACAATAGAAAAGAGCGTTATTTATGGGATATTACCAAAGACTGAAAGACTTAAAAGAAGATGCTGACCTCACACAAAAGGACGTTGCCGAAATAATAGGCGTGTCTGTAAATCATTACGGAAAATATGAGCGTGGAGAAACGGATATACCCTTTGAAAAAGTAATAGCACTTGCCGATTATTACGGAGTATCTCTTGACTATATCGCAGGAAGAACCAACCGCAAGAGCTGTTCAGGCTCTATAATTGAGAAAAAAGCTGATATTTCCGATATATACCACCGTCTAAGCGAAAAGGACAAGGGTAGGCTTGAACTCTTTGCGGAAATGCTTATAAATAAACAATTAATATAATCGCAGTGATTGAATTACTGCGATTTTTTCATATGTCTTGCATTTTAAGAAAAAATCTGATATAATATATAGCAGAATATTATTATCAGATTAAAAGGGGGCTTGGGGGATAAGCCGCCCCCTGACAAATGGCAAGGCTCAAAGGGCAGCTCCCCCCATTTCAAATAGGAGGTTATAATGCAGCTTATAAGAGAATTGTATATGTACAGGACAATGACGGCATCTCTTGTTAAAAAAGACCTGAAAGGAAGATATAAAGGCTCTGTATTGGGATTTCTCTGGACTTTTATAAATCCGCTTTTACAGCTTGGGGTATATACTCTTGTATTTCAGGTTATACTCAGAAATCCCATGCCGAATTACTATATGCATTTGTTTGTAGCACTTGTGCCGTGGATATTTTTTTCATCAGCCCTTACGACAGGCTCAAAAGCTGTGCTGGGTCAGGCAAATATGGTTAAAAAAATATACTTTCCCCGTGAAGTTCTCCCTCTCTCATATACTCTCAGCAGTTTTGTAAATATGATACTTTCATTCATTGTAATTTTTGCGGTATATATAATATCTCCGCTGAAAATAAAGCTGATACCGCTTTTAATGCTCCCCATAGTGATGATTATACAGCTTTTTCTTGTTGCAGGTGTTACAATGATAACATCATCTCTCACGGTATATCTGCGAGACCTTGAACATATAATGAGTGTTCTGAATATGGCACTTATGTATCTTTCGCCTGTTGTATATCCCGTAAGCTATATACCTGAAAAATATATGGCATTATATCTGATAAATCCAATGTCGCCCATTATAATCGCATACAGGGATATATTATACTATGGGAATTTCCCTGAATTTAAAATAATTATCCTTGCATTTGCGGAAAGCATGATTATATTTTTCGGAGGGCTTATGATATTCGGAAAACTGAAAAAGCACTTTGCGGAGGAATTGTAATGGCAGTCATAGAAGTAAGGGACGTTAAAAAAAGCTTTAAGGTTTATTTTGACAAGGGGCAGACCATAAAGGAAAAATTACTTTTCAGCAACCGCAGAAGATATGAGGAAAGAGTTATCCTTGACGGAATATCTTTCGATATTGAAAAAGGCGAGGCTGTCGGACTTGTCGGACATAACGGGTGCGGAAAAAGTACTTTATTGAAACTACTGACTAAGATAATCTACCCCGACAGCGGAAATATTAAGATTCAGGGAAGAATTTCAAGTCTCCTCGAACTCGGTGCAGGATTTCACCCCGATATGACGGGCAGAGAAAATATATATACAAATGCCTCCATATTCGGACTGACAAGAAAAGAAATCGAAAGCCGTATTGATGATATAATAGAATTTTCCGAACTTGAAGAATTTATAGACAATCCCGTGAGGACTTATTCATCAGGTATGTATACAAGACTTGCGTTTTCGGTAGCCATAAATGTAGATGCTGATATTTTATTGGTTGACGAAATACTTGCGGTAGGTGATGCGGCTTTTCAGGCGAAATGCTTTGAGAAAATGCTCGATATAAAGGCTAAAGGCACTACAATTGCAATAGTTTCACATTCGCTCTCTCAGGTTGAACAGATTTGCGGAAGAACTATATGGATTGACAAGGGCAAAATCAGAATGGACGGCAGTCCCAATGAAGTACACCCTCAGTATCTCGAATATATGGGCTTGAAACGCAGAAATACCAAGACCGCTCCGAAATCTCAGGAAGTAAAACAGGAAAATCAGAAAAAGGAATTTTTCGCAGAAATTACAAAAGCCGAAATCATAGGCGAGGACGGTACAGCCTCATGCAAGTACAGGACAGGCGAAAAAGTTACCCTTAAAATATATTACAAAGCAGACCCCTCAAAGCTTGACGGAGTTTTAATAGGTCTTGCATTTTACAGGAGCGATAAACTCAATTGTTACGGAACTAATACTGTCCGTGAAAGAATAGATTATATAAAATTAAATGCACAAGGGCAGATAACCTGCGAAATAGATAAACTAAACTTTGTCAAAGGCTCTTACTGGCTCGATATTGCCATAAGGTCAAAGGATATGTTTGCTTATGACTATAAGGCAAAAGCTGTTGAATTTACAGTATATTCAACAGTTGATGAAGTAGGGGTCGCAAAGCTTGACCATAAATGGACTTTTGATTGAATCCAAAAAACATAATGACGCTTGTGACATAAAAATCTGTATTTCTATATCTTTTTATATTTTTAATTTTTTTATAAAGGAATATAAAATAAGTGTTTATATGTCACTTCCGTCATCAATAAATTTACAGGAGATTAATATGGGAGAATATGATAAGATGAATAAAAATACTCAGTCCTACAATCAGGGCGAACTCCCCGAAAACGGCGGTATACTCAATATTTTCCGCAGGCTCGGCAGAAAACTTACTTTCTGGTATGTTGACCCTTTCGGTGAAAGACAAAATAATTTCAACAGGGAAAGTTCAAATATGATAAATGAACTCTCCGAAAGAATTGACGCTAATGATGATGTCACAAAATATATTGCCGAAGTTCTTAAAAATGAAGTCAATGCACTCAATCAGAAAATAAACCTCACTAACGATAACCTCAATAAGTTTATCCGCCTTTCAGACCCCGAACTGCGAAAGAAAATATCCCCCACGCTTAAAGGCGAAATAAGTCCCTCCGCAGCCGCTAAATTTACAGGTAATATTTCTTCCGTCAATGATGATGACCTCGAAAAATGGGGCGAACAGTACAGAAAAAATATCCTCGGTGAACTCTCCGCAAATGCCGAAAGAAAAGGCACTATCGGTATAATCTGCATGAATTTCCTTATGAGCAGAGGTATAGATGCCGTCAGAAATGAAGCCCTTGAACTCTATAAACTCCTCAAAAGAACCTGTTCATATAATCTGAAATTTATCTCCATTGAGAAAAATATCGCTGAAACGCAGATTAAAGGCGGTCTTATGCTTGTCCCCGAAAAAGGAGCAGGAGAGATTATAAAATCCCTTAAATTATCTCTCTGCATACTATGCGAGGCTACCCCGAATATAATTCTTCAGGATAACTGTTCACTTCTTGCGGAACATATAATTTTCAAGTTAAGCGGACAGAATCCCCTCAAAAATCTCAGTCAGAACACTCTCAGGGAACTTATACATTTCAACGATTTCGGACAGCATAAATATCTTGTGCAGTCCTCCAAAGCGGCTGATATCATGGCTGAAAACGGTTTCCGCAGACCTCAGATTTCATATCCCCTTACCTCGGACGGGAAAATATATCTCAGAAAAAGAACTTTCGCTACGGAAAAATTTACAGTCGGTTTTGCATCTTCTCCAATGGAAATCGGACAGTCAGAAGCAAGGGGCATAAATCTCCTTTGCAGTGTCATAAAAGCAAATCCCGATATAAAATTCAGAATACTATGGAGATATGAAAATGTTGACCTGCCTTATATGATGACTATGGCGAGAAACTGCACGGTAATAAACGGTGCTTGTGATATGGGAAAGTTCTATTCCGAAATAGACTGCGTTATCATTCCTTATCAGTCAATTGACTATAATCATGCCTGCTCATTGTCGGCAGTCGAGGCTATGAGGAATTTCATACCTGTGGTATGTACTTCTGTTTCGGGAATTTCGGAAGTCGTTGCTGAATGCGGAATGGGTGAAGTTTCAGGGCTTGACGAAAAATCCGTATCTTCTGCTCTCAGAAAAATTAAAAATCATTACCATGACTACCTTACACCCGTTACCAAACAACGTCTTGAAGATATATTATATAATAAGAATATTGTCGATATAATCGAGAATGAAGCCGATAAAAACCGCTCCGTAAAGCCCGTATCACTCTATGAATGGGACAGACGGCTTAAACTTGACGGCAAATATCTCGTAATGGGTCACAAGGCTATGAAAGAATATTACAGTCAGGCTGAAATTGCCGAGAATTATACGCAGGACAGATTTACTTCGCCTGCACTTAAATATTTTGACTTTATCGAAAGACAGAATATAGGCGTAATATTCGACAGCTATTTCGGAAAAGTATCTCCCCTTATTCTCGATGTCGCCTGCGGTGACGGAAGAATTACTGCCGAATGTATAAAGCACGGAAAATGCATTTCCGCAGACGCAAGCGCAGAAATGCTCAAACTCGTCAAGAATCGTTTCAGGGATTACAGAAACTCCCCCGATATTGCAATGATTGACGTTATCGCAGATAATATAAGAGGAAAATATGACGCAGTTACCTGTTTCAGATATATAAGACATTTTGAATATGCATCAAGAAAACTTATATATGATAAATTCAGAAATATCCTCACAGAGGACGGAATACTTATATTTGACGTTCCGAATATTGATTTTGAACTGCCGCTCAAAAATTTAAAGGGCTGGGATAAGTATAATATATATGACGTATTCTTCGACAGGGAAACTATTGAGGAAGAACTCAGACTCAGCGGTTTCCGCATAAAATATATAATCCCCACAGGTCAGGGTCTTATGACTGACCTCCCCGCAAATATCAGAAATCAGCCTGTTACATGGACTGTCGGTGCAGTCAAATTATAATGAAAATTAAATTTATTACCATACATAAAATTATTCCCGTCACAAGCGGAAGTATAAAACTCAGGGCAGTCCATTTGAGACTGCCTGTTTCTTTTTTTACTGTCATGCAGGAAGTCGCACAGGGAAAATGAAAAAGCATGAATACAAGCGTACATACTGCGGTTTTCAAAGTCCAGCCGTTCTGAATCAGAATTTCTTTCAGTACCGATATGTCGGATATTTCAACAGGACTTCCCTTTGCAAGATATGTCATCAGAATTACAGGCAGTACAGTTTCATTCGCAGGAAAGCCAAGTATGAATCCAAGCAGTATAATTCCGTCAATCCCCATAATATTTCCGAAAGGCTCTAAGAAATCCGCTGTATACCGCAGTATAGCAGTATCGTTAATTTTTATGTTCGCCATAAGCCATATTATAAGTCCGCATGGAACAGCAGCTTTGCAGGCTCTCCCAAGTACAAATAAAGTCCTGTCAAGAAGTGAACGGACAAGTATTTTACTTATCTGAGGAAATCTGTAAGGCGGAAGTTCAAGAGTATAGGCAGAGGATTCTCCCCTTAATACTGTACAGGATAAAATTTTTGACATGATAAGCGTCATCATAACTCCGAGCATTATCACCCCTAAAAGATATATTGCCGAAACAATTCCGCCAGATGATGCAAGAAATATCGAAATTATCATGATTATTGCAGGAAATTTCCCGTTGCACGGTACAAAACTGTTTGTTAATATCGCAATAAGTCTCTCCCGTGGAGAATCTATAATCCTGCAACCCGTAATTCCGCAGGCATTACAGCCAAATCCCATTGACATGGTGACAGCCTGTTTTCCGCAGCTCCCCGAACATTTGAAACATGGGTCAAGATTAAATGCGATTCTCGGCAAATAGCCCAAATCTTCCAGAAAAGTAAAGAACGGGAAAAATATCGCCATCGGCGGAAGCATTACCGATATTACCCACGCAAGAACTTTATATATTCCGTCAATAATCACTCCCGTAAGCCATGACGGAGAGTTTAATTTTTCAAGCCACGATTTCAGAATATCTCCGAATGAAAATAAAACGTTCCCCAGTATATCAGATATGTAATTAGCCCCTGTCATGGTTATCCATAATATAAGCCCAAGTAACAGGAGCATAATCGGTATGCCGTAAATTTTGCTTAAAACTATTTTGTCAATTTTTCTGTCAGTGCCGTGCGGTGATGATTTTGAGAATTTAACCGATTTTTCGGCTATTTCCTCAGCCTTTTTCATAATTGCAGAGGATTCCTCCTCGGAAAAACTATCGCTCCCGATATTGAACTTTTCCATAATATTTTTAATTATCTCAGGGTCAGCAAAAGAATTTCCCTCGATATTCTCGGCTTTTTCGATATAGTTCAAATCATTTTCCATGAGCCTTAAAGCAGTAGTGCGGACAGAAATATATCTGATTTTATCCTTTATATGTGCGGATATTTCTTCTATGGCATTTTCGGTATTTTCGGAAAATTTCAAGGGCATGGGAGAAGAAAATTTATTTTCGACAGTATCGCATAATATTCTGCAAAGTTTATCTGTATCTTTGCCGCTTCTTGCAACAATTCCGACAGCAGGTATTCCCATTAATTTTGAAAGGCGGTTTATATTTACGGATATTCCCTTTTTTTCAGCCTCATCAAGAAGATTCACGCAGAGAATTACATTTTTTGAATTGTCTCTTATCTGAATGGCAAGTGCAAGATTTCTTTCAAGGCATGACGCATCACATACCACTATTACAGCATCACTGTTCCCGAAACATATAAAATCCCTTGCGGATTCCTCCTCGGCTGAATCCCCCCGCAGAGAATACATTCCTGCTATATCGGTAAGAATGAAATTTATTCCGTTATATTCAAAATACCCCTCGGCATTTGAAACAGTCTTGCCTGCCCAGTTTCCCGTATGCTGTTTAAGACCTGTTAAATTATTGAATAAAGTGGATTTCCCGACATTGGGATTTCCTGCGAGGGCTACAATGTATTTTTTATATGTATCAGCCATGACATCACCTCTTTACAGAGAATTATTAAATTATATTCAGTCATTGGCTTTATATGACAAAAAGAGCAGACTTCTGAGCCTGCTCTTTCTGATATTAATTTTTTGATATTATAAATCTCTTGCAACCATAATTAACACTATAAATATAGTTATAATGGCAGCTACGCCTATAAGGAGATTTGTTGTGTATTTAGCTTTTGCCTTTGTTAAAATTTTCTTTTCTTCGGGGGAAGGCTGATAATTTCCCTGACATTTTTCAGTTGTACCGTCTGTATAGATTACTTTAATGGATTCTACATTGACTGCACGGATATTTGTGCTGTACCAGCATGGTTTTGCTGAATTTGCCTTAATATGTGAGCCTGAACGCAACAAATCATATCCTGCAATTGTCACTTCACATTTTCCCATTGAATCAGTACATTTTCTGCCAGCCCCGTTATAAGGTGCCAAGGTAATCGTATATTCTGATATATCTTTTGTTCCGCAGTTTATTAATAGATAATCTACATCAACTCCGCCTACTGAATTTGCTAAATTACGATAAAATGTATTATTTTCATAGTGACCCCAGTATAAATTTTCCACTCTTAACATTTAATTTTCCTCCTTGGTGCTAAATAATGGTAAAAATTTTCTCTTTGTTTACTGCTTTATAAACGTATTATAACATACAAATTTCCAAAAGTATAGCCTTAAAAAGCGAGGCAAAAAGTGAATCGTTTCCGAATACAAAAGCGCATAAAAAAAGCTGCCGCATAAGCGACAGCCTTTTTGTTCAGTGATTATTTTTTAAGGGGAAGGTCTTCAACAGATACAATACCTGCATCAACCTGCTGGAGGACAGCGGCATCTTTACCTGTAACACCTGCTGAACCGTCAATGTCAGCGTTTATTTTAGCCTGAGATTCAAGCGGATACTTGGTCGAATTTGCGAGATACTGGAGGATTGCAACAGCGTCTGAGATTGAAATTTTACCGTCAAGGTTTGCATCACCGTATAAAGTTTTGTCCTCAGTTTCACCGCTTTCCTGATAAGTACCGCCGACTGTGAATACAACCTTTACCTGTTCTGTAACGGTAGTATTTTTATCAATACCGAAGTCAACGCCCTTGTTTGCGCCCCAGTTTGCAACGAAATAAGCTCTTGTCTTGCCTGTACCTTCAAAATATCTGAGGTCAATTGCGCCTGCTTCGTCAGCGAGTTCAATTTCCTTGTCATCAAAATAGAGGTGGTCGATAGTGAGTGAAAGGTCTTTGAATGTATCACTTGTAAAGTAGCTTCCGAAATCTTCTGTACTTTCGATTTCGAGCATGAGGAAGTCAATAGTTTCAGAGCCTTCTTTGAGATTCCATACAGCCTCGAAAGTGCCGTTTCCGTCAACCTGAGCGACAGTTCCGTTAGCTGCGGCATCATCAACGCTCCACTGACTGTTTGCACCGATAGAACCTGCGAGATAAGCATTTGCATAAACGCCTGTATAGGTATCCTGTTCATCATCGGGAACGGTAGTAGTTGTAGTAGTGGTAGTAGTTTCGGGAGTTTCTTCGGGGACAGTAGTAACAGTTTCCTTTTCCTCCGTATCAGCTTCATCAACATAGATGTAGTCGCTGAATATTACAGTAACATCACCATATTTATATTTTACTTCATTATTTTTATCTTCGGGGTCAGTCCATGTCCACCAGTTCTCGACTTTAAGGTAATCCATATCGAGAGAGCCTTTATATTCGTTTCCGTCATCATCTGTTGCGGTTACGACTTCGGGGATTTCAACGGAAGCCTGTTTGCTGTCGGTTGTAAAGTTATAGTTTGAGCAAGCCCAGTGGATTGTACCGTTATCTTCAACCATGTTAAAGCTTACAGCACCGCCTGCACCGTAGCTTGTTGCAGAACCGCTGTATGAAAGTTCATAGTCAACGAGTACATTGTTTACCGTAACACCGAGTTTCTTATAGGGTTTGAGGTCAATCAGGAGAGTGCCGTCAGACTGAATGATATCATCATACTTGAAAGTAATTCTGTCTGTTTTGGTCTTGTCCGTATCGGTTGAAGAACCGTTTGCGGCATCAAGGAAAACCTGTTTTATACTGTCATCATACCAGCTCAATGTACTTCTGTTGAAGTAAGCCATATCGCCCTCACCGTTATTGTCAACGGACATATCCCATACAACGGGACACATACCTTCTTTACCGAGGGCATAGGTAGCGACTTCGCTGAGGAATTTCTTCATGGATTCCTTGTCTTTTCCGCCCTTGGTGCTTGTATCGACACCGTATTCACCGATGATAACGCCTACACCGTTCTTTATGAATTTATTTTCGAGGTTATCGAAATCCTTTTCGAGGACGGTATAATCTTCGGCAGTACCCCATGTTTCCCTGTGACCCCATGTGCTTTCAGTAGTTGCAACGCAGAATGTAGGGGGTTCATAGTAGTGAACGGATACGGCAAGCATATTTGAATTATCCGAGGGAACGGAGAAATTGTCATTGAGTGCAGCGGCAGTATTATTGCTCTGCGCTTCAACGAGGAGAAGTCTTGTTGTATTATTTCCGCCTGTTGCACGGACAGCATCAACAAAAGCCTGATTGAGAGTCATCATATCATTATTGGAGAGACTTTCTTCGTTCATGCCTTCAAATACGAGATGCCGGTCATAGTCCTTGAAATAATTTGCAACATTAGTCCAGAGGTTCTTGAATTTCTTGACAGTGCCGTCACCTGCGCCGTTTATCCAGCCTGACTGACCGTTTCCGCCCTCATCATGGTGAGTATTGATGATAGCGTACATATCGTTATTTACGCAGTAATCGACAACTTCCTTGATTCTTGCGAGCCATTCATCTTTTGGAGTGCCGTCATCTGAAATCATCTGCTGCCATGTAATCGGAATACGGACGGTTTTGAAGCCTGATTTTTTAATTTCCTTAATCATAGCTTCGGTAGTGGCAGGATTTCCCCATGCAGTTTCGATAGCTTCTGGGGTGAGGGGGTTAGTCCATGTGTTTGAGCAGTCGAGGGTATTTCCGAGATTCCAGCCCTGACCCATATCTTCAACGAGCTGGACAGCGTTCATATCAGCCGCATCAACAACGCCTATGATGTTGAAATTTGCAGCGAACATGGAGGCAGCCATGAGGGAGGCGGTAGCTGCCGACAAAGTTTTTCTGAAAATCTTCATAGATTATCAAACTCCTTTTCAATAATATTAATATAAATTTAGCACAAAAAAGGAGAAATGTCAACAACAAACATTAATTTTAAATGATTGACAAAATTATTTGTGAGATGTAAACAAGAATAATATTGCTTTTTTGTATCATATTGCTAATTGAATAAGGAATATATTATTCGTTTTTAGGGAGTTTATTCTGCCCGATAATAGCTTTTATTGAGTCATAGAGGTAGGGTTTCATATTTTCTATCGGACAGGGTTCGCTGTAAAGTATGGAGGAGTAGCATACGCCCGAAACAAGTTCTATTATCATGAAAAGCATGATTTCGGGGTTTTTCAGACCGAACGGTGCTTCGTCAATGAGTTCATAGTATATATCCAGAAAATTAATGTCATCATTTGCAGGCGGAGCGGTGAGTGCGGATTTGAAAACACCCCAGCTTAAATTTTTGGAAATAAAAGTCAGAAGCGACTGATTTTCCGTAAGCTGGTCAATTATACTGTCAACTATGACAATAATTTTTTCTTCAAATGGCAGGTTTTGTCTTTTTGCGCTTGTGCGGTTGAGTGCAGTGCTGAAAATCTGGCTTGACTTATGTGCGACAAGGCGGTTTCTTATGTCATATTTATCCTTGAAATAGAGGTAGAAAGTACCTTTTGCAACTCCTGCCTTATTGACTATATCGGAAATTGAAGTTTTGCTGAAACCTTTTGTAGTGAAAAATTCAAATGCAGTTTTGAGCAGGGAATTTTCCTTTAATTGTTTGTTAATATCTATTTTTCCCATAGTATCACCTCATGAAAATAAGTTGCGTAAAGTTTACGGCTGTTGTCTTAAATTTATTATATCTCATATTATAATTGGTGTCAAGACGATAAAACTGACTATCAGTCATAAAAAATAAACGGTGAAATTGTGCAGGTCTACAAAAATGTGACTAAAAGTCATTTTTTTCGGATTTTAATATTGACTATCGGTCATTTTCATAATATAATATATTGCAGAAACAAAAAACTGATATTATATCAGTTAAATTCAAAGAAAGGAATGATTTGTATGCTTAAATTCGGTGAGTTTGTATCAAAGCACCGTGTTCTGATACTTGTCATAGGTATTCTTCTTCTTATACCCTCCGCAATAGGCTATCTCAACACAAGAGTAAATTATGATATTCTCTCATATCTGCCGAAAGGCATAAATACTATGGTCGGTCAGGATATCCTCAAAGATGAATTTGGTCAGGGAGGCTTCTCCTTTGTCATGGTTGAGGGAATGTCCGAAAAACAAATAAAAGATACCGCTGATAAAATTTCAGAGGTTGAACACGTTTCAGATGTCGTATGCTATGAATCACTTACAGACCTGAATATCCCGAAAGAAGTCCTTCCGCAGAAAATATATGATTTCTTCAATAAGGACGATACAACCCTTATGGCGGTATTCTTTGATGATACCACTTCCGCAGACGGTACTCTCGCAGCTATCGACAAAATGAGAGATATAACGAATGAACAGTGTTTCATCAGCGGTATGTCCGCAATTACAGCAGATATGAAACACCTTTCCGACAGCGAATCAATAATATATGCCGTTATCGCAGTAATCCTCACAAGTATAGTTCTGGTAATCACTATGGATTCATTCCTTATCCCCGTATTCTTCATGCTGAGCATAGGTCTTGCAATAGTATGGAATCTGGGAACGAATTTCGTAATGGGAGAGATTTCATTCTTAACACAGGCACTTGCCCTTGTATTACAGCTTGGTGTTACAATGGACTATTCAATCTTCCTCTGGCACAGCTATAAGGAACAGCAGCAGACATATTCAGACAAAAAAGAGGCTATGGCTCATGCAATAGCTGCAACAATAACATCAGTCGTCAGCAGTTCATTCACAACAGTTGCAGGATTCCTTGCAATGTGCTTCATGAGTTTCACACTCGGTCTTGACCTCGGAATTGTAATGGCAAAGGGAGTTGTATGCGGAGTTATATCCTGCGTAACGGTACTTCCTTCAATGATACTTATATTTGACAAGGCAATTGAAAAAACCTCACACAGAGATTTTCTGCCGGCTTTCCGCCATACTTCTCTTTTTATCGTAAAGAATGCGGGAGTATTTATTACAATGGCAGTTGTGGTTCTTGTTCCTGCACTTTACGGCTACAACCACTATGATGTTTATTATAAACTCGACAGCACTCTCCCGAAAAGCCTTGAAAGCGTCATTGCAAATACTAAGCTTGCGGAGGATTTCAACATGAACAGCACACATATTCTCCTTGTTGATTCGGAAATGAATTCAAAACAGGCTAAGAAAATGCTCAATGAGATTGAAAGCGTTGACGGAGTTAAATTCGCTATGGGATTTGATTCGCTTGTAGGTTCTGCAATCCCCGAAGAAATTATCCCCGATGATATCAAGGATATTCTCAAAGGCGATGAATGGCAGTTAATGCTTATAGGTTCAGAATATGAAGTCGCATCTGATGCAGTAAATGAACAGGTTGCACAATTGAACGATATAGTTGAAAAATATGACGAAGATTCAATGCTCATCGGTGAAGCCCCTGCAACCAAAGATTTGATTGAAATAACAAACCATGACTTCAAAGTAGTAAGCATACTCTCAATTGCAGCGATATTCATAATCATAGCACTTACATTCCGTTCGGTATCACTTCCGATAATACTTGTATCGGTTATCGAACTTGCAATCATGATAAATCTTGGAATATCCTACTATACAAATACATCACTTCCGTTTATAGCATCTGTCGTAATCGGCACTATACAGCTCGGTGCAACAGTTGACTATGCGATACTTATGACTACAAGATACAGAACAGAACGTTCCGCAGGCAAAGACAAGAAAACAAGTATCGGTATTGCAGTAAGCACATCAATCAAGTCGGTATTCACATCAGCACTCGGATTCTTTGCGGCAACAGTCGGAGTTGCATTCTATTCGGAAATAGGAATGATTTCTTCACTCTGCGTACTCCTTTCGAGGGGCGCACTGATTTCAATGGCAGTTGTTTTAACCGTACTGCCTTCAATGTTCATGGTTTTTGACAAGGTAATATGCAAGACAAGCGCAGGATTTCTCCCCAAAGAAAATACGGAAGAAAGACACCACAGACTTCATTTTGCACATTAATCATATATTATTTGGAAAGGGAGTTATTTTATGAAAAATTCTAAGAAAATAATCGCAGCCGTTACAGCAATTGCAATATCCGCAGTTGCAACAGGTTCTCTTGCATACGCAAATAATGACAATTCAGAAGATATTATCGAAAATACAGAGGAATCCAAAGAGGATTCCGTACAGGAAAGACAGTCAAACGGTGAAAATGCCGAAAAAGATGAAACAGTCTATGTTCTCTGCAATAACGATTCATCTGTTAAAAATGTTGTCGTAAGCGACTGGCTCAAAAATGCCCCAGCATCAGGCGAACTTAAAGATATTTCATCACTTTCGGATATCGTAAACGTAAAGGGCGATGAGGATTTCACTCAGGACGGTGAAAACCTTGAATGGAATACTGACGGAAACGATATATATTATAAAGGTACAACAGACAAGGAACTCCCCGTTGACGTTAATATAACATACTACCTTGACGGAAATGAAATCTCCCCCGAAAATCTTAAAGGCAAAAGCGGTCATGTAACTATCCGCTGGGATTATAAAAATAATGCTCAGGTTACTAAAACTGTAAACGGTGAGAAAAGAACCATGTATGTTCCTTTCATGACGGCAAGTGCGGCAGTCCTCGATACAGGTAAATTCCTCAACGTTGAAGTCACTAACGGCAAAGTAATATCAGACGGTGAAAGACTTATCGCTGTCGGTATCGGATTTCCTGCATTGCAGGAAAGTCTCGGACTTGACGACATAAGCGAATTTGATGTATCACTTCCCGATTATTTTGAAATATCCGCAGATGTAAACAATTTCGAGATGACAAGTTCAGTTACAGTTGTATCAAATGAAATATTCTCGGATATGGATATTGATGATAATTTCGATTTCGGAGAACTCACCGACAAAATAAAGGAACTCAGTGACGGAGCAAATAAACTCGCTGACGGTACGGCACAGCTTTACAGCGGTTTAGATGAACTCTCAAAAAAGTCAAAAGATTTGTCTGACGGTGTTAATAAGCTTGCGGACGGTTCTTCAAAACTTAAAAGCGGTGCAGACGAACTCAGCAGCGGTGCATCTCAGATAGCTGACGGTGCAAAAACTCTTTCCGATTCAACAGTAACCCTCAAAGACGGTGCACAGACTTTGAAAGACGGCTCTGCAAAGCTTAAAGACGGTGTTAAATCCGCAAATGACGGCGCAAAAACTCTCTCAGGCGGTGCAGTCAAAGTAAATGACGGTGCAAATGCACTTTCAGACGGAATCACAGAGGCTAAAAACGGCTCTGATTCACTCGTTGACGGATTTTCACAGCTTGATGACGGAATTTCACAGTTCTCAGGCGGTACTGATGCCCTAAAAGACGGTGTTGAGAAAATATCCTCAGGCAGTTCACAGGTTAAGGACGGTGCGGAAAAACTCTCCGAAAATATGAATACTTTTTCCGCAGGCACGGAAACTCTCAACCAGTCTGCACAACAGCTCTCACAGGGTATATCCTCCGCTAAAAACGGTGCAGATACACTTAATGCAGGTATATCTCAGGTAAAGGACGGTGCAGACAGCCTCACAAGCGGTTCTGAATCGCTTTCCGCAGGCGCAGACAGTCTCGCAGGCGGTATAGAATACGCAGGTGCAAGTCTTGATACAACTATATCAGCCAATGAACAGGCTTTGACGGCTTTGCAGGCTCTCTATGAACAGAATCCCTCACAGGAACTTGCAGTTTCAATAGGAACTCTTGAAAAAACTATTGAATCTCAGAAACAGATAGCTTCTTCAATGAAGGAAGGCGGTCAGCTTAAAGATGGTGCGGATAATCTTTCCGCAGGTGCAAAGCAGTTACAGGGCGGTGCAGGTCAGCTTTCCGCAGGTCTTGATGCAGTTGCAGACGGTTCACAGACTTTAAGTCAGGGTCTTGAAACACTTGACAACGGCGGAAAAGAACTTTCCGCAGGTACACAGACAATTTCTGATTCCGCAGAACTTCTCTCTCAGGGAGCAGGCAGTCTTTCGGACGGTGCATCAGCACTTGACAGCGGTATATCAAAGTTTGCACAGGGCAGCGGAACTCTTACAGGCAGTCTTGATAAACTCATCGAGGGTATAAAACAGCTTTCAGGCGGTAATGCGGCACTCAATGCAGGTCTTGCGAAACTTCAGGCAGGGGCAGTTGACCTTAAAGGCGGTACAGGCGAACTTTCAGCAGGTGCGGAAACTTTGAGCGAGGGTCTTGTACAGCTCAATTCAGGCGCAGGAGAACTTGACGGCGGTGTTTCACAGATACTTTCGGGCAGCAGTCAGCTTTCAGGCGGTGCGGAAACTCTTTACAGTTCACTTATTAAACTCAGTGACGGTGCAGGAACTCTTGCAGGCGGTGCGGCTGAACTCGATACGGGTATAGTTACTCTCAAAGACAATATGCCTGCACTTATGGACGGTATAGGCAAGCTTAAAGACGGCTCAAAGGAACTCAATGACGGAATGATTAAATTCAACAAGGAAGGCATTTCAAAAATATCAGAAGCCGTTGACGAAAAACTCCCCGATATAGCAGACAGATTCAAGGCTCTTAAAGATATATCTCAGGATTACGGAACATTCAGCGGAAAATCAGAAGATATGGACGGAAACGTCAAATTCATCTATATGTTTGACGGCATCGAATAAGAAATAGAAAGACAGCGTTTATACGCTGTCTTTTTTTTGAAAAAATTTCATAAAAATTGTCCCTTTCCTGTATCATTGAACGAATATATATACAGAACACAAAAAATCAGGAGGTGAAAAAAATGTGCGTTATAGGTTTATTTAAGGCTGCATTCAATTCGTTAGTTGGATGGTTTTCTTGAAAATCTGCATCTCTGATGCAGTTTCAGACGAATTTACACAGAACATAAAAATCAGGAGGTGAAAAAATGGAACTTTTGTTTCTCAAAGCAGTAAGCGACATAATTAAAAATCTTTTTTGGTAATCAGTAACAATTAAAATATAATTACAAAGGAGGATAGTTTAATTTAAAGTCTTATGTCATTTTAGTTTATAGTTTTGTATCAAGGAGGTATATATTTTAATCCTTATGATTACAGATAATATGCAGGGGTGAACATTTTCTGTACGGAAAAAAGTGCAGATGATGTTCACCCCTGTCATAACTTTTATAAGTTAAAACAAAATTTTTATACAATGTCGCTCCAATAACTGTAAAATCCTATTGACATTATCCGAAAAAAAGTGTATAATTAAGGTGTTGTATTATTTACAAGATATTACTATGGCAGTAATGCAGCCTTGTTTTACATCTTTGATTCTATGCGGCACATAAGTCTCCGCATGAATAATATACGGGCTTTACATAAGTCCGCTGTTTTTTGCAGTCCCGCTCTGCGGGCTTTAATAAATATATGAAAAGTGAATAAAATAATGCGGCATTTACCGCCTTTGGTAATAAGATTTATTAAATACAAACTTATTATTTTTGAAAAGGAGGTATGCACTGTATGGAAACGATTGTCGCAGTTATTCTTATCGTAGTTGCCCTTGCCGCAGGTCTCGCAATAGGCTATTTCACCGCCTATAAAAAAGGCGTTGAGGCAGGTGTCGAAAAACGTAAGCAGGAAGCCGAAACTATTACAGGCTCTGCCGAGGAAAAAGCCAAACGTATTGTCGAAGATGCCGAGAAAGATGCCGATAATAAAAAGAAAAGCGCACTCATCGAGGCTAAGGACGAAATACATAGACTCCGCACCGAGGCAGATAAGGAAATAAAAGACCGCCGCTCCGAACTTTCCCGTCAGGAAAGACGTATGCAGCAGAAAGAAGAAAATCTCGATAAGAAAAACGATAACCTCGAGAAAAAAGAAGAACTCCTCAGCAATAAAATTAAATCCGCTGACGAAAAACTCAAAGAAGCCGAGGCTATCAAAAAAAGCGAAATGGACGTTCTCGAAAGAATTTCCGAATTTACCAGAGAACAAGCTAAAGAATATATCATTTCCAAGCTTGAGGACGACCTTGTACACGAAAAAGCTGTCAAGATTGCCTCGTATGAACAACAGCTCAAAGACGAATGCAACGAGAAGGCAAGAAGCTATATTTCACTTGCTATCGCCAAGGTAGCCGCAGACCAGGTGTCAGAAGCCGCTGTGTCAGTTGTCCCCCTGCCAAATGACGAAATGAAAGGCAGAATCATCGGAAGAGAGGGAAGAAATATCAAAGCCCTCGAAACTCTTACGGGAGTTGACCTCATTATCGACGATACCCCTGAGGCTATAACTCTCTCGTGCTTCGACCAGATAAGACGTGAGGTCGCAAGAATCGCCCTCGAAAAACTTATCGCCGACGGACGTATCCACCCCACCCGTATAGAGGAAATGGTCGATAAAGCCCGCCGTGAAGTCGAATACCGTATCAAGCAGGAAGGCGAAAGAGCTGTTATTGAAACAAATGTTCACGGTCTTAACCACGAACTTATCAAACTCCTCGGCCGCCTTAAATTCCGTACAAGTTACAGACAAAATGTCCTCGACCACTCTATCGAGGTAGCTAAACTCTGCGGAGTCCTCGCTTCCGAACTCGGAGTTGATGCAAATATGGCAAGAAGAGCAGGTCTGCTCCACGACATCGGTAAAGCCCTCACTTCCGAAATCGAAGGCTCTCATGTCCAGATAGGCGTTGACGTATGTAAAAAATATAATGAAAGCCCCGTGGTTATACACGCTGTCGAGGCTCACCATAATGACGTTGAACCTAAAACTGTTATAGCCTGTATCGTTCAGGCAGCAGACGCAATTTCTGCCGCAAGACCCGCCGCAAGAAGCGAAAATTATGAAAGCTATATCAAACGTCTGCAAAAACTTGAGGAAATCTGCAATTCCTATGAAGGCGTTGAAAAATGTTTCGCTGTTCAGGCAGGCCGTGAAGTCAGAATTATGGTCGTTCCCGAAGTTATCAATGATGAGAAAATGGTTATCGTCGCAAGACAAATCGCTCAGCAGATTGAAACTGAAATGGACTACCCCGGACAGATTAAGGTCAACCTTATCCGTGAAAGCCGTGTCACCGACTACGCCAAATAAGACCATGACTGCGGACTGCATATCGCTGTCCGCAGTTTTTGTAAGCTGTTTTCACTTTTCGTTAATATATTAAACCCCAACATCAAAAAAGGAGTTGTTTCCGATGAAAAGAAATGATTTGCTCAAAAAATCCATAAACGTTGCCGTTGCAGCAGGTATCTCCGCAACAACCGCTGCGGCTGTCGCTCAGGCTGACTGGCAGCAGATAGGTGTCATGGGAGATTTGAACAATGACGGAAAAGCTAATGTCGCAGACCTCGTCCTTATGACAGAGCATATTAACAATAAGACAAAGCTTACAAATAATAACGCCTACTTTATTGACTATGCCTATGTAGGTCTGAACGGCAGAGGCTTCAAAGGCGAAAAATATTTCTGTACAGCAGATATCAATGAAGACAATATTGTTGATGTCTTTGACCTCATAATGCTCAAAAAATATGTAGCTGACCTCTGGTCTGAACCTGTATGGAAATGGTATGACGAGGAAATTCCGCAGGAAACCACTGTCACTACAACGGAATTTGCCACTTCCACAGAAACAACCACTACTACTACTACTACTGTATCCGCAACAGAGCCTGTTGACCCGAATGCCCCTATTTATCCGCCTATAAGCGATATAACAAGAAATGTCCCCTCACAGGGCGAGGCGGATATAGTTATATTTTATGTGGATTTCCCCGACTGCAAATATAAATATGACCTCTCGGCTGAACAGGTGGACGAAATTGCTTTCGGAGGAGAAAATACTTACAGTACATCATATCCCTTTGACAGTATATCTGCTTTTTATAACCGTTCATCAAACGGCATATCACAGATAAAAGGCAAAACTTTCCGATATACCGCAAAGGAAAATATATCTTCATATGACAACGACAAGAAAAAACTCCTCAAAGAATGTTACAAGGCTTTCGAGGATTCAGCAGATTTCAGAAAGTTTGACGGTGACGGCAACGGTGTCATTGATGCCACTATAATAACCGTTCCGGAAGAATCAGATGACGATGCGTGGTGGGCTTGTGCGGGTCCGAGCGGTCTTGACGCATTTCTTGTTGACGGCATGAAAGTCGGTCACCTCATAACGGGCGACTGCGAAATAACACCCGATAACAATATAGATTTTGTCAGAAATTATTCGCACGAAATCGGTCACGGAATGGGTCTGCCCGATTATTACAGATACGTTGAACACGGTGATGTCGATTTTGAAGGACTGCACGGTCTTGCAGGAATCGAACTCATGGACGATGCACTGAGCGATTTCGGCGCAGTTTCAAAACTTCATCTCGGCTGGTACAAAAACAGTCAGATTCAGGTGTATGACTATTCTAAGGGAATGCAGACATATACCCTCAGCAGTTCACAGACCGAAAATTCAAATTGCCTGATAATTCCCTGCGGTGAACTCGACAGCAAATATAAATCAGAATATTTCGTAATCGAATATAATACAAATGACAGAAATAACGCCTATATGCGTGATGTCTACTACAACGAGGGAAGCGGAATAAGAGTTTATCATGTCAATGCCGAAATCTATGACAACGGCTACTGGGTATCTTATAAATATGAAAGCAATGACTCAAACAGCGACGGAAGCGGAAAAAGATTTATAAGAATAACTGATGATGTCGAGGGCTACGATAACTATTATCATACAGGAGATATTATAGACAGTTCTGTTTCAGGTTTCTGCTGGTACGATGAAAACGGTCTTGAATCTGTTGACCCGAATGTAAGGATAACAATAGGCGAACTTACAGAAAACGGTTATTCTGTAACTGTCGAAAATACATAAGGAAGGCTTTTATAATGGCTAAAACAATATTCAATTCATCTGAAAAATCAAATTTTATCCTCAATATGACAGAGGAAAAATATTCGCAGATAGCTTCATGGGGGCTTTTGTCCGCCTGTTTCGGAGTGTCGCTGTTCACAATAATTCCCGAAGTCACCATGAACAGGGGATTTTATTCAATGTCAGCCGCAGGACTTGCAATATCAGGCGTTATATGCCTTATTCTCGCCCTTATAGCAATTATTAAAAAATATATCAAAAATATAATGTTCCCTGTCTGTGCATTTGGTGCTATGGTTTTGTGGTGTATTGTATCGCTGATAAATTCCTATGATGTGAATATCTCCCTTAACGGCTATCCGGGCAGAGGAGAGGGATTTCTTGCAATATTGTTTTATTTCAGCTTTTTTGTAACAGCCGCTTCAATAACAAGGAAAAAAGCCTTTGAAACTTTTATATACGGAATAACAGGCACAGGACTTCTGAATGCTGCATTTGGACTTATACAGATATTTGCAGGAGATTTCAGCCATTACATAAATACTTCTCTTGATGTGCATATAAATGCCGCATCAGGTCTTATGCAGTCACCGCTTTTTCTTGCCATGCTTCTGACAGTATGCCTTGTTACGGCACTTGTGGGATTTGCAGTTTCGGACAATAAAAAGAAACGCATATTCTTTATAATATGCGCCTGTCTTTATTCGTTTGTAATGCTGTTTACCTATTCATTAATAGGAATATGCGGTGCTGTACTCGGAATAATCGCTGCAATAATTGCCGTGATAAAGGAAAAATCCCCGAAAATAAGACTTCTGTCAGTATTTTCGGTTATAATTCCCGCTGTTCTTTCAATACTCCTTGTAAACAGCGGAATTATAGGAGATGCAGGAAAATATAAACTCCATGACGGACAGATTTTATGGTGGGCTGACGGATATATGAGAATTTCTGCCTGCGGTATGCCCGATTCAAAATCTGTTGATATCAATGATACTTATGATGTATATTCCACACTCAACAGAAAAACTATTAACATAATTCAGGACAGAATTTTAACAGGTACAGGTCCTGACCAGCTTGTGTATCCTCAGCTTTATACAACAGGTGACCTCGATATCGAAAATTCAGACATAAGCGATATAGTTTCAAGAAATAAAGGCACTTTTGACAAGGTTTACAATGAATATCTCTATACTGCCGCAACAAGGGGAGTACCTTCACTTATTGCAATGATATGTTTGATTGTTTCGGTAATTTTCATAGGCATGAAAAATTTTAAAAACAATTCATGGACAGGAAAAGTATTTTTCTTTGCATATCTCAGCGGAGTGCTTATATTCCTGACAGGTTGCAGTAATATTGGATTTTCTCCGATATTCTGGGCGATTGCAGGCGCAGCCTGTGCAAGGGCAAAGGAATGAATCATTAAAAAAATCGGACATTCAGTCCGATTTTTTATTCTGTTCCTTTTCAGCTTTTTTCCTTAAAGTTTCGTAATGACCTTTAATTGATTTTACTTTATTGTCAAGGATTTTTTGCAGTTCATAGCCGTCCTTAGCGATTTTTTTGAAATCTGTATCAGTAGTTGTAGCTTTCAGCAGTGCATGAACGGTTTCATTTCTTGCGATTCTCCATTCATGGAGTTTTTCAACAAGTTCAATGGTTATTCTGTCACGGATATATTTATTATTCGTGAATATCGGATTTGATTTCATTTTGTTGAGATTTCTGTAAAGGCTGTTTGAAAGTTTACATTCAACAGTGCGGAAAAGAGAATCAACTCTGTCCTCGATTATGGCATATTCTATGAGAAGTGCCTCAAAGTAAAATTCATTCTTCATAGCCTTTGATAATTTTTCCTTGTTCTGTTTGTAAAGTTCATATTTTAAATAATTTTTTTCTGCCATATGTACTCTCCTTCGACATTAATTTATGATATTATAACATATTTTTTGTGAAAAGTCAAGTAATTATATGAAATTTTGTGATTCATTTTATGATTTGTTTTTGATTCGGAAAATAACTCTATACTTTTATTACATAAAATGTTATAATTTGATTATAAAGAACAAATATTTTTTGTATTTTGTATTATATCTTAAATATATCGCAAAACTATTGACATTATATTACATATCCGGTATAATGTAAGGTTACAGAGAATATTTGTGTTGAAAGGAGGGAGCTTTAGTAAAAAATGCAGCCAGAATTTAACTCCGTAATCAATGATGATGTGTCATTCTGCATTATTCCTGAGGAAAATATGTTTAAAATCTCAAAGGGATACACCACTGTTTCAAAGACTATCAGGATTACTGAAGACAAGGCGGAATACCTTGAAAATCTTGCTTCGGAACATAATATTTCTTTCAATAAGCTTATTAATCAGTGTATTGATTTTGCTTTGAAAAATTTCTGTCCCGACAAGCCCGAAAAAACCGAAAAGAAAAAATAACGAAAAAGACTGCCCCTCAAAAGGCAGTCTTTTTTTGTATTCAAAAAGTGATTCACTTTTTGCCTCGTTTTTTACGGCTATACTTTTGAAATTTTGTGTGCTATAATAAATATACAATAAATTTTAATTTTTGGAGGTTTTTATATGAAAAAATTAATATCAATCGCTCTGGCTCTGACTATATGTGCGGGATTTTCGTCATGCGGAGGCGATGAACCTGAAACTTCTGTTTCATCAAAAGCTGAATCTATTAATGTAAGTTCATCATCTTCTTCAAAGATAAGTTCTTCTTCAAAGGTGAGTTCTTCTTCAAACTCTTACAGCAGTAAAAGTGAGTCAAAATCATATTATTCAGAGTCTGATTCAGACGATAGTTTTTACTGTATGGGAAAAAATGATACCTGTTCAAATAAAACAAGCAGTGCATATGACCTTTATTGTCATTCATGTGACCCTGATGACAACAATATTGAAGGCGACCAGAGTAAAAGCAACGGCTATGTAGATGATTATGATTATGACGGAGATGTTGACGGAGATGACTGGGAAGATGCATGGAGTGATTATTTAGATGACAAGTATTATGAATATGGTTATTGACAGCAAAAAAGAGCAGACCCGAAAGTCTGCTCTTTTTCTATATAAAGAGGAGGAATCAGCCCATTACAATTTCAACTTCGTGAACTCCGCCGTCACAAGCAGGGATAACAGTTCCCTCAATTGCATTTCCGTCAACAGTCATGGATTTAACGCCCTTGCAAACGTGTTCAGGGTTCTTTACAGTGATATTGAATGTTGCGCCACGGAATTTACGTACAGCGGTAAATCCGTCCCATTCGTGAGGAATTGACGGGTCAACTTTCAAGCCGTCAAATACAGGCTGTACACCGAGGATATACTGCGAGATAGCAACCATATTCCAAGCGGCAGTACCTGTAAGCCATGAGTTTTTGCCCTCACCGAAACGGCTTGCGTCCTTACCTGCAATCATCTGACCGTAAACATAGGGTTCAGTCTTATGGAGTTCGGAGATATCCTCATTGAAAGCAGGAGCAATCTTTGAATAGTATTCAAAAGCCTTGTCACCACGACCTGCATAAGCTTCTGCACAGATAATCCAAGCGTTGTTATGGGTGAAGATACCTGCATTTTCCTTATAGCCGCCGGGGTAAGTGGAGATTTCACCGTACTGGATATAGTACTTTGTGAAAGCGGGGTTATTGAGGACAAGACCATATTTAGTGTTGAGATACTTGTCGATAGAATTGAGAGTTTTGATATCTGCGCCCTCGTCCTTGCCGATTTCGGACATAACAGCGAATCCCTGAGGTTCGATGAAGATTTTACCTTCTTCACATTCCTTTGAACCCATTTTTTCGCCGTTAGCGTCATAAGCTCTGATGAACCAGTCACCGTCGAAAGCGGAATCCATGACATTCTTCTTCATCTTGTCGATTTCAGCCTGAGCCTTTTCAGCCTCGTCATCTTTGCCGAGGTGTTTAAGAATACCTACGTAAGCAGGACCTGCATAAGTAAAGAGAGCGGCAACCATAACGGATTCAGCAACCTTTGAATAACCGCCTTCTGCGGCAAATTTGGGGTTGGTATAGGTCTGGAAGGATTCGCCAGGTGTATCTGAGAAGCATGAGAGATTGATACAGTCATTCCAGTCAGCACGCATAGCGAGGGGAAGTCCGTGAGGACCGAGGTTATTTACAATATGGTAGAATGAAACAGTGAGGTGGTCAAGCATTGACTTAGCCTTTGATTCATCATTGTCGTAGGGAACTTTTTCATCGAGGATAGACCAGTCGCCTGTCTCCTTGATGTATGCGCCTACTGAAAGAATCATCCACAGCGGGTCATCTGAGAAGTCGCCGCCTATATCGGAATTGCCTTTCTTTGTGAGGGGCTGATACTGATGATAGCAGCCGCCGTCCTCAAGCTGAGTTGCAGCGAGGTCGATAAGTCTTTCTCTTGCTCTGTCGGGAATCTGATGAACGAAACCGAGTATATCCTGATTGGAGTCACGGAATCCCATACCACGACCGATACCGCTCTCGAAATATGAAGCGGAACGTGAGAGGTTGAATGTTACCATACACTGATACTGATTCCAGATATTTACCATACGGTTTACCTTGTCATCAGGAGTATTTACATTCAGGATAGAGAGGAGGTCATTCCAAGTATTGCGGAGTTCTTCAAGACCTGCGGCAACCTTTTCGGGGGTATTGAACTTTTCTATCATAGCATAAGCTTTTTCCTTATTGAGAACCCATTCTTCCCTTGTAAGGAGGTCAGCGGGCTTTTCGGAAGCGAATTTCTTGTCCTGAGGATTTTCAGCATAGCCGAGGATATATATAAGTGTTTTTGATTCGCCGGGAGCGAGAGTTACTTTTTTGTAGTGTGAAGCGACAGGTGACCAGCCGTCAGCGAATGAATTTGAGGGCTTGTCATTGATAACAGTCTGAGGGTCAGACCAGCCGTTGTAAATACTGCCGAAGAAAGCATCACGGTCTGTATCGTAGCCGTCAATACTGTCATTTACTGTATAGAAAGCGTAGTGGTTACGTCTGTCTCTGTATTCGGTAACGTGATAGATAGTAGAGCCTTCTATTTCAACACGGCCTGTTGAGAAGTTTCTCTGGAAGTTTGTGCAGTCGTCCTGAGCGTCCCAGAGACACCATTCAGCCATTGAGAAGATAGAGAAGTTTTTAGTTTCGCTGCCTTCGTTTGTGAGAACTACCTGCTGAACTTCTCCGTCATAGTTCTGCGGAACGAAGAAAGTAACTTCGGCTTTGAGGTTGTTCTTTTTGCCTGTGATGACAGTATAGCCCATACCGTGACGGCATTCATAGGAATCGAGTTCAGTTTTCACGGGAGACCAGCCGGGGTTCCAGACTGTGCCGTTATCATTTATATAGAAGTAGCGGCCGCCCATATCAATCGGAACGTTGTTATAGCGGTAACGTGTAATTCTTCTGAGACGGGCATCTTTATAGAAGCAGTAACCGCCTGCTGTGTTAGAGATGAGTGAGAAAAATCCCTGATTTCCGAGGTAGTTAATCCAGGGGTAGGGTGTTTTTGGGGAATTGATGACATATTCCTTATTAGCATCGTCAAAAAATCCGAACTTCATAATTTGTACTCCTTTTGTAATATACATTAAAGCAAGTGTTCGTCACAGCGAATCAACTGCGTTAAGAATATTATAACACATATACAAAAATATTACAATAGATTATTGAAAATTAAGAGTGTAGGTATTTTTAATGTTTTTTTGTGCATTTTTTACAAAATAATAGTTCTTGTATATTTTAAAATATTTATCAGAATTTAAAGAAACATTACTTAATTGACATTTTTGATATTATCTTTCTCACATATTTTTCTGTATCTGTAATGCTGTCTGATTTTTCCTCTTTTATGATATACAGATCCCCAGATTGCGGTGAGGGAAAACAAGATGATTTTTGATTGGTTTCTGCGTTGGATTTTAAAGCTTAGTGAAGAATCTCTGATGAGTATGGAAAGTTTCAGAGGGCTTTACTTCTTTGTAGCCTGTCATTTCGGCAGGAAGTGAAAGGTTTGGAGCATCAATCATAGCAGTCATAGGTTCGGGGCAGAAATAGTGGTTGAAGCCTCTGTCATTCCAGATAATCCAGAAATTATACTCCTTTGAAACTTCGTAGCAGAGTTTTTTACCGCTTGCAATATCCTCAGCAATGACACCGTGGAATTTTTCGCCGTTTATGTCGATATATTCACCGAAATACATATCATTGTCGCATACCTGCAAAACAGGGCATTTAGTACCGTTTTTATATTCCAGATCCCATTCGGTGAGTTCCCTGAACTGTTCGGTAGGCAGACAGCGTTCATTGAGTTCGCACTTGTTGCCTGCGGGGACGGTAAGGCGGATATTCTCTTCTTTTCCGCCT